>Ga0182030_10004095_pt1 | contig 31081 bp, 27 predicted proteins | sample 812S3MmetaG_FD_121299 | JGI IMG/M metagenome (GOLD analysis project Ga0182030, IMG submission 121299) | Permafrost microbial communities from Stordalen Mire, Sweden - 812S3M metaG (Illumina Assembly) | ecosystem: Environmental > Terrestrial > Soil > Wetlands > Permafrost | place: Sweden...
CGATTGGGGCCAACAAAGCCTCGGTGGTTCACGAAGGACTGCGCAGAGGGTTAATTCAGCACCTGTTCATGGATGAGGATTTGGCTGACCGTCTCGGGGAAATCGGTGCGGTGCCTTCTCGCAGCTCCTGATTGTGATCGGCTGATCAACATATTGCTTCTCGCAAACAAGGTTTCAGGCTCAACCTAGTCCGGCGGGACAACTAACTCGGCGTACATTTCGCAATCCGCGGCAACCCGTGATCGAGAATCCATCTGCACCCCTCGACGGCGAGAATGACACGCTCTCGTTTGAAAAACTGCAGGAGCGAGCTCTCGCTCCTTACCGGAATCCAGAGCGTTAGGGGTGTCCAGATCTAGGCGTCTTGAAGAGCTTGATCGACAATCCCGGCGATATAACGCTACAGGGTTCACTCCTAAGGGAGGATAATCGAATCGGCACACGGAGCAAGCTACTCAAAGCTTGTGCAACCGCGAGAGTGAATACCGTTATGGCCATCGAAATCAATGGGGTCACATTTCAGGGAATGCCGGGACTGGACAAGGACAAGTTGGCTGACCTTGACTATGCCGGCCGTGTAACCTGGCTCAAGCACCGTTTCGAGTGTTTTTTCCTGGCTCCCTTTCGCGCACTCGTTGCTCTCGACGGCGGGGGCATCTACGTGTGGTTGTGCGCCGTGAATCTGCTCTGCACTGCCGTTGAAGCACTAAGCAGCTTCGAGCTTGATCTCGGCTCCGGGAAAGGAATGGAGGAGTTCTCACGCTTCGTCGAAGAGCACTTCCCGACGTTTCGGAGCACAACCCTCCGCCTTGACGAACCGTCCCCACGGAACATTCCCGCAACGACGCCCGCTGAACACCTCTATCGATACTTCAGGAGTGGACTTGCTCACGGTTTCTGCATCGAATGGGGAGGTTTGGTGCATCGTGAAGATGGAGCGCCCGGCTACCTTTCAGTCCGGAACCCCATCAGTAGCTTACAATCGCTCGTGATTGCACCGCGAGACCTCATTGCGGAATTCGAGGTTGCTATGAACGACTTCTTCCAAAAAGCAGCAAACTGGCCGAGCGGATCGCCTCAGTATAACTGCTTTAATGCCCGATTCGAATCTGTGTTCATGATTTGTTCAGCCGCGTCGGCGACACCATAAGTAACCTGAAAGTTCTGTCTATGGCAGGTAGGATTATTCGGCCAGAGAAATGACGTTGATCCCTTTGGCCAACGTGGCCCGCGCAATATCGAGAAGATGCTGGTGGTGCGTGAAGAACAGAATTTGCGTTTTCTGACCAAGCTCAGCCAGCACCTTGAAGCCAGCTGCGGCGCGAGCGTCATCAAAGTTTATAAGCAGATCGTCTGCAATGAAGGGAAGCGAATGCGCGCGGCCGAGATATTCATCCACTGAGGCGAGACGCAAAGCAAGATAAAGCTGATCCACAGTGCCATCGCTCATGCCGCCGATACTCACTGACGATTGATCCGATCGAATACCGGCAAGCCGAGCATGGTCCTGATCGTCGTACTCGACTCGCAGATCGGTGAATGATCCCAACGTCAGGGTAGCGAACATTTGTCCGGCGCGTTTGAGGAGCGGAGCCTGTTTCTCACGCCGATAGCGATCGATCGCCCACTGAAGAAGCGTAGCGGCAGTGCGGACGCGAACATACTGCTCAGCGACATCCCGCATAGAAGCGAGCGCTTCCTGCCGGGCGGCTGCCGCTTGTGCCGCGCGCCCGTCCCCACCGATGGCCTCGAAGGCTTGCCGCGCCTGCGCGCGCTGCTCGGTTGCCGGCGTAAGGCGATTGTGTAAGTCCTTCAGCTCGTTTTGCAGCGACTGTTCGCGGGCCGCGATCTGGTCGAGATCAACTGCCGCGCACTCCTCGCGTAATGCCATCAGAGGAAGCCCGTCGCCTTCCGCGATGAGAGTCTTTTCAAGATTGGCGTGTTCTGCATCGAGTTCACCGCGGCGCCGCGATATGCGAATGATCTCCCTAAGCTGGTCGCGGCCTTCAACCCCACCCAACTCCTGAAGCTTCTCGATGGCCCGTTGCGCGGATGTTCGCGCCTGCTCGCACGCCTCTATTCGCTTGCCGAGTGACGCAATGGTCTTGTCCTTCTCTGTTTGCTGATCCCTGATGCGCTTCGCCTCCTCAAGACGCCGTTCCAGTTGAAGAACGGCGTCCTCGGGTTGTTCTCCTGCAAGCTCTGGAGCAACCGCATTAACCAGTTCCGTTACAGATATTGCGAAACCTTCAATGTCATGGTCGATCTTGGCAATGCGATCGCGCTTCAACTGATTGATGTCGTTAGCAACACCGCGCATTTCGTCGATCACATCAAGATGGTCGCCGACGATCTCAGGCGTGGCGTCATCTGCGAACGCTAGTGATTCTAGTGCCGAAGACCACTGGCCCAGCCATTCGGTCCATGCGGCCTGCGCCTTATCGAGCCGGGCCTCCTTGCGTGTCTCGTCGGCCTGAAGCTTGCGGATTCGCTCTTCGGTAGCCTTTTTGCTCTCGGCTTGCCTTTCATGCCGCTGCTGGACTGCCGACGCGGCCTCAAGCACGACTCTGAGACTTTGACCTTCAAGTGCCGTCATATCCTCGCCTAATGAAGCAAGTTCGGCGGTGAGCGATGCACGCGTCCCGGCTTCCTCCTTTTGAAATGCGATAATCCGCGCGGCAGCTACATTGCTCTTTTCAAAAAGGTCAAGGATGGCCGTCCTCGCATCCAGCCACTCCAGCATGAACTCAGGAGCAAGCGGCTCAAAGGGTGCTTCCGCCCACAGCCTTTGCCATTGCGTTTCAAAATCGCGCCGCTTCTTGTCAATCTCGCTCTCTTCCTCGTGCAGCGCAGCGAGCGATTCCTCCGCATCCGTGATCTGCCGGGCGATTACGGCGATCTGGCCGGCTGCCTCCGCCTTGTCGAATCGCCGATCCGCCAGCGTGTCGGCGGTCGCGACCTTGTGTTCGTAAGCAGCAGGCAGGTCCGGCGCGTCACCACTGAAGGCTGCTATGTCCTCATCAGGTACCTCAACGCCATCGATATAGCGACTGCGAATGAGCGACCAGCCCGAATCGCGGTCCCGCCGCGCGCGGTCGAGATTATCCCGCGCAACAACCTCTTCGTCATGCTCAAGACGTTCATGGGCCCTGCGATGTTGCCCTATTGCGTTTTCCACGCTACTGATACGCTCGCGGCAGGACTGAGCTTCTTGTTCAATGTCGCGAAGGGCGTCCCGGTGGTTCTGCACGACGTTGCGGGGCGGAACAGGCATAGCTTCCAAGTCTTGCGCGATGGAAACCTGTGGACGAAGAGGCTTTAACCGTTTATCGACGGCAGTATTGGCGTCCGCGAGTTCTTTTTCCGCAGCCTTGATTTGGGAGCCGACATCGGCGACGTCGCGTGTCGCCCTGATCACTGCGGTCAGAGACGCAACATCAAGCGCGGCTTCCATCCGGCCGAGGTCTTCCTGAAGCTCCCGGATCTGCTCTTGAGTTTCTTCAAGAGCGGTCTGCGCGCTGTTGATCGCCGCAACGAATTCACCCCGTTGAGTCAGCAAGGTCCTAACGGCAGTGACTTTGGCGCGCTGCGGGATGCGGGCGATAATTGCAGCGGGGTCGCCTTTTTCCCAGCCGAGGTCTTCGGCAAGGTCGCCGAGTCTCTGTTCCCTGGCCGCAAGTTCCGCGCGGCGTTTTGGAAGATCGGCCCTCTCCTTGTGGACTTCGATCCGCTGCGTATGAAGCTGCCCAATCTCTTCCGATCGCAAGAGAAGGGCTTCGTCACATTGCAGGTCCGAGCGCTCGGATTTTGCGCGCGTGAGCTGGCCGTCAAGCTCTTCGATCTTGGACTGCGCATCGGACTGCTCTTGCGTAGCAGTCGTCAACTGCGTTTCCGCGTCATCCGGAAGAGATGGAACCTCACCGAGTCCAGCTATCTCAGCCTGCACCGCAGCCAGCCTGAGGACCTGCCGGTATACGCGGCGTATGCGGCTGAGCTTTCGCTGCTCAACCGATTTTTCTTCAATCTGCTTTTCGAGTGACTCGTAGGCTTCCTGCGTAGCATCGAACGCGCGCTTGGTTTCCTGCCATTTGCTCGCTGTCACGGTATGTTCGCGCAGTGCCTTGTCGGATTCTTCCAGGGCTTCGAGTGCCACGTAATATTTTCTGCGGCCGGCGCGCCTCGTTCCCCACAGTTCATCGGCTTCCTTTGCAAGGGACGCCATGCGTTCGCGCAGGCCTGAAAGACCAGCGCCCGCTGAAAAGAGCGTCTGCCCCACCTCGTCTTTGGCCTCAAGGATTTCACGTCCGCCCTGGGCGAGGCGTTCATGATTCAGACTGAACATACGCGTCAGGAATGTGCGGTCCGCGCCGCCGAGAAAGGGAGCGAGGGAGCCATCGCCAGAGAGAAGCGGATTATCATCCGGCGCCAGCAATGTATCCTTGTTGCCCTTGCGGCGGCGGAACTCAAGAGTTTTGCCGTCATGCGCCAGCACGCCGCCCACTCTCATGGCGCCGTAGTCGTGAACGAAATTGTATGGTGAATTGTGGGGAATTCCGAAGAGCAAGTCTTCTATGGCGGCAAGCGAGGTGGATTTGCCGGCTTCGTTCGGCCCGAATATGACGTGCAGGTCGGAATCCGCTTTGGGAAACGGCAGGGAGACGTTAGTAAAGAGTCCATATCGCAGAAGATCGAGCCTGTCGATGCGCATGACCTAATCTCCTGGCGCCGCGAGACGTGCGCTCAAATAGTCCTGCACATGGCCAATCACACCGGCGAAGTCGCCGTCGATGGCGGCCTTGAGCGCAGCGTCTTCCGCGCCAGTCCGCAGGTCGGCAGGCAACCTTCGGGAAAACTCGCCTATATCGGAAGCAAGCTGCTGCAACAGTTCTTCGTCCTTTCCGGCCTCGGCGAGCATTTTGCGCAACTCGCCCAAAGCGTCCTGTTGGGCGCGTATCGCCAAATCACGCTGGGGCTGCGTTGAGACGACAAGCCGTTCGATCCACGCCCCATCATCTCCAAGGCTGAGCGCGGCGGCTTGGGCCTCGGCCATCAGATATTCGGTGGACGCCAGAAGCTCGCCATGAATACTGCTCTCGCCGGTAAGCTCGATGCGACAGGCAAGGAGTTGGCCGTCTGCCTCTGCAGCTACAGCCTGCTCGATAGACTCGCGCACGCGATCGGAAACTTCCGCAGGGCGAGTGCATCCATCGATAGCCACGAGCAGACGTGCCCAGCGGACAACATCGGAATGCAGCGTCGTGAATTCCGTAATTTGCCCATCCTCGACCGTCACGAGGTGGGCGCCCTTGGGGCCGGTCTCCCGGATATGCCGGCCCTGGAGATTACCCGGGAATACGATATGCGGATGCTCGTGAAGGACCTGTCCATTATGGACATGACCGAGAGCCCAATAGTCGTATCCCTTGGCAATGAGTTCATCGATGGTACAAGGAGCATAGTTCTCGTGGCCCGTCGCGCCACCCAACGCCGTGTGCAGGACGCCAATATTGAACATGCGGGGCACGGGATCGGGATAGCTGGGCACGAGGTTGTCGGTGACATCGCGTTGTCTGAAGCTCTGGCCGTGCAACGCTACCTTGAATTCATCGAGAACAAAGGTCTCAGCCTTGCGGGCCGAGAAGGCATTCACATTGTCAGGGAGACTCAGGCGTTTCGTGATCTGACTTTCTGCGTCGTGATTGCCATATAAAATGAATGCCCGGATTCCGGCCTTGGCGAGCCTGCCCATCTGGAGAGAAAAGAACAGGCCGGTATGAAAGTCACGCCAGTCGCCGTCATAAAGGTCGCCCGCTATGACGACAAAGGCCACGTCCTCGTCAATCGCCTGTCCGATGAGATTGTCAAAGGCCTCGCGGGTCGCAGACCGGATTCGCTCGGCAGCTGACCCCTCGTGTCGCGTGAGTCCTATGAGCGGGCTGTCGATATGCGCGTCCGCGGTGTGGATAAAGCGGAAAGATGCCAACTTTCCCCCTTGTTTACGGTGTCCGCCAGCCCTTCGCGGCCTTCCCACCTCATCTTGCCCGCAATGAGCCGTATGGTATGATGATTCGATTTCCCCTTGGTATTGAAGCCACTTTATTGCATAACGATGATCTGCGCAACGCCTTTATCGTCTGGCCGATCTTCACATCTGTAATTCCGGAACCTCTGAGAATGTGGCGGCGCCTATTCGCGGGGCGCTGCTTTCCAGTGGGAATCTGGAGTCCAATGACTCGCGGGTTCGACTTCGGCCGCGTCCCTAAAACAGTGAAGAGACTGAATCCGTCACTTGTTTCAATGTGACAGTTCTCTCAATGGACAAAGCTGTAGCAGCGGCAGTCTCGTATTGGCAATGGCATTGGCCAGTGGCGATTTAGTCGTGTTTCGAAGTGTCTGTGTCGTGGACATGTTGCCATGCTCCCCATACGGCTTCTTCAATTCGGTCGATTTCTTCATCGGAGATTTCAGAAAAAGCAGCCCGTTTGCCCTTGGAGAGTTTTCCCTTGTTTTGCAGGATGAGCCTGATCAACAGTGATGCCCGGCGATTCGGCATGTCAACGATATTGAGAACTGCGCGGAGGGCAGCATCGAACGCGGCAAGAAATCCGATCTCGTCTTGCAGATCGCGGTGGATGGTTTCCTCGATACACCGATATAGATACTCGGCCAACGCAGTAGCATCGAAATATCGGTACAGGCGAGCAGTTTCGTTATGCACTGTCATCCCATCCTGCGCGTCAAGGTCATAACGAATGAAGGGCATAATCGAGGCTGAAAAACGCTCCAAAACCTGATCGTAGGCAAGTCGGTCGCGCAACATTGCAGCCGACACGGGAAACAAGATTCCAGGTGGAGTGAACCCGAGTTTTGTCAGCATGTGATGAACAAGGAATCGGTGAATGCGGCCGTTCCCATCGTCGAAGGGATGGATGAAGACGAATCCGAAAGCAGCGACTGCAGCAGCCACGACCGGATCAATTCCGCCGGGGAGTTCCAGACGCCGAATCATTTGCATCCATGAATTCATTAAGGTGGACACGTCTTCCGGTTTCGGACAGACAAAGTGCACATCCTCGCTGTAGTCGGGAAGAGTTTGAGATACGAAGTTTTGAGTTGTTCGCCAATTCTTCTGAGCGTATCGAGAATCGACAATGGCATTTTGTAGCTGAACAAAGGCATCTTTGCTCGTGGCATCAAAAGCCGAAGCTTTCATGAGAGCAGAGACAAATCGTTCAGTTCGGTCCTTTGTAGGAGCCTCTCCTTCAATCGCGAAAGAAGACTTTGTCTCCTTGGTAAAGAGGTAGTGAACCGCACGAGCAAGAACTGCCGGATCGCAGCCATTGACGATCGCACGTGCCTCCTGTGCCAAGCCTTTCTCCATGAAGCTCTTGAGAATATCTGTCCGGCGAACCAGTGGGGAGAACCCTGCGGCGCCAAGGAGATTGTCATTGACCCTCTGACGGCGAATCAGTCGGCGCGATCCAGTGATATGGATTTCCGGATCGAGGAGGTCAATGTAGCCGGAAGGAATCAGATCAGGAATATCGAGCCGGTTTCCAATCAGGAGCTCATACAGATACCAGGCGCGACGCGCGAAGATGCTGGTGGGCTCGGAGCGAATCCATCCCTCTAGTTCGCGTACCTCAAGCGTCTGGAAGACAGCCAGGTAGACATCGAGGGTGATCGGTTCATAACGCAAAGCAAATCGCAGATTGCCTATTAACCCCTTCGGCATGTATTTCTTGGGGTATTGTTCCAGGACTTTGCCGTCCCCGACGACGGTTCTCCTGGCCCCTGCAATGACTTCAGATCGAGTTGCAGGCAGTGGAATTTGGAGCTGAAGGTCCTCAGCCAACCGGCATAAGCCGATGGTCATGGGGAGCTGAAGTGGGGAATTGTCATCGGTCATTGTAAAACCTCATTTCTACCATAAAATCAAGAAAAATCTTCATCTCAGCGATTATCTCAGATTTGACGGCAAAACTTCATTGCTAGTGCATTTTCTTCATCGATAGATCAATATAGTGTATATTCCTCATCGGATTAACTCGGAGCCGACTTGTCTACGACTTCGTGAATTCTTGATTTCCGAAACCCCTGACTGTCCGGTTGGTATTACCATGAGCGCGCCAAAGGGTCCACCGAAAGCCCGCCACCTACTTGTCCCGCCACTCACCTCGAAGACGGAGGATGGGGAACTATACAAACGGCGGGCGGATGTGGAGGATTCGATCGCGCAAGTGCTGGCGCAGCCGCCATCCGAATGGGTCGCCATCGCAACAGTCAAGGGCGAACACCACCTTGCCGACGAAGCCCTGGTTTTTCTGATTCGGGCGGCAGGCAACGGACTGCCCGATGTAATCGGTGGGTTGGTTCACGAGCTTTGCCGCCGCCTGATTAGAACGGCGAAGCGGCTCGCTCAGGGGTTCGACGTTAGCACAACCGAAGCAATCATCAACAGCGTTGAAATTGAGGTGATCGAACTGGTCTTAACCAAGTCGCCGTCCAGGCAATCTGAGTTTCTCGAGATCGCGTTCAAGAAGGCGGTTGAGCGCCGGACGATCAATGCTGTCGAGAAATACCAGCACGATCCAATGTCTTCGATCATCGAAACAATTCGATCATCAGAAGATGACCACGAGCCAATTGACATCGTCGAGAACCTTGCGGATGCCGCAGACGGACCAGAAAAACTCCTTCTCTTCCGCGAAGCCGAGACCCTCAAACCCGAAATTCTGCAAACCGCATACGAAGCTGTAAAAGATCACCGTCACCGGAAAGCGGTGATTCTGCACCTCGCATACGGCTGGCCGATAACGAGCATTGACCCCAACAAGCCGTGCCTTGAGAAATATTTCGGGATTTCCGGAAGGCAGATTCAAGATTGGATCAAGAAAGCTCTGAAAACCATGCGTAGCGCAACTGGAGCAAAGTCATGAAAACCCCTCATATTCCCGTCGAAGAAGTGCTGGATGCCATCCTTCTCGAAGAGGCCACGCCAACGTATGAAGCGCTCGTCCGCTGGTGCGAACGGTATCCAGAATACCGGAACGAGCTTGCCAAATTCTTCGCCACATGGGGTGAGCAGGAAAGCATCTCGCAAGATGTCGAGATCGACGAAGATCGGCTTGCAAGTGTCGGTGTCAGTCACGCTTTGAACCTTCTTGCGGACCGAGAAGAAAAACATGCACAAGGTAAGGCACATCCTGAGCCTGGAACTCGCTTGCTCCTTTGGGCAAGGCGATGCGGGATAACAAATGAGACTCTTGCGCGAGAGACGGGATTAGATGTTGTGCTTTTGACGAAACTCGATATGCGTCGCTTAACCGGAGTCCCACTGCTATGCATAGAAAGACTAGCGACAGCTCTTCATACTTCCATAAATTTCATAATGCCCATGATTACAGGTCCTCCTCAACTCCAACCTGGTCTGCGGCACAAATCGAAGCGAAGACCCACAGCGACAACGGAAGACTTTGCCGATGCCATCCGTAATGCCTCGCTTGACGATGCCAATAAGCGCTTTTGGCTTGAAGCCACGTCGAATCACAGGGAGACCGGACATCCATGAGCATATGGAGTGAGATTCGCAAGCAGGCGCAGGCATGGCACCATCAGCTTTCAGGATCTGAATCGGGTCTTCTTCCGGCAGACGATTTGCTCCTGGCAGTAGAGAAGGAAACCGGAATTCGTCGCCAGATTTTGCCCGCCAACGACATCCTCTTGGATGGTGGGGATGCAGTCTACAATCCCGGACAACGATGCATTTACTACTCCGCCGCCACCGATCCAGCCTTGGCTCGATTCCATATCGCACACGAATATGCGCACCATCGACTCGATGCGGCGACCTCCACCTGCAAAGGAGAAGACCTTGACCTGACCACGCCCGCAGAACCCGAAATGTCGTTAGTGGGAGAAGCAGACGCGTACAGTCCAAAAGAAAGAGCCGAAGCTCAGGCCAATCTTTTTGCACGCGAATTCCTTCTTCCCCGGCAGAAGTTGCGGCAGAGATGCTGCACAAATAAAACAGATGCAGAGCAAATCGCGGCCGAGGTTGGGCTCCCGCTCGATCTTGTATTGCAGCAATTGGCCGATGCATTGCTACTACCCGACGACCGTGATGACAAAACGAACGGCGCCAAAAAGGCAATTCAACCTGATCCAAGTCAAACGGCCGCCATCGATGCGCTTGACACACCATTGCGTGTAATCGCCGGTCCCGGTACCGGCAAATCCAGCACGCTTGTTCACAGAGCAAAGAAACTCATTCGGGATGGAGTATCGCCTCAGTCCATTTTGATCCTTACATTTTCGAATTTCTCTGCGGAGGATCTAGAGAGCCGGCTACGCAAGGCTTTGGAAAGCAAATCCCCGGGTGTCTGGGTCGGAACCTTTCACTCTTACGGACTCGAATTATTGCGGAAATATAGCGTTGAAGCCGGGTTTTCCAAGCAGCCCCGGTTGCTGGACAGAACTGGCTCGCTGATGCTGTTAGAGGAACTGCTTCCAGATCTTCACCTCGATCACTATCTGGATCTTGTTGATCCGATCAGGGGATTGAGGGCGGTTCTCTCACTGATTTCCCGTGCTAAGGACGAAGTTGCATCCCCATCGCAATACGAAGCATGTGCTCGCGCCATGACTGTGGACCCTGTTCAAAGCGTACGAGAGGACGGAGAAAAAGCCCTCGAAATTGCCCGTGGGTACGAGATTTACAATCAGACACTGCGAGCACGCGACCTGGTCGATTTCGGCGACCTGATTGTCCGTCCAATTGAACTCTTTCAGGCGGAACCGGCAATTCGTGACCAAGTCCGCGAGCGGCATCCGCATATTCTCGTCGATGAATACCAAGACATGAATCGGGCGAGCAGTGTTCTGCTGCGCGAGCTCGTAACACCTGGAAAAGGTCCATGGGTAGTCGGCGATATTCAGCAATCGATCTACCGGTTCAGAGGCGCATCTCCTGCCAACATGACCATGTTTCCGCGAGACTTTCCAGGCGCGGCTCGAACGCCACTGGGGGTAAATTATCGCTCCTTTGGTCCTATCATTCGTGCGTTTGAAGCGTTTGCCGCCGATATGACGGTCGGCGATACTGCGTCTAGCAAGCATTTAGAAGCACATCGGGGAGACGGAACTGGAAGAATTTGCTTTGACGTTGCAGCCACATTTCCATGTGAGTGCGAAGGAATTGCCCAAACACTCTGGTCAGCGGTCCGCGAAGGGGGACGCTATTCAGACCACGCCATCTTAGCGCGGTCCCATACGACCCTGGCTCGCCTAGCCAAACACCTTGAACGCTGCGGAATTCCATGTCTCTATTTCGGAGATTTCTTCGAGCGTCCAGAGATCCGGGACTTGCTCTCGGTTCTTTCCGTAGTTTCGGAGCGCGCAGGGATCGGTCTATTTCGCGTCGCCCAGCTGCCACCCTACAATGCCGCTCCGGACGACATTCTTACGGTCGTCCGATGGAGAACTGAACAAGGGATCTCCATGTTGGCCGCCTTACGCAGATTGGATGAAATCGGAGATCTATCGCCGGCAGGCAGAACTGCTTTACACCGGCTCGCCGACGATTTGAGGGATGTTGACTACGTCACGCGTCCTCATTCTTTTCTGTTGCGATTCCTTTTTCTTCGCTCACATTCCATTGAGGACCTGGTAGAGGACCTGAGTGTGAAAGGTCAACAACGCCGGCTGGCCATCTATCAATTTCTCCAATTTGCATTTGCCTATCGGTCCGCCTCGCAAGGCGATCCTAAACAACTGCTGCTCGACCACGTGCGGCGCCTGGAGATATTGGATGAGGAAAAGGAGCTGCGACGACTTCCAGCGGCAGCACGGGACATCGAAGCGGTAATCGCTATGACCGTGCACGCCAGCAAAGGGTTGGAATTTCCCGTGGTGCATGTGCCGTCGGTGACATCTCGCCATTTTCCAATCAATCGTGCAGATGCGAATGTACTGCCCAAAGGACTTCTGACTCCCGACCCTTTGATGACCCGCGAAGCCGAGGAGGAAAGTCTCTTCTTTGTCGCAATGTCCAGAGCCAAGGACGCTTTGCATCTCTCCCGCGCCGTATCCTATGGCGGAGGAGCGTGGTCAAACGTCAAGCCATCTCCATTCTTGGAGAGGTTGAAAGGCCACCTCCCTAAGAGTCCGAACGTCCCGCCGAACTGGACACTGGTAGGCCCATCGGAACCCGACGAGCCGCTCTTGTTTCCTCCCCAGGACCGTGAATCGTGGCCCGCGAAAGCAATCGAAACTTACATCGAGTGTCCGAGACGTTTTTACTATGACGAGGTGCTCCAGCTAGGGGCCTACGAGCTATCGTCCCCTTACCTTCAGTTTCAATCCGCCTTACACAAGACCATGGCTTGGCTCCGGCAGACGGCGTCTCAAAAGGAACGCCAGGAGGGAATATTAGCCCGCTTCTCAGAAGACTGGAGTCGGACCGGGCCCCATAGTCATCCATTCGAATCAATTTATCGCGCTACAGCTCAACAGATGCTTGTAACAGCCATTAGCTTGATGGAGAAATCGAGTCTGCCCGTCGAGTTTTCAATCAAGTCCGGCAAAGTTCTCGTGACTTGCCGCGCCGATCATGTCAGCGCTGGATCGGGGGAGGTCGTTATCCGGCGCTTCAAGGCCGGCAAACTCGCCACCAGTGGCGAGAAATCAAAACTGCGATACGCCGTGATGCTGGAAGCAGCACGCACTCTGTATCCGGGAGCAGCAGTTCAACTTGAGCATGTTTCCCTGATCTCGGGTGATCGCCAAGCCATGAAAATGAATCCACAAAAGCTAGCCGGTGAGCTCGTCAAAATACAAGAAGCTTTCCAGAACATCGCAGCCGGCCGTTTCGACCCCACTCCCAGCGACTTCAATTGTCCGCGGTGCCCATATTTCTTTATTTGCCCGTCGCGCGGGCCAGCGCAAGCAGGCAAAAAGTAATCAGGGCACATTCCGCCTTGCGTACCCATCCGCACCTGCACCCAGGAGCAATCGCTCAACAACCCATATTTCCCGCAAAAAAATCTGCTCTTTTCTGACGGCTCATTTCCGATCCTGCGGCTCTCCCGGTTGTATAGAGATAGGGATGCCAGAAAGGTGTTCCACGGAAAGGAGCCCCCATGACGGAATGCACTTTATTCATCCAAACGCAGGGCAATCCTCGTATCGTCGAGGTCGCTGTACCCGAGACCGTAACCGAAGCCGAACTGTACCGGGCGCTTGAAGGCGCCGGGGTCCTCGGCACAGGCGAATGCTTCGTCTTCGTCGACGAAGCGGAACAGCATATCGAGCGGCATGAGAATCGCCGTGCGAACGGCATTATCCACGGCGCTCGCGTACACGTCGCCCGTTGCCATCGTATACGGACCACCGTTCACTACCTGGAGCGCACCATCGAACGCAGTTTCTCGCCTGGCGCGCGGCTGAGGAGCGTGAAGCTGTGGGCCGTGCGTGAATTCCATCTTGACCATAAGGACGCTGCAGAACATGTTCTGCAGATCTGTAACTCTCGGGAGCGCCCAGCCCCCGATACCCCTCTGCACGTGCTTGTGCCTCCTGGCGACTGTACGCTCTGCTTTGACTTGGTTCCGGAAAAGCGGGTCGAAGGCACCAATGACTAGAACTCCGGCGCCCGATCTGTTGACCTTCGAGCGCGACTTGGCGGCGGCGGAGTTTCGCTGCGGCCAAGTCGAGAAGCGCTGGCGTCACATCGTCACGCGATGGCCGCACGCGGTCATCGCAGTCTCGGCGGCGCCACGACCGAACTCACCCTCAGAATTTGGGTTCAGATTCGAATGCAGTGGGTATTCCCAAGTGCCGGCGACCGGTCAACCATGGGATCTTGTGGCGGATGTTCCGTTGGCAGTAAACCGATGGCCTACTGGGAAAGCCATTGTTCCCTCCGTATTCCGGCCCGGCTGGAAGGGCGGGCGATGTTTGTACCTTCCCTGCGACCGGATATCGATCGAGGGACATGTGAATTGGCCGAATGAGTACCCCAACCGGTTGTGGAATCCATCGCGAGGCATTGTCTGCTACCTGGAGCAAATTCATGAACTTCTCAATCAAGAAGACTATACGGGGGCTCTTAGCTCCTGATCACCGCATCAGTTGCCCGCGGCAAATCTGGGGTTCTCTTCTCCAGGAACTAGACCGCCGCGGAGCGCGTTCTCATGAGGCCGGCGCATTTCTCCTTGGTACATACGCAAAACGGCGCGCAGAAGTTAAAGATATCGTGTTCTACGATGACCTCGATCCGATGGCCTACGACACCGGGATATGCATCCTCGATGGAGAAGCATTCGGAAGACTGTGGAGTCTATGCCGCGAGCGAGCCCTCAGCGTAGTAGGCGATATCCATACCCATCCTGGCGCCGCCAGACAAAGCCATTCCGATCGCACAAACCCTATGATTGCGCGCGCAGGTCATTTCGCGGTCATCGTTCCCAATTACGCGATTCCACCGCTACGGGAAGAGTTGATCGGAGTTTATGAATACCGAGGCAGCCACGAGTGGACTGAATATCGTGACAAGCAGGCAAAGAGCATCCTTTATTTCGGATATTGGAGCTGACCATGGATGAATATGTGACTTCAGATACTTTGCATCGAGGGGCCAAATACTTCATGGATTCCGGCCTCGCATCGACTCATTCCGAGGCCATGCGTCTCTTGCATCAATTCGGTCTCCACATCGCGGCGGGCCCGGAATTAACAACTTCGAGGAATCATCAGATCGCTTTGCTCACGCTTGTCAACGCCGCACGGCGCACATTCCTTGGTGGCGTGGAGGTCAGTGGAGTCACGCGCGGACCGCTGTTGGCCCCGCTTGCAGACGCCGACCGCTTGGACCTCGGCATTGAGGCGCTCGGCGGGAGATTGGTTTCTCACAATCGAATGAACTGGCCAACGGCAGTGATTGGAACGTGCCCGTCTCTCACCTCTAACATCCCGCTCTGGCAGGTGACTTGGGACGGTTGGAGAGGGGGAGTCATCTCTCGTGCCAACTGGAATCAGAGACTACCGGAGGCTCGCGAATCAAGCCTGGCGGCTGCCTTAGCCGCGGCCATCTGTGCTTCCGAGGCATTTGCATTCTATGCCGGAGATCATCCTTTGGCTGGGCGCCGAAATGCGGGGCTCTCTCTCTGGAACCCTGAAGCAAACTGGCTGGCATTCGACAATTCCGAGCCTGAGATTGAATTTCTGCCTTCGAATCTATGGATCATTGGATTGGGGAATCTGGGCCAAGCGTATCTCTGGATGCTGGCGACGCTTCCCTACCTGCGGCCAGAAGACGTAGTCTTAGTCCTCCAAGATTATGATCGCGTTGCCAAATCGAACGATAGCACGTCGATGCTTACACAACCGGCTATGATTGGCCGCATGAAGTCTCGGGCAATCGCTCAATGGTTGGAAGCACGAAAATTCAAGACGATACTGAATGAGCACAGATTTGGCAATCTAACTCACCGCAGCCACCAAGAACCTCCGATTGCACTGTGCGGAGTCGACAACCCGGAGACACGCAGTCATCTCGAAACCGCCGGCTTCGGGTTGGTCGTCGAGGCCGGATTGGGATCCGGAGTTCAAGCATTCAAGAATTTTTCCATTCACTCATTTCCCAGTTCGATGAGCGCCGTTGAGTTGTGGTCAGGGATTGCGGAGGTTCCCCAAAACAACGCATCGATTGCATCGGCATACGCTCCTCAACAGTACCCGCATCTCGATGAATGCGGATTGGCACAGCTCGCATCGCGCACCGTAGGTGTTCCATTCGTCGGCCTAACAACAGCGGCACTGGTCATAGCCGAACTGCTTCGGCGCCTGCACTCCGGAACAGCTTTTGAATTGGTCACAGGATCCTTGGCTTCCCCAGAAGACATGGAAGTGTTTCCCATCGATTCCGGACCCTACGAATTCGGCTACACAAAGGCAGAAAGTAACCATCGAACCGTACTATCGCCGGTATAAGATGAACCTTCGGTAGAAGTCACATGAATGCACGGCGGAGGAAAACTGAAGAGCATCGCAATGGGAGTGTTCATCGAAGTGAATCGATGAATTCGTTACCAGCGCTGATTTCAGCCGCCACGAAGTGAAGTTCCGCCTTCACTCGCTCAGAGGCTTTGAGGAGCCTGGCATCAGAGGTGATAAAGCGGTCGCAATAAGGAAGAGCAATTGAGACGCGCCAACGATCGACGAACCCGTTCCGGCTGAGCTTGCCGCCAGTCGAGTACTGCTTTGGCCTAAGTGCGGCTTCGACCTGGTGGCACTTCACTTCGCGCATGTGAACGAGGTCAGTAAGAGAGTCAAATTCGATTAGTAGGTGAATGAGAGAATGACTAACAGTGAGACACGAGAGCAGAAGGTTCGATTGACCTTAGAGCTTGAAGATGCAGAAAGCAATCTTGAAGCCTCGCGAAGAATTGCCCAGACGCACGGTGAACTCTTGATATCGGTCGGAGAGATGTTGCGCAATAGACCCGAGGCCTTTTACCGAAACGGCTATAGTGCACACTACGGCCATCGAGCTGAGGACTTGAATTTCATCGATGACCGGACTGTTGCTGCCTTTGATATTCGGCGGGCCATTTCGGAAACCAATGCCGTTCGGGAGAACACAGAAAAGGTCAGGAAACTCCAGGAACTTCTCTCACGTTTCGGCTGAGCAGTCCAGAGGTACGAAGTCCTGTCCCTCCAGCCAGAATTTCAGGTCACTCGCTCATCAAGAAAGCCGCAACGAGTCCATTGGAAGCGATCACTTGTCCGAGCAGGCGGTTCCTCGTCAACTTGACGGCCCCCAGGAAGTTCGAAGGCTCGCATAGGTAGCCTTTTTTGCAGGGGCATTCGCCGTGCTTCACCAACTGGCGTGCTGTTTTGTGGTGGTGCTCGCTGATGGCGTGGTGGATCGGCGGAAAGGCCCGGACTTTTCCTCCCAAGCGCTTAACACTGCGGTGGAACCTGGCCCCGGTCGGCCCGGTACCGCCGGTATCGATTACACAAGACAAACTACACTATCGTGGATGGACAAGACGCCCTGGGCGCAACCAAAGCACCAGCGCCAACGCGACCACAAAACCGACGAACAAAACTGTCCGGTTGAAACAATTCGAGCCGTGCCGGAAGTCCTGCGCTTGCGCCACAGGCTGTTAGGAGTTTAATTGGGAGATCGATCTGATCCAGATCGAATAGGGCGATAAAGTGACCCTCTGGTATTACCTATGAGTAATTGTGGTACGATGTTGTCAAAACAGAGCTGCGAGTCCCGCTTCAGGGTCGCACATAAGTTATTTTGATCGAATCACTTGCGTTTTGCGTCAATTACTTACGTGATTGGCGAATGAAGTGCAATGTACCAAACTAAAGGAGAAAGTGAATGGATCGCAGATCGTTTATAGGGAAAGGGTTGATAGGCGTCTTGTTGAGTGCAGTCCTCACTGCTGCGGGCTGCCGCTTCAACTCGGGCTCTGTCACGACAACAAACTCGGTCTATGATCGGGTCACCCAATCCGGGACGATCAGAGCGAGCTACGCGGTTTATCCGCCCTACTGCATCAAGGACCCGAACACCGGCAAAATGTCGGGCCTGTTTGTCGATGTTCTCGAAGAGGCGGGCCGTCGCCTCGGCCTCAAGGTGGAATGGACTGAAGAGGTTGGGTGGGGTTCAATCTTTGAAGGATTGAACGCCAACCGCGACGATGTCTTCGGTGCAGGGCTCTGGCAAAATGCTTCACGCAGCAAAGCCGCTGCTTTCAGTAACCCGATTATATTCAACCCAATTATGGTGTGGGTGAGAAGCGGTGATACCCGATTCAATGAGAAAGACTTTGAGAGCCTGAACTCACCGAAGGTCAAAATATCCGTCCAGGATGGCGCTGTTGAAGACCTGATCTCGAAATCCGATTATCCACTTGCTGCTAGGGTTTCCGTTCCCCAACTATCGCCCTGGACGGACGTTCTTCTGAACATCACATCCAGGAAGGCAGATCTGACCTTCGCCGAGCCTGCAGCCGTGGATCTGTTTCTCGACAAGAATCCTGGCACGCTGACCGACATCGATCCGGAAAATCCCATCCGAGTCTTTCCGAATGCATACGCGTTCAAACTAGGAGAGGTGAAGCTCCAGGAAATGTTGAACGGCGCGCTTGACGAAATGATTGACGACGGCACGATGGAAAAGTTGATCCGTAAGTATGAGCATCACCCAGGCGAGTTCTACAGAGTTGCCAAACCATACGCAATTCCGGAAAAGGCAAGTGGTTCCAAGTCCAAATGACAATTCTACAGATACTCGTAACCTATCGCGAGGCCTTTCTGAGCGGCCTGATTGTGACCATGAAACTGGTGGGCATTGTCTGGATACTCGGAATCCTTTTCGGGATCACGGTCGGCATTCTTGCCGATCGATTCCCGGCGTTGGTCGGCTATCCAGCTTTTGCAATCACATTCCTGCTCTCCGGAATCCCATTTCTCGTGCTTCTCTTCTGGGCACATTTTCCGCTTCAGAGTCTTCTCAATGTCGTTATTGATCCGTTTATTACAGCATCTTGGGTACTGACGCTCGTAAATACCTTCACCGTCTCCGAGATCGTGAAAAACGTGTTGCGCGACTTCCCTGAGCAATATGTGATTGCAGCCAAAGTATGCGGATTAAGCTCCACGACAACCCTGCTGCATATCAAGTTCCCAATTACGTTTCGCCAATTGCTGCCGCCACTTTTGACCTCCCAGGTCAATATCCTGCAGGCCACCCTGTTTGCCAGCCTGATTTCCGTGAACGAACTGTTTCGCATGGCGCAGAGCATCAATGCCGTTGTGTATCAGCCGGTGGCGATCTATTCGGCTCTAGCACTTTTCTTCCTTGCGATATGCCTGCCGCTGAATGGTTTAGCTCTCTGGCTCAAGGCAAGGTATAGTCGAAATCTTTCTGAACGATAGGCGCTTCCGATGCTGGCTGCAATCAACATATCGAAGAGTTATGGCAGAGTTCATGTTCTGAGGGACATCAGTGTATCCGTGCACCCTGGCAAAATTACGGTTTTGCTCGGGCCTAGTGGAGCGGGAAAGACGACTTTACTCAAATGCATGGGGTTGCTCGAACGTTCTGACTGCGGGACTGTTCGCATCGACGGCAAGGAATTTCACTTCCCAGTCGCCGAGGGTCACTCCATGCGCCCACCGTGGCCTGAACTCACCGTCGTGTTTCAGCAGCACTTCCTCTGGCCTCATCTGTCCATTCGTCAGAACATTCTTCTTCCGGTTCAACATCGAACTGATCTTTCACTTCCGAGGTTCCACGAACTGATTGACTTGTTCGATATGGGGGACTTTATCGATCGATATCCGAATGAAACGAGTATGGGACAACGGCAACGTGCAGCGTTGGCTCGTGCGTTCGTACTGAATCCTAAATTCCTGCTTCTAGACGAGATCACCTCTGCGCTCGATGTCGAGCAAATCCACAACCTGTTCCTGCATCTGGCAGAGATGCGGAAACGAGGAATTGGCATATTGCTGATCACTCATCTCCTGGGATTTGCGCGTGCCCTAGTCGAGGGCGCGGAAGGGGATGAAGTGGTGTTCTTGGACAATGGCGTCGTGATCGAGAAGGGCGGTGTAGAGCTCTTCGACAATCCCCACACGGAACGATTGAAGAAGTTCATTTCGGGCACGCGATTCAACACCTAGCCGGGGAGAGAGTATTGATTTCGACTAATATGAGGCTTAGTAATGCGGAAAGGCGAAAGCGCTTCTTCTTCGCGGAAGCCGACGCACCTCTGTACGACGAAGGTGTGGACCTCAACACCCCGTTGTATGGGCTGGCTAACAAAACGCTCCTGGAACTTCTTGAAATTCATTTCGGAGTAGATAGAACGTGGAAACATTCCAGAATCTCCGGGCATTTCCTTGACATTGGTTCGGGGACAGGCGCCCAGACAATAGCGATCCTTCAGCGCTTCCCCAATCTTCAAGCAGTTGCCCTCGACCTTTGTGAACCTATGCACAGAGTGCTCGAGCGGAAAGTCGTCAGGACCTTGGGACGTCAGGAATTTGAACGACGTTGCAAGTTGATAACGGGCGATATCATGTCCAGAGCCGGGACCCCACGCAATCTGCTGGCGCCACTGAACGGGCGCCTATCCGGCGTCAAATACAAAGCGGTCGTCTCGGCTTTTGCGCTGCACCACCTCACAAACAAGGAGAAGCAACGGGCATATAAGAGGATTTTCGAAATCCTAGAGCCGGGCGGAATATTGGTCAACGCAGATCTCTTCTCTTTTCAATCGCCCACGCTTAGGGTTTCGGCGCAGCGCAATACGATCGATTATATAAACAAGCAGCACACCGATCCCGATCCGGAATTCCTACCCGCATTTCGAGCTCTTGGATCCGCGCGCGAACACCTCAGAAAATCTTGGGTCCGCCACTGTGAGCGGTTCAACATTCCGGATCCGATTGAAAGTACAGGAGACGGCATATCTAGGGCGCCACAGGGGAAGAAAGTTGAAGGGCAAGCCAGTATGCTGCTCGAAGCAGGCTTCACGGAAGTGGGCTGTCCGCTCCGATACTGGCAAGTCGGTATTCTTTGGGGGCGTAAGTAATGGCGATGGCACCCACGCACGAAGAACTGCTGACAACGCTGAGGCGATTGTCTCAATTGAACAATTGGGATCAACTTGCAGCGAAGACCCTCAACGTAATCGCGGGAATCCTTTTCAGCCCTGAGACCGATCGCAGCGAAGAGCGACGCAAGCATTCCATATACGTGGCGGGATTCCTCTACCTCGACGAGGCGTCACATCGAGTGGATTACCAGTTTTTTGATGAAACGAAAGGTCAAGCGCCTGGATATACCCTGAGATACCTCTGGAAAACGCAATTACCACTCCGTCCTTTTCCCGCACCGGATGAGAAGGGAGTTGAAGAGGAGGCTGCTGCGTTTATTGACTCACTGTTCTATGTAATGCGCAGGCATCAGAGTCCCTGGGGAGAGTCGCAATTCAATCCTAATAAGATACCCGAATATCTAGCTTGGATACCTCAGTCAGGTGAACCGAAAGAGAATTATGACTCTGTGCATCCGAGGTTGAACGACGTTCGCGAGCTATACGGTTGGCATTACTGTCCCTACGGTGAGGTGGCGTTCTTTCTCTACGTCTGGCGACTGCTCTTGTGGTCTTCGGTCTGTTTCGATTGTCCGAGTGAGGACTGGTATACGGCACTGCTGGAGCAAGACTTTGATTCCGTCCTGCATGACACCTGCACAAATCGTGGAGTCACCACAATCTGGAATAAGAGCATCTGGGAAGAGCGATCTGGATTCGAACATCATTTGTTTGAATGGACTTACACCACAGACACTAAGTTCGGGAATCCTGAGATTGTCAAACGTGGCTTGGACTACTTCGACGTACTTCCCGGTGATAGTACGTCTATATGGTCTAGAGAATTGGCAAATTTATTGATCACTACCTTTGATGGTAAGCGGGATCAGGCCTTTCAGCCGGTGTTACGCTATGCGGAATCCGCACTCGTCGCGTCAAGCGGACCATCTAGTTTCCTCCCAGCGTTCGCGTCTGATTTATTGAAGAGACTTCCCTTAAGGAACTCCAATTTACGGTTTGCTGGAGACTCAGTTAAGGAGGCAGATTCTTACCTTCGTGCTGCGGCGGCTGTGTGGATTGCCACACGACTAGGGCAATGGGTTGGAAAACTCACCTGGGAATCGGCATTGTCGGTGCTACATCAGCAATCTCGATTCCCGGTGATTCCCTACTTCTATTGGAATGCCATCGATCGAATGCCGAAAACTCATGCCGTGGTTCCAGTCTGGCGCTCATGGACGCATCCGGTGAATGCGAAGTTGTTCCTAAATGAGCCTGCAACTCCCCTTGAGGTTTCCTCCGCTGAAGTGGCGCAGACGAGCATCGTCGGCTTGTCAGTTGTTGCGCTCGCACCCTTCAAGTCAGATCTTCATGTACAAGAGGACAACGAAAACTACTTACGCCCATATGCCGTAGGTTTGAATCAGGAAGATCATGAGCGTGTCCAGTGGATTGACCAAGTGCTTCTTCGCGCAAGCCTCTCGCAAGTCGACGCGCATTATTATGGAGATATTGAGCGGATTCGAGAAAACCAGGAAGGAGTCGCCCTTCAGGACTCCATACATCATGACCAGCGGAAGCCGTTACAAATCATTGACACGCTTTTGGAAGATGAGGGTATCCCGCAAACTGATCGAATTCTCTATTCGCGGGCACTTATCAAGTCAACTCTTCGGAAGCTTCGATCCTATTCAGCCTTTGCGGGGCCGTTGTTCGAGACCGAGGATTGGAAAACCCAGGCGTCGTCGAGCCTTACTGATTGTTCGATCTCGCAAGTGATCAACTGGTCGGTATTACTCGCCATACTGCGCTCTGCCCTGGACGACAATTGGAGTACTGAGTTGCATACCACGCTGTTTGCGACGTCGGGCGCGAATCTCTGGCACCTTCTCAGAGAACAGCTTCTCAGTTACATGGAGACCGATTTGGGCCCTAAAGGAGACTATTCCTTCCTTGATGCAAACGGTCGAGCAACTGTGAACGTGTCCTACTCCGGTCCCGATTTGTTGATTCCGCGCTCTCTCACCGGGGTGAATGGAGGACCCAAGACCTCGCGCATCTATGCTGCACTAAGCTTCGCCTTTGATGAAATTGTGCTGAATACATTTCGGCATCAATTTAACGGAAGTGACCTCGTCTCGCAGCACCTGATCTCCATTTCGGTCTCAGTGTCAAGTGCGGAGCCGTTTGAGATCATTATTTCGTTCTCGCCGGCAGTGGAGTACTCGCGGGAAACAGTGAAGCGAGCAATAGGACTTAATTCGCTTGATCATGTTCTCAGGAAAATCGGATGCCGCTCGAAATATACCAAGAAATTGTGGGTAGAAACTATAGGTTATTCACCTGTCGATAGAATCCTCCCGTACTTTGAGGAACGGGGCGAGTCGCCGCGAGCTAGAGTATGGGGAATCGAAGGGATACCGAAGGCCGCACTTATGCCGGCATCTGAGGAGAATGGAGTTTGTAGTGGAGTTTAGGTGGAAAGTTGTCGTTCTGGATGATGATCGGATAAAAGAGGAATCCGTTCGGAAAATGGCGGCATTTGGAGTAGACGTGTTGACACTTGGCAAGCCGAAAGAAAGCCTTTTCGCGGCAGGTGAGTCAGTGGTCGGAGCACACTTTGTTTATTGCGATATGAATTGGCAGGTTTTTGGAAAGGAGGGAGATCCAAAGAAGCCCCTCTCGTTACCAGATTCAGTGGGAAATGCGCCTGGTAAATTCGTAAAGGACTGGATCGAGGCTATTCGTTATTGGACTGCTGAATCAGTCCCACCGCTGAATCCGGCGCGCGAGGAATGGCCGAGGGGCCGCATCGGGGAAGATCATGTTGGGCTGTGGCTCGCTGCGATGGTGAGGCATCTAAGCCCGAAAGCCGTGATCATCCTGTACAGCTCCCGTCCGGAAGTAGCGGGAACAGGAGAACTTGCTGCAATCGGGCGGTTTCCGGACACGCCATTTGCGGTGGAAACCAAGGATCCAGAGGATCCGTTACCCCTCAAGAATTTCAAGGACCTTTTGAAGACTGCACAGAAACAATATCTGAACGCACGACCGGATTTACGAAGGTGGTTCCTCTCAGATGTCCTGATTAGAACGATCGCAGGGGCCAAGCCCGTGTCAGCAGAATTGACGAATATGGGCGCCCAGAAGAACGAAAGGGTGACATTCACGGCCGAGAGTTTTTTCCCGAATTTCATTACAGAAGCACAATTCAATCCTACTGGGATAAATGATCTGCTCGAGTTTCTTAGCAGAGACATGCCTGTTTGGCAGGAGGCCGCGCTGCATTCTCTGAAACATAAGCTTTTGGAATTGAAGGAGGCGAAGAAAGACGCTGTTACCGAGGACGACCCAGGCATTGCAAGTTCCCTCTGTAATGAGTGCGGCGAGGCTGGGATTCTGATTCGAAATATGCTCGACAAATACTTCCAGGCCATGGGCGCGAAAGACTCCCCATGGTTGAACGAAGGGTTACAGATATGTCAAGCTTCCTTGTCGAGCCGAGAGACTGATTTGATTGAACTGTGCAGGACATTTGGCGGAAGGGTTGTCTATAAAGACTCGGCTCAAGACTTTGAGCCCGGTCTAGAGGACGAAAGCAAAACAAATCCGCAGTTGCCATTTCAGTACTTTCTTCTACGCAGAGCAGTTGACGCTCTGATGGATAATGCCCGCAAATACGCTGCACCTTCTCCGATTCTCCCTACCAAGAAACTGGAAGCAGAAATCGATGCGAATACGCTCGCGATTGCATGGTCAGATAATTCTCGGGGCTTTATGACCATGCAGAAATTCACAAACAGTTTACGCGAATCAGTGACTGACAAAAGCAGTATGCGCGGACTTCCGCTCGCCGTGCTGTTCGGCCTGCGCTTCAATGCGATGCGAATCGAGGTGCTCATTCGGGGTGAAGGTGATTGCCCGGGGCACTGGCATACCTTGTGGCCCTATGGAGACAACTCGATTCGGGAGACAAATGGCGAGACCACAACTTTTGCATTTAGGTGGACTTTTAAACACGAGCTGCCATGAAAGACTATGTTTTCATCGCCGACGACAATCGAATCGCACCATCTGAGTTAGAGGATATGCGTCGTGTTGCAGTTTACCTCGGATTCGAAACCCCGCTCGATTACTCCCACATTGAGGCTCGACGAGACGCGTTGCTTTTGGAGGCGCGTTCGTTGGCAGACGACGGCAATCGCGTTTATTTGATAACGGACGCCCTGTTTTCTTTTGCGCCAATCCCTAAATTGGGAGGGGCTCGGCTAGGTGAAGACTTCTTGAAGGTTGGGGGACCCGATCCACGGGTTGTAATCCGCTCCTCTCAACCCTTGCTTAGCGATGAACTGAAGCGTGATCCGCGAGTGCTGGCTGCCAAGAGAACTGACTCGATTCTTGATCTTTTCAATTTCTTAAAGACTGGCAAGACTCCCGCCGTCAAAAAGTGTCTTGATTTTCTCAGACATGTTGATGCTATCAATCACCTCGCCTCTAACTTTGAAAGCGACTCTGCCGAGAGTGTTGCGATGGTTATCGAGACCTTATGTCAAGGATTCGGCTCTGTGGTCCCCGAGCCGTTTGATGGCTCGACTCTGGATCTGTTCGACGCCAGTGCTACCGGGGTCCTGGGACAAGGGCTTTATTGTGACAACTGGAGACACATTGTCAAATCGTTCCACCCTTACGAAGCTCTTAAGTCTGCGGCTTCGCGCGAGTTTTCGCCAGGCAAGATGCCCGGAAGTTTCCTTGTCCTGTGGTTTGTTTGCTTGGCTAGGAGCAGGCCCTTAGCGGCACTGGCAGGGCTCCAGAAATCTGAGGACCGCTTCGCTCCAAGAGAACAGGAGTGGATCCGTAGGCGGCGCAGAGCAGTAGTGGAAAGGATTCATACCCAATATTCCGAAAGAACAGAACTGGAGAAGTGGGGCAAACTACTCACGGGAGCCCGTGAAGAGCTCAACTCAATTCACAGGCTACTGACGACTCGTGACGAGGTTGGGGGATGAGCCAATTCGAGGATCGCCGCGAGGATCTAGGTCATTTCCTATTAAGAAATGAAATACTTGCACGATTCGGAATCTCCGCAGAAATTCTTGGCGCGCGCGAACAGGATCGAATTGAGCGAATTACAAGCTGCATGGAAAGGGCAGATCCCACATCAGCCAATGTGCGCGCAGGGGTCAATGCGTGGTATCGAGGCGGGAGTTCCGGCCGAGGCGTAAAGCAGGCGGCAGTAGATCTGTTTTACGAGATTTCGAAGCTGACAACCGTTCGGCCGACTAAGAGATTTCCGAGTGAAACAGTTGTTTACACCTGGATAGAACAGATGGGGCTCTGCATTGCATCTCTGGATCAAGCCCCAGAATACTGCCCAGAGGAACGCCATAATTTGGCTGAACGATTCGCTGAGGCGACGGTCCTGCTCTTGGATTTCCTCGCCAATCTCAACGCCAGCTCAAAGGATTTCTGTTCCTACTTCGAACGCGCACAGTGATGCGTGGGGAGACGAAGATGCCTGAACAACCGAGGGTCCTGCTCATTGATGATCAGTGGGGAAGGGCCGACGATCCCATGATTCCATCGCAATATGGAGAGCTTCCGTTTGAGTGGCTCTTGGAGTCCGCGCAGGACTCTGCCGGACGCTATTCAGCGGAGCAGGCACTTTACCGCGTTCGAAAAGAGGCAAACTCACTCGGGGCGGTACTGCTTGATCTCAGCTTTGGCAAATCGTCCGACCGAATGGGTCTCAAGATTCTCGAGGCCATCCGCTCTGAGTTTCCCGTTCTTCCTGTTCTTATATTCACAAGTCTGGAATCCCGTCAGAATTTTGAACTGGTTGTATCCTGCATGGAAATCGGCGCCAACGAATTCGTGGAAAAGGCTCCCTCGGCCCGCCTGATGGAATTGATACTCCAAGCGTATATCGGGACACAGACGGACCTCGCCCTTTATGGAAATTCGATCGCTGTCAGGACCCTGCGCTCGAGAATTGCACGAATAGCATTCAGTGGTGAAACATCTGTACTTGTGGTTGGGGAAAGTGGAACCGGGAAAGAGCTTGTGGCTCGTGCACTGCACAGGCAGGGACCTCAACGGACAGGTCGATTCGTGGCAAAGAACTGCGCTGACAGCGATACACAGTTGCTCGACAGTGAGCTATTTGGTCATGAGAAGGGAGCATTTACAGGTTCTACAGGGAGACGAACCGGGTTGATCGAGGAAGCTGATGGAGGAACTCTCTTTCTTGATGAAGTGGCGGACATGCCTCTCTCGCTGCAAGCAAAGCTTCTCAGAGCTCTCGAAACCAGAACTATTCGCCGGCTGGGTGGCAATACGGATATCCAAAGCAAGTTCCAGTTAGTGTGCGCAACCAATAAGAATCCGAACGAACTCATCGCTGCTGGGCTGATGCGAGAAGACTTTTTCTACCGCGTCGCTGCCGTTACGCTTCAGGTTGCGCCGCTTCGCGATCGCGGTGATGATGTTATTGTTCTATCCGAACTCTTTCTGAGGCGATTTAAGCAGAGGGGCGGCGCTTCCTATCCAGGACAGACATTCGGAAGATCGTTCAAAGAGCATCTAAAACGATACGGCTGGCCCGGCAATGTCCGTGAGTTGCGAAACTTTGTCGAGAGGGCCGTGATTCTGTCCACTGAGACCGAAATTGAAGTGCCCGAAGCAGAAGAAGGCTCTCGAGAAAGATCCCAACAAGGAACCACGGTGTCCGCCGACAGAGGAGGTCTCTCACTAGATCTGCCGGTAAATGCGTCTGAGTGGAGCCTCGCTCGAATTGAGACTGAACTGCGACTGGCGATCGAAGCGAAAAAGCGTATTCAGACCTATAAGGGCGACCAGTGGAAGGCCGAGTTCATGCGTATGATGTATCCTGCGTGCAAAGCCGCCAATGCCAAGGGATTTGAGGATCTTTTAAAGCGCATTACGCACGGTCCATGGGGTTGTCCGGGTTGGCAGCAAAACCGCGCAGTGGCAGATCTGATTGAAAAGCTCCGAGGCTGATATACGGAATGCTGACTATTCTGATCGTTACGGAGAACCGGGCATTTGGCAAATCGCTCGAGCTGCGTCTGCTCATTGGTCATTCTGTACCCGCCGGGCAGGTCCATTTTCTCCCGGTGGGAGCCGAACCCAAAGGCCATCACATACTCAGGGAATTCCACCGACTGTACGAAGAAATTGTGAAGTACATTAGATCGGACTTCGCTGAAGGGACCTCGCCACTGCTGGTTGTCACCGATCTTCAGGGCTATGAGCAGTTTGATGTTGAGGATCTCAATCCGCTGCAGGACAACGGGTGGTGTTCTGTACTTGGGATGCTGATCCTGTCTTTTCCAGAGATTCAGTGGGCCTTCGCCGGCTGTCGAACAGGGAATGAACTGCCTTCAATCCTGCAGCTCTGCTTTCTCGGTCAAAATGCGGACTTTTCGTCTCTCCTTGAAGGGATGGAGGGAAGTCAGATCTGCCCGTTATTCGATCCCTGCGGGATCAGGAATGCTGTACGGAAGATCTCACAAGGAACGGACCACCACGTTATTCCAGTCCGCTATGAAGAACAGGCGGCTGCGATTGATGATGAACGCGAGTACGCGCTTCTGCACGGCTATGTCGCATACCGATTCGGCTTTTGTAGTCATGTCGTTACCTCTTCTCAGATGATGAGTCAACTGTTCTCTGGCAGGGATAAGCATCCAATTCAATTGGTGTTTGAGGATCTGTTCCTCAATTTTGCAGATCTCCACATCCTGGGACTATCGGATCTGGCCTCGCGCGATCGGGAATATCCCAAACTGGCTGCAATTCCGATGAGGGTTATCGTGACTACCGGGAGCGAACGGCCCCACGACGACTCCAGAGTCCGCCATAATCAGCTTTATCTTACGGATCTGAATGTTCGAGGAACGTGGACCACAGTCATTCGGAAACCTGTTCCCGGCATATTTAAGCTTTGGGAAAGTTCCGGGATAAGCAGGCATGTTCGAGAGAAGATCCGGCGCGAAGGACGTGAGATTTTCATTCGCCTGCCACGACCGGATTCCGGACGGCGAGAAGCCGGCCACAGCACTCCAGGGCGCCTTGTTGAAATTGCAAAACTACTGCTCGATCGCGCCTCCGTCGAGCAAGACAACCCTCGCTCTGCGTGTTCACTCATTTATCGAGCATTGCTCGCAACCGATGCACTTGAACTTCTGGGTGGAAAGACCCCAACCACCTCACTGCTTGCACTTGCCGAGAGCCACGAACTGGAAGCACTCGCTGAGTGCCAGTTTCTCGGAGTGGAAGGAGACTTTGATGTTTGCCTTCGGCTCTCTGAGATTCGGCGGGAGGTCAGCGCATTATCGCTTTTCTACGCCCGCCCTTCTCGGGAGTTCTCCGCCTGGAATGCCGAGTCTTCAATAATGCAGAGACTTGTGCAAACCTTTCGCGATCACAATAAATTCAATGAAGAAAGGATCGTTGAGATTCGCGAACGCGAGATTCATCGTCGAATCTGGTTTCAAAGGCATCTGGGGATATTCGGGGGAATGTTGCGATGGTTAAATCCCGCCTATGTGGCCTCGTGGTATGTTGAAATGCTACTACGCTCAATGTCGAATTTTGTGCTGGCGATTTCGCTGTGGATCGCAGGACTTACGGCACTATACGCCACTTCTGACTCCAGAAATTGGCTGGCCAGCCTTGAGAAGGCTATCTTCAACTTCTTTGCGTTGCAGTCCGGAGGATTGATTGTCGAGCTTGTCGGTTTAGTCGGACTTCTTCATCTGGGTGTCCTAATTGCGCATTTCTACTCTGTGATCTCAAGAAGGTGAAAGAAGGTGAACGGTCATGGCTGAAACGGGTAAAAAAGGTCAATCGATAGCGGTTGACAGCAATAAGTGGGAGTTTCGATTCTACTACGGCGAAAGATGGGCGCGGGTCTTAATCGCATTTGCGCCTTTTGTCTTCTTCAGCGTTCTGCTCGGAGTGATTTTTCGACGCATTCTGGAGCTGGTTCATGCCTCCACCGGCGGACCGTGCGATGTGAAAGAGCGCGTGTTACCGCCCTTGGTTCAAGAAGTAGCTTCGCACGGTACGGAGTTCATCGCGATCGTTCTAGGATGCATCACAATCCTCCTCCTCGCTTCGATTGCCTTAATCGCACGAGCAATTCAGAGGGACTAAGGTTGAATACTGCCGAGATCTTCTGCCGGGGCGGGTCACAAATACGAGATCCCAGTTTTCTGAGGGTGGGCTTTCGATGATTTTAGGTCCTTTTCGGTGCTGCCGGTGCTCCTGGAATCAGTTAGTTAAAGTTTTGGGGTCGCTTGACACGGAAGAGGTCGTTGGTTCGAATTTGCCCGTGTTCTGAGCGAGGCAGCCGCTAGATTGCGTAAAGAATAGCGGCGATCGCATTCCGGGCCTCCAAGATTCAGAGAACTAGCACCGATATGGGCATGCAAAGATGTCACTTCGATGTTGCCCTCGATCGTGACAGTTCCGTCTGGCAATGCCACACGCTCTTGAAAATGCGAGTCCAAGGTGTACGACCCCATTATTCCGATCGAATCCTTTTTCGTCCGGTCAACCTGGATATCCACCTTGACGGGAAGTCGGCTTCCCGGACAAGTGGCCCTTAGCTCAACTGCTGCCAATGCGCTCATTAAGCCAAATTCCGAGATCGGGCAGAGGTCTGCAGGGCAGAGGTCGGGGGTCCATTAAGGGTCCAATAAGGGTTGCCAAGGGTTCCTCAGGGCGCTGAAAGTGGCCATTCGCTACGCCTGGTTCCAAAGAGTTACGCGTTTCTGATTGGCTGTCACGGCAGAATTCACCATCGACCGGACAGGATCACTGACAAAGAACGGAGCAGCTACAGCCAGGTTCCGAAACCTCACTAGGAATCGCGGTCCGGTGAGGAGCTTTTGTAACTTCAGCGCTGTCGGCGCTTCTACATCCAGATGCGGTTCCGGCGGAGCCATTCCGAATCCTCGCCGAAAGCCCATCTTCGAGATCGTCGGTTTGATGTATAAACGATGAAGAACTCTTCAGATGGTCCGCTGAACGGAATGGAAGGTGAAACTGTTGGAGGTTCGGGAATTCTAGGAATTGTTTGTACGCAATTTGTACGCAGATTTGGCACTCGTGGAAATCTGTGAATTTCAGGCATTTCTAGAATGAATAAGTTACGTGTTTTCAATGCTCAGCATAAGTTCGACTCCCGCCGCCTCCACCATAGAATGGTGCCACCAGTCACTTTTCTCCACCGCAATCATTCAGCATCGCCCGAGCAAGGCTGCGCGCAGTCTTCGCGCTGGCTGCAAACGCTATTGCGAGACTGGAGCGGAATCTGTGGCTAAGGGAATCGGGACGAGGGCGGGTATGTTTACGACGCTTGTGCGGCGGCCGGGTTGGCTATATCGAAGGTGGAGAAGCGTATGTTCTGGTTGGTGATTTCAGAGCGCAGC
>Ga0182030_10004096_pt1 | contig 31077 bp, 28 predicted proteins | sample 812S3MmetaG_FD_121299 | JGI IMG/M metagenome (GOLD analysis project Ga0182030, IMG submission 121299) | Permafrost microbial communities from Stordalen Mire, Sweden - 812S3M metaG (Illumina Assembly) | ecosystem: Environmental > Terrestrial > Soil > Wetlands > Permafrost | place: Sweden...
CTTCTGCTGCCACTAGTAAAAAATCAAATGTGGTTTATCAAGACTGGAGCGATAGTAAACGGCATCGAACACTACCTGTAAAAATATATCTGCCTGAGACAGGTAAGGGACCGTATCCGACAGTTGTTTTTTCTCATGGCTTAGGGGGGTCGCGCGAAGCCGCCACCTATCTTGGTGATTATTTAGTTCGACATGGTTATTTGTGCATTTTTGTTCAACATCCAGGCAGTGATTCGGCTATTTGGAAGCCCTATATGACGCAAGGACGGCAGGCAATTCTGGAGCATATGAAGTCTTCGGCAAGCCCTCAAAATCTAATTGATCGCGCCGGTGATATTAGCTTCGTTATCGATGAATTAGTAAGACGAAACCGCGACGACGAAGTGCTCGGCAAGAAAGTCGACTTGAATGAGATTGCGTGCTCCGGGCATTCCTTCGGTGCCGGTACAACACTTGCGATTGCGGGTGAGATGTATCTACTTGGTTCGTTAGCCGACCGGCGAATCAAAGCTGCAATGTATTTATGTCCTCCCGTAAATGTAGCTCGTCTTGTTAAAGGCAAGACTTTCGTTAGCATCGCTATCCCGGGTTTAGTGTTAACCGGAACTGAAGACAATAGCCCAATAGGCAACACTACAGCTGCCGATCGCCGTATTCCCTACGATGAAATCAAGGCTCCACATCAGTATCTTGTGAATTTCGACGGAGCCAATCACGAAACGTTTGGTGGCGGGCGCGCGTATCTTGACACTCCTAAAACAGCAAAATTTCACGAGATGATCTGTAAAGTGGCTGGTGAATTTCTCGATGCCACTTTGCGCAATGATGCAAAAGCCTGGCACTGGCTCGATTCTAGTGAAGCGACAGACTACTTCGGTAAGTCGGCAATGTATGAGCGGAAATAATTTTATAGAGAAGTAATCCCCCAATCGGTGTTTGCGATATTCACAAAAAGTTCACAGCAACATGGCACTCTGAATCTAGAGGGACTATGTATGAAGCAACAGATCGAGTGTGCGGAAATTTATTGCCTTGCAGCTCAGGCGCAACGGGTCGAGGGAAACTTCGCCAGGGCGATCTACCTTTATGAAAAAGCATCCGAGATTTATTCCCGTTGCAACGGTGAAATGACTTCCTCAATTGGGCTTGCCTACATGGATATTGCCAACTGCTTGAGCGAACTCGGTGATATCGATTCGTCTGACTTGTTTTTTGCCAAAGCCCGTGAAATTATGCGTTCAAAGTTTGTTACTTCTTTAAACGTATGACCGTCCAGGTCGCGCCGGGGAGATTATAAGGATTGCTTGCGGATGCGCTTTCCGGCCCTCCGTGATGAGTGCCGAATGAGTTCTCATCAGATCTGGTGCCTATGAATTCTTGCACTCTGAAGTGTGGTGCATTAGGGCCGTCTGGAACCCACTCGGGATGCCCTGTGTTGCCCAGCATCGCAATTGCTTGCTCTGACCCTCCCCAACCTGCAGGAAGTCTCGTTGCCACCATGCAGTGGTCACCATCTGATTTGTTTCCAATAATGATGTCGCCTGGCTGCAAATCAGAGCTACGGAGTGCCCTTTGCGGGATTTTGCTGATCGTAAATAGTTCAGGATGATGTTTTGCGTAAGCGGTAAATTGTGCCGTGCTATCAAATACGGGCGCCGACTCACCGATAGAACGTAAGTGCGGATTCAAGATATGAGCTGAAACTGAGTGCATGCATCCATCGGCGCCCAGACCATCATCAATGCGCTTCCCGATCATGCTTAATGCGCGGCTCTCCATATCCCGACCTGCATCTAACGTTGCCGGTTGTCCAATGCATTCAGAAGGAGCCCAGCTCGGCACCGGCGGTTTTGCTGAAGCTGAATCAATTTGTAAATCGCCGACCAGCACATGTTTATGCGTGTCAGCACCAGACTTCGCATGTTTTTCTGTCTGCTGGGACTGCCACTTGTGCATTCCGCTATTTGAATAGATGCTGTCAGGCGTGCTGCTCTTTTCTGGAGGCTGAGTCGAACCGTCTAGACCGTTTGCGTCTTTCAAGAGTCCTCCTGGATGCATTACTAACATACACCAAGATCTGGGACAATGTCTGCATGGCAAGGACGATATCATCTGTACAATCACTGCGACAATCTGCAGTGGCTCATTCATTGTTCACTCCTACAGGGTTGAAAGCAGCCGTGAACAAGTTGGGATTCGTCCAGGCAGACCCGATTCGAGCGCCTGCCAGAGCCCAGGACTTGATACTCAGACCTCGAGTAAAGGGCTATAAGGCTGGTGATCTTGAGAAGAAGTATTCGAAGTTAGAGATAGAGGAAGATTATCTCTATGCTTATGGATTCATGCCGCGTTCGGTATGGCGGCTGTTGCATCCTCGAGACGTAAGCGATCTGCCAGCACTCGAGAAAAAGGTGTTGAACCTGGCGCGACAGCTCGGTCGATTACATCCAGCTGATCTTGAAGTTTATCTCGGAACCGAGCGAGTAATAAATGCCTGGGGTGGCTATTCCAAGGCTACGACTCGGGCTCTGGATGATTTGCATTACCGCGGACTTCTTCGCATCGCGGGACGTGAAAAGGGGATTCGTGTTTTTGAAGCTGCTCCACTTCGGTCAGTATCAGAATCAGAATTGGAATCGGGTTCTGAATCCGAATCGATCGATAGCAGTGAGCGCTTGCGAAAGTTAGTTCTACTCATGGCTCAAATCTTTGCTCCTGCACCAAGCAAGAGCCTCCAGGAAGTCATAAATAAATTACGCCATTCGGTGTTGCAACCTGCCGATCTGCGTACTGTTCTGGGCAAGCTTGTAAAAAATGGAGAGTTGCAATCTTACCTGGTGGACGGATTGACTTATATTTGTCCTGCTGAGTTTTCTCCGCCAGGCGAGGTTTTGCAAGAGGTACGAATTCTGGCACCGTTTGATCCGGTAGTCTGGGACCGTAGACGTTTTGAGCACTTGTGGGGATGGGCTTATCGATTTGAAGCCTATGTCCCGCAGGCTAAGCGCTTGCGGGGTTACTATGCGATGCCTGTTTTATGGGGCGAGTCAGTGATTGGTTGGGTTAATGCCACCATGACTCCTCATGGATTTAAAACTGAAATTGGTTATGCAATTTCGCGACCCAGAGGAGCAGCCTTCCGTAATCAACTTCAGACCGAGCTTCTCAGGCTTGAGCAATTTCTGCAGTCCAACCACTCTTCTTAAATTTCCATTGGAGCCGGATTATCTCGTAGTGAGTTGAAATAGTCTCCTTCGCGCTCACTTTTGCTCTCATCAACGATCACCTGGCATTGAGAAAGATTGGATAGAATATTTTTCCACTCTTCGAGAGGTTGACCCCTCTTTTCTCTGGAAGTAATTATGGTCAATCCATGCAATTTGTGCAGGTCTGATGCACTGGTTTGTTGCAGCACTGATGATTCTATTATCAACACTTTCAAACGTTTGAGTCTCGATAACTTATCGATGGTATCACTATCAAATGCCTTGCCCTTACAGCCTTCCAAGCTTAAAACCTCAAGGGATTTCAGTCGACTAATTTTGACCATGTCTTGTTGTGACAGGTCGGTGTGAGCTAGCGATAATCGTCGAACGGCGCTTCCTTCAGTCAGTTTCGCCAGGACAGCTTCAGCATTGAATAATCTCTGTAGTCGAAGAACATGTATGTTTGGCAAGTTTTTCAATTCAGCAACTTGCGCGCCGGTAACTCTTGTGTTGCCAATCATTAGCTCTGCCAGATTGAGCCATGCGAGATGTGGAATGTCTCCGATGCTACGCAGCGCATGCATGTTTATTGATTTGTTTGTCATCTCGAAAACTTGCAGGTTGTCTTGCATGGCAAGTAGTCGAATAGCATGACTCATTGGACCGATCGGGGCCAGGGCGTTGTATTTGTCGAGTACGACACCGTACAGATCATTAAGTCTGAAACGTGATGCAAGATGTGGTGTCGCTAAAAACTCGGAGCTAGCACTGAATATTAGCTTTGCATCGCCTGGAACCGTTTGGATATCGGCTGCGGGGAGGCTCTGCAGCTTGTTGTTGTCCCACCACTGAAGCCTGCCATAATTGTGATCTTTCGAAGTCTGAAAAGTAAATATTTTTGAGTTATCTTTGCTGTTGGAAAGATAACCAGCGTCTAGATATTTTGTCAGGATCCCTATTGAGGCGGTATCCAGGTCTCCTTCGCTGGCTTTCGCTTTGACGAGGCTGTTCGACCCTATGTTGTTGAGCGCTATTCCGAAGCCAATTATGCCGCCAAGAATGGTGCAGGTGAGTGCAGTTAGTGCAGTGCGGATAGCGTATTTACGTGCTTTCGATGTGGTTGAAAAAAAACCTTCTTCTTTCTGTGAGACGCTCAGTTTATCGAAGTTGCCTTCTTGAAAATGAAAGAGGTCCTCTGCCACGTCAGCTGCGGTGGTGTATCTATCATCTGGCAATTTAGCAAGCATGCGCTTGACGATGGCTTCTAGTTGTGGTGCAAACGTTTCGCCAAGAGATGCTTCTTTTAGAGATGGGACTGGCGCGACTCCGTGTTGCATCATTACTTCCAGGGCTGTTCGTCCGCCAAAAGGTGGAGCACCCGTGAGCCCTTCGAATAACATGCAACCAAATGAATAAATATCGCTACGTGCCTCGACTCCTGTGCCGGCACACTGCTCAGGGCTCATATAGAGAGGGGTGCCAAAAACGTCTCCTGTGCTGGTTAATGTTAAGGCGTGACTATCTTCGCCGAGCGTTTTGGCAATTCCGAAATCAACAATTTTGGGAATGAATTGGTTCTTTCGAGAAGGGTCGACGGTAAGCATAATGTTGCTAGGTTTCAAGTCTCTGTGCACAACTCCAAACTTGTGTGCGTACGCCAGTGCACGGGCCATGGGAATGAAAATTTGCAGTGCTGTTTCAACAGAGAGCTTTCCATGTTCTTTTAGATGTTCTGCAAGAGTTCGCCCTTCGACAAGCTCCATGACAAGAAAGGGCTGCACATCGTTTATCATGCCAAAATCGAAAGCGCGGACAAGATTTGGATGGTCGAGCTTGCTTGCGGCTTGTGCTTCCTTACGAAGTCGAAGAACAGTCGTTTCGTTTGTGTGAACTGGATTAAGTGTCTTAAGTGCTAAGTCTTTGTTTAAGAGGACCTGGTGCACTTTGTAGACGCATCCAAAACCACCATGTCCGATCACCGACTGCACGACGTAACGTGACTCGATAATATCTCCAGGCGAAAACTCACTTTTAAAATTGTCGCGAGTGGAAAACTGCTGAGCCCTGAGCTCCGCATTGTTTGCCGTGCCGTCCTCTGCTTGCGCTGTGATAGGCTCACTGCTTTTGTCTTCGTCGTAGGTGATGCTGATCATTAGTAAACTTTGCAGTGCGGCTCTGTGGGATATATACCCACCAGCACTATTTGAATGAATAGATCGGCCGAGGCTAGAATTAGATTCCCCGGGCCCAACTGTTCAATGCACATATTATTGTTGCATTGACGATTGTTAACCCAATTGCTTGCAGGTATGGCTAATTGGTTCTGTTGACAAGTCGACTGGCTAAGAGTTATAGTAAGCGTAGGAAATACGTTTAATCGACCGCCCATTTAAGCGTTTTGTAGGTAGAGAAATCTGGGGTATGTGACGCAAAGCTTCTTGAGTCAAGGTCCTAAAGCAGTAGTAAAGTTGAGCACTAAAGTAAATGCTCTAAAGTAAATGTTTTAGTAAAGATTCTCCGTCACCATCCCTGAATGAGAAATGCAGGTAACGAAAAATGGCAAAGGAAATTGTTACGTCGGATGCGCAACGCAGTGCTCTTATCGAACAACAACCCAAAAAGTGTTCCACTGCGATATTCGACCCTATTTATTACATCGACTTTTACAAAGTCGGACATATTGACCAATATCCCGAAGGGATTTCACAGATTTGGTCTAACTGGACTGCACGTACAACGCGGCTGACCGACCAGAAAACGGTGGTGCATTTTGGAATACAATATTTCATAAAAAAAATTCTTGTCGATTTGTTCGCTAATTTTTTCGACGCGCCTGGCGAGGAACTGATCGCAGAATATGAGAGCATAATTCGTGCCACTCTTGGTGTGGCGAATCCGCGCACAGATCACATTGCTGCGCTGCATGCTCTGGGATATTTGCCTGTTGCGATCTACTCACTTCCTGAAGGTTCCTCGGTACCGATCGGCTGTCCTTCTCTTGTTATAACCAATACCCATCCGGACTTTTTCTGGTTGCCAAATTATCTGGAAACTGTTCTGTCTGCTTATTTATGGAAGTCATCTACATCTGCCACCACATCGCAACGATTCCGCCGGTTGTTTGAAAAGTACGCGCTTGCATCTGGTGAAACTGATCTATCTTTTGTCGACTGGCAGGGACATGATTTTTCCATGCGCGGTATGAGTGGATTGGAAGACGCCGTGATGTCGGGTTTAGGGCATCTAACGAGCTTCCGCGGAACCGATACAGTCCCAGCCATACTTGCCGCACAACATTATTATGGTGCCGATTTCAACTGTGGCGGTTCTGTTTGCGCTACCGAGCATTCAGTCATGTGCGCTGGTGGCCAGGATGGAGAGTTTGAAACGTTCAGGCGATTGATAGAAGACATTTATCCTCGGGGAGTGCTCTCGATCGTCAGTGATACATGGGATCTCTGGAAGGTTTTAACTGATTATGTTCCGCGATTGGCGCCGCTAATCCGAGCGCGGGATGGAAAAATCGTCATACGACCCGATAGTGGCAAGCCCGATCTGATTATTTGTGGAGACCCTGAAAGTCCCGGCACCAATCAGGGGAAGGGCACGTTAAGGCTGCTGGCTGAGGCTCTGGGTTTGAAAGCGAACGCCAGTGGATTACCTTTGATTGACGGCGCTGGTGCTATATATGGTGACTCTATTAACTATGAGCGTGCTGACAGAATACTTGATCGCATCGTCAACGAGTTGAAATTGTCACCGTATAACATGGTGTTCGGAATTGGCTCTTACACCTATGAGTATGTCACTCGTGACACATATGGGTATGCAATGAAGGCTACTGCCGTGCGCAGAGCTAGCGAAGTAATTCCAATATTTAAAAAGCCTGTTACCGACAACGGGGGTAAATTTTCGCGCAAAGGAATTACCGCAGTTTACGGAGACTCGGGAGCATACACCTGTACCGAAAGCGTCGCACCGGAGACTCTCGACTGCTGTTCATTTCTCAAGGTTTTTTGTGATGGCAAAGTACTCGTTGATGAAACTTTCGACACGATCAGGAGGCGGGTACGTGAACACCTTTAGTCTTGCTCTTGGTGACAAAGCCTGCTATGAAAAGTTTCGCTACCCTGCTGGTGAAATGCAGGTGCGGCTGAATGCTCAAACAAATGCAACTTTGCGAAGCACAAGCCGCGTTATTGTCACAGCCCGTATCAAGTCTGCAGAAGACATCATCGAGCTTTGCATGCTCATAGTGCCATCCGTTCGCAATCGTCTGTTGAAGAAATAAAGCTGGTGCTTCCTTATCTTCCTTACGCGCGAGCGGACAGGCGGTTTGTCGAAGGTGACTGTTTCGGACTTGAGGTTTTTGCCGAGCTGCTTAATGGGTTGGGGCTTTCGGTCTATACGCTCGATGCTCATTCGGTTAGTTCGCGAAATCTCGTAAAAAATCTAACCGATCTCTGCCCATCTACTTTTATAAATAAGGCGATAGAGGATGTTCGTCGTGGCGTTAGCAATTTAACTGACAGATCCCAGGATTCATTGACCCTACTATTTCCAGATGACGGCGCTAAGAAGCGATATGCGGGGTTTGTAACGGGTTTGAACATTACCATTCTGCACTGTGCAAAAGTAAGAGATAAAGCAAGCGGACATTTGTCAGGGTTTTCAGTTCCTGCTCTGAGTGAATTTGATTCGAAGAATGTTTTGATGATCGACGATATTTGTGACGGTGGTGGCACATTTCTGGGAGTTGCCGAGGCTCTAAAACAGTATAATTTGAATATTTCGTTGTATGTTACGCATGGAATATTCTCTAAAGGTTTAGATTCTCTTTTCAGTGAGTTTCGAAGGATCTACACGACAGATTCGTTTGGATGTCAGTTGTCGAATCCCAGATTAATTGCTTTCCAGACTGAAGAATTTTTCAAAGATTCTCTCTGCATCTAATTCTTGAGCTATGCGTTGAACTGTGCCTTGAACTTATTTATTTTCGACTTCGGCATATCATGTCGAATGCGATTGAAGTCTGGCGTTAATTTAATTTGAAAAATGCAATTCATTCAAAAGAATTCTAATCGATAACTGCGCTTTTCTAACGGTGTCTTTCTTTGGGGACTGCTTTGAAATTGTCATACTCTGACTGGTTTTTGAGGAAATTCGAGCAACAAGTTTTTTGTGCTTTTGAACTTTTTATACCCAAATTGCGTTGTATTAAATAGAGTCTTGAGGAGGATAAGTATGTGCTCAGAATATATTCAACTTCATATTATGCGTTTGCCGATATCGCAAATTTTTACAACAAGAGAGCTGTTGCAATATGGTAAAAGAGCCGCTGTTGATCAAGCTCTCTATCGGTTGGTCCACTCCGCTTTTATTATCCGATTAGCAAGGGGCGTTTTTGTTAGAGATGCATCGACTCGTCCAACAATCGAGGAGATTGTTGAGGCGAAAATGTCTGCGTGGAATAAATCGATATTTACCCATGCTGAGAACTTGTTGGCGAATTTGAAATTAATCGCGAAAGAGCCTGATGCGTATGTTGTAGCCGTCGATTCTCATTCCTCTTCATTTGAAACCGTTGAAGGACAAGTCGAATTGAAAGGAATAGGTCGAAGAAAGGTTCGATTGTGCCAAACGAAAGCAGGCCAGATCGTCTATGCTCTTTGGCATATTGGTAGGAAGGTTTGTACCAAGCATGAAATTGTAATAGCTACCGAGAAGTTGTCTCGCCACGAGTGCGAGGATCTCAGGCGCGCCTCGGCGATGATGCCGGGATGGTTAAACGACCTGTGTCGCTTCAGGTTTTCGCGGGGGAGAATACAAATGCGAAGTTAGGCAAGCTTCATAGCGAGTTGCCTTTTGGATGTCATCCTATTGGTGGAGGCGGATCATCGTCGCTGCAAACATCTCCTTTTTGCGTCCATCTCGAATTATGTTATTACCGTTGGCTCTGCCATTCCTGTTAACGCGTGAACATTTCCAAGAGTATTTGCGATGTCGATTAGTTCGCGAAGTGCCTCTTGCGTTTCTTTATCGTGGTGCGCAGGTGATTTTTCGTATTTTTCAACATACACCCGTAAAGTGGCTCCATGAGTGCCTGTCCCGGACAGTCTGTACACGATGCGTGAGCCGTCCTTAAACAATATACGAACTCCTTGATTTTTACTTACGCTGCCATCAACCGGGTCCGTGTAAGTGAAGTCGTCCGCCAGGCGAACTTCTAGATCATTGAATTTTTTACCCTTCAAACTTTCCAATTGCTCATTCAACAAATCAATAATTTTTTCGGCATTTAAAGTTTCAACGCCCTCATAGTCGTGGCGAGAATAGTAGTGCCTGCCAAATGTCCTCCAGTGATTTCGCACGGTTTCTTCGACAGACTTTTTAGTCACTGCGAGAATATTCAACCAGAATAAAATTGCCCAGAGGCCATCCTTTTCTCTGATGTGATTTGAGCCAGTTCCAAAGCTCTCTTCTCCACAAAGAGTTGCTTTGTCAGCATCCATAAGATTTCCGAAGAATTTCCACCCGGTAGGAGTTTCAAAAATAGGAATTCCCAGCTTTTGCGCAACGAGATCCGCCGCCTGACTTGTCGGCATTGATCGTGCTATCCCTGCTAGCCCTTGCTCATAGGCAGGCACGAGATGAGCATTTGCTGCAAGTATTGCCAGCGAATCACTGGGGGTCACGAAGAATCTCTTGCCAAGCACCATATTGCGGTCACCGTCGCCGTCTGACGCTGCTCCCATATCTGGAGGATTGTCCCCATACATAATTTTTACCAGTTCATGAGCGTAGACCAGATTTGGATCGGGATGTCCTCCTCCGAAGTCGAGCAAAGGTGTTCCGCTGCGTACAGTGCCCTCCGGTGCTCCTAGAGTCTTCTCGAAGATCTGGTGCGCATAAGGTCCGGTAACAGCATGCAATGAATCCATGCAGAGGCGGAAGCCCGATTGAAATTGTTCTCTGATCGCTTCGAAATCGAATAATCGTTCGAGGAGTTCTTGATGATCGGCGACGGAATCGATTACTTCGATTGTCATATTGCCCATTGCCTGTTCTCCAAGCTGATCGATGTTTACTTCGGGCGCCTCAAACAGCAGGTAGGATTCGATCTCCTTACTGCATTTGAAGATTGCTTCGGTCACGTTTTCTGGTGCCGGGCCGCCGTTTGAAATATTGTATTTGACTCCGAAATCTGCGTCTGGTCCGCCTGGATTATGACTGGCGGAAAGGATAATGCCACCATCTGCTTCGTATTTTCGGATCACGCACGAAGTCGCTGGAGTAGATAGAATTCCATGTTGGCCGACTTTTACTCGTTCGAATCCATTGGCTGCCGCCATTTTCAAAATCAGTTGAATGGCTTCTCTGTTGTAATAGCGGCCGTCGCCGCCAAGCACGAGGGTTTTCCCGGAGTTATCGCCTCGGGCATTGAATATCGATTGAATGAAGTTCTCAAGATAGTGAGTCTGCTGAAATGCCTTAACCGATTTTCGCAGCCCGGATGTTCCTGGCTTCTGATCTGTGAATGGCTTAGTGGGCACTGTCCGGATATAGGTGCCAATGTCTGTAACCTTGCTCATCGATAGCTCCAGGAAGTTGAGGTTTTAAGCGATTAGTTGATATTCTAGGTTGTTTGTTCGTGTCTGACATTAGCAGCCGAGATTTCAATAGCTAGGGCTTTGAGTTAGCTCAGCTACTCACTGAGCTCTAATGGTGGATAAACATGGCATCGCCATAACTATAAAAGCGATAATTTTCAGCTATAGCTGCTTCATAGGCTTGTCTGATAATTTCGTGTCCGGCAAAAGTGGATACAAGAACTAAAAGGCTAGACTTACTTAGATGAAAGTTGGTGATGAGCGCATCCACGACCCTAAACTTAAAACCAGGTTTCACATAAAGGCTCGTTGACTCTCCGTCGACTTTTCTTACGCCATCATCCGTCGCTGCTGACTCGAGTGCTCTTAAAGAGGTCGTTCCAACTGCGATAACGCGGCGCTTTTCTTTTTTAGCCAGTGTCACAGCTTCAACTGTTTCTTGAGGGACAAAAAATACTTCTGGCTCAATGTAGTGCGAGTCGACGTCAAGTTCAACCGGCTTGAATGTTCCTGGTCCTACGTGTAGTGTGACGCGTTTGACGATGATGCCATCTTCCTCGAGCTTTTTAAGCATCTCTTGGCTAAAATGAAGCCCTGCTGTTGGCGCTGCGACCGCACCCGGGTTAGTGGCAAAAACTGTTTGATAACGCTCTAAATCGTAGGATCGTAATTTGTGAACGTTTCCACTACTCGCATCGGCAATGCTATTTAATTCAATACCATCACCAACTCCGACCCCATCAATACCATCACCAACTCCATCAACACCACCGGCAAGATCAACACCACCGTCAACATCAGCAACACCACTGTTATCCCCATCATCTTCATGCGTAGGCTTCTCGCGCAAAATGTAGGGAGGCAGCGGCGCCATCCCGATTTCGTTTAAAAGATTGAATACGTTTGAGCCCGGTCCTAGATCGACTAGCAGTCTTTTGAATCCATCTTCTGCAGTTATGATGTCCGCAATTAATAATTCATATTCTGCACCGCTGGCGGTATCGACAGTTAATTTCTCTCCTGGTTTTAGTCGTTTTATTGGAGTGACCATCGCTTGCCAGAGACCAGGACGTGTCGCTTCTGGCTTAATTAGCAACATGCGAATATAGCCGCCTGATTTTCGGCGCGCAAAAATTTTCGCTGGAATTACTCGCGTGTCATTGACGATTAGCACATCGCCCTTGCGCAGAAACTTTGACAAGGTGTCAAATCGAGTGTGCGTAATTTCTTTGGTTGAATGGTTTAAGACCATCAGTCTTGAATGGTCTCGATCTTCCAGAGGCTTGTCTGCGATCAACCCGGGGGGTAGATCGTACGAATAGTCGTCAATGGACTTTTTTGACATTCCTCTCACTTGCTATGTATGTTTGTGTTGCTGATACCATCAAGACATCCTACCGGAAGTCCATCATTTTTAGCTGAGCTGCCGTTGTGAATGCAAAAAACGTAAAGGAGCTTATCCATGTAACGGCGAAAGCTCACGGTTTTCACCGTGTGTCTATAGCTTCGTTAGAGCCACTGCACTTAGCCCAGGTTGAATACGAAAATTGGCTGGGCAACGGCTTTGCCGCAGGAATGGAGTATCTTAAGCGCAATCCTGAACTGAGGACCTCTCCTGCCCTGCTCTATCCAGGCAGCCTGTCAGCGATCATTGTCGCTATTTCATACTACACTGAGCCTCCCGAACCATCCGAGCATCAGTTTGAAGGTCGAGTTGCACGTTATGCAGTCGGTCTGGACTATCATGCCGTGATTCGTGCCAGACTTCGTGGTTTCAAAGAAAATCTCGAACGAGAACTCGGACGACCTCTTTTAGGAAAGGCTTTCACAGATGACGTCGCTTTGCACGAGCAGTCATTTGCTGCGCGTCATGGAATAGGTTTTGCCGGCCGCAATACTTTGATTATCGGCCCTAAATTGTCTGGCTCTTATTATTTTCTTGCTGAGTTATTTTGTGATCTTGAAATAGAAGCCGACGCTCCCTATGAGGGAACGTGTGGTGCCTGCTCGCGATGCATAAGCGACTGCCCTACTACTGCAATTACCAAGGATGGACAAGTTGACGCAAATCGCTGCATCTCTTATCTAACAATAGAGAACAAAGGCGGTATTCCTGAAGAGTTGCGCTCAATGCTCGGACGTTGGGTGTTTGGTTGTGACATTTGCCAGGAGGTCTGTCCCTACAATCAGCGGCCGCCAGAGACGATATGGGATGAGTTTCGCCCAGAAAAAGGAGTTGGACATTATCTTAATTTGGAGTCTCTCATCTGTATTGCTGATGAGATGGAATTCAGAGAGCGGTTCGGCCATACACCGTTGCGCCGACCCAAAAGGCGTGGGCTTTTGCGGAATGCACTTGTAGTTGCAGGTAATATCCTCGGTGAGTTCAGCCGAATGTCGTCATTAAGTGACGTTCAATTTAGTTGGACTCAATGCATTACTGAAAGGCTGCAGATGCTTGTAGCACAAGAGCCTGACGCCATGTTGCGTGAGCATGCGCTCTGGTCTGTAGCGCAGTCGCCAACCGCATCCAAGAGACAAGCTCTGAAATTAGTTGCGCATGAGACTGATGAATTGACAAAGCAGATTATGGAACGCCATCTCAAGAATATTAATTGAAGGCGACTTTAAGTGGCTAACTAAACCCACTCCCCAGTGGTTTAGTGCAATCCTGACATTTTTTAGAGGCCAGGGACCCTATGGGTTTTTGCCAAAGCGCCACGCAGCGGCTGTAGAATCACCCAATCGGGTGATCATAAATTGAGGATCTGATGCCAAGATTGATGAAAGGTTGGAGGGCATAAATTGGCAGTGCATGAGCAACTGGTGTTCGCGGTATCAATGGTTTTGCGTGATAGGCGTGAAGCATTAGATATTTCACAGAGTGATCTGGCGAGAAAGAGCGGTCTGCATCGGTCTTATATTGGAGACCTGGAGCGAGGATCTCGGAATCTCTCTTTGAAAAATTTGAGTCGGTTGGCGACGGCACTGGACATGGCACCGTCGAAAATGCTTTCTCTGGCTGAGAAAAAGATGGCAGCTGAAGGACCGTTTAAGCTTAAAAAGAAGCCCGCCGCGGCGAAAGCCGTAACGAAGACTATCAAAGCGACGGTAAAGGCACCTGCCAAAACGATCCGCCGAGCAGTTGGCGCCGGCAGAAGCTAGACTTACTGCGGTATCACGCGTGGTGTCTGAATTGCGATAGCATTACTGCTATTAGTTTTCGGGCGCGCGCACTCCTAGCGGTATCTTCGTGGTTGTCGATTCGGCTGTTATGGATGACAGGTCGCTAACATCGATGTAAGCTGACGCGAATGCCGAAATCGAATTCGATAATTGCACCATCGATACCATCGATATTAAATTAGTCCCTGTCTCAGCGCTTTCACCGCAGCCTGGGTTCTGTCTTTTACGACTAGTTTCCGCATGATGTGCCGTATGTGTGTTTTAACGGTCTCAGCGCTGATTTCTAATTTTTCTGCGATTTGCACATTCGATAGTCCCGTTGCGACCAGGTCCAGCACTTCAATTTCTCGGGATGACAGATCCTCGTCGTCACCATCGCTGGGATTTGAATTTCGGTTGCCTGCGGCCTGGTATCGGCTCACTTTTTGATCGACTGTTTTTATCACTTTCTTAGCGATACTTGGATCGAGCCAGAAGTCCCCGGTCACGACTGTCTGAATCCCAGCAACAATCAATTTCTTCTGCAGGACTTTTCGGCAATAGCCATCTGAACCAGAGGCGAGAGCGGCAAATACCTCATCTTCGCTTTCTTCTTCGGTCATCACTATGATTTTCAGCTTTTGATTTTCAGCTCGAAGCGAAGTGCATATGTCGGAAAGCCCAGTGCCTGAAAGGTTTATATCAAGCAAAACCAGGTCTGGTTTAAGCTCAACTGTTAGCGATATAGCTTGTTTTGTGGTTTTCGCCTGCCCAACAACCTGCATTCCCAGCTGTTTGGCAAGCAAGCCAGCAAGAGAAGTTCTAAATTCCGCAGATTTTTCGACGAGTAGAATCCGAGTTGTTTTGCTCATGTGTTACCATCAGCCGCCGCATTTCCTAGCAAGGACCCAAGGCTATTATTAGGGGGCTGGTTTGTTCTGTCCGCTGGATTACCTGTCTTTGATTATACGCCAAGGCTGTAGAATCGGAGTGTCCGGTGAATCTATTATGTCCAGAATGGAATGCATTAGCCAAATTAATATTTGCGGACACTTCAATTCCGTAAATATGTCTGATTAAGTAGACGCGCCGAGGTCGGTTCTAGTCTTCTTTTTTCTGTTTGTTTATCAGTTCTGTTAAAGAGTCAATAATTACCTGGTCGCTCTTATGCTGCCAGTCGAGCGCAGTTAATAAATCTGAGCGAGACATAATTCCCTTAGAAAGTACGAGCTCTCCAAACGGCATACCACTATTTTCTTGCTCTTTAATCAAGTTCTCGAGTTGCTGTAACGTCAGTTTTCCATGCTTTAGAAGCAACTCGCCCAATTTTTCAGGACGCGTGAGAACTTCCCATTTTTCCTCATCGGTGATTTTATGTTCCGGATCGCTCATTTATCACTCTCTTTTGTTGAATGGAATGGTTATTACAATTGTACAGGGCGTGGCTATATTTTCTGGACTGCCGAGACTAGTCATGAATGTTGTTCAGGCTGGTTTCGGTTGTTTTGGTTTCCTCGTGAGCTTAAACTCCCTCCACCAGACTAAAAGCGCGCTTGCATTGAAGATTGATGAATAGGTACCGGAAATGATACCAATCAACATTGCTAGTACGAAGTCTCTCGTAGTGACGCCACCCAGAAGGTAGAGACAGGTAAGGGTGATGATTACGGTTAATGATGTATAGATTGAGCGAGCCAGCGTCTGATTGACGCTATCGTTGGCGACATCGCCAAATGTTTTTCGGAACTCTTCGCCAGAAACTGGATTGACTCCTTTGCTTCCGACAAATTTGGCATTTTCGCGTATGCGGTCAAATACGACGATTGTGTCGTGCACCGAAAATCCTATTACCGTCAAAATCGCACTGATAAAAAGGCTGTCGACTTCGGTACCCAGAACGAGCCCCAGTATTGCGAATATACCGCACAGTGCCAGTACGTCGTGCACGAGCGCGGCAATGGCGCAGAGTGCATAATCGAACATGAACCGATATGAGATGTATGCCACCATCATGCAGAATGTGATAACTAGCGCAACCAGTCCATTCAAAAGTAATTCAGGTCCAACGGTGGCGCTCACCTTGTCTTGCGAAAGCATGGTGAATGGTCCGAGTTCGCTTGTTAGCTTCTGGTCGAGCTGTCGTTTTTGACCTTCGTCATCGATAGCCTTGGTGCGCATAACAACTACTTCTTTGCCAGCGACTGTCGCTTGTTGCACCTGCGAGCCAGGGAAGCCTGCTTTATCAAGAATATCGCGGACCTTTTCGACTGGAGCTGGTTTAGCGAATTCGTATTGCAGAATCGAACCACCGGTGAAGTCTATACCCGGTTTCAGGGGAGCGTGAAAACGCACGCAGCAGGCGATGATTCCAATTATTCCTGGAATGAGGATGACTGCAGAAATACCGAACCAGAGGGAGCGATATTTTACGAGATCGATGCGGTGACTGCTCACACAACCTCCTTAGCTTTGTCTTTGTGTCGAGCTCCAAAAATTGCTAGATGTTTTGGCACCAGATGTAGTAGTGCTCGTGTTGCCGTTATGGCAGTGAACATTGAGACTATGACCCCAATGGCCAGCGTTACGGCGAAGCCCTTTACGATCGAGGTGCCGAATAACATAAGAACGCAGCAGGCAATCAGGCTATTTGCGTTGCTATCAAATATCGATGAAAACGCTCTGTTAAACCCGTTCTCGATAGCCATAAATAACGAGCGACCGTTGCTCAACTCTTCTTTTGTTCTTTCAAAAATCAAAATATTAGCATCGACCGCCATACCTATAGAAAGAATGAATCCGGCTATACCTGCCAGTGTCAAAGTAACTGGAATCGTTTTGAACGCGGCAAGTGTTGCCAGCGTGTATAAGATCAGAGCTGTGTCCGCGACTAGACCGGGTAAGCCGTAAATCACGACCATGAATACCATCACGGCTGCGATACCTACAGTTCCTGCGACGACGCTTTTTTGAATGGAATCTACTCCTAAAGTTGCTCCGACTGTCCGCTCTTCAAGAATTTTAATTGGTACAGGAAGAGATCCCGCATTGAGTTTTACAGCCAGATCAGATGCTTGTTCTTTCGTGAAGTTTCCAGTGATATCACCTGAGCCACCGAGTATTGGTTCATGAACATTTACGCCTCGATACTCGGCGATCGAAACCGGTCGTCCATCAGCTGTTCTATCGGTCGGCTGCCCATCCAGGAAAATGCCTATTGGTTGACCCACCAGTCGCGTAGTCAACACACCGAACTTTTTTGCGCCCTCTGGCTTGAATTCGAAATTGACGTGCCAAACGCTGCCGGCCGTCATTGCTGAAGCCTGAGCGTGTTTGAAGTCCGCTCCTGTAAGTCCTGCGTCTTTCCAGTAACGATGTCCGTCAGGTGTATACGCGAGCTCTTTGAACTCGAGCAACGCTGTGGTGCCGATTCGGTCTTTAGCTTGTTGTGGATCCTTGATGCCAGGCATCTCCACAATCAGTCTATCTTTGCCAGAACGTTGCACTATCGTTTCGGATACGCCGAGACTATTAATTCTATTATTTATTACAGTTTCGACACCACGCATAACTTCCGGCGTAATCTCTGGCACCGTTGGTGGTGCGGGCATTGCTTGCAACAACAGTTGGCTGCCGCCGCGTAAATCAAGTCCTAATTTCAAACTTGTGAAGACTACATATTTTTTGTTGTTCGCATGAAAATGACCTAACACTTGGATGTTGTTGCTGGTCTGAGCTTCTTCCTGCAACTGTTTGACTAGATCTTCTTTTTCGTAGAGATTCATTTTGTCGGCGCCGGGCGTCGCTTTCGCCCTGTCGACGATTGTGGACTCCAACTCAGACGGGGGCAGAGCGCCCAATTTTTGCCAATCTTCCAATGTTGTCTGAGGCACGATTTGAATCAGATTAAACAAAGACCAACCAAGCACGCCAATGACGGCCCAGGGCTTCCAGTCCTTAAAAATATTCGTCGAGAAGCCCTTCTTGGACTTCGATTTCCACTGAGATGTCATTAGACGGTGTCCATTTTGGAAGCAATAAGTGCTTCTTCTGCCTAGTAATTCTGCCGCGCTTCATTCTAACCCAGCGCGCGCTCAAGCGTTTCTGCGCCGCGACGTCAGATGTTGTGATGATTCAATATACTAGATTGACCTGTCTCGACGTGGGACTTCTTGTTTAGCGTTTAACAATATCGAGTAATACTGTTGTCTGCTTACGTTTCCTTGTGCTTGCGACAGCTACTGCTTGCGTGTCTCACTGCACGTGCGTCTTACGGTTTCTTGACGATTTTCAGCCCCGCTGTATTTTATCGCCGCCTTCGGCTATCGCTCGCTCCAGAGCTGAAGTGGCGCGCTCCTTGAGATCTACTAGATCTTTCGCTTGTGAAGGGAAGGCTGTAAGCCCAATGCTGGCTGTGATTGCGATATTCAATCGGCCATGCACAACCGGCTGCTTTTTGATTCTCTGCCTGATCCTCTCTGCTACTGTAGACGCTCCCGCCTCAGTTGTTTCGGGCATGAGAATGGCGAAATGATCTGAAGTATAGCGAGCCGCTATATCTATCTCTCTAATTGAACTTTGAATCGCGGAAGCAACTACTTTTAAAGTTACATCCATTGTCATTGCGCCGTACTTGCTGCCTATTTCTTGCAGATCATCTATCACTATGAAGCATAAGCAAATCGGGCGTTTGTATCGTTTCGCTCGCTTGACTTCGAACTCCAGTTCTTTTGCAAAGGCCCGAGAGGTGTACAGGTTTGTTAGATTGTCGTAGAAAGCGGCTCGCTCCACCTCCTCACTTTTAACTGTTTCCTCTTTGTGTTCGAGATTATTGAGAATTGCTCGTTGTTCGAGCTCTTTAACGCGCTCGAGAACCTGGATTTCGATATTGTGGTGCGTGTCGCTCTGTCCTATCCGGCGAGAAGCAGCCCGCCTTTTTGGTGCGGGAGCTGGCTTAGGCGGTAAGTTTGCACCAGCCCGACAAAAAGGGCAGGTTGGTCCTGTACATATATGGTCTTTAACCATGAGTTCTGTTCCGCTATTCGTGCAGTCTGCCTGCGATCTTTAGATGCCTGTTTATACCCTCGTTCTAAACAGGACCGACGGTATCATATTTAGATGCCCGTTTCTGATATTTTTAAGCGGACGCAATGTTCGCGGTTTTCTTACATGGGCGGATGTGCAATCCTACCTGCTATGTAAACAGTCACTACTTTTGCTCGCTCTGAAAACAAAGTGCGTGCCGGTCCAGATTCAAATCTCTGACCATATTGGAAGATCGCCAGGTCGGCTATTTTCCCTCTCTCCAGACTACCTATTTTGTCGCTCAGCCCGATAACTTTCGCCGCCTCTAAAGTAATTAGACTGAGCGCTTCGTCTGCACCCAGGTGAAATTTTTTGTTCGCCGCACTATGTAACTGTATGACCTGTTGCGCTTCTGCAAGCATGTTCAAGTCTGGAGCGGAAGCCAGGCTGTCAGTACCCAGTCCTACTGGTATACCTGATTTTCTGAATTTTTGAAGTGGTGCCAGACCGTGTTTTAGTCGCAGATTGCTGCGAACACAGTGCACGATGTTGACTTCGCGTTTCTTCAGTAGGTCGAGATCTTCATCTTTGACCTGCACCACATGCGTTGCAACCAGGCGCTGATTAAGCAGACCGTTTTCATCCAGCAACTGGCACGGAGTTTGCTTCTTCCCTCGCCATGGAGTGGGAGGAGCTGTTGTGCTTTTGTACGCCGTAAGCCCTGCTTTCGCCTGTAACTCTCGCACCCATTCGAGATATTTTTCTATGATTTCGTCCTGATCTTTGATCCACGCACATTCATTCACTGATTCGGACACATGTGCAAGCAGGCGGCGGTTGTTTTTGTCAGCCCATTGGCTGGCTAATTTCCATAAAGCCGGCGCCACTGTATATGGTGAATGTGGTGCCACCGTCAATTGAATCAGACCACTTTTCAGTGCTGCCTGTAACTCAGGATCTTGGTCCGTCGATACGCGTTCGTATTTTTCCAGCCATCGATGCCACGCAGTCTCTGCCAGAGACTCGTCTTGCCCGAAAAGTTCGAGTCCAATGATTGCTCTGACGCCAGAGTGCGCCAGGATTTTTGCGGATTGCCCCGTGAACGAATTATCCACCAGGCAGCTTGTACCTGACCTGAGGCTTTCTGTTACGCCTGCAACAACCGAAGCTTTCCATTGTTCAGGAGACCAGCTCCAGGATGTTTGCACCAGCTTGGGAAGCCATTCGAACATAGAGTTTTCATCGTCATTGTAAAGATCGTTCAACGATGAATAATCCAAATGCGTGTGCAAATTGATCAAACCTGGAGTGATAACTGCCTCTCCATAGTCGATAGAATTTTCTTTTAAAGACCGCAACTGATCATTCGAATAGATAGTTGTAAGTTCTTCCTGCGTGCAGACATTTTCGATCAGACCATCACGGATGATAAGTGCCGCATTCTCCACAGGAGAGCGCGCAACCGGTACTGCCCATTGCGCAGTGATCAGCTGGGTGGCAGTTGCAGTTTTATCCATAGACCTCGTCTTGACCGAGCCCATGTGTCATTTGCCTGTTATTGCAAGCAAATTCGAGCTTTCAAATGCTGTATCATACAAGCACTCAGATGAATTGTTGCAGCCTGATGGGGCGCCAGTAGTCGTTTCGCCTTGTGATCTACAATGGTTTTGAAACGAATAGCCTGGCTGCACAACCGATGGAGCCATTAGATGAAGATAAGCATAGATGAATTAAGGTCGCTGCCTGGACAGAGGCAAACTTTAGAATTCAAAGAGATGTTGACCGGATTGTCGACAAACAAGCCTGTTGTCGGCACTCTTACGGTTGCTTCAAATGCCGCAGGTTTGAAAATATTTGGTGACGTTAAAACGCTTCTTAAGTTGGAATGCGATCGATGCTTGCGCCCTTATTTTCTAAGCCTGAGTGTCAATATCGATGAAAGGTTTGTACCCAGCGACCTGGTTGCCCAGGCCGGAGTGCAAAAAGAGCTTCATAACGATGACTTCGTTGAAGCAATTCCAGACTCTGGAATTGTTGACATCAGCGATGTTGTGTATCAAGCTGTAACATTGGCGACGCCTACATATTGTCGCTGCGGAACAGAATGTCCCGGTCCTCCCGAACCGACCGACGCCGATAGCGGCACAGAGTCAGGCTCTGCAAATAATTCTTCCCGAGCAGGGAAGTCAGGTGCTGCCGATAATAGTTCTCGACCTACCGACCCGAGGTGGGAGAACTTAAAGACTCTGTTTCCAAAAAATGATTCTCAGTGAAAGTAGTACATAATAAAGAGTTCCCGACCCCAGGAGGACGTGTTTAAGTCATGGCTTGTCCTAAGAAAAAGACATCACATCAAAAGCAGCATCAGAGAAGAGCACACTGGAAGGCCGATCTGGTCACCATTACCAGTTGCACAAACTGCGGCTCACCAGCTCGCCCACATCAGATCTGCATCGTCTGCGGCTTCTACAAAGGCCGTCCGGCTCGTCGCCGTGACAGCGCAATTGCGTAGTTTCAATAGCTCTCTGAAAATTTTGTAAGCGGGGAATCCAAGATGATTCGGATTGCAGTCGACGCCATGGGCGGTGACTATGCCCCTCGCGAAGTGGTCCATGGTGCCGTTCTCGCCGCTAGAGAATACGGCGTAGCCATCCACTTAGTGGGTCCGGTAGATGCAGTCAATGCCGAATTGAAGCGGCATGACGTCAAAGGTCTAACGATCGAGATCGCGCCATGTTCCGAAGTCGTGGAGATGGGCGAAAAAGCAACAAAGGCGATTCTTAAAAAGAAAGACTCGTCTATTGTCGTGACAACGAAGCTCGTTGCTGATGGCATGGCTGATGGCATGGTAGCTGCCGGATCAACCGGAGCCGCTGGCGTTGCTGCTCAGCTGGGACTTGGACGAATCAAAAACGTAGAGCGTGCCGCCATCGCGGCAATGCTTCCGACCACTACGAAGGGCAAACAGGTAATTATTGTTGACGTTGGCGCTAACATCGACAGCAACCCAAACCAACTTCTGCAGTTTGGCTTGATGGGCTCTATTCTGGCGAAGGGCATGCAGGGCTGCGTTAATCCGACGGTCGGATTGCTCAATATTGGCACGGAAGAGACTAAGGGCAATAAGTTGGTCCAGGATACTTTCCAGCTTTTGAAGGCTCATAAGGAAATAAATTTCATCGGATTTGTCGAAGGTCGAGATTTCCCGATGAACAAAGTCGATGTCGTGGTCACAGACGGATTCACTGGAAATATCGCTTTGAAGACTGCCGAAGGCATTGCCCGGATGATCCAGACAATCCTCAAGCAGGAAGTCATGAGCTCGCCTCGCACGCAACTAGGTGGAATTTTAGTCAAGCCAAGCTTTGACGGTTTGCGTCGCAGAATTGATTACAACGAACTTGGTGGTGCCTTGCTCGTCGGTGTGAAGGGCGTGTGTGTCATAGCACACGGTAGCTCGAAACACACCGCAATAAAAAACGCTATCCGCGTGGCTAAAACGATGGCAGCGGCTAAAATCGTTCAGCAGATCGAGGAAGTTCTCAGTCTAGGTCCAGCAGGTAGTACGTCGTGAAATTAATGGGCGCTAGAATCACCGGTGTTGGTGCGGGAGTGCCCGGAGCCGTAGTAACGAATTCCGATCTGGAAAAACTCGTTGACACTTCTGATGAATGGATTACAAGTCGCACAGGCATCAAAGCTCGTCGTATTGTCCGCGATGACGAAACTACCTCGGGTCTTGCTATCGAAGCAGCTAAAGACGCGATAGGATTTGCAGGAATTGATGCTGCGATGATCGATTTGATTATCGTTGCAACCTCTACTCCGGATAATTTGTACCCGTCCACCGCCTGTCTCGTTCAAGCAGCCATAGGCGCCACCCGAGCTGCTGGTTTTGATTTGGAAGCAGCTTGCACAGGCATTATTTATGCGCTTTCAGTAGGACAGCAATTTATTAGTACCGGCACTTACAAAACAGTGCTGGTTATTGGTGTGGATATTCACTCGCGTTTCTTGAACTGGGAAGATCGCAACACTTGTATTCTCTTTGGTGACGGTGCTGGTGCTTTCGTGCTTCAAGCATCGGAAGACGAGAATGACATACTAGCAACATATCTGCGCGCAGACGGCACGGGCGCACACCTTTTGCACATTCCCAACACTGGTATGGGTTATCCGCACGATGGTATGACGCCACCAAAGGCGGTGGACCGTTTTCTGCAAATGAACGGACGTGCGATCTACGAGTTCGCTGTTAATGCGGTACCAGAGGCGGTGCGGGCTACATGCGCCAAAGCTGGAATTCGCATCGAAGATATCGATTTTCTGGTGCCACACCAGGCTAATCGGAGAATTATCAATGCGGCTGCTGAGCGTCTCGGTATGAGAAAAGAGCAGATAGTGAGTAACGTCGATGAACTGGGTAACACCTCAGCGGCTTCTATTCCGTTAGCTTTATGGATGGCTCTTCGACGTAAACAAGTGACACCGCCAGCGACTTGCGCGCTGGTAGGCTTCGGCGGTGGACTCACCTGGGGAGCCGCAATCGTTCGCTGGAATGCAACCGACAAACGAGCTGATCCACCACCGTCCTGATTATCTAAAACACGGCTCTCTACGGCTATCTAAAAAACGCTAAACCAGTCATCTCTAGAAAACGCTAATCCAACATCTCAAACTGCAGGAGCTTTAAGAATGGGTAAGTTAGCTTGTATTTTTCCAGGGCAGGGCTCGCAGAGCGTTGGCATGGGATTAGATCTCTACAACACGATTCCGGAAGCAAAGCGAGCATTTGAAGATATCGATCGCTTTGCCGGCGCCAAATTAAGCACATTGTGCTTCGAGGGACCAGAATCGGAATTGAAGAAAACTATCAACACGCAGACTACTATTCTCGCTGCATCGCTAGCCGCATGGGCATGCTATAAGGCTCTTGGCGGACCAACTCCCGATTTTGTCGCTGGTCATAGTCTTGGCGAAATTACGGCTCTGGTTGCTGCTGATTCACTCAGTGTGCAAGAAGCGGTAGTGCTTGTGCAGGAACGAGCTTTGTTGATGGAGCAATGTCCTGCTGGAGCTATGTCGGCTGTGCTTGGCGTTCCCGCCGATGCCCTCGAAACCTGCTGCAGCCAGGCGACAGATGAATTTGTCGGTAAATCTAACGACGGTCTGGACCCTGTTGTCATCGTGGCCAACTTTAACACCCGGGATCAATTGGTGATATCTGGAAATCCAGAAGCCGTTACGCGCGCAGGCGAGCTTGCGAAAACGGCCGGTGGCAAAGTGATACCACTGCCGGTGGGAGGCGCATTCCATTCGCCACTTATGAGCCGTGCTGCGCAGAAATTCACCGTCACGTTAGATCAGATGAACATTGGAGATCCGTCATGCCCCGTAGTGCAAAATTATGATGGAAAGCCAACCGCCAAGGGTAGTGAGATAAGGCGCAAACTGGGTCGCCAGATGGATAGCGCCGTCCGCTGGGTTGCGTCTGTTGAATACATGATCGAACAGGGCGTGGATACGTTCGTGGAAATTGGTCCTGGAAAAGTTCTCGTCGGCACCCTCAAAAAGATTGACCGCAACGCGAAGCTGTACAGCGTCAATGATGCTCAGACATTACAAGCGACAGTAGAAGCTTTAAAGCAGGCTGTGTCTGTTTAAGTAAAGCGAGAACTCAGGAATAAACCGTTTCTTTAATCAGCTCTTCTTTCGTTACTACAATATTTCGCTTAGCCAGTCTCTCGAAGAACATTGATTGTGGAACGCAATTTTCCGGGGCAAGCACTCCCTTGCGTGCAATCTCTCCATTCAAGATCATGTCTGCCACTATTGACGGTGGCACGCCTGTGTCCAGTGCACCACACGAAATTTTGCGAACCTTGTCTGTTTTGATAATCGATTCGTGTCTTATGAATTTGTGTTTTCCTTCCAAAGAGCCCGTGACATCGACTCGAATGACTTCGGCGTCATCAGGCTCGGATGGCGGAGATGGAATAAGTTTGATCATCTCTGCGAGTATTTTTCGAGGAACGAAACTGCCGCCAGAATGATTTACCGGTTCTGCACTCGAAAATCCTAATTCACTTAAGAACTTCAGTTTGTTGTGAAAATCCATAGGCAGACCCAGCCTGAAAGTTGCTCGCTGCAGCCCTTTTAGCGAGTAGGATGTCGGCAGCGTCAGTACTTCAGAATGTAGAGTATAAATTGCCAAAACGTTGCCAACCGGTTGCGGAAACTCAATAGCTATCTCACCTGACATTGGAGCTTTCGCCACATAATCGTAGTCTTCATAAACCATAGGCTCTTTACAGTATTCATCGAGCAGCGTTTCGAGCGCATATGGTGGCATGAAGGGATGGTCCGTTATCGTGAAATCTGCGCACCCTACGACAATGTCGATTGCGTGTATGCGTTCAAGCTCGAGCGCCGCGCTGGCTGCCATGACGTTCGTTAGACCAGGCGCTGCGCCCATACCTATCACGGCCATCAAGCCAGCCTTTTTAAATTGCTCATCCAATTCCAGCTGCTTTTTCGAAACATGAAATAGACCACCAAGATCTATGTAATGACATTTGGCTTCCAGGGCAGCTTTCATTACATCTACGTTGTTGTAATAAGGAGTTGAATTGATCACGATTGTCGCTTGGTCCAGCACGCTCGCCATCGTGGAAGGGTCTTTAATATTCACAAATGATGCGCCGAGACGTTTGTCATTCAACTGAGTTTTCAATTGAATAGCTTTTTCTTTGTCGAAGTCTGCTATTTCCAGATGTTCGAGGCTCGAGCAGTTTTCCAGCAGATCGCGAATAATTACAGTACCCATGGCGCCCGGACCGCCTATTACAACTATTTTTTTCAATGTCTCACCTGCGCCTCAATCGAGCTACTCGACAACGAGGGTCTGATTTTGTGGAATATATCCTGGATATAGTAAGACAGCGCCCGGTATCTGTACATTAAGCTCGAGGCTCAGATTGCCACGCTAAACTAAATCGCCCAGCAAGTCAGATTGCTGCCCAAGAATGTCTTTGCCAGTAATCGCGATTCAGTAGTTTATGCGCTGTTTAATTGGCACGTCGTCATAGGTTGCCACCCCGCCTGGTGCCATTCTGGTTGGTGCCATTTGAGGTTCTTGAGCTTGAACTACCGGGTTGTTTTGTAAATAGCGCGGTCTGTAGACTTCCTTCCTGACCTGTGCGGGACCGTTGAGATCGCTACGCATAGCATCTCCTGCCGTGCCAACATTTGCCCCAAGTCGAGTTGAAGGCAGACCTGGATTTGAGCCCCCGCCGTTCATAGCGTTCCCACTATTTACTCTTGTCGGGTTGTTACCATACATATTGTCGCCAGGAGTGGCTACGTTTGCGCCCATGTTCACGCGAGGCAAGCCAGGGTTTGTCTGGACCCCCATTCCGTACACGCCTTTCGCTGATTGGCTCATAGTCCCTGGTCCAATATAAGTTCCCGAAGGATTCACAAGCCCGCTCTGGGTCGAATTGACAACACGAGAACCGCCGTAGCTGAAGGAATAGCCACCACCTTGAGCGAAAGAGATTTGTGGGTTCAGCAATAAATGGCAGGCGACCAGACACAATATCGTAAACGGCCGTTTATTTTTGCGGTCAAAATCCAGGGCTTGGAAGTGTTCCGAAAAATCTTTTCTCTTATTGCTCAGCAGGCTTAGTTTCATGACATTGACCGAGAAGGATGGACATTGAAAAACCGGGTAAATCTAACGGTGACCTTTAAATTAGCGGCTGGAGGGTGAAATAGACGTGAATAAACGGCGAAAACTCTGCCCTCTACTGACTATAGGTGTGATGACAAGAGATTGCAACCCTAAGGTCATGCCTCGATATAGTTAAACTGCCACTTTTGAGAACTTCGCAAACAGTATTTTTCCGTTTTAAGGTGGAAGAATAATTGCACGAATGGGGATTTTTAAAATGCAGGATTTTGGCGGTGTACTCAGAACGACCGTTGGTCGTGTGCAAAGACAGGGATTCATCAAGGGCACCGTCGAGAAAATCGTGGCGGAAGGCTTTCCGTCTGAAGAAGAAGTTGTGGATCTGGTAGTCAAAGCTCTTGAAGGTGATCCTCAGGACAAGGAACTGATGGAAGATATTTGCAAATTGACCAAGCAGGCGATCAGGCAGCATCTCTACATACAGACGAGTTGGGTGGCTAAGACCGATTGTGACAAGCTGGATGACGCATTCGTCCAGCTTGAAAGTGATGGCATTATGGCTCGACAGAATTTGGCGGTGAGCGAAAAGAGCGGTCGAGACGAAATAAGAAAGCTCGTGAAACTTGAAGAACCAGATCGGGTTGGCTTCATATTTTTCACTGCACGAGACACGGAAAATGCTGTCGAGTTCGGTGAGATGGATTTTTCATTCGGTTCGTTCGATGGCGACGAGGAAAAATCCGCTGAAATTGCTCGTAAGCTGATTGATGTTTTGGGGAAAGCAGGTCTGCATGCGGAGTGGAGCGGTGCGTCTGCTGACCGCGTGCATCTGCCTGAGATTAGCTGGAAAAAGCGCAGGCACGATCCAGACGAGAAATAATGAATTTAAAAACTTCGATCGTCAGTCAACAAAGCGAAATTTCACAAGCGCCCAAAGCGCTGCGAAGCCGTCTCGCCAGGTGATCTTCTTGCCTTCATCATAATCACGGCCGTAGTAATCGATGGGCATTTCGTAAAGTCTGATTTTCTGTTTCAAGACCTTCGCTGTTATCTCAGGCTCGAAATCAAATCGGTTCGACCTGATATTTACTTTTTTGAAAATATCAGCTCTGAAAACTTTGTAGCAAGTTTCCATGTCTGTCAAAGTGCTGTTGTAAAGCAAGTTCGTGATCAGGCTCAGTAGCTTGTTCCCGTACAGGTGCAAAATTTTGAATGAGCGTGTTACTGAACCACCTGACAATCTCGAGCCATAGACGACATCGGCGCGTCCTTCCAGTATTGGCTTTAAGAGGTTCTCGTATTGACGCGGATCGTATTCCAGATCGGCGTCCTGAATCAATATGATGTCTCCAGTTGCATGTCCCTGTGCTGTTCTCAGAGCTGCACCTTTGCCTTGATTGTGCTCGTGGAAATAAACGAATGCTGAGTATCTGGCGCTATCAAGCGACTGCAAAATTTCACGGGAGCCATCAACAGACCCGTCGTCGACAATGATTAGTTCCTTGACAAGTCCCGAGCTTGGAGCGTTTTTGACTGCTTCCAGAACTTCGATAATGGTTGCCTTTTCATTAAAGACCGGAATGAGAATTGATAGTTTATTCACGATGCTCGATTATGCCGGTAAGCTCAATGCTCTTTTGTGCGCTGAAATTTCCAGTGCATCGTCTAGCGGCTCAAGGGATAGGTTACCATAGCGCCGCGTGAGGGCCTGAGTAATCAGATGGTCTGCGAAGTGAGGATTTTTAGGTAACAGCGAACCATGCATGTAGGTTCCGTAGACAGTACCTGAAGCGGCCCCTTCGTATCCGTCTTGACCATTGTTGCCGTGTCCGACGACAACTTTGCCCAATCCGGCCAGTCCTTTTCCTAGAAAAGTTTGTCCACTGTGATTTTCAAAACCAACGAGAGTCGTACCGTCCTCTCTTTTGATCTGTACGTTTCCTATCATGCGTTTGTTACCAGCGATGGTATGCGCGTCAAGAATTGACAGTCCTTTCAATTCATCGCCCTGATGCGGTTTGTAATAGTGCCCCAGTAGTTGATAGCCGCCACATATCGCTAAAATGACCGCCTTTTGCTGAACGGCCCGGTGCAGAATGTCACGTCTTTTGATCAAATCCTGGGCAATGACCATTTGTTGTTTGTCCTGCCCGCCGCCGATGAAGTAGAGGTCGAAATAGTCTGGGTCTATCGGTTCGCCGATTCCGATTGGAGTGGTTATCACTTCGATGTTTCGCCACTGAGCTCTTCTGGTGAGAGTGATGACATTGCCCATATCTCCATATATATTGAGGAAGTGAGCGTATAAATGACCGATGCGTAGTTCCATCCTTCGACATCCTTCTATGTAGTAGCGCAGAAAGCCAGATTTGATCCAGTTGCAGACTTCACATGTTCATTGTACTGCTGGCCCGCAAAAGTACATTCCTTGCAACAGGACAGCAGCCAGAAAGATGCAAAAATAATTGGCCTTTTGAGGATGCGTCCATTCGTGCCTCGAGTCATCTACTGAGTTATCTACTGAGTCATCTACTGAGTCATCTACGGAGTTGTGTGTCCATAAATGCATCCAGTTGTGCTGCATTCGTTATTCATTCATCGATCTTTGTATGGATCTACGTATGTATTCGTTGAGTCATTCATGTATCTATCTGTTCGTTCACGTATTCGTTCAACGTAATTTCCCAGATGAAGATATTTGTTGTCGGCGAATATTTTGGCAATCTCTTTGAAATCTTACGTTCAGGATTGAGAAGCCGATTTCGCGATTTTGATACCAAATGTGACATCACACCACATGTGATTTTCGACCATTTTTGCGATTCGTTCAGCACTCTGACCGACTCGTGGCACTATTTGCGGTATCACCAGCGGTGAAGTCAAGAGATTGTGCCGATGTCTGAAGTTGTCTCAGTCCGATAATTTTCGGACACTTTGCCGAGGAGTGAGTTCTTGACGAGAGGTTGCCAGGAGAGTGCCGTGCCATCTGGCTTTCGGAGATTCGTCTTGCATATATTTTGGGCGACCATATTGTAAATTGTTAGCGTTTTTTAATAATCGTGCACGCTGCACAGGATGCGCTTTTCACACAATTTTTACAGCCTGGCACGTATTTTCGTGTTTCATTCCCCTTCCGCGCTGGAACAATTAGGCTAAGATAGCGACCGTTAGATGCAGGTCATTGCAAGGGAGTATTTACCATATGAAGAAGGGGTTTGCATCCTTACTTACTGGCTTAGTTGCCGTAAGTGCGAGCACCTTAATCAACGTCACGCCGGCTAGCGCACAAGGCGCTACCAACGTGAGTGAGTTGACAGACGTAGTAGGCAACGAGTGGGCCTACAACGCTCTGAAGGAGCTTGTAAACAATCAGTGTCACATTCTAGTGGGCTACCCAGACAGAACGTTTCGCGGACAAAAATCTGCAACTCGTTTTGAATTGGCAGCTGCACTCTACAAATACGAGCAGTGTATATCCGAAAGACTTAACCTCAAGGCTGATAAGGCCGACCTGGAAAAGTTTGCTGCATTGCTTGACGAGTTCAAAGGTGAACTCAATCAGTTGAAAGCACGAGTCGACAGCTTGGAAGCACGGATGAAAGCGGTCGAAGACAAGAATATCGAGCAAGACATGCGGCTTGCCTATGCTGAGCGCCAAAAAGGATTTATCTATGAGCGCTTGGTCAAAGGTACGTTCATCGATGCTCGCGACATCTTGGTTGGCGTAGGCCGCGGTGCCCGCGGTATATACGAGTTCTTATTCTAAAGTTCGAATTCGGTAGCACGGCTTGCGTCTGACGTGATCTGATCTAAGAGTAAACTCCCGCTACAGCTTAGCTCGCGGGAGTTTGCTTTATTTTGGATTCTTCTTTCGTGACTCGTTAGATAACGGCTTGATTTACAAATGCGTTCGCATTTGCGCACGCATCTTTATTCTTTAAGGCGGGCTGATGGCGCAATCTAAAGATTTGGCCTTTGCGCTAGACATTTGTCGGCAAGCGGGCGAAGTTGCTTTGCGGCATTTCAAAAACGGCGTTCGAGCCAATACTAAATATGACGGCACTCCGGTCACAATCGCTGACACTGAGTGCGAACGTCTAATTCGTGCGGCCATCGCTGCGCATAATCCTCATGACGCCATCCTCGGTGAAGAGGAAGGCGCAACTGACGGACAGCAATCGAAAGGCGGCGACAATCTGCCTAAACGGCGCTGGATTGTAGACCCGATCGATGGCACTTATGGCTACGCACGGGGTGCTTCTGGTTGGTCCACTTTGCTTGCCTTGGAAATAAACGAAGAGATTGTTTTGGGAGTTGTCCACGCCCCAGCGACTGACGAAATTTTTTGGGCTGAAAAAGGTCAGGGTGCCTGGAAGAATGGCAA
>Ga0182030_10004097_pt1 | contig 31077 bp, 30 predicted proteins | sample 812S3MmetaG_FD_121299 | JGI IMG/M metagenome (GOLD analysis project Ga0182030, IMG submission 121299) | Permafrost microbial communities from Stordalen Mire, Sweden - 812S3M metaG (Illumina Assembly) | ecosystem: Environmental > Terrestrial > Soil > Wetlands > Permafrost | place: Sweden...
ACCACGGATAACTACGAATGTACTTGGGACTTGTTCAAATCGATTCCCTCATCGAACGACTCGCACTCAAACGTACTGACTCCAGTGCCTTGCCGGCGATTTGACATCAATTCAAGCAGCCTCCAGTATCGCCACACTGTATCGATTCGACAGAGATAACCGAATCCTGAGGAAGAATCGCTTGGCCGGGATTGCGCGTAAGCGGGTGAAATGGTGGGCTGTAATATTCCTGCCCATTCTTTTGCGCGCGCTGATTCCCGTCGGCTTCATGCCCATGGTGGGTCCGGGATTCACCGTGCAGCTGGTCTTGTGCGACGGCTACGCGCCCGGGCCGAGAATGGCCGCAATGCCGCCCGGCATGCCGATGGATATGCCCATGGACATGGGCATGGGCATGGGCACGACCTCGCCGGATTCTCAGGGTGGGGCTCCCGTTCATGACGATCACAGCAATTGTCCCTACGGCTCCGCGCCCGCCCTAGGAGCGCTCCCGGCGCTTGCAAGTCTGCCCGCGCTGCTGATTCAGCGATCTCACGAATCCTCTCTCGCCACCACCCAGGTGGCTTACGTCGAAGTCTCTCCTCGCGCCCAATCCCCACGCGGCCCTCCGGCCTAACGCCTCGACGCTTTAGCGCTTAATTATTAACCGTGCGCAATGCGCAAGCGATGGATTGTGGTCCGTCGCTATGCGTGCTTGCGCCAACCTGGGGATATCCATGTGGACTGCCTATCGAAACGTAGGCCGCTTGCCCGCGGCCGTGAGCCTGTCGATTTTATTGCTCTTCTTCGTTCTACCGGCCCAGCTTCAAGCGGCTGATGTCGGCAGTGTGCGCGGGATCATTAACGACCCGCAGGAGCGACCCGTCACCGACGCGACGGTCATCCTGAAATCCAAAACATCCGACTGGGTGCAGACTGCAACGACCGGGAAGCGCGGCGAGTTTGCGTTCTTGACGGTACCGCTCGGCGACTATGTGTTGACTGTAGACAAAGCGGAGTTTGCCACCGTCGCGCAAGGCGTCACCGTTGGCTCGAGTTCCTCGCCTAACGCGAGGATAGCCCTCGCGCCTGGGACGCCGCTCGCGACCGTCACCGTCACCGCGGAAGCGGCTACCGCGATTCTGAACACAGCCACTCCCACGACTCTGGTCGGTCGCGAGGACATCGAACGCGAACCGGGCGCGGACTTGAGCAACAGTCTCGCCATGATCACGAACTTTGTCCCGGGTGCTTATGTCGTTCACGATCAACTGCATGTGCGCGGCGGCCACCAGACGACCTGGGCGGTCGACGGCGTGGAAATCCCCAATACCAATATTGCGAGCAATTTGGGACCTGCTATCGACCCCAAGGACATCGACTACCTCGAGATTCAACGCGGCAGCTACCAGGCGGACCAAGGCGACCGCACCTACGGAGTATTCAACGTCGTACCGCGTACCGGCCTCGAGCGAAATAACGAGGGCGAACTCATCGCGAGCGGCGGCAGTTTTGGCCAAACAAACGATTATCTGAGTGTCGCCAGTCACACCGACGACCTGGCTTATTACGTGAGCGTCAATGGCAATCGAAGTGGCCTGGGGATCGAGACCCCGGTCGCGCAGCTCATCCATGATTCTGAGAACGGCTACGGCGGCTTCGGCACCAGCATTTATGATGCGACGCCCGATGACCAAATTCGCTTCGTGTTCCAGGCGCGCCACGACAATTACGATATTCCCAACAGCCCGAGCGATCTGGTGAATGACGTGCAGCGGGAGACGGACTCATTCGGTATTTTGTCTTGGGTCCACACCTTGAACGCCGATGCGGCGCTCACGACCTCGTTGTTCGCTCATTACAACGCGGCCGATTTGGACGCTGAAACGAATGACTTCCCGATCGCGACGACCGATCGGCGGGCGTCGACCTACTTAGGCGGTCAGGAAGTGCTGCGATGGCACGTCACGCAGAACGACGTGCAGATCGGCGCCTTGGGATTCAGCCAGCACGACACGGAAACATTCAACATTCTTTTCAACGATGGCAGCGCCGCGCCGATCTACGAGAAATCGACTCCCACCGGCGCTCTCGAAGCGCTGTACATCGAAGATACCTTCAAGGCCACGAACTGGCTGAGCCTGATGGGCGGCGTACGGCAAACGCATTTTGCAGGCGGCGTGACCGAGAATGCGACCAGCCCCCGAATTGGCGCGACGGTGTTACTGCCAAAATTCGATTGGATTCTGCGGGGTTTCTGGGGCAAGTTTTATCAAGCCCCGCCCCTGACCACATTACAGGGGCCACTGCTGCAATATGCTCAGGCCAGCAATCTAGGCTTCTTGCCGCTGCGTGGCGAACGCGACGAGGAATATCAGTTTGGTCTCACCATTCCCGTCTACGGCTGGACCATCGATGTTGATCATTTTCGCACCCAGGCGAAGAATTTCTTCGATCACAACAACATCGGCAATTCGAATGCATTCCTACCGCTCACGATCGATGGTGCTTTGATTGCAGGGAACGAATTGACCGTCCGCTCCCCCCGATTCTGGAGCTTTGGGCAAGCGCACCTCACGTATTCGAACCAAGTTGCCAATGGGTATGGCGCGATCAACGGCGGCTTGACTGACTTCAGTCCGCCGGCGGGCTCATTCGCGCTCGATCACGATCAGCGAAATACGGCGAACGTCGGTCTCGATGCTAATCTACCGTACACGTCTTATGCGTCCATCAATGTGTACTACGGCTCGGGTTTTGCGAACGGCGAGGGACCGCCGAGCCATCTACCGAGTCACGTGGAAATCAACTTGAGCGCCGGCAAGGATTTTGGAAAGACCTTATCGGCGACCTTGACGGTCCTCAATCTGACGGACAAGCATTTGCTCACCGACAATAGCCTTACCTTTGGCGGATTTCACTACAACAATCCGCGGCAGATCATCGGCGAGGTGCGCTACCGCTTTGGCTATTAGATGCGGCATGCCCCCACGGCGGCATCGACCGGGTACCGGTCCTATCGATCTGCTGGAAGAGGTCGAACGGGAACTGCCGACCAAAGCTTACGACGGGTATCGGCGCCGCGGTTGGGTCCCGGCCTCGTTCAAAGCGTACTTCGATGCCTGTCGATTGTGGGGCCATAATCCATTCAATCTGTAGTCTTCCTTTAGAAGGTCTATGTTTGTTTTCCGAAGCGTAAAAGACACGTGTTGCGCGCACGGTCTCCTATGTGTGTTGTAGCACAGACCGCGCGGCTTGCGTTCAGGTAGAAGAATGCTGGAGCCCATCCCAGTTCCCGTTGGTTAACGCGGCTCGAGGCAACGTTTTTTGGCGCATGTTTTTGCGGCGGCCAGCCATTATGACTGAACTCTCTTTTCCGATCATGGCCGAGACCATGATCGGCCCGCCCCTGCGAATTGCCATTACCGTTTTCTTCGTGCTACTACTCGGTGGGTGCGCCACCAGCGAACCCGCGAATACAGCCTTCTACCAAATGGATCCGGGCAGCCTGCCGACAACTAACATTACGCTCAATATCCCTGGGCTGACGCCTTGCACCGACAATCCGGATCACCGCCTTCATCTCAAGCTAAGCCAGCCGGTTGATGTGCTGGTGCATGGCTGTTTTGGCTCATCAGGCCAATTTCGCGGCCTGGCCCAGGTATTGGCCTTCCATGGCCAGCAGACGGTCTGCTTCACCTATGATGACCGTGCCAGGCTTACACACAGTGCTACGCAACTGCGCCGCGCGATCAATTTGCTGGTCGCACAAGCTCGTGCGCCGCAGATCACCGTCATCGGTCACAGTCAAGGAGCGCTGATCGCCCACAAGTCGCTCACCGCTTTATCCCTTGAGCCCGCGAGCCACGGGGCTGACTTGCGCCTGGTGACTATTTCAGGCCCTTTTAGCGGCATCGCAGCAGCACAAACCTGCGGTAGAACTTGGCTCTACCCACTCACTCTAGGCCTGTTGCCACTGAGCTGCTATGCAGGTACGGGCGCCAAATGGGCAGATATCACGTACGCATCACGCTTCATCCGCGAGCCTGGCGCGCTTATCCCGCAAGTCAGCAAGTATTTGAAGATCGATACCAATGAGCGCGGGACATGCCGGCGCGAAGAAAGCGGTCGCTGCGTGGAGAAGGACGAGATTTTTTCATTGGCCGAAGAACGCAATTCGGCCGTCGAAACCGATAACCGTGAACGGCGGGTGGAGGTACGGGCCGGGCACGTTGAGATCGTCGGCGATAAGCGCGCGGCTCCGACCAAGCTCATTGCAATCCTGCAGCAGGAAGGCACGATCCCGCCGACTGAGCGAGAGCGCCTGACCGCTTTCAATCAACTTCTAGCGCGCATTTATCAAGACGATTCATATTTGACGCCGGACGCCTTTTGAGAGCACCTTCGAAGGACTGCCACCGGCATCCTAGATTGACCAGACATGGTCAATGTCCAACGCCGGTTCACACTTTTTGGAGCCGGTCAGCTTGTGATGGTCCGCGCAGGGGCAAATGCACCGTGGAACGTCGGCGGCACGTGATGATCGAACCATGCGCGGGCAAGGGGGCCCGCGCAGAGATCGCGCGCGTCGAGCACCGTGACGTTGGATGCGTCGGCGGCTGGATCGTACACGAGCGCGAGTACCCAACCATCGTCTTCGGCGTGCGCTGCATCATTGCCCGGCCTAGGCACGAAGACCGGCTCGGAGACAACGCTGCCGCTGCTCAACCAGAGGCTGTCGCGCCCCGTCTCGACCTCGACCTTGGCGACGGCGTCTGGGAGGCGGTCCACAGACTTCCCGGCCGACGCGGCGTACGCGGCCAGCCAGCCAATCGTGTGCCTCGTGGACTCAACTGCGGGTGCAACGCGCGGGAACTCGCAGGGATGGGCCCAGCGGGGTTCGCTGCTGGCGCGCCGCGCGCCAGGATCGAGAGTGATCCGCCACAACTCGCCGGCGACGTGCGGGCCCATTGGGTGCGGCTCAATCAACTCGCCAAGCCACTTGTTCGAGTCGAAGTTCGGGAAACGCACGACGTCAACCACGATTTCATTGCCGCGCTCGTACGCGTTGAGGAAGTGCCACTGGTAGAACGCATCGATGGTGAAGCGCGTCACGCGCTGAGGGTCGTCGATCGGCACGACGATCACATCCGTGCCCTGTTCGGGCCTCCAGTGCATCGCACCGTTGAGTGTCTTGAGGCCGAACAGCAGGCTCAGCGGGTTGTACCTCAGGGGCGGGGCAAAGAATACGAGGTGCTTCTCGGTGGCCACGAAGTCGTGAATAAACGTTGTTCGCTCGAGCGGGACCTCGGTAAGCTTGCGGCCACGGCCGGAGTCGGCGAGCTCGTAGACATCGAGGATGGTCTTCCTGCCGTAGCGAAGGCCGAAGTTGTAGATCGCTCGCCGCGACGGCACCCAGTGCGGATGGGCCGAGAAGCTTTGCACAACCATGCCAAGATCCTGCTCACCGAGCGTCGCCAGATCGGACGGTGCGATTTCGGTGGGCATGCCGCTCTCATTGAGGGCGAACACCCGCTCGCCCCACACCAATATCGAAGTGTTCGCGGTATTCTTCACTTTTGACGGGAGAGACAGCGGCAAGAAGCGCTTCAGGCCGGGCATATTCGTACCGTATCCCCCGAATAGCTGATGACCGGCGCTGCGTTCTTTGAGCAGACCTTCGCTCTGCACCAGCTTCGCCGCGCCGAGGGTACCTCCGTTCGCGAAGCGAACGGCGGAAACTGCGCCGTCGCCGTCGAACAAATGTCCGTACGGCTTGCCGAAGCTGGAGAAGAGCGACGGGCCGGCGCGGTAGAGCGTCCCGTTCAGCTCGCCGGGGAGCGTGCCTTCCACACGCAGCGGCTCGAAGTCGTGTTCGCGTGGCAGATCGCGCAGCGACCGCATCCAGCCGAGGTCGGTCGTGGCGGTCGGTGTCGCATTCAAGGACATCGGCGCGGCTGGACTGTTGTTGCCTTTGGACTGTGTGATCGATGGAACTGCTGCGGACATGACGTCACCTCTCGAGGGTCGCCGTGGCGCACGGCCGATATGGGGAACACTTGCCAAAGCGTAAGTCAGGGATCAGAGAGTTGTATGTCTGGCAGCGCATATAGCGAGTGAAATCATCCCTAATGGGGGAGTCGCTCACGATCTCCCCGGACAGGAAACCCATGCCCAGAGTTGAAAAAGCGGGATGGCGACGTTCGGGTCCTGGTGCGCAAACCCGACGTGAAATCGCCTAAAGGACAGTGCCCCCGAGATGGTTCGACTCGCGAGACTCGAATAACGGCGATTCGCTATCGCAATCAGCATGGCACGATCGCAACAAAATGCCCCGCGGATGGCTTGATGTCAAGAAATCTAAATGGACGTCCCTGGACGAGAGAATGGCTATTTTTTTCGGTGTTTCTCGCACTTTCCAAGCAAGCCTGGATGTCTGTGGAAGGCCCTGGAAGTGGTGAAGTGGTGGGCCGTGTAGGGCTCGAACCGACGACCAACTGATTAAGAGTCCGGGTGTCTAACCTATAAATATCGAGCTTCTACGGCAACACTGGTAGAAAGCTGTGCGGTAAAATGAATAATGGGAGCGTTCACCGAATTAGAAATCGTCCCGGCGTCATAGTTGGTGAGCCAAACCGCATCGTGATGACCGTGACTTCTGCACCGCCCGCGCGGCTGATCCAAATTTGGCCTGCGCCGTATAACGGATTGTATGAGCCGCGCGGCACACGAATTCTTTGACGTACTTCGCCGGTGCGAGGATCGATGCGAAACAGCGTCGCTTTGCGATCGACGATAAGCCAAATGGTATCGGGACTGCTGGTGATCAAAAAGACCGGCGGAAACGGCGTAGAAGTTGTATCGGTCAACCGGGTGCGGAGGCCGTCTTGCCAAGTTTGGCTTTCATCGTGGCGATCAAGGGCCGAAGCGGAAATATGAACTGTTGCAGGATGGAGAGGCGCTTGCGATCGTCCTGGCCCACCACGGTCGCTTCGCCCTCACGAAACGTCCCGAAGACACGATCGATCAGGATGAGCGAATTGGCATAATTGCAGCGCGTGTCCTTGTAGGGCACCGAATGATGAAGACTGTGGGCTTCGATCGTCGTGAAGAGGTACGAATACCAGCGTGGAGCTTTGTTGCGAACGTTGGCGTGAGCGAAAATCGACACGACGTTGAGAACGTTGAACGCACAGAATGTCGCATCCTTGCGCAAGTCGAACAGGGCAACCACGCTCAAGGAGACGAGAAACAGCTCGAGCGGGTTGCCCACCAGGCCCTTCGCCGCATTCAGTTGCGTGATGTGATGATGCGGAGCGTGGGTCCACCACACGAATGAATTGTGCATCAGCCGGTGCATCCAGTACTGACCGAATTCGACCACGAAGACCACCAGGGCGACTTGCACCAGGAACGGAGAATGCAGTGCCCATTCGGTGGTGATGCCGAGCGCTTGCTTGGCCGATGCCAACGGAGTTTCGGCAAAGTGGTCCTCCACACCTTCGATCACCGCATAAAATAGGACCACGTAAAAGAGGTCTGTCAGGAATTCGAGCCGATACATGCGCCATCCCGCATGCCGCTCATCGAGACGTTCCAGCACCTGCACGATCAACAGCGTAACGATGCTCACCAAAGTCACGGTGAAGGGGTTGTCGATCCAGGATGCGGGAGCGCCTGCCCAGAACACGACGATCAGCGCGAGCATCGCGGGCTGAAGCAGGCTGTAAGTCGTTCTCTTCATGTCGCTACCCAACTGGCAGGCTCATCACTTGACGGCTCATCGCTACGCGTGGAGTGCCATCGATGTAGGGCCTTATCCCACTTTTTCCCAGAGAAGTCATCCTTGACCCGCGATCAAGGTGCTTGTCGTTTCGCTACCCATCGAGACGGACGAGCGACGCACCACGCCAGTGCGCGCGGCCGGATTGACGGAGAAGAAGTGGTGCGTGGGCAGCCGCAACCGTGAGCTTGTCGCGTGTCAAACCCATGTTGAGATTGACGACACCGTAGCCGCGCGAGAACAGCTGATTGAGTCCGCTGCTGTCGAAATAAGCTTGCGCGACCCGTGTAAGGGTAGTCTCGCCGGCTGGGCATTACTGACGTCTTTGGACCGGTCGTTGATTAGGCCGCAGGGCGCTCGATCGTCGCGCCCTCTCATTTGGCGTATTTCCTGAGCCATTCCTCTCTCGCCCTACGTCTGACTTCCTCAAGATCAAGCGTCTCCGCTCCCCCTGCGCGTTTCTGCAACCAGTTCTCTGTGGCCACGCGCCGTTGATCATCCAAATCAAATTTCTGTGCGTGATTTCCTTCGTCTGCTTCGGATGTTCTGGAGAGCGCCCGTCCATCCTTGTCACTCATCGGACCAAACCGCCGAACCGGCATGGACGGCGCCGGATACCGACCGAACTTTGAATTCCAATATGCCCATGACCTTGTGTCTATGATTCCCGGGGGAGCTTGATCAAGCGCTTCGCGAAAATCGTCGTCGCAAACGTACCGGCGTATCACGCGCATGTCCTCGTGACGCGCGTAGGTCATCGCGTACGCCATGAAGCGAATTGGTTCAGAGAGCGCCTGCTCCGGAGGCTCGAACCAAATGATTCGGCGCGCGATGTCCAATGTAAGCGGCGTGAGCGGTATTGGTTTCATAACTCTACCCGTTGTCGGAGTCGACAATCCGCGTGCCGCCATCTAATCCTGGCAAATAGTCGAGATTCACTTCCCGGGCGGCCACCACCAAGCGCTGTTTCAAATCGTCCGGCAAATCGCGAAGGTTGCCATCATCGAAGTAAGACAAGGCCTTTAGGGTGATTTCTGGATTGAAGCTCGGTCCATATAGCTTTTGCGCGGCGGCCAACGCAGTCGGAAGGCTGATATTGCCAAGCCTCATCACGGCGTCGATATCCAGATAGTCCTTCGCCTCGGCGCGCACTTGGACCACGGATGCCTTGGTGCCGGCAAGGTCGAGCATTGATGCGACCCTCATGTTGTTTGTTTTCACGACACCCGGTGGCGCCAATATTGGCAATTTAGGAACGCCGAAGAAGGAAATCATGACCGGCTCACCGCGATCCACAATGGCGCTCAGGGTGTTCTTCTCGCGTTGCACTATTCTGGCTTCCGCCAGAAATGGAATGCGTGCCTGCAATGACTCGAGATCCAAGGACCGCCGGCTGAAGAAATCGAAATCCACGGAAGTACGGTGTCCCAAATGAAGCGCGAGCGCTGTTCCACCGTACAGTACAAAATCCTCCGGTACAGCCGAGAGCTCTGACCACAAGCGCAATTGCGCAGCCGGAAGAACATCCAGACGAGGATTAAATTCATTCATCTGCAGAAGAGTCTAAAGCTCCAGTCTGCCGGCTGGAAGGCAGCGTTGCTCCGCGGCGTCCCCAGCGGACGAATAATGGCGACGAAGCGGACGTTCTTGGACGTCCCTGAACGTCCTTGGATGGTGGGCCGTGTAGCCACCGAACTTCGCGCTTAACTAACTGTATTTGCTATATTTTTGTATGGCGCATTTTGAAAATGTCCCCACGGAGATCCCCACGAATGAGTGGCTGTTGATGGACGTCCTCGGACTCTCTTTGAGCGATACGCGTTTCTGGCCGCGCCGGCGCTCCGGCAATCGAGATCTTTGCCCAATCTCAATAGGAACTCTATAATGTGTATGAAATCGGCTCGGAATACACATTATGCGCACCAATATCGTCATCGACGAAAAGTTGATGAGGGAAACGCTTCGGCTCACCGGCTTGAAAACCAAGCGGGAGGCGGTCGAGTTGGGGCTGCGCACGATCGTTCGTCTGCGCAAACAGCAAGACATCCGCCGGTTTCGCGGCAAGCTTCAGTGGCGGGGTGATTTGGATGCGATGAGAACGGACTGATGATAGTTGTCGATACCAGCGTGTGGATCGATTACTTTCGCGGCGTCGTCACTCCGCAGTCCGACAAACTGGACACTCTTCTCGGGGTCGAACAGGTGGTTACCGGCGACTTGATATTGACCGAGGTGTTACAAGGATTCGTGAGCGACCGTGATTTTAACCAAGCCCGGAAACTGCTGGCTTCCGTCCCTCTGATCCCGTTCGTCGGCGAAGACATCGCATTTCAAGCGGCCAGGAACTTCCGCAAACTCACGACCCTCGGGATAACGATCCGCAAAACCATTGATACGCTGATCGCGACGAGTTGCATCGAGAAGCAACTCTCATTGTTGTACAGCGATCGCGATTTTGATCCTTTCGTTCAACATCTCGGACTTCGCCCGGCGAATTGAACGAGCGCCTTGAGAATACCCTCGCAACCATCAGCAGCAAAGAAATCTATGTGAGCACCGACGTTGAGGCCGACGGGCCGACGCCGATCCGAATAACAACCGCTCATCTGCGCTTCGCCGGCGATCTCGAACAGCAGATCGACCATCAGCTCATCGAGATCGTGTTCGGTGCGATACGATATATGCAGCTGATGCTCGCCGGACTGAAGGAGGGTCGCCTGATAGCGCGCTAGAACGCGCCGCTCGATATTCTTGAAGGCACGACGTTGTATGCGCGTGCGACTGTACGTGTGTTCAATCCGCAGGCGCAGCACAATGACACCGATTCGAGTATCGCTGCTCACGTTACTCAGCACTGCTGATACAGGCAACCCTCTCTCCGGCAAGCCGGTACTGACCGTCGTGTCTACCGTACTTCGTATCCTCGACCCGTAAGACACGCGCTCATTGCGCGGTCGTAGGCATCTCGACCGCCCGCCCGTTTATCAGGAGCGACGCCGCCTCCCGACTGCGTGGGATCAAATCCCGATTGCGTCTTCGCCCAGCCATGACAGTCATACCGGTCAGCCGCCTGCTGTTTCGGATCCTGTCCGTTTTTTGGATAAATGATCAGATCGCCCGTGGCGCTTGCCGGTGGTGCGGAGGGGTTCTCCGCGTTCGCCGGCGGATCGACCACGACGTATCCATTTTGCTTGGGATCCCAGGTGTAATAGACATCATTGGCGTAGTAATAGGGCGCGCCGCCGACCCAGATCGTTGAGTAGTAGGGCGGTAAGACGGAAATGACTACGCCGATGGGTGGCCGAACGACGACGAAGCCACTGGCTCCAGGTGCGTACCACACGCCGCCATGGAAATAGTAAGGGTGATCGTGAAAAAAGTACGGTCGGTACCCCTCCGGCAACACCCGCACTGAACCACCCAGAGCCGGATAGTAATGTCCGTGATTGTAACGACTATCCAGAAAGTGACCTCGCCCGTCGACGATCCGATGTTCCTCCGCGTGAGCCGCTCCAGCGGAGAGAACCGCCAGCGATCCATATAACAGCGCCTGTGCCAATGCCAATGATGATCTGACGTTGATTGCGGTATTCATGGTCTGATCCTCCGAAAAGATTCCTCCACGTTGATAGTTAATCCACGTCCCAATTTGCGCGAGCGAACTGGAACACCCGAACTGATTCACAAACGCATGATCGCAATCTGCGTTTACAATTCAGACGCCGCTTCCTCGAGAGCTTTCTAGGGACTTCGGGCAACGTTTCAAGGAGTCGAATCGTCAAGGTTTCCGCAACGGATGTGCAAGCGACTCGTGCGTCCATGTCCGCGCACGCCACATGTCGAAGCACCCGACCCCGGCAATGCCGAGGTCGGGTTAACAGCAACTAGCCTTTCTTAGATTGACTGGACTTCAGCAGATCCGATATCGAGGATTTTATCTTCGCAAACCATCCGGTGCCCGATTGATTGTCGGCGGCTTTGTCGCGAATTTCCGCGAGCTGTTGGTACATCTTGTCAAAGTCCTTTTTGGTACCGTATCCCAACGCTTGGGCGAACTGCAGCTGGTCGTTCGCGCTATCGAACGAGGTCTTCAGCCGATCATTGTCATCCTTCGTGCGATCCTTTTTCTGCGCGAGGTCTTCCGCGGTCTTCAAGAACTCCTCGGCTTTGACGACCGGTAGGGGAATGACGGTGTCAACGACCACCTGCGTATTCAACGCGGTTTGCAAGATGCGTTTGGCGTCGTCGGGCTTTTTCTCATCAATGAGTTTGACCGCCCGCTTGATCGCGTCGGGATAGGTCGCCAGCGGAATGTTACTCACGCTGATGACCGTTTCGCTGGCCAGGTTTTTAAGCAGCCGGCGGGCGTCCTGTAATCTCCCGGCTTCGATCAGGTCCTCCGCTTCCTTACGCACCTGCTTCACCGCATCGAGACCGCCTTGAACGTCATACGTGGTGACACTGACCCCGGCGGGGGCGAGTTCGAGCTTGGGATCTCGCGCAAGGATCAGATCGAGCTTACCCGTTGCTCGCTCCAAGGCGGCAATCGCCTGGCTCGTCTTCCCCTCATCCAGCGTTTTTAAGGCCGCTTGCGTTTCCTGAATTGCGCTGGTGGCATCCGCCATCAGCGCCTTGCGCTTATCCTCTGTCTCCTTCTGCGTCTGAGGATCCGCTTTGGCGGTCCCGCTATCCGCTGAAACAGCCATGGACGGCAGGATCAACAGCGAGCCCAAAAGGCAGGCCAACATGGCCTTAGTTGAGAGCGACATATTTTCCTCCTTTTCGTAAAAATTGTGTGGCGCCGCAACCGCGCGGCGTTCGCACCGAAAATAAGGGGAGGCCTCAGGATTTCAAGAGTCTACAAACAGTGGAATAAGCTGGCGGCACGAAGTCTGTGCCACGACAGTCATTTAGCCGAATTGATAATGACCGGGGGATTTTAATGCCGGCGAAGTGTCGGGCAAGGGGTGCGATCGAGCGGCTGCAGCTAACTTCTTGGAATTCATTCCTTGCCCATTCCGCAGGTCACCGTTGCCTATGGTCGATCCCGGTTCGCAGCCGTGATGAGCGTGAGCCCGAGCGCCGTGGCCGGCACCGCGAGATTCGGCGCTGCCTGCACCAACCCTGTCACCGCAGGACCGAGCACCAACAGGCACAGCACCGCAACCGCTCCGGTCCACAGGATGAATTGCCCGCCAATTGGATGGTTTTTACGCATGGTTGTGTCACTCCTCTATCGCAAGCGCGCCACGCAACGTTCCCGTCAGGCCATAAAGTTAGGTAATTTATTCCTTTATTTCAAGGGGGATATTGATCGCTCTATGGCACCGGCGATCACCCTCTTGAAAGCCGCGAGGCGCACTCTACATGTGCCTGGTCTTAGGTTTAATTTTTAACTAGGAGGTGACGATCATGAATGTTCGAGATCTGGTGCCCTGGGTCAAGGGCGACCGTGAGCGCACTTCTGCTCAGTCGGGGTCGTTGGGCTCGGTGGTGAACTTGCATCGCGAGATGAATCGCCTCTTCGACGATATGTTCCGGGGCTTTGACGCCAACGGGTTCTTTGGCGGTCGCGGCAACTGGCCGAGCACGGATGTTGAAGAGACGCATAAGGAATATCGCATCACCGCGGAGCTGCCCGGCCTCGAGGAGCGCGACGTCGAAGTACTCCTTCAGGACGGCGTTCTGACCATACGGGGTGAGAAGAAGGTGGAGTCCGAGAACCGCAATCGGACCTATAGCGAACGGTTCTACGGACGCTTCGCGCGTCAGATACCACTCGCACTCGACGTCGACGACAGTACAGTGAGTGCGACGTTTAAAAACGGCGTCCTCATTGTGACGGTTCCGAAGAGCGCTCGCGCAGTTGAGCGCTCCAAGCGGATACCGATCAATAGTGCGGAGAAAAAGCACTAATTTGCAGGGAGGTCTGCGAGGCTGCGGCCTCGTAGACCTCCTCCCTTGTATCCATGTCCGTCTCGGCATTCGCGGCCGCCTCGCACAAGGCCGGCGGGAAGCACTCGGGAGGCCGCCGCGCAGGGCTGCGACAAACGCTCCCGGGCGAGCCGCTCCTTCGTCGACTCAGTGATTGGCGCGATTCTATAGGTGAAGGGAGAGAGACGGGCAGGCGCCCGTCCCTCTCGAGCGCTTACATCTCCATGCCCGGCGGCGCGGCGTGCGAGTGCGACTCCTCCTTCGGCGCCTCCGTGATGGAGGCCTCCGTCGTCAAGAACAATCCGGCCACCGAGGCCGCGTTCTGCAGGGCCAGACGCGTCACCTTGGTCGGATCCAGAATGCCCATCTCGATCATGTCGCCATACTCGCCCGAGGCGGCGTTGTAGCCGAAGGTGCCTTTGCCTTCGCGGACGCGGTTTAAGATCACCGCGGCATCCTCACCTGCATTGGTCACGATCTGGCGTAGCGGCTCCTCGATCGCGCGCGACAGGATCTTGATGCCCATGGTCTGATCTTCGTTGGCGCCGGTCAATGCGCTGACGGCCTTCAGCGCGCGCACGAGCGCGACACCCCCACCGGGCACCACTCCCTCTTCCACGGCCGCACGGGTCGCGTGCAGCGCATCTTCGACGCGGGCCTTTTTCTCCTTCATCTCCATTTCGGTCGCGGCGCCCACTTTGATCAGGGCGACACCGCCGGAGAGCTTGGCGACCCGTTCTTGCAGCTTTTCCTTGTCGTAATCGGAAGTCGATTCCTCGATCTGCTGACGAATGCTCTCGACGCGCGCTTTAATGTCCTTCTGCTCGCCTGCGCCATCAATGATGGTGGTATTTTCCTTCTCCACCAGCACCTTTTTGGCCTCGCCCAGATCATTGAGCGTCGCCTTTTCGAGAGACAAGCCGACTTCATCCGAGATCACCGTTCCGCCGGTCAGAATGGCGATGTCCTGCAGCAGCGCCTTGCGACGATCGCCAAAACCCGGTGCCTTCACCGCGGCGACCTTGACGATGCCCCGCATGGTGTTGACCACCAGGGTGGCGAGGGCTTCGCCTTCGACGTCCTCCGCGATGATCAAGAGTTGCCGTCCGCCTTTGGCAATCGCTTCGAGCAGCGGCAACAGTTCTCGAATATTGGAGATTTTCTTGTCGACCAACAGGATGAGCGGTTTCTCGAGTTCCGCGCTTTGACTGGTCTGGTTGTTGATGAAGTACGGCGACAAATAGCCGCGGTCGAACTGCATGCCTTCGACCACTTCGAGTTCATTTTCGAGGCCCGAACCCTCCTCCACCGTGATCACCCCTTCCTTGCCGACCTTTGCCATCGCATCGGCGATGGTCTTGCCAATGCTCTCATCGGCATTGGCGGACACGGTACCCACTTGCGCGATCGCCTTCGGATCTTTGCAGGGCTTGGACAGCCGCTTGAGTTCCTCCGTGGCCGTCGCCACGGCTTGATCGATGCCGCGCTTCAAGTCCATCGGATTGATGCCTGCCGCCACCGCTTTGAGGCCTTCACGAATGATCGCTTGGGCCAGAACGGTGGCGGTGGTGGTGCCGTCGCCCGCTTCGTCAGAGGTATTGGACGCCACCTCCTTCACCATCTGTGCGCCCATATTTTCGAACTTGTCTTTGAGCTCGATTTCCTTCGCCACCGATACGCCGTCTTTGGTGACGGTGGGTGCGCCGAAACTCTTATCGAGAATGGCGTTGCGCCCCTTGGGCCCCAACGTCGCCTTCACGGCGTTCGCCAGAATGTTCACGCCCTTGAACATGCGTTGCCGCGCCTCGTCGGCAAACACGACTTCTTTTGCAGCCATTTCCAAATCCTCCAAATAGATAATGGTTAGTGTCTAAAACATTGTGAGTTCAGCCGACGACGCCCATGACGTCCTCTTCCCGCATCACAACCAGATCCTCGCCGTTCACCTTGACCTCCGTGCCGCTGTACTTGCCGAAGAGAATCTTGTCGCCGACCTTCAAATCGAGCGGGCGGACCTCGCCGCTGTCGAGAATTTTGCCTTTGCCGACCGCGATCACTTTGCCGAATATCGGCTTCTCGGTCGCTGTATCGGGAATGACGATGCCGCCGGGGGATTTGCGCTCCTCGGCCTCGCGCTTGACGACCAGGCGGTCGTGCAGGGGACGGATATTCATGTCGGACCTCCTTTTGAATTTCACCGAGTGCGCGCTATATTTAGCACTCGGCATGCGCGAGTGCTAATACTATTTATGCCAGAAAAATCTGCAATACCCTAGCGACCGGTCAAACATTACATCTTTATAAACAATAGGTTACGCGAGTATATCTGCTGGTGAAACATGGGCTGGCATCAATTTGTGGGCACGACGTTACTGCTCTACGGGCTGATCAATCCGGTCGGCGCAGTGCCGATTTATTGTCGTTTAGTGCGCAAGACCTCCGCCGATCGAACGCATCGGATTCTACTGGTGGCGTCCCTCGCCGTGGGATGTCTGCTGATTGTCGCGGCCTTGTGGGGCGAGCCGATTTTGGCTTTCTTCAACGTCGGCCTCGATGACTTTCGCATTGCCGGCGGCTTGCTCGCCTTGGTCATCGCGTTTGAAATGTTCCAAGCCCACTACGGTGGGTTCTTGCAGACTCTCGAGGAGCGGGCCGAGGCAGACGCCGACCTGCATGCGATCGCGATCACACCGCTTGCCTTTCCCCTACTCGTGGGACCGGCGGAGATGAGCGTCATGATCACCCTCTCCAACGACGCGCCTGCGCTTTGGGCCAAAGGGCTTTTAGTGGCTTCCGCAGCCTTGACTACCGCTCTCACCGCTTTAACGCTTTATCTGGCCAAACCCCTGGGGCGTGTTCTCGGTACGACCGGCATCAATGTCGTCACCCGGATCATGGCGCTCATCGTTGCCTCGGTCGCCATCGACTTCATCCTGAGCGGTCTTAAGAATCAGTTTCCCGGGCTTAAGTAAAAGGGGAATGGTGCCCGCCACCCTGCCCGGCCTTAAGTCTCGGTGAGCCCTGAAAGTCGGCCGAGCCCTCTTGAAATTTTGCGGACGATTCATACAATTTTCTCCGTCGCCGCATGCGCCAAGACAGGTCCAGTTCGCACCTGAAGCGAAAATGCGGTGGCCAAAGGCGCTGCTGACTCATCGACACTTCAAAGAGGGTACTCATTATGTCTGCCAACACAATGTTGCCTGTTCTTGCACATCCTTGGATCGACGCCGAGGGTGAAGCATTGCCGATTCAAGCGGGTCCCGGCCTTAAGCCCTCGGCGATGGATTCACTCCGAACCACTTTTCCCGGCACTCTGACACCCGACTTCGAGCAGCTTCTAACTGTAAGTTGCGGGTTGGATGGCACTGCGCTTCAGTACATCGATTTCACCGACCAGTGGCACCAGGATGAACCGCTGGCGGTGTTTCGTCCCTGCTTGACCCTCGCGATCGATGGCGGGGGTCGTCGATGGATCGCAGAAACCGCGAACACGCGCGGATTACCGGGGCCGGTCTGGTGCGTGATGCAGGACCCCGAAGTCGTCGTGTACGTGAGTGCCGATCTTGGCGAGTTCCTGAAACTGCTGCATCGGACCACGTGCGATCAGTCGATCGATGGCTGGCTGAAGGCAGTGGATACCGCAGCGGAGCGTGCGTGGAAACAACGCGGAGCGTTGGCCTTTTATTCTCGGCAAGAATGTGGGCACGATCGCGAGGTTCGGCAGTGGCTCTTGCAATTGCCACGGGATGCCCGGGTCTATGACCTACGATCACCGAAGTTTGGTGTTGCGTGGCCCTACGGCGCTGCGGGCGCCACGGGCAGGTTTCACCGCTGCGGCAGGGAGTTGCTTTTCGCGGTCTCGGGATTCCCGGCGCCCAGTCGATGGGCCGACTATCTGGGGAATCTGGCACACCACCACGATACACCGGCGCCCGCCATAATGGTGAACCAGCGGGCGGGACCGCGACCCGCGCCGCAACCCGCTGTTGCGGCATGCGCTGCGTGAAATCCCGGATCACTGATCAACGTCAGTCCAGGGTTTTAACCACCCTCCATCGAGCGCGCGTTCCCGCTACCGTTCGGTTGCCGCCTGCAATCGCACCGGGACTTCGATGAGTTTGTCGCCCCGCTTCACACCGAGTCGAACCGTATTGCCAATTCGGTAATCATCCAAGGTCGCGAGCAGGCGGGAGACCGACTCGATCTTCTTGCCGTTGACGGAGACGATGATATCGCCCCCGAAGAACTCGCCCTCTCGGGAAATTTTGGCGCCCTTAAGTCCGGCCTCCTCGGCGGATGAGCCCTTCGCGACCCGAAGCACGAACGCGCCCTCGATTCCGGTGGCCTCCTCCAGGCGTTCATTCAATCGCTCATCGACTCTGATTCCGATCGAAGGTTGCTCGTAGTGACCATCGCGGACGAGAGAGGGCACCACGCGGTTCACCGTATCGACGGGCACCGCAAAGCCGATGCCGGACGCTGCGCCACTTGGACTATAGATCGCAGTATTCATGCCAATAAGACGGCCCGCCGAGTCGAGCAAGGGCCCGCCGGAGTTGCCGGGGTTGATGGCCGCATCGGTTTGGATCAGGTGCTCAAGCAGACTACCGTCGTCTTCGTTGAGCGATCGATTCAGAGCCGACACGATCCCCGAGGTCAGCGTCCAATCGAGACCAAACGGATTGCCGATCGCATAAACTCGCTGCCCCACTTTGAGATCCCCGCTGGTGCCGACGGGGATCGCCCGTGCACCCTTGAAGCCGATGCCGATCTTAAGGACGGCGATGTCGTGTTCAGGCGAAGCGCCGACCAAGCTGGCCCGAAAGCTACGGCCGTCAACCAGCTTGACGGAGGCTTCGCTCGCACCGTGGATAACGTGGAAGTTCGTGACGATGTGGCCGGCATCGTCCCAAATGAAGCCGGAGCCCGTTCCGCGGGGAACCGACATGACATTACGGCTCCAGAAATCCATGACTGCTTGCTTGGTGGTGATGAACACGACGGAATTGCGCGAGCGCTCGAAGAGATCGATGGTCGCTCGCTCATCGGCCGCCAGCTCGCCACGCGGCGTGACCTCTCGCGGTGCTGCCGAGTCCTTCAGCTCGTTCCGCGGCTCGAATGCCCGCCCCGCCGCTGCCCAAGGCGTGAGCATCGTCAATACGGAAAGGGCCAGTAATAGCGGAAACAGGATCCTAAATTTCAAGGGCCCTCCCAGGTTATGACCTTGGCGACTTTGTTCGCCAACAGACGCCACCCGGCATTGTTAGGCGTCGAAATGGGAATTCAAGGACTGAGGTAGGTCATCTGGTTTCCGAACTGATCCACTTTCGCAGCCGGCCGAAATAAGGGGTTCTCCAGCCCATGTCTGCAGTTAAACAAAAGCCGCGACGCCCTTGAAAAATTAATGACCGATCCTAGTTTCGCGAATGAAGAATCTCGATGGCACAGGCAAATCATCTGTCCTGGTTACCCCCCCTTTGGACGCCTTCGCCCGAGATTTTGGCGCAGATGTCGATGAGTTTGTTCTGTAGTGCTGGATCGTTGGCCTGCGGGTTCGGGTCCATCCGTTTCAAGTGATAGAAATACTTGCCCGTGACATTTGCCTTCGGATCGTCACCGGCGGCGAGCCATACTTGGGTCAGGTGTGCCTGATTCATATCGTCGGGGGCGCCCTGACCACCCATCTTCGTAGGCACCCATCCGGGTTCCAGTGAGTTCGACAGAACATCCGGCCAGCGTCGCGCAATGGCGAAGGCGAGCATCGCATCATGGAGCTTGCTCTCGGCGTAAGCCTGTGAACCGTTCCAGCGCCGCTGCTGCCAAAGAATATCATCGAGGTTGGCGTCGGCACCATGATGCATGCCGGAACTTAGATAGACGAGCCGCTTCGGGCGCTCAATCAGCGCGGTGAGAATGTACGCCGACAGTGTGTTGATGGCGAAAACATGCGGCAGGCCGTCGGCAGTGACGCGATACGCTTCACGATAGCCGACTGCCGCATTGTGAATCACCGCATCGAAGCGACCCAGCGCATTGACCTGCGCGGCGATGTCCTTTGCCCCGGCGATGGTTTGGACATCGCCGATTACGACCGCTTCGGTTTTAGGCAGTCCTCGTCGGGCGTCCCCAGCACGGGCAGCATTGCGGGCATGCAGGACAACTTTGTGCCCTTGGCTGATGAGTCTATCGGCGGCCATGAGGCCGAGACCAGCGGATGAGCCGGAAATGAAGATGCGTGCCATGAGATTCTATATCGGACTGTCGGCTGTGTTGGGCGGCCTAATGCGCTGCGGCTTCGCGTGCACGTAGCCGCTCTCGGCTCTCCAACATGAGCTTGCGGGCTTTGCCGATCTGCTCTCCCATGAGTTTGCCATCCCGCTTAACGATATCTCCTCCGACTATCACGGTCTCGACGTCCGCGGGACCGGCTCCAAGAACCATAGTGGCGATGCTGTCGCCGTAACCATCGAGATGCGGCGAACGCATATCGATGACCGTGACGTCAGCCTGCTTGCCCGGCGTAAGGCTGCCGACCTCTTTCTCCATATTCCACACGCGAGCGCCATCAATCGTTGCGAGCCTTAGCATGTCCCTCTGATGGAGCGCCACGGTCGGAACCTGCTGGCCTTTTGCCAATGCAGGAGCGTTGGCCCTTGAGCGCTCGGCAGCCAATGCGAGTCGCATCTCGGAAAAGATGTCGGTTCCGCAGCTGCAAATGGTGTCCACCCCAAAACCGCACCGGATTCCGCGTTGAAGCGCATCCCCTGTTGCAGGATAGGTCCCGAATTGCATGAGCATGTCTGTAGAAGGAGTGAGTGAAATAGTGCCTTTGCTAGAAGCTATCAAGTCGAACTCCTTTTCCGTCAACATATTCGCGTGGACGTAATTGACGTCCTCGCCCAGCAGGCCGAACCGGTCGAGCACGACAATAGCGTCCGAAGTTCCCGCCATGCCTAGGTGTGTTGAAATCGGAAGCCCAAGCTCTCGTGCAAACCTAAAGTCCTCGGCATTTCGCTCGGCTGAAGTGAAGCACGGTCCGCGGACTGCCATGCCCATGCGCAGGCGCCCGTTCACGCCTTTGGGGAAATGCTCGTCCCTCATCCGGCGTGCGTCTTGAGGATGGGGCGGATTCGGCACGTCGCTCGTCGGCCCCGGCCCTCCGTAAAGGAAATAGCCGCGAATCCCAGACTCCTGCAAACCGCGAAGATTGGCATTGGCGTGTTCTGGCGACCGAAGATTGTGCGCCCAATCCGCGATTGTCGTGATACCGGCATCAAGCGCCTGCAGCGCACCCCACAAGGCTCCGGCATAAATGTCCTCCGCATCATATCGCGTGGATATGCCGTTGAGCACCGCCGGACCGTAACCCGCCCCGGTCATCTGAGGCGTGAAAGCGCCGATGGCTCCCTGCCAAACGTGGCGGTGCGTATCGACGAGCCCGGGAATGACAAGCCGCCCCATACAGTCGATCACTTCCGCATTCTTGCTTGAAGTTGACAGTCCGGCGGCGACCTCGACGATCACGCCATCTCGAATCAGGACATCGGCATCGGGTAGATCTTCGATTAAATGATCGACGGTAACGACGAGACCGCCCTTCAATAAAAGTTCATGAACCATGGCGCCATATCCCCTTCCAACGCAAGGATCTTTTGGTAGATCAATTGCCAGCTGCCGGCATGATATGAGCGAAAAACTCCTTGAGTAAACCGCCAAGAGGGCAGAACATCTTTGACTAAAAGCATGGAATGACCGTATGGAACTCGACGGACGTTTGCTGGCGGGATTCAGCGTCCTTGTGGCAGTCGTGGAAAGCGGTAGCTTTACGCGCGCCGCCGACACCCTCGGGCTTTCGTCATCAGGCGTCAGCAGAGCCGTGTCGCGCCTTGAAGAGCGGATCGGTGTTCGCTTGCTCGATCGGTCAACGCGCGCACTACGACTGACCGATGAGGGCAAACGGCTTTACACGCTCGCTGCCCCCCACCTCGATGCTATCGTGGATGCCGCAAGCGTCGTGGGTGGGGCCTCAAAAGGCGTGCGAGGAAAACTACGGGCAAGCGTTAACCAGATCATTGCCCAGAACTTATTAGGCCCCAAGATGGCTGAATTCGCAGCCCGATTTCCCAACCTCAGTCTGGAACTTCTGCCGCCGGACGAAGCCGGAGATCTTATAAGCAATGGAATTGATGTAGCGATTCGTTTCGGTCCTCAAGCGCAATCGTCGATGTCGTCACGACTACTGCTGGAAACGCGGGTGCTCACAGTCGCGGCACCAGCGTACCTTGAGAAGCATGGGCGGCCCGCCACGCCCGGTGATCTTGAACATCATGTTTGTATTCAGTTTCCTGATCCGTTCACGGGAGCCCCTTTCGAGTGGGAGTTCCGCCGCGACGGTCACGTCTTGCCTGTTGCGAGTTCGGGGCCGTTCCTAATGACGGATGTTGCGACCATGATTGCCGCCTGCGTATCGGGAGCGGGTATTGCACAGGTGCTGGCCATCAGCGTGCAACCGCATCTTGCCTCTGGCAAGTTGATCGAGTTATTCCCTGATTGGCCTGATGAGACTTTTCCACTCTTCGCCGTCCGCCCGTCAAGGCGACTTGCGCCGTTGAAAGTTGCGGCTTTCGTCGACTTTTGTGAGGAGATCTGCCGCCCTTATGACACACGAGTGGCACAGGGAGTTAGTCCTGCGTCGGGGAAGTGGCGCGGGCCAGGCGACCGACGTATTGACCTTCAGGGGGCAGGAGGCTCTTGCCGGTCAAAGAGTTAGGAAAGCCTCGCTTCAATTTTGTATCACTTTATAGACTATATTGATAACTTAGTCTATATTGTGATACATGCCAGCCAAGCAGCCCCTCTTATACCCAGCCCAGAAGCGTATCCTCACCGCGCTCGGAGAGCGCCTGAGGCTCGCCCGCCTGCGTCGCAAGCTCACGATCGAGATTACCTGTCAGCGAGCCAGCATCTCGCGCATGACGCTCTTTCGGGCCGAAGCCGGAAGTCCCGCGATCGCCCTCGGAACCCTGCTACGAATTCTCTCAGTCCTGGGACTCGAGGGCGATCTTGAAGCGCTCGCGCGCGACGACAAGGCAGGCAGGCTACTTCAGGATCAGGCGCTCCCACTGCGGCGCCGCCGTGGCGCGCGCGCGCATCTCAAGCCTTCCGGACCCAAGGAGCAAGCGCAGTGACAGAGGAAGTGGAAGTCTGGCTGGATGCCGACTTTCTGGAACGCATGCGCGTGGGCACCCTCTCCCACGATCGCGGCGCACTGCGTTTTGCGTATGACCCGGTGTGGCTCAAGAATCCTCAGGCCTTCGCGCTCGACCCGGATCTCTCTTTGGGCGAAGGGACCTACTTCCCAAACGCGGAAGCGGGCAACTTCCGCGTCTTTGACGACTCCGCCCCTGATCGTTGGGGTCAGACCCTCATGAAGCGTCGCGAGGCGCTTGCCGCCAAGGATGAAGGCCGCAAGCCTCGCGCGCTCTACGCTTGGGATTTTCTCCTAGGCGTCGAGGATGTAAGCCGCCAAGGCGCATTACGCTATCGCCGCAGCAGCGAGGAGGCCTTTCTCGCGCACGATGCCTTGACCGTGCCACCGGTAGCAAATCTCAGCGAGCTCGAGCTCGTCGCTCGCGAGATCACTGCGAAGCGCATTGACGATCTCACAGCGCTGCGACGGTGGCTAAAAGTTTTGGTGGCCCCCGGGGCGTCGCTCGGCGGCGCGCGCCCCAAGGCCAGCTTCACCGAATCCAATGGCAGCTTGTGGATCGCGAAGTTTCCCGCCAGTGATGACACCCGCGATGTCGGCGCCTGGGAGGCGCTCGCGCAGCATCTGGCCGCCCAAGCAGGCATCGAGGTGCCGGCCTCAGAGCTGCGCCGCTTCAGCGGCGAGTACCACACCTTCTGTGTTCAGCGCTTCGATCGTTCCGGCGCGCGCCGGCGCTTCTACGCCTCGGCAATGGCCCTTCTGCGAAAGGACGAGAGCGAGGGGACAAGTTACCTTGAGCTGGCGGAGTTTCTACACGCGCGCGGAGCGAAGGATCACATTGCCTCCGACCTCGAGCAGCTCTTCCGGCGAGTGGTCTTCAACGTGGCGATCGGCAATCGCGACGATCACCTAAGAAACCACGGCTTTCTTCTGACCCCGACTGGCTGGCGGCTCGCCCCCGCCTTCGATCTGAACCCGAACACGGACAGAGCCGAACATGTGCTGAACATCGATGAGACTGACAACCGCCCGAGTCTTGCGACTGTGATCGAGACCTCCGAGTGGTATGTTGAATCGAAGGAAAGAGGTCGGGCCATCGCCGCTGAAGTGCTGAACGAGACACGGCATTGGCGGCGTGCAGCGCAGACGCTCAGGATCGCCAGGGCCGACATTGAGCTGACTGCAACAGCGTTTGCGGAGTCGGACTTCGCCCAAGACTAGCCTATTAACACACGCGTTTGCGTGTATATGGTGGGGAGCTACCGTGCAATCTGCTTAGTCATCAGGCAGTTGGTATGTGCCCGTGTAGGTTCGATTTGAGTTCACTTCGTGTCGGAGCGTCGAACCATCTGATTCAGAAAGAAAATTTTGAGTAGATGGTGGGCCGTGTAGGGATCGAACCTACGACCAATTGATTAAGAGTCGGCATGTCCTACCTATAATTCCCGGCGTTTTTCATCGGTCGTGGTAGAAACTGGGGAGGATAAGGTAGGGCAAGATTCAGTTCATGAAACTAGGACAGATTCGCCGTCCCGTAGCCGCTACCGGGTCGGGACGAATCATGTTTTAGTCAGACTTTCTTTTGATATTGGTCCCTGCGGACCTCCAACCGTCGGGGATAGCTCTCCGCCAATCGCGTCACCCCAGCGGAGCTCTGCATCCACCAATCCGAAGAGGCGGGGGCCGGCTGCGTAACCGGGTGCGCCCACGATGCGACTTAATCTTTCGCGAAGTCGCGAAATAGCCGAGGGAAAGAGTGCAGCTACTTGGCGAAAGATGGTTTCAGACGCATCATGTCCAAACTCGCGGTCAGAGTGATAGACGAAGCCGATTGTAATACCCAGTTCAATGAAGTTGGCCTCAGCTACCTGGATTGACATTGAGGGCAAAATCTTCACACGATCCTGGAAGCGCTTCGTTAGCCTCCTGGCGGACTCATAATGTCGATCTTGCGGTTCGCTGGCAAAGAGCTTCAGATCGATCTCCGACAGCCACACTGAGAGTTGGCTCGACTCGGAACCGGGAAGAATCGATAGCGAGCCCGCCAATACCCGAAGGATCCCTTGAAACTCGTAAGGATCCTGTCCCGCCATGAATCCGATCTCACCGAAAGTGAGATCGTAGAACTTAGAGAGATGCCGACCGTAGTAACCCAAGCAAATCGCGGCAAGATGATCTGGTTTCCCCGATGGACTACCCTCGATTACATTCAGTCTCAACTGCGGATAATGGGCAGCAAAAACCTGATGGTCTCGAACGAGACCTGTGAAGATGTCCTCCCAGAACAAGACGCCCACACCAAACTTGCCGCTAGCGCTTCTCTGCTCAGAGAGGGAGCGGACTTCCGCCTGCAACTTTGAGTCCTGGTCTGCCGTTGTCGCCATATACAATGTAGCCAAGCTACCGGGAAACCCCTCCGCGTTTCGAACCTCCTCGGTGACATCAGTCAGCTTTAGCGGCCCCTCATAACGCTTGCATTGGATCCCAGTCATTCGACCCAAATAATCTGCCCCGTAAATGTCAACGCCATGTTGCTTTTGCCCTCCTCGACCGTTCAGCGAGAGATTGGGGCTATTCCACTTCAGTGCCAGTGCATCCCGAGTTATTGCTGCAGAATTTCCTCTGATTGGACCCACCCAATTTCCTCGGTTGGGTACCACCTGATTTCCTGAGTTCGGGACCACCCGATTTCCTCAGTTGGGGACCACCTTCGGTGCCTTGTTTGGCGCTGAAGGAGTGGCCCACCGATGTCGAGATTTGCCAGGTTTGTCGTGTTTTTGGGGGTACCCCAGACCCGGGGTGAGGCGCGATCGGCGCTCTACGGGCCTCTTATGCGGCCGGTTTTCCGGCGAGCGCGATCAAAGCCGTATTGCCGAGCGTCGGAGCCGTCCGCGCCGCAACCTTCGTGGGTAACCACGAAGGAGACGGCAGCATGGCGCTTCGGAGCATGACGGTGCATCGGTATGAGGAGATCCGGCGGCGACTCGCGGAGGGCCGCGGCCTGCGCGAGATTGCGCGCGCTCTGGGGTGTTCACGCCGCACGGTGCGCGAAGTGCGTGACGGGGAGCGTGTCTCACCGGATGTACCGAAGGCGATCGCCGATCCGCTGTGGATGGGACAGCTCGATTGGCCGGCGATCATTCACGATCTGGGCCTGGGGCATCCGTTGAAGTTCTTGTGGGAGGAGCGTGCTCAGCACCTCACCACCTACAGCAACTTCTGGAAACAGTTCTACCGCAAGTTCCCACAGTACCGAGAAGCGTCGGTGACCGCGCGCGAGTTCGAACCCGGCGAGCGCGTCGAGGTGGATTACGCTGGTGATCCGATCGAGTGGATCGACATCAAGACGGGCGAAGTGCGCAAAGCCTGGGTGTTTGTCGCAGGCTTAGGCTTCAGCCAGCTGCTGTTTGCCTGGGCGGCCGAGGATATGAAGAGCCGCAACTGGTTGGCCAGTCACCGGCGCATGTTCGCCTATTACGGCGGAGTGCCGCATGTGACCGTCCCAGACTGCTTGAAGCAAGGCGTGCTCAAGTGCCACCTGTACGATCCGGATCTGAACCCAGGCTACGCGCAGCTCGCCACCGATTACTCCACCGCGGTGGTCGCAGCGCGGCCGGGACATGCTAAGGATAAGGCCATCGCCGAGGGACTGGTCAAAATCCTCATGCGCTATGTGCGCTTCCGGTATCGACGCCGGCGCTTCACCTCGATCCCGGAAATTAACCAGGCGCTGGCGGAGTGCATCGAGCGTATCAATGACCGGCGTCACTCGCGCTTCGGTGTCTCGCGCCGCGAGCGCTTCGAGACGGTAGAGAAGGCAGCGCTCAAGCCGCTGCCGATCGGGGATGTGGACTGCGGGGAGTGGAAAGACGCGAAGCTCCATGCCGACTGCTACGTCTATATCGAGGGCGACTACTACAGCGCCCCGCATATCCACCGGCACAAGAAGCTGCGAATCAAGATCACCGAGAACCAGGTGGAGATCTTCCTAAGGCTCGAGCGCCTGGCGATCCATCCGCGCAGTCGTCATCGAAATGGCAAGCGCATCAAGATCGATGCGCACTTCCCGCCGGCAAGCCAAGCCTACTACGAGGCGACGCCGCAAAAACTGCTGTCGCAATCACGGTTCATGCACCCTGAGCTCAATCGCCTGTTCGTCGATCTGTTCAACGTCGATATCTTCGGCAACATCCGCCGATGTCAGGGCTTCTTGAGCCGCTGCACCAAAGAGATCAACCAGGCCGGTCACGAACTTGCCAACGAACGAATTGCCGTAGCGATCGCCAGCATGCGCAGATACAACAAGTTCCGCGTTCCGTACTTCAAGGCGCTGCTCGACCAAGCTCGCAAGCAAGCCCTAAAGCCACAGACCGAGCGCGAGATCGTGCGTCGGCCCGGCAATCCCATGCTCCGTTACGGCAGCGCCGCCGGCGACATCGCTTCTGTCCCGTCCACTTCAACCCAGGAGACCTTAGACCTATGAGTACCGCCGTTGCCAAGAACCTAATGGCCGAGATGAAACTACTCGGTATGCTCGCGACCGTCGATAAAGCTCTCAACGAGGCCACCCGCGATAAGCCCAGCTACAGTGAGTTGCTCGATACGTTGCTGCAAGCTGAAGCTGACTATCGGCAGGAAAGAAAAACCGGCTATCGCGTCAAAGCCGCCAAGTTCACGCTCCGTCCTTCGTTCGAAGACATCGACTTCACTGCGAGTCGCTCGATCAGCAAAACGCAGATCAAAGAACTCTATGGGCTGCAGTGGTTGCACGACGCGCGCCCGGTGCTTCTCATCGGCCAAACCGGTGTCGGCAAGACCTTCATCGCGCAGGCCGCGGGCCTTCATGCCTGTGCGTGCGGAAAATCCGTGCTGTATATGACCCTCACCACGTGGCTGGAGAATCTGGCGCTCGCCCGCTCCAGCGGTACGTATCTGCGCTACCGCGATAAACTCGCGAAACCCGATTTAGTCATCCTGGACGACATGGGCATGCGCAAACTCTCCGCCACGGAAGCGCAAGATCTGTGCGAACTGCTCGAAGAGCGATCCATCAATAAATCCACGCTCTTCACTACGCAGCTACCGCTCGATCACTGGAGCGAAGTGATTGGTGATCCGGTCATCGCCGACGCCATCCGCGATCGACTCGAGCACTCGGCTCTCGCAATCCACATCACCGGGGAGAGTTATCGCGGCGTCAAAGCACGAAAACTTGCCAGCAAGAGGAAAGAGGCTTAAGAATCGTCGCCTACGGCTCCGCCGGTGACCCCTTCAAGGTGGTCCCCAACTCAGGAAATCGGCCGGTCCCTAAAGAGGAAATCCTGCATTGCTTCAAATTCCTGCCAGTGCTTAGGCATTGGCAAATCCATTCCATAGATTGTGGGCACAGACAAACCCTCCCCAGTCACACGAGGCCGATTTTACTGGAAACTCATTCGAGGTTCTCGTGATCACAACATAAGATTGATCGCGGATGAAAAACCTTGTCGAAGGCGAGCTCGACCGTTAATCAGAGCCGCCCGCTGCTGCGGACCGCCATTACCGAATCTTGTAAGGTCGACAACAATGCGATGTGACCGCAGCAACGATTGTTAACTGATGAAACTAATGCGAGTTAGCTTGCGCGCGGCAATACCGCCTAGGCAGCACTTTTGGCGAACTGTTATATGTGCGACGCACCCGCAACTCCGCACGAGCACGTTCCGCCGCTCTGTATTTTTCCAGAAAAAAAATATATGCAGGACGGAATCGACTATCGGCCAAACCTTATCACGGTGCCAGCGTGCAATGAGCACAATCTCAAGAAATCAGCAGACGATGAGTACTTGCAGTTTCTGCTGATTCACGGATATTTCAACAATTCGTTGGCCGAAAAGCATTTCAAAACCAAGCTGCTCCGCGCTATCTCAAGGCGGCCGGCGCTCCTCGCCCAGCTACATCGCGAGAATACTCCGGTCATTGTCGGGGACATCGAGACGGTAGCTGTGACAATCGATAGAGCGCGATTTGAGCGTTCTCTGGAGATGATTGTCAGAGCCCTTCATTTCCATGTGTTTCACGAGCGGTTGCTCCATCCCATGAGAATTCACGCGACGCTGCTGATGGATATGGAGAGCGAAGTTGCGGACGTCGATAATGCGGGAGTCACAAGGTTCTGCGCCAGAGTTCGAGAATTGGTCGCAGAGGCAATGCCGGTTGGCGACAATCCCACCATTTTTTCGTTCAAATATCGGTGTCACGGTGAGGACTGCGGATGGCACCAATCCTTCTATGGAGGATTCGATGTGTATGTAGTGGCCTCGCCGCGGTGGACGCCTGCGTCCATTCCATAGTAGAACAGCTCTAAACAATTTGCGTAGCTGCTTATCTGTTGCATTGACCAAATCAAGACACGGATGACCAATAGCCCGCGTCGGAGATGAAGCGGCCAGCGGTTTGATTGAAGGATAAATCCAGTTGCATACAAGTGCAGTCGAGGAACAACAAGTTGGTTTCTGTATTTTACCCTGGAGCAATATCATGACTCGAGTAAGCGGTACCGACGACCCCAGCACCAGCGTGATGGGTCCCGTATTTTTTAAGACTATGGAAGGTATGTCAGTGCAGATTCTGGTCGCCAACGGCGACGTGGTGCATTCCGCCGCCGATCGCGAGGGGGCTCAAGCCTTCGTCGAACGGCATCGCCTGATGATGATGACGACGGAGCCGCGGCGATTCAAGATAGTCAGACGCGTTGTGAGCCACGTGGGCTATGATCAACTCTCAACGCCTTCGATTACTGCACCCTGGGTTTGCCTACAGTGCGGTGCACAGCGCGGCGAGATGTACGCAGGGCGCGCGTACAACGGCTCGTACCGGTATGGGGTTGATGGCTGGCATAACCCATGCGGTCATGTTGAAAAGTATGACGCCGTGCTGGCTGCGGCGACGTCCCTCAATGAGCTGGCCAATCTGGATTGATCGTCCAGTTTCAGACATTTCCATCTCGTCACGAATTTATTCCTCTGATCGTGACCGCCGACTCCACGCCACCGTGAACGCACCGCGGGTGTTCACGATGACATCGGTGTTGGGCGTATTCCCGCGGCGACGTGCTCGGATTTACGGCGGACGTTGAATGCCGGCGTCGGGAGCTTCGTTTTCGGGGGAGCCCGGGCTGGTGCGCTGGGCCGCAGAGGCGGGTACGGGCGGCACACGAGGGCGATTAAGGGGCCTCTTGCGAGATATCGTGTCTCAATAGCGAGAGCTTAGGCGCCAGTCGATCCCGCAATCCGATCTCGAAGAGCGATTGCCGCATGACTGCCCCGAGCGACAACGCTCGCCAGCAAAGCAAAAAACGGCTGTTTTAATTCGGTATGCTCAAGTATGGCGATCCGCTCCCGGAGCCAGCAGACGTTGAGATATTCAATCAGGTTGCCTTCGACGTCGTCGCGCCAATCGTAGGTGCTGTAGAAAGACACCGCCTTTGACACCCAGAGTATCGCGGGACGCAGAAGCTCGGCGGCGGCTGGCTGGACGACGAAGTAAAGAAAATTGCGCATCACCCTGGGCATGCGGAACCATTGGTCTGCTGCTTGGGCGAAGACATCGGCCATCGTACCCAACGCAGGGGCGGACGTGCTATCGGCTGCCAGTGTGCCCCATCTGCCGTCGGTGCCAAGAAGCTCAATGACCATGCTATCGAGACGATAGCCGCCGTAAGCGTCGCGCCGCCACCTTGAGCTCGCGAGCGCATAGAGGATCATGGAGCGCCAGATGCGGACAAATTCGGTGGGAGAACGTGCCGAGCGCAGGCCGGTTGTAAACCAGGCCCAGAAGAAGCGCTCGACCCAATCGTGCGCGGCAGCGCCGAGATCGAAGATAGCCTGCCACAGGCCATCAGGTTTCTCATCGGGCGTCAACTGGGGCACAGCGCGCGCTACAAGTTCAAACACCCATCCGTCAAAATCGGTGGGCAGGCCGTCGATTTCTTGATTGCGCGGGTCGTCAAGCGCCGGTACGGTCTCCAACGACACCTGCAAGAGCGCGTGGATCAAGGCCAGCCAGCGGGCTCGCTCGGCAGCCGACCGAGCTTGGCCGGGGTCCAGCCAGGCGAGTGCGTTGGTTAGTGCGCGCTCATCGAACCCCAATCTTTCGGGGTAGAGCTTTTCTCGCTCGCGCCCGAATGACTCGC
>Ga0182030_10004098_pt1 | contig 31077 bp, 26 predicted proteins | sample 812S3MmetaG_FD_121299 | JGI IMG/M metagenome (GOLD analysis project Ga0182030, IMG submission 121299) | Permafrost microbial communities from Stordalen Mire, Sweden - 812S3M metaG (Illumina Assembly) | ecosystem: Environmental > Terrestrial > Soil > Wetlands > Permafrost | place: Sweden...
ACTGTATCGCCGCCGTGCGGCGTGTCGATGACAAATTGCCTATCGCCCGATCGCTAGACCTGATCGGCCTTCAGCAGGGCCCGCAGCGCTTTCGGGATCGGCTGGGCCCGCCCCTCGCTGATGAAGGCGACCCGCACCTCGGCCTTCACCAGCACGACCTCCCCGCGCCGGACCTCCTGTGCCAGCGTGATCGAGGCGCCCTTGACCGCCACCGGCCATGTCACCACGTCGAGCACGTCGTCCATGCGCGCGGGTTTCAGATAATCGATCTGCAGCGAACGCACCACGAAGGCAAAGCCCGGGGTTTCCGCCTGCGCCTCCGCGAACAGCGCGTGTTGCTCGGCGCCCATCAGCCGCAGATGATTGGTCCGTCCGCGCTCCATGAAGCGCAGGTAATTGGCGTGATAGACGATGCCGGAAAAATCGGTGTCCTCGTAATAGACGCGGACCTGCATGTGATGGCGGCCGTCGCGGATCGTGCCGTCGAGATGAGCTGTTTGCACCTGACACCCTCGGAATAAACTGAGCAGGACTTGGCCCCGCAATCCGCTCCGCGTCAATTCCCGGCGGATCGCCGGCAACGAGACGCCCCGAAAACCTTGATCGAGGTCAACACCGGCCTGTCACCCAGGGCCTATCCGGGATCCAAGGGCCGAGGCATGCGCCCGGCCGTCAGAATCCGAACGGCAAAGGCAGCCGCATCCAAAAAGGCACCATCATGGCGAACACCGTTCAGTCCGTGCAGCAGCGCGAAACCAAGGCCTGGCTGGTCGGCGGCGGCATCGCCTCGCTCGCCAGCGCCGCCTATCTGATCCGCGACGGCGGCCTCGAGGGCAGCAATATCCGCATTTTCGAACAGACCGCCACGCTTGGCGGCAGCCTCGACGGCAGCGGCTCGCCCGAGCACGGCTACGTCATCCGCGGCGGCCGGATGTTCACCTACGAGGCCTATACCTGCACCTTCGATCTGCTGTCGTTCATTCCATCGCTGAGCGATCCCGAAAAAACCGTCAGCGACGAGATTCACGAATTCAACACCAGGCACATTCCGCATTCCAACGCGCGGCTGGTGAAGGGCGGCCAGAAGGTCGACGTCTCGGTGATGGGATTTTCCAACCAGGACCGGCTCGACCTGATCGAGATTATGGCGGTATCCGAAGCATCGCTCGGCGCCAAGCGGATCGAGGATGTGTTCGCGCCGTCGTTCTTCACCACCAATTTCTGGTACATGTGGGTCACGACCTTTGCGTTCCAGCCCTGGCACAGCGCGGTCGAGCTGAAGCGCTATCTGCATCGCTTCATCCAGGAGTTTCCCCGCATCCATACCCTCGGCGGCGTTCGCCGCACGCCCTACAATCAATACGATTCCATCGTGCTGCCGGTTACCAACTGGCTGAAGGCGCAGGGAGTGCGGTTTCAGACCGACACCGTCGTCACCGATCTCGATTTCGTCTATGGGCCGACCGGCAAGGGCGTCGAACGGCTGCACTGCCTGCGCGACGGCAAGCCGGAACTGGTCGCGGTCGGCGCCTCCGACCTGGTATTGGTCACCAACGGATCGATGACCACGGCCTCGAGCCTCGGCTCGATGACCCGGCCGGCGGTGTTGCACGGCAAGGACGGTCATACCGACGGGTCCTGGGCGCTGTGGGAGCAACTCGCCGCCAAGGATGCCGCGTTCGGGCGGCCGGCGGCCTTCAACGGCAAGGTCGATGAATCGAAGTGGCTGTCGTTCACGGTGACGATGCGCGATCCGACCTTCTTCGAGCTGATGGAAAAATTCACCGGCAACCAGGCCGGCACCGGCGGCCTCGTGACCTTCGTCGATTCGAACTGGCTGATGTCGGTGGTGCTGGCCGCCCAGCCGCACTTCATCGGCCAGCCCGACGACATCAAGGTGTTCTGGGGCTATGGCCTGTTCGTCGACCAGGTCGGCAACTTCGTGGCCAAGAAGATGTCGGATTGCAGCGGCGAGGAGCTGATGACCGAGCTGCTCGGTCACCTGCGCTTCGAGGCGCAAAAGGACCTGATCCTGAAGACCTCGAACTGCATTCCCTGCATGATGCCGTACATCACCAGCCAGTTCATGCCGCGCGTCAAAGGCGACCGGCCGCCGGTCAAGCCTCCCGGCACCACCAACCTCGCCTTCATCGGGCAATATTGCGAGATTCCCGACGACGTCGTGTTCACCGTGGAATATTCGGTGCGCTCGGCGCAGACCGCCGTGATTGCACTGCTCGGCCTCGATAAGGAGGTCTCGCCGCTGTACAAGGCGCAGTACGATCTCGGCGTGCTGCTGGGCGCGGCAAAAACGCTGGTTCATTGAGGACTGCAGCCTTGGCCGACCATGCCGGCTGGCGGGTGCACCGCGCGCTGCGGCGATCGATGCGGATCGGCCGTTGAGGCCAGGTACCGGCGTTACTCGAGGAATTCAGCGGCGCCTATAGCTATGCCCTCTCCCGCAAGGGGAGAGGGCACTGTAACGAGCGCCGCGGCTCGTTCCAAATGCCCTGCCCTGCAGGGGAGTGCAGGAAAGAGATGCTACTACTTCGCAACGTCTCCAGCATTATCGGGGGCGGCCCGCAAAGCTTCGTCAGGAAGCCTCATCGCCCTCGCCGCCGCCGAACAATCCGAACTGCGCCGGATCGCGGGCCGGCTCGGCCAGACCGAGATGCCGGAAGGCGTGCGCGGTCAACAGCCGTCCGCGCGGGGTGCGCTGCAGATAGCCGCACTGGATCAGGAACGGCTCGATGATGTCCTCGATCGCATCGCGCGGCTCCGACAGCGCCGCGGCCATGGTTTCGACGCCCACCGGCCCGCCGCCGTAATTCATCGCGATGGTGGTGAGGTAGCGCCGGTCCATGGCGTCGAGGCCGGCGGCGTCGACCTCCAGCGCGCTCAGCGCGTGATCGGCGATGGCGCGGTCGATCGAGTCGGTATCCGCCGCGGAGGCAAAATCCCGCACCCGTCGCAGCAGCCGGCCGGCGATCCGCGGCGTGCCGCGGGCGCGGCGCGCGATCTCGTTGGCGCCATCCGACGTCATGCCGATCTTGAGCACGCGGGCGCCGCGGGTGACGATCTTCTCCAGTTCCTGCTCGGTATAGAAATTCAACCGCACCGGAATGCCGAAGCGGTCGCGCAATGGATTGGTCAGCAGCCCGGCGCGGGTGGTGGCGCCGACCAGGGTGAATTTCGCCAGCTCGATCTTGACCGAGCGCGCCGCCGGCCCCTCGCCGATCATCAGGTCGAGCTGAAAATCCTCCATCGCCGGATACAGCACTTCCTCCACCGCGGGGCTGAGGCGATGGATTTCGTCGATGAACAGCACGTCGCGCTCTTCGAGATTGGTCAGCAGGGCTGCGAGATCGCCGGCCTTGGCAATCACGGGCCCGGAAGTGGCGCGGAAGCCGACGCCGAGTTCGCGCGCGACGATCTGCGCCAGCGTGGTCTTGCCGAGGCCGGGGGGACCTACGAACAGCACGTGGTCCAGCGCTTCCTTGCGCTTGCGGGCGGCCTCGATGAAAATCGCAAGGTTGGCGCGCGCCTGAGCCTGGCCGACGAATTCCGACAGCAATTGCGGACGCAGCGCGGTGTCGCCGATATCGTCGGCGCGACGCTCGGGTGTGACGATGCGGGAGGGCGTGGTCATGCGGCAGACATCATCCCTGCAAAACGGCTTGCGCCGCTCACTTCGCCAGTTCCTTGAGCCCGAGCCGGATCAGCTGCGCGGTCTCGGCGTTTTCGCCGGCCAGGCGCGAGGCGCCGGCGATCGCGGCAGCGGCCTGCGGCTGACCATAACCGAGATTGACCAGCGCCGAGATCGCGTCGGTGACCGGGCGCGGCGCCTGATCATTATCGATCGCGCCGGACAGGTGCACCAGCGCCGGATCGACATTGGCGAAGGCCGGCGCCTTGTCCTTCAGTTCGGTGATGATGCGCTCGGCGACCTTCGGGCCGACGCCCGGGGTGCGCGTCACCGCGGCCTTGTCGCGCAGCGCGATGGCATTGGCGAGATCGGACGGCGGCAGGGTGGAGAGCACCGCCAGCGCCACCTTGGCGCCGACGCCCTGCACGGTCTGCAGCAGGCGAAACCATTCGCGCTCGACGTCGCTGCGAAAGCCGAACAGCCTGATCTGGTCCTCGCGCACATAGGTTTCGATCGACAGCACCGCGGCCGCGCCGGGCGACGGCAGCGCCTGCAGCGTCCGCGCCGAGCAGTGCACGGAATAGCCGACGCCGCCGACGTCGAGGATCACGTAGTCCTCGCCATAGCTGTCGATCACGCCTTTCAGCTTGCCGATCATATCCCGACCACCCTCAGCCGCAGCGCGGCGCTCTGGCGATGATGGGCATGGGTGATCGCGACCGCAAGCGCGTCGGCGGCGTCGGGGGATTTCGGTTCGGCCTTCGGCAGCAGGATTTTCAGCATCACCATGATCTGGCTCTTGTCGGCGTGACCGGCGCCGACCACGGTTTTCTTGACCTGGTTCGGGGCGTATTCGGCGACCGGTATCCCGAACATGGCCGGCGCCAGCATCGCGACGCCGCGCGCCTGGCCGAGTTTCAGGGTGGCGACGCCGTCCTTGTTGACGAAAGTCTGTTCGACCGCGGCCTCGGCGGGCCGGAAATCGCCGAGCACCGCGGCAAGGCCCTCATGGATCGCCAGCAGCCGGCTCGCCAGCGGCAGGCCCTCGGGCGGCTCGACCGAGCCGCAACCGACAAAGATCAGCCGGCTGCCGTCGATCTCGATCACGCCCCAGCCGGTGCGGCGCAGGCCCGGATCGATGCCAAGGATGCGGACGGGGTGGCGAATCGGCGGTGAGGTCATCGCCTAGTGATAGCGCCGGAGCCCGGTTGGCGAAACAGAAACAGGCCGTCATACCCCGCCAAAGCTGGTTGGATGGTGTGCCCGCAAAGCTGGTGGGATCGTGCCCCGGACGCTGCGCAGCACACTCGGGTCCGCGCGTTGCGCGGCCCGAGCACAGGTTCCGTGATGCGCCGCAGAGCCGGGGTCCATTCCGCATATGGGTCCCGGCTCCGCGGTGCATCGCCGAACGGGCGCTGCACCGCGTCCGGGACATGCAGCTATCCGCCCATCCTGGCGACCAGCGCGTCGGAAACCTCGAAATTGGCGTAGACGTTCTGCACGTCGTCATGCTCGTTCAGCAGATCGATCAGCTTCAAGAGCTTCTCACCGGTCTCGTCGTCCACCGGCACCGTGTTCTGCGGTTTCCAGGTCAGCGCCGCCTTGCGGGCTTCGCCGAATTTCGCCTCCAGCGCCTTGGCGACCTCGCGGAAGGTTTCCGGCGACGCGTAGATCTCATGGCCGTTCTCGCCGGAAGATACGTCGTCGGCGCCGGCCTCGATCGCCGCATCCAGCATCGCATCGTCGGAGGCCACGCTGGCGTCGTATTCGATGATGCCGGTGCGATCGAACATGAAGGCGACCGAGCCGGTTTCGCCGAGATTGCCGCCGGACTTGGTGAAGTAGGACCGGATGTCGGAGGCCGCGCGGTTGCGGTTGTCGGTCAGGGCCTCGACGATCACGGCGACGCCGCCCGGGCCGTAGCCCTCGTAGCGAATCTCGTCGTAGTTTTCCGCATCGCCGCCGCTGGCCTTCTTGACCGCGCGTTCGATCGAGTCCTTCGACATGTTTTCCTGACGGGCGGAGATGATCGCGGCGCGCAGCCGGGCGTTCATGCCGGGATCGGGCTGGCCCATTTTGGCCGCGACGGTGATTTCCCGCGCCAGCTTGCTGAACAGCTTCGACTTCTGGGCATCCTGCCGGCCCTTGCGGTGCATGATGTTCTTGAACTGGGAATGTCCGGCCATGCGGTCTCTCTTGGGGATGCGTGCGGTTGTATATTGAGGGGAAGCGCGGCGTTATAGGCCTCGGCAGCGGCAAAATCAAAGATTTGGCGACGATTTCGGTACTAAGGTAGTGGCGACTGCCTTCGAATGAGGCAGGCGTTAACCATGATTTCATGGAGAGCTGCGAGTATGGGGCCCTCATTGCATGTTCCGAGAGTGGCCCATGGCGTTCGGTTTGTTTCGAAAGCGACTGCCGGAACCGGCTGCGCCAGCCGTTGCGCCGGTAGCGGCGCCGGCCGCGGCCGACGCTTGCAGCGTCGCGGACGGCGATTCCGCCAGGGAAATCCTGGAATTGCTCGAGCTCGAACTGGGCTCGATGATCCGGCAGCTCGAACGCGCCGCCAGCTCGGTCGCCGGCGGCGCCGAGGCGACGGCGGCGACGCTCTCCACCATCCGCCAGCGCACCGACGCCTTGACCGGACGCACCAGCGCCGCGCAATCGACCGCGACCAGTTTCTCGCAGGCCGCCGACAAGTTCACCCTTTCGGCGCAGGGCATCGGGTCCCAGGTGCGCGATGCCAGCAATCTCGCCGACCAGGCCAGCGCCGCCGCCCGTGAGGCCAGCCTCAACGTCGATCGCCTGCGAGAGTCCTCGGCCGCGATCAGCACCGTCGTCAATCTGATCGCGCAGATCGCCAGGCAGACCACGCTGCTGGCGCTCAATTCCACCATCGAGGCGGCGCGGGCCGGCGCCGCCGGGCGCGGCTTCGCCGTGGTCGCCTCCGAGGTCAAGGCGCTGGCGGTGCAGACCCAGACCGCCACCGAGGAAATCACCAAGAAGATCGATGCGCTGCAGAAGGACGCCGCCGGCTCGGTCGATGCGGTGCACCGGATCTCGCAGGCGATCGAGGCGATCCGGCCGGTATTCGAAATCGTCAACGGCGCGGTGGCCGAGCAGAACGAAACCACCAGCGAGATGTCGACCAACGTCGCCACCGCTTCGCATTTCATCGTCTCGGTGGGCGACAGCGCCGCCGAAATCGACAGCGCCACCCGCGAGGCCGAGACCCATGGCGAAAGCGTCGCCAAGGCCGGCAAGGCCGTCACCATGTTCGCGCAAAAACTCAAGTCGCGCTGCGCGGTGCTGCTGCGCCAGGGCGATCGCGAAGACCAGCGCAAGCGCGAGCGGCTGCCGTGCAATCTCGGAATCGAAATTCGAACCGCGCGCGGCCCTGTCGCCGCCTCGGTCTACGAGATATCGATGGAAGGCGTCCTGATCGGCGGACCGAACGCCGAGCGGCTGCCGCAGCACCAAAGCCTCGACGCCACGCTGGAGAGCATCGGTGCCTGCAGGATCCGCATCGGCGAGCGTTCGACCGCGGGCGCGCAGGCGCGGTTCGAGTCGCCCAGCGCCGCGCTGAACGAAACGATCGAAGACCGGCTGTGGAGCATCCACGACGAGAACACCGAATTCATCACCCGCGCCATGGAAGCCGGCACCGCGCTGACCAGGATTTTCGAGGATGCGGTCGCCAGCGGCGCGATCTCGATCGACGACATGTTCGACACCGACTACGTCGAGATCGCGGGCACCAACCCGCAGCAGTACCGCACCCGGGCCCTGAACTGGGCGGATCGCGCTCTGCCCGCGTTCCAGGAAGCGTTTCTCGCCCGGGACCCGCGGATGGCGTTCTGCGCCATGATCGACCGCAACGGCTACCTGCCGGTGCACAACAAGATCTACTCGCATCCGCAGCGTCCCGGCGATGTCGCCTGGAACACCGCCAACTGCCGCAACCGGCGGATCTTCAACGATGCCGCGGGCCTCGCCGCCGGCCGCAACCTGCGCTCCTATCTGATCCAGAGCTATGCCCGCGACATGGGCAACGGCAAAACCGTCATGATGCGCGAGATCGACGTGCCGATCCGGGTCAACGGCCGGCACTGGGGTGGATTCCGCACCGCCTACAAGCTTTGACCCAGCACAACAGGTGATATCGCCTTGCCAGATTTGTTGACCCGAAGCAGTGCCGTGATGCCGGTAGCGCAGCCCGCGACGGCGGACCGCGCCGCAGCCGCGCCGTCCGAGAGCGAGCGTCTGGTCGATCAGCTGGCGAGCCGGATCGGCGGCCTTGGAGTCGAGCTTGCGGACGTGGCCGGCAATCTGCAGGAAGTCGCCGGCCGCGTGTCCGGCCAGTCCGACCGGTTCGGGCAGCTGCAAAAGACCGCGGAAACGATGGTTTCCGCCAATCACAATATCGCCGACGCGTCGCGGGCGGTGCAGTCCGCCACCACAGCGGCGGTCGGGGAAATCGCGCAATCGCGCGCCGCGGTGGAAACCGCGGTGCAGCATATTGCCGAATTGATCGAGGCGGTCGGCCGCATCGAACTCCGTCTCGGCGCGGTCGGAACGGCGCTGGCGCAGGTCGCCAAGGTATCCGGGTCGATCGAGGCGATCGCCAAGCAGACCAACCTGCTCGCGCTGAACGCGACCATCGAGGCCGCCCGCGCCGGCGCCGCGGGAAAGGGTTTTGCGGTCGTCGCCGGCGAGGTGAAGAACCTCGCCGAAGCGACCCGCCGGGCAACGCAGCTGATCGGCGATACCGTTCGCGATCTCGACGGCCAGGTCGGCAACCTGATCGGCGCCAGCGGCGACGCCTCGCTGCGGGCCAAGAGCGCCGGCGAAGGTGCCCGGCAGATTCAGGGCATCATCGTTCGCGTGCAGGACGGTTTCACGGCGGTCGGCCAGGAGATCGACGGTGTGGCCAGGGCCGCGACCTCCAATCTCGCCCACTGCGACATGGTGATCGACGAACTCGGCAACCTCGCCACGGGCGTCGACCTGTCTTCGACCGACCTGAAACTGGCCGACGACAGGGTCGCCAAGCTGCTCGAGCTCTCCGAGGGGCTGATCGAGCTGATCGCCGATAGCGGGGTGGAGACATCGGATGCCCCGTTGATCCGCGTCGTGATCGATACCGCCAAGCGGATCTCCGCGGCGTTCGAGACCGCGATCGAGCGCGGCGATATCCGGCTCGATCAATTGATGGACGACAAATATCGCGAAATTCCCGGCACCGACCCCAGGCAGTACCTCACCGACTATGTCGCGTTCACCGATCGGATCCTGCCGCCGATTCAGGATCCGATCCAGAAGATCGATCCTCGAATCGTATTTTGCGTGGCCTGGGCCAAGGGCGGATATCTGCCGACCCACAATCCGAACTACCGCCTGCCGCAGGGCCCCGATCCGGTCTGGAACAATGCCAATTGCCGCAACCGGCGGCTGTTCGACGATCGCGCGGTGCGCAAGGTGGCGGCGAACACCAGGCCGTTCCTGCTGCAAACCTACCGGCGCGACATGGGCGGCGGTCAGTTCGTCCTGATGAAGGACGTGTCGTCGCCGATACACGTCCGTGGCCGCCACTGGGGCGCTTTCCGCATGGGTTTTCGCCCATCCTGACGCCGAGTGTGGAATTCTATGTTCCGGACGCGGTGCGGCGCTCTTCGCGCCGTGGAGCCTGTCATCGGGCGCGCATTCGCGCGACCCGTTGGCAGAGCCGGCACCCACGGATGCAAGCCGAGACTCTCGTGGACCCCGGATCAGCGGCGCGCTGCGCAGCGTCCGGGGAATGCCGATCGCGTCCCGGACGCGGTGCTGCGCCGGCGCTCTCCTGACCCATTTTCCTGAAAATAGCCGGCCGCGGGCCCCGTTTCCGGCCATGTCGTCGTTTGTTCATTTGGCAACCCTATAAGCTGGAGGTTTCTTGATGCGAACCGGCAGCCACTTCGTTCGAAAATGCCTGGGGTCGCCGGTGTCACGATGGGGGTTTTGAAATGAGCGGCGAGCATCCCGAACTCGACGAGTTGCAGGCGGCCTATAAGAACGCGGTGGAGGCCTGGATAGCCGCAATTCGCAAAGAGGAGGCGCTGGCCTCGGTCAATCATTCCGTGGCCGAGATCGACCAATGGGAGCAGGCGCATTTCGACGAGGATGAGATGCGCAACACCGTGCTGGAGGCCAAGGCCAAATACGAGGACGCGCTCCGCGCCAAGTTTTTTGGATTTTAGGGCGCGCTAAAGACGACTGTAAGCACGGCGCGGCTCTACGACGAGCGTGGGGGATGACCGGGGGATCCGGCACGGCGCGCCCTCTCGAATGAATCACCGGCGGCCCGGAATACTGCGTCGCCCGGTCGTCCCCGATCGCGTCGGGGACAGGCGCCGGGCGATGACGGCTGGGGGCGTGGCGCGTTTTGTCAAACAGCCAAAGCAATTTTAACACCCGTCCGGACAGAGCTTTTTGACCTCGCGGCGCCAAACGCTCGAGCCTTGCCAGGTATCTTGCGTCCCTTTCAAACGCAGGGCGCGCGGGAACGCCGGGTGCTCGATGCACCCGAGAGGCTCGTGCGCAATGGTAGAAAGACGCCCACGAGTTTGTCGGGACGCCGGATTCACCCGCCATTCCGGCAAGGAGGAAGGCGCAACTCGCCGTTCCGGGCCGTAGCTCCGAACCCGATACGCGTCCGAGCCGACGTAAGAAACGAGCTTGAACTTGGACAAATATTAGGTGAAAAATCCGAGCTGCCTGGGCAATCCATTCGAGAACCGTTTCAAGATCGATCCACCCTGTTGGATAAGCGCCTTATGCAGGTCCGCATCTCCCGAAGCCACCTGTCGACTGACACCATCGCGCGTGATGACCAGCGGAATTCGTGGCGTGACTGGGTAAGTCGGCTTCACGGCAGGTTTTCGGTTCATCGCTCGATGCCGAAAAGCTACGCGGGACAAATTGTGGCGACGAGATGCGACGGTCTTCAGATCGTAAAATTCAACGGCCAGCCCGAGTCGCTTGAGCGCAAGCGTTCCGACGTGGTGGCGGACGGTCTGTCCCACTTCGAGATCGTCGTTCCGCTTTCCGATTCCGTCTCGATTTCCCATGGCGGAAAACTGACGACCCTGTCTCCCGGCCAGTTCATGGCGGTTGACATGTCAGAACCCAGCATTTTTGAACACGCTCGGAGCTTGACCGCAATTGCGTTTGCGTTCCCACGGACGGATATTGCATGTCGCTTCGGCAGGCCGGAGAAGGTATGCGGAAGGCCTCTTTTCCGCCATCCGCTGCTCGCTGCGTCGCTTTCGTTCATGTCGACCTTCGCGGATTCCGCCGATCTCATGGATGACCACTGCTTCGCGGTCGGCGCTCGACATATCCGTGATCTCATTGCGCTGGTAATGCTGGACAATGTCGATACTTACTCGTCCGAGTCCGCCGTGAGAGCAGCGATGCTGATCCGGATCAAGAAATTGATCACGGCACGATTGCACGATCCGGAACTCGACCTGACCGGGATAGCTTCCGCGGCCGGAATCTCGGTGCGGTACGTTCAGTCGCTGTTTCAGGCCACAGGAACAACCGCACAGCAATTTATTCGTGAGCAACGCCTGCGGCATGCGGCCGACCTGCTTGCCGATCCATATAAAAAGGTCACGGTCACGGAAATCGCATTTACCGCCGGTTTCTCGAACGCGAGTCATTTCGCATCCGCCTTCAGGCAGTTCTTCGACTGTACGCCGTCGGAGTACAGAGGGCGGGCAAATTCGTAATACCCGCCGGCCTGCAGGCGGACTGCGTTTCGACGACAGAGATCGTTCGTTCCCACGATAGACCGATTGGCAGCCGGAACTTATTCTGCCGGAAAACAAATATTCACGGGAGAACGTCGGATGAGTGCTGCGCCGCATGCCGAGCCTATCGATCTTGCAATCACCGTTGACGATCTGCTGATCTGGGATGGAACACCTCTCCCCACAGGCTATTCGCGGGAGGCGATCGTCGATTCCATGATCAAGACCTTCCAAAAGCACGGCCTGTCCGGCATCTACGGATTCCCGCATACATCGCCGCTCGATCAGGATCGCGGCCTGATCTCCATCATCGACCATTGGTGCGATAGCGGGCATCATATTGCCAATCATACCCATTGCCACGCCTGTCTAAACTGGGTTTCGGCGAAATTCTATTGCGACGACATCAAGCGCGCCGAAGATCATATTGGCCACCTGATTCAAAAAGCACCGAAACGCTTCTTCCGCTATGCGATGGACATGTCTGGGGAAGCCGAGAAGAAGCGCGGCGAGGTCGAGGATTTTCTCGAGACGAACGGCTACGAAAATGCCCCCATCACCCTCTGGTTCGGGGATTTCGCATGGCTCGCACCCTATTATCGCGCGGTCGAGAGCAAAGACGAAGCCGCCCTTGCGATGCTTCGGAAGAGCTTTGTAGAGGCAGCACTGTTTCAGCTGCGAAGCCATGCCAAGTCCGCCAGACTGATGTTCGGCCGCGACCTGCCGTATATCTGGCTGATTCACGCTACCCCGATCGCTGCCGATATGCTGGACGACCTCATTACGGCCTTCAAGGATCAGGGAGTGCGATTCGTTACCCTGCAAGATGCCATGCGGGACCCGATCCATAGAGCGATGCCTCGCGTGTCACGCAAGTTCAAGAATCACCTTCAGCGCTACGCCTTGATGCAAAGCGTCGAAATGGACGAGGTGCCGCAAGAGATGTTCGCATCGATCCTCGATGCCGCACCCATGCCTGGCATCGAAAGCATGGAAATCTATGACACGATCCTGCGTAAAATGTGCCAGCGGGCTTCGGGTACCTACCAATGGGACTGGACCTGACCCTGGCTTGTCGGGTCTTGCACAAGGTGCCGCTTTCCTTGAGTTCGGGCGCTGGAAGGCTTGACGTCGAAGGCCGCACCGCGATGTGCCGCGTGGGAGGCTGCCGGTGAAAAAAGTGCAGATCGCATGTTTCGGCAAGCCCGAAGATGTCGCCGAATGCGTCGAATGTCCCGAGGTCGGCGCGCCCGCCGCGGACGAAGTCGTATTCGATGTTCTCGCCTTTCCGATCAACCCCGCGGACATTTCCTTCTGTCAGGGGCGGTATCGATTGAAGCCACAGCTTCCGGCAACGCCGGGAGCCGAAGCAGTCGGACGCGTAATTGCTGTTGGAGAAGCCGTAGCAAGCGTGAAGCCGGGAAATCTCGTCGTCAATCTCGACCGGGAGAATTGGGCGCAGCGACGTCGGGTCAGAGCGGATCGTGTGGTCGTTCTGCCTTGCGACACCGACGTACCTCAAGCCGCGATGATCCGGATCAATCCTCCGACCGCCATGCTGCTCCTCAGCGAGGTCGTAACCGACCTCGGGCCGGAAGACTGGATCATCCAGAACGCGGCGAACTCCGCCGTGGGCAAGCTTGTCATGCTATTCGCCAGAGAACGGAATCTTCGTACCATCAACGTCGTACGAAGGGACAGTTTGTTCAAGGAGCTCTATCATAACGGCGCCGATGCCTGCGTCGTCGACGGCCCGAACCTGGCTTCCTCGGTAGCGGAAATCACAAAAAACGCTCCGATCAAGCTCGGCATCGATGCGGTTGCGGGAAACGCCACTGCCCGTATCGCGTCGTGCATCACGGATGGAGGGACGGTGTGCACTTACGGTGCGATGTCCGGCGAGGACGTCGCGATGCCAGCGCCCGAGCTCATCTTCCGTGGGCTCACGTTCGAAGGATTTCTGCTCGGTCGCTGTCTCGAACATCGACCAGCTGCCGCGATCAGGCGGATTTATTCGCAGATCGCGGAGCGGGTCCGCGACGGGAGAATCAATACGCCGGTCGAGCGAATTTACTCAATCGAAGACATCAAGGATGCGCTCGCTCACGCGCAGCGAGCGGCGCGTTGCGGAAAAATCCTCATTGCGCCGAATGGCCTGAAGGCGCTCACGAATGCCTGAACAATCAATCGGCTCGGGCGGATGGGAGCCGGGGACTTGATCGGACATCCCGGAAGTCAGTGCGGATCATTGGCGGCCCTGCGGACTGTGCGCGCGACCACATCGTACCCCCGACGCAGCGTTGAAGGACGCGGCACCGCGTCCGGGACACCAAGGTTCTCCTCGTTGGAGGACGGAACGAAAAAATTCGACGCGGCTTGGTCTATCTTGGCGGCTCGCGGGTACAGCGTCCTCCCGGCGCTGCGAAGCATCGTCCGGTCACACGGCTGCCGCTACTCTATCCGCACGCCCGAGGTTTTCACCACCGCGCTCCAGCGCGCGTCTTCGCTTGCCAGGAATGCGCCGAACTCGCCAGGCCCCAGCGCGCGCGGTATGGCTCCGAGCGCGGTGAACTTCTCGACGATGTCGGGCGACTGCACGATCTGGTTGATGGCGGCGCCAAGCCGGTCGATGCGCTCCTTCGGCGTCGCGGCGGCGACCACGATGCCGAGCCAGGCCGACAGGTCGACCTCCGGAAAACCGGCTTCCGCCACCGTCGGTGTATCCGGAAAGGACGCCACCCGTTTCGAATAGGCGCTGGCGATCAGGCGCAGCTGGCCGGCGCGAATGAACGGCTCGGTGACCGCGACGGTGTCCATGGCGACGTCGACGACGCCGGCCATCAGGTCGACCATCGCCGGCACGCTGCCGCGATAGGGCACGTGCAGGATGCTGACGCCGGCGCGCTGCTTGAAGACTTCCATGCCGAGATGCGACAGCGTGCCGTTGCCGGACGACGGATTCGCCAGCTTGTCGGGATGCGCCCTGGCATAGGCGACCAGTTCGGCCACCGTGTTGACCGGCAGCGCGGGATTGACCACCAGCAACAGCGGCAGATCGGCGACCAGCGCCACCGGCGCCAGGTCCTTGAAAGTGTCGTAGCCGACGCTCCTGTACAGATGCGGATTGACGACCAGCGAGGCCAGCGGCGCCAGCACCAGGGTGCGGCCGTCGGGGCGTGCCTGCAACAGCGAAGCGAGCGCGATGCTGCCGCCCTGCCCCGGCCGGTTTTCCACGATCACGGCCTCGCCGAGCTTTGGCGCGAGACGGTCGGCCAACAGCCGCGCCACCAGGTCGGTCGCCTGACCCGGCGGAAACCCGACCACGATCCGGGTGACTTCCGCGCCATGCGCATTCGACATGGTCAGCAAGGCCGCCATGGCCGCGATCAACAGGCGCCGCATCGGCAGTTCTCCTGGTCAGATGATCCCTGCGGCGCGCAACCGTTGGATTTCCTCTGGGCTGAGCCCAAGCGCGCCATAGGCCTCGTCATTATGCTGGCCCAGCGAGGGCCCGGCGGACCGCACCGAGACCGCCGTCTCCGAAAAGCGCGGCACCACGCATTGCATGCGGATGTCACCCAGTTCGTCGTCGGCGACCGTCACGATGGCCTGACGCGCGATGAAATGCGGGTCGGCGAAAATATCCGAGGCATCGTAGATCGGGGAGAATCCGACCTCATGGGCATGGAGGCGGCTGCGCAGTTCTTCCAGCGTGAGGCGGCTGATTGCCTCGCCCACGATCGCGTCGATCGCCTGCCAGTTCTTGACCCGCGACGGATTGTCGATGAAGCGCGGATCCGTCACCAGATGCCCGAGCCCGAGTGCCGTGCAGAGCCGTTCGAAGATGCTTTGGGTCGAGGCCGCGATCGACGCCCATTTGCCGTCGGAGGTCGCATAGACATTGCCGGGCGCGGCATACTGGCTGCGGTTGCCGGTCGCGGTGCGGATCGCCCCGTTCTGGTCGTGCTCGATGGCCAGGAATTCGAGGGTGCGCAGCATCGCCTCTGTCACCGAGCAGTCGATCTCCTGTCCCCGGGCGGCGGGTTCGTTCTTCAGCCGATAGAGTTCGGCCAGGATACCGATGGCGCCGAACAGGCCGCCGATCGGGTCCGAGATGGGATAGCCGAGATGCAGCGGCGTGCCGCTCTCCTCGCCGCACATCCGGGTAAATCCGCTCATGGCTTCGAACACCCGCGCAAAGCCGGGATTTTTGCGATAGGGCCCGGTCTGGCCGAAGCCGGTGACCCGCAGAATCGTCAGGCGGGGATTGATGTCCTGCAGCCAGGCCCGGGTGATCCCCCATTCGTCGAGCGTGCCGGTGCGGAAATTCTCGACCAGCACGTCGTATCCGGCGACCAGACGGCCGAGCAGCGCCTTGCCTTCGGGCTTGCGCAGATCGAGGGTGACGCCCTTCTTGTTGCGGTTGGTCACCTTCCACCACAAGGGAACGCCTTGCTTGTGCGGCGCCAGCCGGCGCAAGGCATCGCCGGTCACCGGCATCTCGACCTTGAGCACGTCGGCGCCGAGGTCGGCGAGCAGGGTCGAGGCGAACGGGCCGGCGATCACCGTCGAGATGTCGAGGATGCGCAGGCCCGCGAGCGGGCCCTGTGCGGCGGAAGCCGGGGGAGCGGCGGCGGCGGATGTTCTGTCCATGGGCGGCATCCTAGGCATCCCGCCAGCCATGCTGTAAGCTCACGTCAGATAATTCAGAATTGCTGTAACGGCATATCCGGGGCGGACCTGTCCGGCGCACCATGGACTTCAGGCTCCTGAAAACCTTCGCGGAGGTCGCGGCCAATGGCAGCTATGCGCGCACCGCCGCCATTGCCGGGGTGGCGCAGTCGGCGCTTAGCCGCCAGGTCGCCGCGCTGGAGCGGATGATCGACGGACGGCTGTTCCACCGCACCGGACGCGGCGTGGTGCTGACCGAGCTCGGCGAACGCATGTTGCCGCGGGCGCGCGCGCTGATCGCCGAGGCCGCGGCGTTCGAGGATGCGGCGCGGAACGAGCGGGCGCAGCCGCAAGGCGAGGTGACGCTCGGGGTGGTGCCGGTCGCCTCGCGCGGCCTGATCGCCGCGATCGCCGGCCAGCTTCGCACCAGCCATCCGCGGATTCGCCTGCGCGCGCTGGAAGCCTATAGCGGCCAGGTCGAGGAATGGCTGGCCGCCGGCCGCGTCGAAATCGCGCTCTATAACCGCTATCGCCGCGGCCGGGTCGCCAATGCCGAAGCGCTGGCGCGTTCCGAGATGCATCTGATCGCGCGCGGCGACCATCCCCTGGCGCGGCGGCGCGAACTCGCGGTGCGCGGCCTTGCCGATGTCGCGCTGGCGATGCCGGTGCGGCCGAACAGCCTGACCAGCGCCTTGACGGGCCTCGCAGCCGCGCAGCAGTTCGAGCTGAACATCGGATTCGAGGCCGGTTCGACCCCATTGATAAAAGAGGTGATCCTGGCCTCCGACCTCGCCACCATCTCGCCCCGGCATGTGTTCGCGCGCGAGATCGCCTCCGGCGAACTCAGCGCCACGCTCTTGGTGCGCCCGGCGATCTTTCAGACCACCTGGATGTCGCTGAGTTCGCACCGCCCGGCTACCGACGCCGCCCGCCTGGTCGCCCGCGCGATTTCGGAACTGGCGGCCAGGCAGCGCAAGGCCAGGTGAAGGTCTTCGAAAAAATGCACTCCGTCGCTCGATGACTTTGGGCCGGCCGTCCGGATGCACGAAATCAAGCGAACGCAGTCCAACAAACGAAAGCGACCGCGTCAACATTGTGGGCGTTCGAGATCGGCAAGATCGGGTCATCTGTCGATCAAATGCCCATACTTCAGGGAGTCTGGCGGGATTTGGGGGACGGCGAGACCAGGGTCGGTGCAAACACAAAAAAAACCGGCGGCTCAAGCCGCCGGGCAGTTGGGGAGGAGATGCCCCGCGCTCGGCAGGCCAATAAGGCCCGCGAAAGCGAATCACGACATCTCCGTGAATTGACTCGGTTGTTGCGGGTTGGTCTGCCTTCCACGGTGCTTAGGCAATGTTCATTGTGTGATGTCCCGCTTCAACGGTGAGCCCGGCGTGCTGTTCGGAACGATCATCGCTGGCGAGATCGGGACACAATAGCGACGAATCCGGGAGACCTTGATGATACCGGTTCCAGTTCAATCGCGCGCCCGGTGCTCCAGGATGCTCCTGCCGGCCCAAATAACGACAGGATTCGACAGCAAGGCTTCACGACAACCGGGTAAAACCAGTGTGTCGCCAACCTGGTCACGAGCGAGCGCGGCTGGAATGGGGATCGGAGCTTTGGTGAAATCCCTCAACCGCCGACAGGCGATCGCGCTTGCCTCGTCTCTGTTCGCGGCCGGCGCGCTTATGCCGCGCCAGGCTCGCTCCGAGTCTGCCGGCAGCGGTGCGATCAGCTTCGACCTCGCGAAATTCTCCGGACCCGGCGTCGATGCCGATGCCGCCTTTGCCAAGGCGCTTGCCGCGATCGAGCAAGCCGCCGCCAATGCAGCCAAGGGCGGCGGCCCGGTTCACATCGTCCTCAACCTCGACAAGGGCGCAGCCTACCGGATCAGGCACCCGCTTGCCTTCAGGCAGCTTTCCGGCTTCGAACTCAACGGCAACGGCGCCCAGCTCATCAACACCACGCGCGGTACGACGCTGACCATCTCCGGCTCGAGCCATGTCACGATCCGCGACCTCAGCATCGACTATGATCCGCTGCCGTTCACCCAAGGCACCATAACCGGCTTCGACAAGACGGCGACCGCGATCACCGTCAGGGTCGATCCCGGCTATCCCGACGATCCGCCATTCCTTGCCGGCATCACCGACGGGTTTTTCAAGGTCATGGACCGGCGCACCAGGTCCCTGAAGCCCGGCGCGCGCGATTTCCTCACCCCCGCCAAGGTCGAGAGGATCTCGGAGGGGCTGATCAAGGTGCAGTTGCGCTGGAGCGCCAATGATTGTTTCCCCAGCCAGGTGAAGATCGCGGTCGGCGACGTCGTCGCGATCTCGAACGGCAATGCGCACGCCATCGTGGTTGACGGCAGCGACGCGACGAGTTTTGTCGACGTCAAGCTGTTCGCCTCGCCCGGCATGGGGCTTCTGGAAAATGGCGGCGCCGGCTCGATGATGTTGCAGAAAGTCGCGATCGTGCCCGGGCCGCGGCCAAAGGGCGCGGGTACCGACCGGCTGGTGTCGACCAACTCCGACGGCTCGCACTTCATCACGGTCGAGCGCGGCCCGACCATGGAGGATTGCAGCTTTGCCAACACCAGCGACGACGCCGTGAACGTGCACGGCTTCTACCATTACGTCGTGGCGAAGACCGCGCCGGGGCGCTATCTGCTGACGCCGAAATGGGACATCGGGCTTGCGGCCGGCGACGAGATCGAAAGCTGCGACCACACTACCTTCCGCTCGCTTGGACGAACCAGGATCACGCAATTCAGCAAGCGCCACGCGCCGGAATTAAAGACGAAGATCGCCGCGATCTGGAAGAACAAGAGTCCGACCACGCAGGCCGACCTGATCTACGACGTGGTGCTGCAGCAGGATCTGCCGCTCAAGGCCGGCGATGCCGTCACCTCGCTGAGCCGGATCGGAGCCGGCACCACGATCCGCCGCTGCAGCTTCTCGGCCTGCGGCCATGTCGTGGTAAAGGCGCCGAACACGATCGTCGAGGATTGCCAGTTCGCCTATTCCTCGACGATAGCGCTGCAGGGCGGCAGCGACATCGGCTTCTGGTCGGAGTCCGGATTTGCCGAAAACCTCACCTTCCGCAACAACCGCTTCACACACTGCATCACCGGCGCCAATGCCCTGACCGCCGGCAACGGCGCGCTCGGCACCATCTATGTCGGCATGTCGGCCCCCGACAGTACAAAAGGCTTTGCGAACAATTTCCAGAATCGCAACGTCATCATCGGGGGCAATCACATCGACGATTCCTATCTCTACGCGATCTTCGTGGCGAACGCGGACGGCGTGAAGATCGAGAACAATGCGATCGGGCAGACCTTCCTGCGCGGCGCTTTCGACGCCGGCAGGCTCTACGGCATCACGCCCGACAGCGGCATTTTCGTCGGCCGCGCGCGCAACGTCATGATCGGCAACAACACGGTGGCGCATGGCCGCACCGCCCGCACCGCGGTCGCGGTGGACGGAAGCTGCGACAAGCCTTCCGTGCATCTCGGAAATAACCGGCTGGTGTGAGCGTGCGGCACGCTGACGGCGGACCGCGCGGAGCCGCCCAGGCACTGCGCCGGGATTCGTCAACCATGGCGCTCGCCGCTCAGGTTCGTCCCGAATCCGCCGTGGCTCGCCAGCCGTCAGCCTTCCAGTCCAGTTCGCCTCGCTCATTCACGGCCTCATAGAGGGGGCCGCGAGCGAATGCCTTGCCGAAGCGATCTTCGCGTCCAACGTAGATGAACGCCGTGGTCGGCAGGCGCTCGCCGCCGGCGAGCGACAGGCTGACGTCGATCAGCTTACGGTCGTAAGAGCTGCCTTCGCGCTCAAGCTGGTCGAGCCGCGCCAGCGTCTCGGCATCGACGGCATAGATTTCACCGGCCAAGGGATTGCCTTCCGGATCAGGCATGATCACCGGAAAGCCGTTCTCAATCATCTTGTAGGTCGGCACGGTAGCGGCGTCGCCGAAGAACTCGCAGCCCTCGAGCAAGTAGTGGTTGCGGAAGCCGCGCTTGAGGGTGCCGTAGACGAATACTCTGTGCGTCATGCTCCGCATCTCTCTGCCATTTCGTGGGGTTGGTAATCGGCTTCCTCGCGCATATCATACACAGGGTGAGCACGGGTTGCGACCGATGTGGCTCTTGGGGTCGATCGCGGCCATTCGGGCCACGTCCGCTTTGCCCCGCGATAGCGGCCGGTTTGCGGACCATTCGGATCGACAGCTTCGCTTCACAGGCAGACCACAATGCAGCTGGAAATCCAGCAATGTCATCCTCCGCCACCCGGATATTCCGCAATGCCGATCTTCTTCTCGCACGGCCTTGAGCAGTCTCTGCACCGGGCGGTGGCTCTCGCCAACGAGGGCCGGCGTGAACATGTGACGCTCCAACACTTGTGGCTCGCGCTGATCGATGATCCGGACGCCGCCGCGGCCCTGCGCGCGCGCAATATTGATCTCGACAATTTGCGGCGCGACCTCCTCACTTGTATCGGATCATGTGAGCCCGTCGACCTGGTGACCCACGGTCCGGTCGACGCCGAGCCGACGGATGGCTTCCAGCACGCCATCCGATACGCGGTGGTCCACGTGCAATCCTCTGGACGAGAGCAGGTGACCGGCGCTGATGTGATTGTCGCCATTCTCGCCGATCGTGAGAGCGGCGGCTAGACGACGCGAGGTGCCGACATCCAACTGCAATTGGGGAACAGCGGATGGTCACATCCAGTTGCAATTTGCCGGCCACATCCGTCGCCGAGGTTCGATGATCGCCCGGCACCCCGTCGGCCTGATCGGGAACTTGCAAGGGCACCGCCAATCGCGGAAAAAATCGCAGGAACTTCCGCCGCGATCCGCGCGTTCGTTTGCGGACAGTGGAGGCCGGCATGCCGCTCAATTTGGGTTCGTATCTGCTCGGAGTTGGAACCGTGGTCGGTGCGCTCGCTTTCGGTTTCGGGGGCGGCGTGCTCCTGACTCACACCGCGATGAAGGAAAGCCCTGCCGGGCAATCGAGGGTTGAGCGGTTGGCCCGTGCGGAACCGGACACCGCGGCCGCCGCGCAAACTCCGGCCGCGCCAATTGCTCCGACGCCCGGCCAGGCAGCGGTGGCTCCGAACAACGAGGTCGCCTCTCCTGACCAGGACCGTCGTTCATCGGTGGCTGTCGTAAAGCAAGATGCGGCACCGGAACAACCTGCCGCTGCTCCTCCCGATTCGGTTCCGGTGGTTCACGCCGGGACGGCGAAATCCGAAGTAGCCAGGGAGTCACAGCAGGTGAATCAAGCGGTAAGGGAGCCGCCGCCAAAGCAGATCGATCCATCCGAACGAGCGGAAGCAAAGCCCGTTGAATCGAAAGAGACGGATCGCAAGGCCGAGCACTCGAGGCGATACGCGGAGCGCAGGCCGCCGGACAACCCGGCCCCCAGAATGCGGCAGCGGAGACTCATAGTCCAGGAGCAGCCTGCGCCAGAGGTCGTGGTGTCGCCGCCTCCGGAGCAGCCGCATCTTGATCTGTTCGGCGGCCTCTTCGGTCGCCCGGCGGATGCGAACGACTGAGCGTGTTCTGGTCCCAGGCGCGCATGAACTCGCTTTCGGGATCGAGGCGGGAGACCCGGGATTTCGCGCGGCGAACCGGATCGAGAGATGCGCCTATCAATCCAAAGCTGCCGCCCTTCCTCACCCGGCCTGCCAAGCAACCGGCGATGATTCCGACAAGGATGATCAAGAGCACACCCCGTTGGACAGATGATGCATGACGACGCCCGCCGCCGAGATACCCTCGCTATGCTGAACGACAACAATGGTTCCTCTGCGTTACGTCAACCGCAGCCGCTGCGACCCCCATACCTCAAAACAGCCGCGCCCTCAGTGTATGTCGGAGACCGAACATGACTCTGAACATGACGGCGCTGATATCCTGAACATTCCGGGTGGGAACTTCGTCGAGGCCCGCATTCACGATGCGCGTTGCCAAAAGGGAACTGTTGAGCCAAACATCACCCGGCAGGGCGCAGCCATCCCAACCGTCACTGTCGAGCGAACGAAGACATCATGGGCGGCGCAGTCGGAAAAGCTGCAAAAGCCGCTTTCGTGCCGCGAACTCGCCGAGGCGATCAACCTGCCAGTATGCAGGTGACCGCCGCACGAAATTAGCCGAAAACGCTCGGGTCGTTTTCCATCAAGGGGCGGGTCCCGCGCTCTTGACCAACCTCCGTGCCGTCGATTTATTTTCCTTCTTGCCAGATTGACGAGATTGCATCATGTGGGCTTTTTTCGAACGGTTACTCGATTCCTCCGCGTTTTCGCCCCATGGTATCTGCCTGCTCTGGGAACCGGAACTGATCTGGCTGCATGTTGCGTCCGACGCATTGATCGCGGCGGCTTATTTTTCAATTCCGGCCGCGCTGTCTATTTTTGTCTCGAAACGGCCCGACGTGGATTTCGGCTGGATATTCTGGGCCTTTGCCGTTTTCATCATGGCCTGTGGCCTGACGCACGTTCTGTCTATTGTCACGTTGTGGGTACCGATCTACGGCATCGAAGGAATAGTGAAGGCTGTCACGGCCGTCGCTTCCATTGTCACCGCAGCCATCCTCTGGCCGTTGCTGCCCCAACTTCTCGCGATACCGTCGCCGGCGCGGCTCCGGCAGGCGGAAGCCGCCTTGGAGCAAGAAGGCCGGTACCGGCGTGAAGCGGAAGAGATGCTCCGGCAGTCGCAGAAGATGGAAGCCGTCGGGCAATTGACCGGCGGCGTGGCGCACGATTTCAACAACCTGCTGACCATCATCATCGGCAACCTGGAAATTGCGGATCGTACACTCGGCTCCTGGAATGACAGCGCGCGTGACCGGCTGGCGAGGGTGATCGCGAGCGCTTCAGGCGGCGCGCAGCGGGCCGCGACGCTTACGCATCGGCTGCTTGCTTTTGCCCGGCGCCAACCTCTCGACCCCAAAACGACCAACGTCAACCAGCTGTTGCGCGGAATGTCGGACTTCTTCAGGAGGACGCTGGGAGAAAATATCGATCTTGAAATCGTGGGCGGCGCCGGCATTTGGCAAGTCGAAGTGGACCCGGGCCAGATGGAAGCGGCGATCCTCAATCTCGTGGTCAATGCAAAGGATGCCATGGCCGATGAGGGAAAGCTGACGATCGAAACCAGCAACGCATTTATCGACGAAACCTACTCGCAGCAAAACGCCGGCATAGCCGTGGGCCAGTATGTTCAGGTCTCCGTGACGGACAACGGCCCGGGGATGTCAAAGGAAGTGCAGCAAAAAGCCTTCGATCCGTTCTTCACGACGAAAGAGCCGGGGCAAGGAACCGGTCTTGGGCTCAGCCAAGTATATGGCTTCGTCAAGCAATCCGGAGGGCACGTCAAGATTTACAGCGAGCCAGGCGAGGGAACGACGATCAAGATTTATCTGCCGAGGGCTCGTGCCAGCTCCGTTCCGGCTGAAGAAGCCGACCTCAAGGTAATCGGAAGCCGCGGCAGCGAGACTATCCTTGTTGCCGAGGATGAGCCCGAGGTGAGATCCTATCTGGTGGAAACCCTGCGGGACCTCAACTACAACGTCCGCGAAACTCCGGATGCAGCATCGGCTCTCGCCTTGTTCGACAGCAAGCCGTTCCACATCGATCTGCTTTTGACTGACATCGTGATGCCCGGCATGAACGGCCGTCGGTTAGCCGAGGAATTACTAGGTCGTCAGCCCTCCATCAAGGTGCTGTATATGACCGGCTACTCGCGCAACGCCATCGTCCATCAGGGCCGGCTGGATCCGGGAGTTTCATTGCTTCAGAAGCCGATAACTCAGGCGATGCTCGCGCAACGCGTGAGGGAGCTTTTGGACAAGCCATGACGTCAAATGAAGGATGAATGAGCGTCCGGCCTGTCCGGGAGCCCGTCGGCTATCCCGGTGATGCCGAGGCCAAGTTGTCGCGCCGGCAGGCGAAATCCCGCGATCCCGGCGGCGGCTGTCGATTCAAACCCGATGACGGTCAATCAGGCTTCCATCAATAATGGCCTTTGGCGTCCTCTGAATATGGCAGCCGGACCGGAAACTCCCGTAACGGCAGACAAGATGGCACGTGTCATCCAGCGCGCATTCAAGGAAGAACCAGACAAAATACGATCCCAATACAATGAAGGCGATCCATAGTGTTGCCTTGGTCATTCGATCCATATCAACACGCTCCACTTGCCTGACGTGCATTGGTCACGGGATGCAGCGAGCGCGTTCAAATCCAGGGATAAACTGTTTGACACAGATCACAGGGGTTGCCGGATCAGGGTCGGGACTCATAAAATCCACCATACAAGAGCCGCGATATTTTCCCCACGGCCGAATCATCTTGCTATTGACCAAGCAACATCGCTGACGAGTTGTGATAAAAATAGAGAGGTGATTGGCTGATTTTCGCGCAGTCTGCGGAGACCATCTTGGGCCTGGCATTATGGGCCGAAGAGCTTCGCTCTGGAATACGATCCAGCGTGAGGCGGTCGCTGCCGCTGAACCGGCGACTCGCCGGTGCCGGGAATATTTTCTCTGGCTTTTCCGTGGCGCGCAAATCGAACGGTGCGGCACCGATGCAAAGCGCGAGCGGCAGTCCCCTTATCGGCTTTTGATCGATCGCAACCGATCGAGGCCTGCGCGGCGATTTGAACGGGCTATTCGATGACGTCGTCGGCGCGGCTGAGCAGTGACTGCGACACGGCGATGTTGAGCGCCTTGGCGGTCCTGAGATTGATGATCAGCTCGAACTTGGTTGGATTCTGCACTGGCAGGTCCATCGGCTTCTGGTCCTTGAGGATGCGGTCGATATATCCCGCCGCCTGGCGGAATTCCTCGGAGCGATCGGCGCCATAGGTCATCAGGCCACCCGATTCCGCGTAAGGGCGATCATCATAGATCGCGGGAATGCCGTAGCGGGCCGCGGACGAAATGATCAGGTCGCGGTTTGTCCTGTTGAAGGGGTCCGGCATCACGATGAGGCCGCCACCCGGATCGCGCGCCTGGGCGGCGATCACGCCATCGATCGCATCCTTCGCCTGAACCGTAACGGCGCTCACCTGGACGGCCAGGGATGACGCGGCGGCTTGAAGGGAAGGCATGAAGAATTTGTTCTGCGGGGCTGTCGCCGAGCTGAAAAGGACCGCCGCATGCGCGGTACGCGGAGCGACCTCCTTCAGCAGTTCCATCCATTTGCCGCCCAATGCGGGATCGTTGGCGGTGAAGCCGGTGATGTTGCCGCCCGGACGGGCGAAGGTCGCGGCGAAGCCGCTGCCGATCGGATCGGATACGAAGGTGAACACGATCGGAATTGTCTGCGTCTCGCGGGCAAGCGCGTCGACAACCGGCGTGGTTTGCCCGAGTATCACGTCCGGTCGCAGATCGACCAGCTCTTTCGCGAACATCCCTATCCTGGCCGCAGTACCGTTGCCCCAGCGAATTTCGAGCCGGAGATTGCTGCCTTCGATCCAGCCCAGCCTGGCCAACGCAGCGCGGAACGCCGCGACCAGAGATTGGGCGGCCGGATCGGTTTCCGCAAAGCCCATCAGCAACCCGATCAGCCGCACCCGCTCAGGCTGCTGCGCCCGCGCCGCAAACGGCCATGCCGGGGCGGCGCCCAACGCCGCAATGAACTCCCGCCGCCTCATGCCTGCTCCCCACGGCCAACGGGACAGATAGTACTCGCGCCAACGCGCTTCAGGGAAGGGTCGAAAGGGCGCTTCAGGCGCGATCTTTCGATGCGAGGTGAAATTCGCCTTCGCGTCATTGGCGCCGTTTTGCGATGCTCTGCGCCAGCTCTCCCAGCCGGCCTGCGGTTCTCTTCCGGTGCCGAAACAGTTGCTGTAGCATTGTTCAGGCAACGCGTGCGCGCCACGGGCACGGAATTCAAAATGGTCTGTAGGGGGATGGAAATGTACCGCAGTGTCTTGTTTTCCTTGGCGGCCGGATCGGTCTTGATGAGTTCCGGCGCTCTCGCCGAGGACGTCCGCCGGGTTGTCACCGGACTCGACGAAAGCAACCATGCGGTGGTTCTGTTCGACAGCCGCATCGCTCTGAAACCGGATAGTCCGGTGCTTTCATCGACGAACTTCTGGATCACCGACAGCACACCGCCGAGCCTGTCCAGACAGGATACCGCGGATCGGCCGGTTGGGGTGTCGCCACCGGATAACGGAACGAAATTTCGCCTGGTAGAGTTCGCGCCGCTCGATGCGGCGACCGAGGCCAAATTGCCGCCTGAGATGATCATGAAGGGTGTCAGCCACCCTCCGGCAAAGGGGATTCCGGTCAAACATCCGATGATGCATCGCACCCGGACCCTGGACTACGCCGTGATACTCTCCGGTGAGATCGACATGATGCTGGACGACACGTCGGTCCATTTGAAGCAGGGCGACGTGATCGTGCAGCAGGCAACAAATCACGGATGGGTCAATCATGGCGCGCAACCCTGCCGCATCCTGTTCGTGCTGATGGATTCGAAGGAGCCCTGAGCGTTTCGGTCGGCATCGGGATTCCCCCCCGACAGCGACCGGATCGCGGACATCCCGGATCGCCGGCTTCGGCCACGGCGATGAAGCAGGCCGGCGTACAAGCCATTGTTTCGCTTTGCGAATGCCAGGCTGCCCCAACCCCGACCGGCGCGGTAAAGCGCTTTTGACTGAAAAAACCGTCAGCGCCGGCGTATCGTCGCGCTCGCCCAATTTATCGGGCGGTGCCGGCGGATACCGAGAACATATCGAGCGCTCCCGGGCGACCGCGCTTTTTGCCGCCGCGCTCGGATCCTCGACAGAGGCAACGACCATGATTCGATGCGTGCGCCTGTGGACCGGGGAAGACCGCAATTCGCATTTCGAGGAGGGCGTGATCGATCTCGCCCCCGGCGTGCGAGGTGACTGGCTCAGCGAGCGGATTGGCGCGGCCAGCATCTCCTTGCGGGAGACGGCGTCCGGTGACGCCGACTCCACCCGGAACATACGTTGCGAGACCGCGCGGACGCTCAAGATCGATGACATGAACGCGGCCCGCACGCCGATGCGGGCAGAGGGCCGATCCGCAGGCGTGCGCCAGGCGGATGATGCGCCACGCCAGATATCTGAAACCTGTCGAAACCTCGGCATAACGGAGACGGCAAAATGGGCGGCGTGAGAAAAGAGACCGACAGCCTCGGTGTCGTCGAAGTGCCCGACGACAAACTGTGGGGTGCGCAAACCCAACGCTCGCTCGAGCATTTCAGCATCGGCCAGGATCTTATCCCCCGCGAGATGATCACCGCCTATGCGACGCTGAAGAAGGCCGCCGCCATTGCCAACCGTGGCGGCGAGCGGCTCGACCAGCAGCGATACCGATTGATCGTTCAGACCTGCGATGAAATCCTGGCAGGAAAGCACCACGACATGTTTCCGTTGCACGTCTGGATGACCGGCAGCGGCACCCAGTTCAACATGAACGTCAACGAGGTGATCTCCAACCGCTGCTGCCAGCTCGCCGGAACGCCGCTCGGCAGCCACACTCCGGTTCATCCCAACGATCACGTCAACATGGCGCAATCTTCCAACGATTCCTTTCCCTCGGCGATGTACATCGCCGCTGCCGTCGGCGTGAAGCAGCGCCTCGTTCCAGCCGTCGCCGCACTGCGCGACGCGATCGACAGCAAGGCGAGGGCATGGGACGACATCATCAAGATCGGCCGCACCCACATGCAGGACGCCACCCCGCTGACCCTGGGACAGGAATGGTCCGGCTATGCCGGCATGTTGTCCGACGATCTGGAACGGCTCGAATCCGCCCTGCACGGCGTGTATCGACTGGCGCTCGGCGGTACCGCGGTCGGCACCGGCATCAACTCGGCGCCCGGCTTTGCCGAATCCGCGGCCGCCGAGATCGCGAAGCTGACCGGCCTGCCGTTCGTCACCGCACCGAACAAGTTTACGGTCCAGGGCGCCCATGATGCGCTGGTGCAGCTTTCCGGAACGCTTCGCACCCTGGCGGTTTCCCTCTACAAGATCGCCAACGACATCCGCCTGATGTCGTGCGGGCCGCGCGCCGGATTTGCCGAGCTGGAGATCCCCGAAAACGAGCCGGGTTCTTCGATCATGCCAGGTAAGGTCAATCCGACCCAGTGCGAGGCCCTTGCCATGATCGCCGTGCAGGTGATGGCCAATGACGTGGCCGTGGGCTTCGGCGGCGCCGGCGGTTACCTGGAGATGAACGTCTACAAGCCGTTGATGATCTACAACATCACCCATTCGATCACGATCATGACGGACGGCTGCACCAATTTCCGCAAGTTCCTGGTCGAGGGCACCAGGCCAAACCTGAAGAAAATCGCCGACTATGTCGATCGTTCGTTGATGCTGGTGACCGCGCTTTCACCCGTCATCGGCTACGACAAGGCGTCGAAGATCGCCCATTATGCCATGGATAACGACCTCACGCTGAAGCAGGCCGCATTGCAGCTGGGCTTCGTCAGCGAAGCGGAATTCGATCGTGTGGTCGACCCGAGAAAAATGGTGAAACCCTCTGTTGCGGTCGATGCTGCGGGTTCGCCTGCGCATTGAACGGCTGGCCACGGCGCGGCCGGGACGCCGACTGCAGCTCCGCGGCAAGCCGGGCGTCCGGAAACACCGCAGGCCTTGGAGAAGTTCCGATGACCGCGGATGAGCGATGCCAACTGATCCTGGCTTTGGCCAGGGTTCTCTACGTCAATGGACAAGCCACGGAACAGACCGTGGGTGCGGCCGAGCGCCTCGCGCGAGCGCTCGGATTGCACGCCACGCTTCTGCCACACTGGGGCGAACTGGATCTGGTGATCGACGACAAAGAGGGCATGGCAGCGGCCCAGCTAGCCGCCGATCCTGCCGGCGTGGAAATGGCCCGCGTGGCAGCCGCCATGCGGACGATAGAGGCGATCGAGCAGGGTCGCCTCACGCCGGCCGCCGCAATGAATGACGTCGCGGAAATCTCGCGCTCGGCGCCGGCGCTGACATGGCTGTTTGCGCTCGCGGCAGCGGCGGGCGCGGTGGCGCTGGCTGTGATCTTCGGCATCCGGCATATCCCGGCCGCGGCGCTGATCGTTGCGAGCGCGGGCGCCGGCGCATTCTTGCGCCGCGCTTTGGGCCGACTGAGCCCAAATCTCCTGCTGCAGCCGTTTTGCGCGGCGGCGCTGGCCGGTATTGTCGGTGCGCTGGCCGTCCGCTACCAGCTGAGCTCCTCGTTGCGCCTGGTCGCGGTCTGTCCGTGCATGGTCCTGGTGCCCGGTCCGCATTTTCTCAATGCTGCGCTCGATCTCATCACCGGCCGAATATCGCTTGGCGCCGCCCGCTTGGCCTATGCAGTGCTGATCGTGGTCGCGATCCTGGCGGGGCTGCTGCTCGGACTTTCGCTGCTCGGCGTGTCGCTGCCAGCCGACCCGGCCGGCAGGGACATCCCGCTGTGGCAGGACGTCATCGCCGCCGGTATCGCCGTTGCCGCCTACGGCGTCTTTTTCTCAACTCCGCTGTATATGTTGCCGTGGCCGGTTGCCGTCGGCATGTTCGCCCATGCCTTGCGATGGGCGGCCATCACCCAGCTCGGTTTCGGCGCGGCGGCCGGCGCCCTGGTCGCCTGCGTGGCGGTCGCGCTGATTCTCACGCCGGTGTCGCGGCGATCGCACATGCCGTTTGCCGCCATCGGCTTTGCTGCCGTGGTGTCGATGATACCCGGTGTTTACCTGTTCAGGATGGCCAGCGGTCTCCTGCAGATAGCGGGCGGCTCGCCGACGACGCTGGAACTGCTCAGCACGACCATTGCCGACGGCCTGACCGCTGCCATGATCATCCTGGCGATGAGCTTTGGCCTGATCGTGCCGAAATTGGCTGTCGATTATCTGGCAGAGCGTTTACGGCGCGGCGGGCGATGGCACGCCCGGTAGCGCGCATGATTTGGGCACACATAAGGGCGCCGACCACCAAAGCGCGCTCACGCGATGGGAGTATCCGCCTCTCCAAGATATACCGCCTTTACCCGGGCATCGCGCGCCACCTCGCCCGGCGGCCCTTCCACCAGCAGCGCCCCGGCGACCAGCACTGAAATCTTGTCCGCGAAGCTGAAGACCAAGTCCATGTCATGCTCGATCAGCAGAACCGTGACGTCCCGCGGCAGCGCCGCCACCGCGGCGAGGATATCGTGCCGCTCGCTTTCGGGAACGCCGGCGGCGGGTTCGTCAAGCAGCAGCACGCGCGGCCGTGTCGCGATGGCAAGCGCGATTTCCAGCAGGCGCTGCTTGCCATAGGGCAGCCTCGCCGTCGGCTCGTTCATCACATCGAGCAAATGGAATTGCGCGAGGCTTTGCCCGATTTCCGCGTTGATGCCGGCCCGCGTTCCCATCCTGCGCCACCAGTCGCCGCCGTGCCCCATGCGCTCGGAGACCGCAAGCCCGATGGTCTCCAGCGGCGTCAGATCCGGATAGAGCTGATTGATCTGGAAGGTCCGTGACAAGCCGCGCCGGACGCGCTGGTGCGGCGGCAATTCGGTGATGTCGTTTCCCTGCAGCACGATGCGGCCGGCGCTGGGGCGAAGTACCCCGCTCAGCAGATTGATCACGGTGGTTTTGCCCGCGCCGTTCGGCCCGATCAGGGCATGGCGTGCGCCGGCCTCGATACGCAGCGAAAGATTCCGGGTGACGGCCAGGCCATCGAAGCGCTTTTCAAGTCCGATGGTTTCCAATGCGACCGTCACGATGGCCTCGCTTGTCCGGGCACAATGTCGCGGTTTCGGACCGCCCGCAACCGCCAGGAGCGGCCTCCACCGCCCGCCCGATGGCGCGGCTGCCTGCAAGCAGCGCCTTCGGGCCAATGACGAGCGATCTCAGCCTTGCGGCTCCAGCACCATCAGCCCCGAGGCGGTATTGGAGATCGGGATGTGGTAATTGGCGTGCTCCTTGCGCACCTTCTCCGGCAGAGTGCCGC
>Ga0182030_10004099_pt1 | contig 31062 bp, 35 predicted proteins | sample 812S3MmetaG_FD_121299 | JGI IMG/M metagenome (GOLD analysis project Ga0182030, IMG submission 121299) | Permafrost microbial communities from Stordalen Mire, Sweden - 812S3M metaG (Illumina Assembly) | ecosystem: Environmental > Terrestrial > Soil > Wetlands > Permafrost | place: Sweden...
CAATATATTATATTATTATATTACTATAGTTTATTCAACCATAGACCTATCGACTAAAGGGGCTCGTCTAGATCACCTGACTTTCCCCCCTTTCTCAACCACATGTAGATCATTTTTCTCAGGCTGATTGTATTCTTGGGCAACGAATAGAGAACCACCAACGGATGCCGTGTTCAAAGTCCCACGATCGCGGAAAGCGGCTCTGATGACCCCTCGTGCTGCGTGGCCCGTAGTGGCATCGAGAAGTTGCTTCCTCAACACTTCAAATACCTGTTTTCAAGCTGCGGGACACCCTGCTGGAAGAACACTTCGAGTGGAATTGGAAGTCCAGCGGAAGTTGAGCAGAGTGCTGCATATGGCGTCGTTGATTACCATTAACAGGGTGACCCAGTCTCGAAGGTAGATCTCAGTCATATAACCGTTAAGCATGTCGAGGCGGTAGTAGGACATTTGGGCTGTAAATATGAGGCAAGAATATACAAGATACTCAATACTGTTGAAACCTAGCATATTCTCAAAAAGTACCGACCAATACACGAAGACATATGGCAAGGACTAGATACGGCAAGCGATGTGACTCCGGAGGTGGAAAGAATATATCTTGAATATTTTCTAGGACGATCTGGCTGTAGTTTGTGGAGAATTATGCAATAGGGACCTGCTTTTAGAGGAGGAAGATGTTTAGTATATCTTTAAATGCGTCACTCTAGCTTGCTCTGTATTTAACCGTGGGACTGAGGGCTTGACAAAGCTTGCTTGGGAGTATGAAACTGTTAGTAGATAGTCATCTTGGTAATGGTATGTATTTGTCGTTCTTAGATTATTATTTAGTCTATAGTGGGCCACAACTTAGCTCTTTTCGGATGCTTTGAGAACGAGGGCTTAAGAGTACCTATTATCAAGGTAAATTTTCATTCGAGGAGGTTTGTTTTCTGATTACAAGCCTTTGCTAATTTTTTGAATACATGTCTTATTGAATTTGGACTTGCCAAAGGTTTTTTGAAGAATACGCCTAACAGTGACCGGACCTCAGAAAGCGTTCTCTAAAAAGTATGTGAAAAGGGCTCGTTCAAGGACCAAATTTTGAGTGTTGCATCAATTAAGTGGATTTAGAAACCCGCGGTGTTTGAGGTACTGCTAAGAGCCGGACCCATCCCCGTCCTGTCAAAATTGATGCGTTTTTGAGCTTGGCTGACAGTCTCATGGAGTATTTGGTCAAAAAGTGATAATTAGATGTTGTTAGGTTTGAAAATAGCATCGGATGAAGCATAGAATTCGGGATATATGCGCCGTTCTTATATATTGTATCTTGAATATAATATACATAAATCAAGGATAAACTGGTATGCTATACAATCATTTTAAATTAACCCTGCTCAATAAAATGGGTTCTCTACTTCTCCCTATCCTCCTTATCTCTGGGTTTTGAATATTATAATTCTATGTTCCCGTAACGCAACCTCTATCTACCGTAAAATAATACGTTTGATCGAATCTAATTTCGACTGCAGGGGTATTTTGAAATCGTACGGGATAAATCTCAGTAAATAGCTTAATCAACCTTCTCTCTATCCTTTATCTCACTCCTCTCTTTCTCTCGCTGTGCTGCTATCTCGTTGTCCTTCATAATTTGCTCCCTATCCATTGGCCACGCTTTTCTCTTTCCTGTTTCAAAAAGCCTCCACATAGTAGGAGTGAGCAAACCAGTCTTACATTTCTTGTAAAGCTCCTTATCATTCCACCAGAAGCTCCAGGCCTTCCTACTCCACCCAAAATTTTCGAATAATCCCGTCCCAGCAACCATGTCGAGCCACTTAACGTGGTCTGATATTGGGACGAATATGGTGTAGAAACTACTCTTGATCTTTTGCCGTGAAATAACATCGGCACGCCACGCTAAAAACCCCCGTCGCCATTCTTGCATCTCTTCATACGAAGGAAGCTGTGATTTTTCCTTGCCAGATTTGACTGATTGCCATAGAAATCCACTCATGCTGGACAAACCCTGGAAAAGCAAGGGCCCCATGACCAAGAAAAGCGAGAGAGTTTCTAATCGCAGGGTCTTTATTGATCGGGAAAATGTTACGGTAGAGTACTGGTGGCTCGCCAATCACTGGGTACGGGTTGTATTCAGCAGGGACAAAAGGGACAGCCATATCGTAGCCCGTGCAATAGATGATAGTATCAATATCTGTCAGAATGCGACCATCTTTTAGCTCAACGGTATGAGGACTAGTAATGCGTTGAACTTGGGACACAGGCTCTGCGAATCCGGACTCCAGGTGTGGATAAATTGCATCGGCCATTAGTGGTGCGGTCACCGATATGTTGGGCGACGGGGAGAAGTTCCATTCTTTGCGGACTGGGAAAGCGTTATTGGAAATTGAGAGCATAATCTTGTTGACGAGCCAGTTGAAAATGTTTGGAAACCAGTCGGCCATGAACACTTGGAAGAAAAAAAAATTCAGGCTTTGGCCTTGATCAAATGTCGCGTGGCTGGAAGTATATAGTGGTAACTGATCGATGTTTGTTAGCAGGCTTGCCGTTTCGTAGATTGCTACTTACCAAGACCAGACCATTCTGATGAGACAGGTAGACTTTTGACGCATGCTTGTACAATGACGTAGTCACATCTTGAGAAGTAGCATGCAAGCCAATCAGCAACACCTTTTTATTTTTATATTCACTTGGTCGATGAAAGTCGATAGCATGTAGAGAAGTACCCTCGAAAAGCTCGATACCTTGCAATTTTGGCAGTTTTGGTTTGACGAACGTTCCGATGGAGACGATGATTTTGTCGAATTGAAGAGAGCCAACCCTGCCCTTTGATGTTACTTCGAGAATCCATTTTCCAACTTCATGTCGAAGCCCGGTGACCTTGGAATTGAGCTGGATATGGGACCTCAGATCGAAGTGGTCGCAGTAGGCGTTCAAATATTTCTGCATTTGTCGCCAGGTCGGATAGTCGCTAACGTCATCCGCAAATGGGAAGTCTGAGATGGCTGAGCGGAATCTGCTGCTGTTGAAGGAGGTACTCTCTTGGACAGACGTATATTCGTCCTCTGAGTACTTCCATATACCACCGATGTAGTCTCGCGCTTCGTAACAGGTCACATCGAACCCATCTTCTTTAAGAACCTTTATGGCCATAAGACCAAGGGGACCAGCTCCTACGACAGCGACTTTGGTGGGCAAGTTGATTTAACTGTTGGTGGGTGGATTTGAAAATTAAATTTCCTGCGGCATCTATAAGGAGTAGGATTGAAAGACTGAAATGAAAGGAAAATTAGTGGGCAAGATGATTGCAAGGGAGATATATGTTGATCGTCGACTCGCCTTTGCTGCTAAGCCACAATTAGTTGTTCTTAACAACCAACAAGACCAAGACGTCAAAATTAGTTGCGATACTCCTTCGTATAACGCTAACTAAGCTCTACCCAATTAGGTTCTTGTTATTCATGCGAGATTTCATAGGCATGAAAGTCAACAGACGACTAACATCATCAATTTGTTCGCATGTCGGTCCTTAATCTCACGTCAGCAACTAATATGGTCAAGCGTACGAAGCTTACCGCACAAAGTTAGTTGCATCACTAAAGGCCCTGTAGATACGCTATAATAATAGGCCTGTGATACACTAAAACTGAGATTTTGGGTAATTTTAGACTGTAAATGTTCTCTAATAGGGTACTTGGATTTAGTGGGGTTTAAAGACCCTGTAAAATTACCAAAAAATAAGCGTTTATAGGGGGGAATTATAGGCTTGATACCCTAAACAGCAATTCCACAGGGCATTTAAAATTAGTGGCTGTTTTAGCAATATTACAGTATTTTTAGTGGCTCATTCAAGGTCCACAGCGTAGTGCTTACAGGGTCTTTAGTGATGCAACTAACTATGTGCGGTAAGCTTCGTAGAACGTTCCGCAAAAGTAATATTGCAGGGCAGTTTGCATAACTATCGTAAAAATTCGAGCGGCTGGAAAATACAGATTTTCATTCACGTTTCTAAATTATTATTCCTTAGCCACGCTAAATAGAGCACGGAACCAGCGGCATTGAGTTTCGATGATGCATTGCCGATTGACTTAATAGTTAAGGCTACTAGTAGCCGCAGACCAAGATAAATGAAGCAGTATCAATTTGGCTAACAGGAGTAATGAGCTATACTATTGTACTTAACTCTTACAATCCCTTGTGTGCGAAAGTGATAAGAATCAGAATTTGGAATTGTAGCTGATGTCGAATAAACTTGCAAATCCAGTTTTGTTCACTAAGCCTGCACTTTATCAAAGATCGCTAGAGTCTGTTCCCAAACCTTTTTCTGCGTTCCGTCTTCTTCATACTCGAACAAAGCTGGCAGGACCCCTGTATATTCGGCATTCAACGAGAGTCTGAAAAAATTCTTTCCAGTGCTAGCATGGTATCTCTCGTTGGTCAACTCATACAGACCCATCTGGCTAGCTTCTTCAGCCGTCCAAGCAAAAGGGTGCAGAATTGGGATCATAGCCCACCTCAACAGCCAGCTAAATAATGCCAGATCCGTCATCGTGTCCGCCAATTTATGATGTACAGCAGTGCTGACTACGCCAGGATTCGAGTGTATGAAGCTGACTTTAGGATTTTCCAATGACATTTCTCTCATCACTAAGCTGGTCATCATCACTCCTTGCTTTGCAGCCACAATGAAGCCGTAGATTTTTGGACCAGAAAGCCCGAAATCAGTGATATTGAGCGCGCCCTCTGCGCCAGCTGCGAGAATGGAAATAATTCTCGGACCTAACGATCTGTTGAGCAATGGCATCAGCTTATACATGAATAGTGTGCGTGAGTAGTATTTAACAGGAAGATCTGTGCCAAGACCTTCCAGCGTCAATTCATGCCCTGACATAGAAAGGCCGCCTTGTGATACCCATAGCAGGTCAATCGCCGATTCTTGAGCCTTGACGATTGTACAAACACGATCGACTTCTTTTAAGAGAGAGACTTGTGTTTCAACAAAAATAAGCGCGGCGGACGCATTGAGATTTTGGATCTTCGTGAGAGTAGGCGCAAAAGTAGATTTTGAGCGGCCAACAAGAAAGACCTTTGGTGATGTGGTGCTTTTGAGCAGTGCTTCAATTGCTGCTAAACCAATGCCTGATGTAGCGCCTACAAAAACGGCGATGAGTGACTGAGATGAGATGGAGCTGCTGGCAGCTCGAACAGCCTCGATAGCAACCATTTTGCAGATATAGTGCTAGTTATCTTTTTTGGCGATGATGTTGCTGTTGCCCGAAACGGTCTTGAGAACAAGAGGACGAATGGTGGCAATGAACTCTTAGATACAGAGATTGAAATTGGAAGGAAGGTGAGACATTATATGAAGGATTGAAGAATGGAGATGTAAAATTTGATCCATAGCTACAGACACGTGATGGGATCCGCGAAGCAACACCTGCATGACGAGATCAAATAAATACGGCGAATCGAGGTCGGGTTGTCACGTGGAAGTGGTTTTATACGGCCACTTTTGGCCGTAGCAAGATGCCGCGGCAAGACCAGTACCCAAAATAGATCTAATGGAGCGCCTCGGGCCTCAAAACTGATATCCGGGTGGAAAACGGCTTGTTGCTAACAGAGAAGAATCTGTAAGGCCCGGGCCTTACTTTGTAGCACCATGGACAACAACACGGCTTGACAGAGAAATACGAGGCAGTTCTAGATACAAATATAGTGCTAAGAAGCATATGCTCATGCTAGATAGTAAGATTATCTTGTCCTATCGGACCTGCACTTGAGTGTGATTCTCAACAGCTGCTTGACTGAAAGAGGATGAGTAGATGCAAGATCAATGTGCAGTATAGCAAGGTAAGTAAAATGAACCAATAAGTATCTAACCGGAAATATAAGCTGAAGGTTGTTTTAATATTTACACTGAATTTCGCATCGTTGCATTCAAACTGCACTCCCCATAAGCACTTGCTTCATATGGGGGATTTCGCACTTGAAGTAGAAAAGCAGTGCAATCAATAGAAAGCGCAGATTCTAGTTAAGAATTGATTCACGTTTAATTTATCGCTGTGAATGAAATGTGGTTCTTGTTTTTCGAGTTTCAACAGATGCGGGGCCCGCAAGTCCTAGGCCTTGTCATAACCACACGTTAAATTGAGACAATTTGAACTGATGGAGAGTCGATTATTTATCTAGAGATAATCCTAGACTTTCAATCCAGCCCCTAGTTAAATGAGGGCGCCAAAAGAAGCTTTCTTCTGATAGTGAGTAACTGAATATCAGGCATGCTAAGCTGTTTTCCTGGTCTGGTAACGCACTTGAACTGCTTTAGGAAATATGGTTCCCAATTGCACCAATTATTCATAGCTCTTGTTCTGGTAGCATGTCTCTTAAGTTCATGTTTGGTCCCTTCCTCTGTAGCATTGGGACCGTCCCAATGGGACCGTGTGGACGCCACAGATCTCCGTACTTATTATCAAGACTCAGAACATCTATTCTGTATAATTCTGACTTCTGTCACTTACTAGAACTGTTACAGTAATACTTTCTTAAAACAGATTCCAAATATACCTTATGTGACGAGATATTTCATGAACGGGTTAAAGAACCTAGCGGGGTAGTAGCGGGGTATACGATCACGTGCCTGACTGACTCTGTGGCTCCTATACTTCGTGCTTTATTATTATGCTAGATTCTTTCGCTAGAGCTTGACTTATTATCTTGCTAATTAATCCGTTTCTCTATTTTCTACATCCGTACCGGTTGAGGCTTCCTTATCTGGGCTGTCGTGTTCCGGGCTCCTGGTGCACCAAGACTGCGGAAGATATCTGAGTTAGTATTACTACTTCGGGATGGATGTAGGAGCATAATAAGTGATTGCAGAGATTTGAATAGACATCAATTAGTTCAACTGTTGAACAACGCGAAAAATAATCAAGAATTGGAGAAAACCCACTGAATAAAATCGAGTGATACAGTCTCAATGTCTTTAAATCCAAATTTCGCATAGAGACGTTTTCCTGCGTCCGTGGCGCAGAGAAAGCATTGCGCGCCGTCTCTATCTGCATCAAGCACAGCTTGTTGCATGAGTCTTTGACCTAAGCCACGTCGTTGATACTTTGGGTCAACATTCATAAAGTTGAGATCTAATGGTCTGTCAAACTGTGCATACAAGAACGAAGCTGTACCTAGGAGCTTCCAAGAGAGGGGTTTTTACAGTACATCTTCTCAGAATCATAGTATTTTTTCGAAAGGGCTCCCACCGCTAAGAGCGTAGCTTTCATTATCGGCACGTTCGTACCTTCTGGGTACGTCCGGTCGGCAAGTTCCTCCGGAGTAGTAACCTGAGGACCATCCGTCTCACTATTCGGAGCTGGGTAGGTCCATTGCGCAAATGCTACGACGTTCCTGTACGAGATTAGCATTTACAATCATCCGAAACAAGTCGGACGGTAGGAGTTGGAGTTTCCGCGTGCTGGATCTTCGATCGCTCACCCAGTTTCACTGTCCACAATCTCAAGATCCTTAACATTTGGTAGCGCGTCAGGATTCAACAAGGCTTCAAAGAACTTTACTTTCTCTTCAACTGAGAAGTCTGGCAGAATACCTGCAACAACGGGATCATTGCTATACGACGCCACTTGTACCCTAGCTCGTTGCTGGGCATTTTCTTTGGTTGCTGGCTGGAGGATGAAAGGCATGATGATATCACTGTAGGAAGCACTTGTGATAAGTACTTCAACAGCTCCGGAAAATAAGAGTTCTTCGTCTTGGTCTCTCCTTTAGGGAAATAGGTAGATAAAGTTCGAAAACATCAAGTTCAAGCAAAGCTTGCCTGATCTACGGGATTAAATAATGCAGTATTGTGGTCGATGCTTGCGAAAGCAGTCTTACATGTAGCGGTGTGCAAAACTACAGCGGTGTGCATAAATAGTGTTAAAAAAAACACTAACATCCTAACCCCCTGCGCTATAGAATACAGAATTCGGCTGGCTTGATCGCCGTTTTATGTTGCCTCGACCGCCTGCCTTGGTGACTGGTGCCTGACGCGCCCCTACTCACCTTGCATGCTTTCGAGCATATAAGCAGCTGATACAACCCTGGCATTTCTAAGAAGGTCCCTGCGACGGTTCTTCGTACGCTCCCTCCCGATCCTGATATTGTCAACCCTGAGACAATAGAAGCCCATGTTAAAGCAGCTATGGGTAAGGTACGGATTCGTCAAGCATGCCCCGCCAAGGAAAGCAGAAGAGTACCAAGATCTCGACCGGCAATTAATCAATGCGAGCAAGAATTTCAAGGAGAAAATCTATCACGAGTTCAGGAGAGATTTCATCTTCCACTTTACAACGAGTAGATAAAGAGACAGCTCGACAAGACGCATTTAGTTGACGTATATACCAAGCCGGTTGTTGAATACCAGCTCGAAGAACAGATCGGTCTCCAGCGGATCCTTGGCAAATCCTCGATGGATCTCGAAATAAAGGATATCATAAGTCTTAAGACTCGCACTATCAATCTCATGATCACACTTGGTTTTAAGCAGGAGACTTAGAGAAAGTGGCTCTCTTAACTCTATAAAACTCCTGTGAAAGGAGAAAGTCCACATCCTGATCTGCCCGTAACCATTCCTCTGGTTTGTAATAAAGCCTAGTATATATCTTATATTGGCAATGAAAAGTGTTTGTTGAATGTGCAGTGTTTACCTGTTTAACAAATCTATTCTGCAAAGCTATAACTTTAGAAACCAAATATAACAAATGATATAACGAGTCTAGTCATTAATAACAATCAGTCTAGGTAGTTCTCATATCATTTAATTTATTATATTGAATTATATAAGCACTGCTGAATCAATTGTTGGTTCAGAATTTCTCACCAAGCTTAACGGGTTTGGGAACTTGGAAAAAGCTATTACCAATCATGCGATTTAAGAATCCAATCTATTATATAATCTAGAAGACTAAACACACCTTGTGGAAGAATCTTATGTAGATGATCTGAAAGAAGGACTAGTTTGAGATTTGATTTTGGCATGATCTAGGATGATTTTTCGTTAGTTATAGAGAGATGGATGACCGATGAAGCAAATAGAATGAAGGATAAAAGATAATAAGTACTGGATCAGATATCAAAAAATCCAGAAGACTAATAATTATGAGACTAGGAAGAAGATTTGATTTAGTGGCCGCAGATCTACCTCCTGTTCAGATCTATCTTATAATATCTATATCTTATAATAATCTTTTTGAACTTAATTATCTTGAAATATATAATTTATTTTAAGGTTTAATTTTTAAATTTCAAATTTTTTTTTTTGAAAATTTAACTTTTTTAATATTTATTAGGGTTAAAAAGATTCGAAAGAAAAAGACTATATTCAGTATACTGTAGCGATAGTTGATGGGGAATAGGGTAAATCTTCGCCGGGTAGTGCTCGTAGATCTTTATATAGTTCCCCTGGACCTCCTGCTCCACTGATTCTGCTCCGAGAAACCAGTACCTATCCCCAGACCCCCCACGACAGCGGCCGCCGAAATAAGTGTTGTTAAGTTTTGGCAGCCCTCTTTGGGCCCTTCATCCTCATTTTACACCCTCAAGAAGGACAGATCTAATCTCGCAAGATAATCATCGCAGACCATAACAATACCAGGTAAGACGACGAAGAAGGCAACAACATCGATTGACGAAGAGCTCCTAGATCAGAAACAGCACAACGGAATCTGTACGGAACACAGCAATTCTGAAGATACCCTCCAGCATAAGGAGCCCGCTTATAACACAAGGGGAAGACGTCACTCCAGCACGGCCGATACTGGAAAATGTTGCATACAACAACTAGGGCACTAGAGGTAATTGTGCGGATTCTTTATCTATGTATTTCAAGTAAGTCCCTAACCATTTACACAGAAAGAACTATGGTTCTCGAATATGATGAGTTAGATAATCCCGACCCCAAAACTGCTGCCGTTTCTGTTTCAGTGGACGCGAGAGCTGATCCTGCCTTTGACTTTAGCAAACGAATTGATCCGTCGCTCGGTTATGAAGCATGGTGGGATAGTGAAGGCGTTTGTACTGTTGAAACGGAACTCCGTCCATTTCCTCTACTGGAGCAGGATAACTTACCTTCGGCGCCTATACTCGCCCAATACCTGCCTTCTTCTTACTACCACTCCCCCGGGGCATCATACGACTGGGTCAACCAACATATTATTGGTGAGACCAAAGGGGGAGTATCAAACGAACTAGCATCCCCAAACTCTACTTCAACTATTGGGTGAGAGTAGTATATGAGGGATCGACAAAAACGATGCTGAGCTTGAAATTATGGAGTAAGATAAGTTGTCGTCAGCTCCTGCTCCGAGTTCTTCACGTCCTTCCCGTCACTCTACGGAGCCATCGCACCCTTAGGCAGATCAGGAACATAATCAAGGCGGGGTTGGTAATGGCAGATCAGAGGATATCGGGCATGGTTCTTCATTTGGCAGTCAAAGCGAAGGAGAGGAGCCACAAAAGATATCTGCAACGGGTGGGTGCGGCAGTGGTGACGACGGTGAAGAGTGGGGCGATGGGGAGAGAAGCGGCGAGAGATTAGCAGCGGCAACCATCACCCCAAAGCAGCAATCGCGGTCATTATACAAGTGACGAAGATGATGGGGATTCACGGACTGCTACCTACAAAACAGCGGAGATTCCTCCTAGCAACTGGCGAAAACGTTCTGACACCGCCTGATGAGCTAACATCCGTGGACAGCGTTCACCACCACAGAACCTCTCGAAGTTGCTCTGTGGAGTCGACACCAGTTGTAGAGTATCAAAAGTGGTTTTTTCAAGGATTCCTGAAACGCATTAAATTCGGAAATAAGACAATATAAAATTTCGAATTCTAGTTGTCACAAATTCCGGAGCACCTCCAATTCCCCGTCCTTTCTAGAGCACACAATGCCCTCACTGTCTTAGTACATGACAGGAATTTCAAGACCCGGAGTAGCTACGGCACCAATAACAGCGACAGGAGGTAGCAGTAGATCAAAGGAGCAAGAGTGTCTCTTGGCCAAGATGGTCGACCAAGAGAAGACCTGGACGGAGATAGCAGGGCATCTCCCAGGCTACGCACTGCAGTCACTGAAGGAGATATTCAAGGAAGAAATCCTCGGAAGCGGGATAGAAAGCCAGGTGTCAGGAGTACCGCTGGTTTGTATTTTTTTATTTTTTTATTTTTTTTATGAAAGAATTAATTACAAATACCGTCTAGCTCACGGACAAGAGCAAGGCTGGTTTTCGAGCACAAAAGATGCGGTCGATTAGGTAATGTGTGTAATACACTAATAGATGCCTCTCAACTTTTCACGACAAGTTCTTTCTCTTTAGCCATCTCTGCATACATATTATACTTTTCACGTCGGGAAAGATTCCTGATCTGCATCTTATGCTAAGAGCCAGAACCCACCAGCCTTATATGTAGCCTCTCCCGATGACCATGAAACATTTGGAGGTCGTTGTATGAGCGAGGAACCCTTGAGACGTGGGTAGCTCAGTGTCGACCATTGCGCCGTCTTGTCTTACGCAATTCACGAGTGATAGCATCGTTGCGGGTGAAGGTCTTCTCACACCAATGACATTACAGATTTTTTCTTGTCTGAATTAAGAATAGTAGCCTCATGGCGCCTGAGATTGTAGGGTCGTGAGAAGGTGATGTTACAGGGTCTTCCCGTTGACCTTAAGCACCGCAGCAGCCTTCTACAATAGACTAAACCGCATTCAAAACCTAAGGTACCTTGTCTACTAATCAAGGTAAGTCTACTAGGTCACCGCTGACCACAAAATCCCTGACTTTGCTGATGTCGAAGGTCCGTGGATACGTCCCACCAGATGATAGGATGCTGATGAATGTTATGTTCCCAAGGGGAAATATAGCAATGAAATCGTTGGGCGAGAAGGACAGATTTTTGGGGTTTGATGTATATAGAAAATTATCTTTCGCATAAACTTCCTTGACTTTAGTGTCTATTGCAGCAGTGATATTTTGAGGTATAGTTAATAATATTTGAGATTTTGTGGAAATCGGCACGTTTGAGATATCCAAAGCGTTGGACAATGTTGGCCGATTTATTTCCGATATAGAATATCTTGCCATTGATACTGAAAATTCTGTGTCAAGTACCAGTTCCTCTAACCTTAATATAACTTGAGCAGGCCATAAGCATGCCAGAGCTGCCATCGACATAGATGGGAATTCAATTCACACCAAGTTTTGATGCAAGAACGAATTATTTAGTGAGATCTACAATAGTTTATAAGGATACGGTGTAATCTATCGGGTCTGAATAGTGCCTACTCTAGATATTATTAGCAAAAATGTTTGCTGTGGTGTGGAGGACGCTGTTAGTGATAGCTTAAAGGTGGAAATTTCAGACAGTGGTAAGTTAGGAACTTCCTGGCAATAGATTTCCATGCCATACTAATTTGATATAGCAACATATGAGTTATCTACATACAAAAACTTCGCAACACCTCCTCCTGGCGCACTCGGCCTTGCCAATTTACAAGTCCTCCATTCGAAGCTGCGGAGACCGCAGTTCGGGAACCACTTGCAGAATACGCAGTCTCATTAGAGACATATAATATTCGACTTGCAGAATTACAAATTATTTAGCTGGGGTGGCCTCTCATTGCCACAGAGCCGTTCGCTGTAAATGTGTAATTGCCGTTGCCGCTGCCGTTGCCGTCTTTGACCTCAATTTATTAAGCGATCCCCGCATACACATTATCCGCATCCTCCAAAGAGTGTTTCAATCCGGGCGATAAAAACATGTACAATTTATTAAAATAAGCTTCAGGTAGAGCACATGATGAACGCAAAAAAGACCTTGCACTTTATTGGTTAATGAGTGACGTTGAAATTAGCCAAAATACACGCACCTTCCAAAGCCTGAACTGAATCCTGGGCACTTTGGCACTCCAGGTAAGGCTAAACACGAAAGCCTCATATAAGGTCTCGAAGACATATGCAAGTCGGTTATCCCTATTTGGTCGAATATCGCCGTTATTGTTTAATTGCAATTCCAAAGTGGAAAAGTCTATCTGAACTTCAGCTCCTTCTTCCATTCAACCGTCTTGGCACCACAGCAACAAGCCATGAATCGCGAGCTAATCACCATCACCAACGTCAGCCAAGTCGAAGTAAAACGTAAATCGAACTTAGACTTGGACTTAGGTTTCAAATCCAAGTTTAATTCATATTTTCTAATTAAACTAGTTTATTATTTATTTAAATTATATTTAATTTGATTAAGTCAATAATTTGATTCTAAATTTAAATCAAAGTTTTTGAAAACGGGCCTTAAATCAGACTTCAACTTCGACTTGGCCAACCTTAATCATCATGTAGTAATATATTACTATGGTATAGTATATTGTTATGAGTATTGCGTACAAACTCATATGGTTGGTATATTTAGGATTGTTCCTTTACCTACTTTCTTAACAATAGCATTTTTCTCTCATCTCTCATAAGGTCCTATATTTGTTAAATTTCCTCAATATCTGTTCTAATATGCGGACTCACTGTCTTTTGGGCTTGCTGCTCATTGTCGCAGCACAAGCTACCCATGAGCGAAAAGTCGTCAGGCTAGATATCATCAACTGTTTGAATTCGGCAAGTGTACCACAAGCACTACCAAATTCCACAGCATTTACACAATCAATCGCACCCTTCAATTTACGTCTTCAATTTACGCCTGTCGCAGTTGCAATTCCAACGACGGTTGCTCAAGTTCAAGCTGCAGTCGTGTGCGGAGCAAGCTTGGGAATCACCGTATCGCCGAAGTCTGGAGGGCACAGTTATGCATCTCACGGACTTGGAGGAGAAGACGGACATCTCATGGTGGATATGAAATATTTCAACACGGTGTCTTTGGACAATTCAACTGGAATCGCAACTATTGGCCCCGGTGCAAGATTGGGAAATGTTGCGCAGGCCCTATATACCCAAGGCCAAGCTGCTCTCAGTCATGGAACCTGTCCAGGGTGAGAAAATTTTCTTCAAGGAGATCGTCAACTAAAAGTTTTCCAGCGTTGGACTTGGCGGCCATGTCCTGCATGGTGGATACGGTTACTCGAGTCACACACACGGCATGGCTCTTGATCTTTTAATCTCAGCTCAAGTAGTCGCTGCGAATGGTAGTGTTGTAACTGCTTCCGAGAACGAGAACCAAGAGCTCTTCTGGGCGCTTCGAGGCGCCGGGTCGTCATATGGCATCGTAACGTCGCTAGAGTTCCAGACTTTTCCTGCCCCGACCAACAACGTTGTTTTCTCCACCAATTTCTTTTGGAATCAGACACAAGCTCGTAACGCCTTCGCAATTCTGCAGAATTATGCGAATACAACCATGTCAAAGCCGATGAATCTGCGGCTATATGTGACCCCGTTCGATTTTAGTATCTTGGGTGTTTATTATGGCAGCCAAGATGATTTGGAGGCAGAACTTACACCACTTCTGGCGCAGCTAGGGACTCCGTTCGGAACAAATATTGCCACCATGGGCTGGCTTGATGCACTATCGAACTATGCTTACAGTTCTTTGACCATCCCCTTTGATTACAATGTAGTAAGTCGTCGATTCACTCTTCTTGATTATGGAGTACTATACTAAACTGGTAATAGCATGAAACATTCGTAAGTCAAAATAGAACCAAGACAGCTTTCCACTAATAATTGATTTAGTTTGCAAAGAGCTTAATGACCGTGGAAGTCAACGATGCCGCCATGGATGCATTCTGGGAGTATTGGAATAATACGGCCAGGGGAGTAACTCGTGTATGTGCCTCGTCTGTCTCCTATATTCTCCAATTACTAACAGGTGTAGTCTTGGTATCTTATGGTTGATCTTCATGGAGGTCCAAATAGTGCCATTACCCAGGTCCCGCTTGATGATACCTCATACGTACACCGCAAAGCTCTCTTCAAATACGAGTTTTACGACAGTGTCTACTCTGGTAGCTACCCATCGGACGGCTTAAGCTTCTTAAATGGCTGGGTGAGTACAATCACGGATACGATGGCGGACACTCAATTCTCTCCTGTCGGCATGTATATCAATTATGCTGATCCGACACTTACTGCTGACGAGGCACACACGGCTTATGTAAGTATTTGCCTCATATTCCTGCTTGAAGGATAGAATTGACGTTAGGAAGTGGCTGGAACATTATGATAAATTGGCACAGATCAAGGAGACTTGGGACCCTACTCAAGTCTTCTCAAATCCGCAGGCAGTTCTGAGGGAGTAGTCGAATGTTTAGAAAGAGGTAGTACAGATAAATAATACTGAGGAATTATTGTATAAACATATCTTCAGTGCTATTCTGTGCTCCAAGTACTTCCCTGTATCGTCTATACCGCAATATTACTTATTGTATTTGTGTTCTCCAACTGTTCAGTAAACGCTGGTGAATTATGAGCCTCGCCGAAATGGAAGGGGCTTGCTCGACCGTGTATAAAGGGGGCAGATTTTCAAATCTCGCGAGCGTCAATTCACCACGATCTGGGCATTGGTAAATAAGACTATGCTGTCCCAGTTGTTCTTCACGATGCCGGCCATCACCGCGAGCCTCGTGATTGTACTTAAGGTGGTGAAGAATGTGTACAAAGCTCCCGACATCGCTCTTCCCTTTCTGAAGGCGATTTGGATCGTATCAGGCTAGGTCATTCGCTCGTTGTAAGCCTTAGAGACTATTTACTTTCAACAAGCTCGTAGTAACATTATTAGATATTTTGGACCTTAGCTCTTTAGACAAACATGTCAAAATAGAAACTTAACATTTCTTAGACTAATGCTACAACTAGTTATAAAAAATACTTATAAAATAGCCGATTATTAATATCGAAGTCTTTAGTCTCCGGTAGGATTTATCCTCTTTATTTATTAAAATCATAAATAAATAGCAAACACAGTTAACAAAAATATATTAGTACAGCTGGATAATAATGTAGTTGGTGCGTGACTTTGTAAGAAATTTAGATCTTGGGTATATCTTCCTTTGGTAGAGGAGCGCCATTAATATAATCCATGCTATGGAGTAAAAATGAATGTCGATCGCAAAGCCGGAATTTTGAGCCGAAATCGCGAGAGGGGATTTAGGCAGCAGATCTAATGCATATTCCAGAGCATCGTGCAGAATATAGTGCATATTCCGAAAAATTGTGGAGATGTATAAATTAAAAACACTTCTTCCGCCACAAAAAACGAGTTGCGATTTGAGGGAGAGTTTCGATAATAAGGGACGAGCAATCTATACGCCACGTATCTGGAATAAGTATGATGTAGACAATATAGATTACTTTGGGAAGCAAACGCCATACAGCAGAGTCTTTGGTCCCCGAGTTGCGAGATGTGACTTAAGTCGTTTATTGCGCAGGTATAAAATCCTTGGTGAGCCTACGAACAAACCTGGACATCTAAGAGAGGGAGTCGTGAAGTAAATTCTTATTGCAATTATGGGCTTTTTCACCAGTTTGATCGCTGTCTTATCAACCTTCGTGGGTATGGTTGTCTTAGTCTTCGCGAAGGAAAACATTCCACTTCTGCAGCCCAGACAAGGTGGAAATTTCGTCACTTCCTACTGGGTCAACGACTTTGCGACTGCTGACTACATCAACGGTCCCGCAGGTCAATTTTCGATAGACTGGAACAACGGGTTTGGTGGGGACTTCGTCATCGGCAAGGGGTACTCCGCATCGTCGGGACCGGACTTGTAAGTCACATTTCACTGTTATAAAACGCTGGAGCGCAATGCAAAGCAGCAATGGCTAATACTGTCTTCCCAGTCTGTTCAACTACTCAGGCACGTTTGACGCCCATACAAACGCCAATGCTTACCTCGCGCTCTACGGGTGGACGACCAACCCACTCGTGGAATTCTACGTAATCGAGTCCATGGGCGTTCACAACCCATCCGACAATGCTAGCGCAACGCAATACGGCTTGCTGGAAAGCGATGGTGGAACGTACGAGATCTGGCAGAAACAGCGCACTAATGCGCCTTCTATCATTGGCACCGCAACTTTCCAGCAGTACTGGTCTATCCGCACTAAGATGCACTGTGGCGGTACCATCAACACAGGCAATCACTTCCGTGCTTGGGAGGCTGCCGGGCTACCGTTGGGAACTTATCAGGATATCGTCCTCGCCATCGAAGGCCAGCAGGGTAGCGGTTCTGCCAATCTGACCGTCGGCATCTTGCCGACTACCTCCCCTCTCGAGACGCCTACATCGACACAGCGAACACAGACCTACCACTACTCTACCCATTATACATCTACTACTACCACGAGCTCAAACGGGCCCACGTCCCAACCAGCGTCTACCAATATCTCAGCTCACATAACATCAATAAAGGCAACCTCTACCGGTCCTGCATCTACTATTATATAACGAACAAGTGAGGTAAAAGGGATTCAGTAGTTGTCATATAATAGATATTAAGTACCTTAGTTAGGAACTATAGTCGTTTTAAGAGCACTCGAATATTAGATTATATTAGTCTTACACATAATCGATATAAAAGAATAACAGTTATTGTGATGGCCTATAGTAATGAAGTACGCCTAGCAACCTAAGGCAACTAAGCGGCCTAGCACTTGTTTTACATATAACCGGCTATAGTTGCCTAGCGCCTAGTCATGAGCTACAGCTGTACTCTGTACTGGCTTAATTTTTAATGTAGTTCGAATTATCGATACTAATGGAAAGGCATGCTGGCGGATGTGGATCAATACGTGCGAAACTGCCACCTCTGCAAAAGGGTTTTGAGCCACTGTGATAAGATCCCTGGCCTTTTACAGCGGCTCCCGGTACCAGAACGACCCTGGCAGCATATATCTATGGACTTTGTCTCTTTCAATAAGGATAAACATGGATATTGCAATTTACTGGTTGTCATGGACAGATTGTCAAAGGAGTCTATCTCAATTCCCTGCCATAAGGCCACCACTGCCTGGGAAATAGCCTCTTTGTTCATCTACCACGTTTGGCGCTACTTTGGCCGCCCTGATTCTATTGTGTCTGATCGAGGACCTTAAAGGGCACCACAAAAACTCAAAGCCTTTCACCTGAACTACCCGAGACTCCCTGGACCGAGTCTCAAACAAGGCACATCTTGCACTCGGTCTCCACAAATGCTGAGTTTCCGCTAATTGAGCCTTTGCAGGTTCTCAAATCTCTGGTTCCTTATCGGCGGCGTTGTTTGCGTTGAATCCAGAATTCTGTGTGGTCCGTCGTGGACCTATATAAGCCTGCCACTTCCTTGTTCGAAAACTCTCTGGGAGACGCACACGCAGCCTGTATGGGAATCAGAATATCAAGCGAGCCGTATCTTCTAAACGAGCGAATTAGAAACTTTGGGTGATTTGATTCATCGCAGCAGCCTGAGTATCCACCTTCGAATGCACAGAAGTTGGAAAGATAGAGCGCGGAGGTTGATAATTTGGGGTCTCTGTTAAATCTTGTTTGGTAGCATGGTCTAACAGTAGTTCTGCGCGATGACGAGGCAGTTTAATTTATAAAGCTAGAAAACGGCACTTTGTACTATATGACCAGGTTCAATTGCAACAGTCCCCATGATTCACATTCGGCCTCGTCTCAGCAACGTATATTCTTTCCCATATCCTTGCAAACGCTTTCGCCACACTTTCAAATTCATCCATTACCAAGGGATTTCCCCATTTTGATCAGAAAAGGTGAAACTTGGCCCTCCCTCTGCAAGAGTAGCCAATTCAACGATTCTTTTCGCTCCCACTTCCGTCGACGTCCCCATCGGATTGTAATTCGTCATCTTCGTCTTGACCACCCCAGGACACACTGCATTTACCATACCACCAACATCATCCAGAATTCTAGCATAATTAAGAGCCAACATATTCAACGCCGCCTTGCTGGAATCATACGCCTTGAAGTCCATGCTATAAAAAACAGTCTCCTTATTCGTCGCTGTAGAGAGGGATCCCATCAGGCTCGAGACAAACACAACGCGTGGAAGCTTCGATTTGCGAAGTAGAGGCAAGCATGCTTCGGTCAAGCAGGCTGTTCCAGTGACGTTGGTGCTAAAAGTCTGGGTAAAGAGTTCTCGTGGAGACAGACCGTTGTAGTCAAGGACAATACCCGCGTTATTGATCAGGACATCTAGGGCCCCGAATTCGCGATCGATGGAGCTTACAGCTGCGGCGATAGACTCGTCCGAGGAGATGTCAAGCTGGACAGAGGAAACTGGGAAGCCTTTGGCCACCAGGGGAGCTGCAGCTTCTTGTCCTGCTACTGCATTTCGTGACCCGATGACGACGTGGTATCCGTGATCCTGGGCAAGCTGAATTGCCGTAGCAAGTCCGATGCCTGTGTTGGCACCCGATATTAGTGCGACGGTTTGTTTCGCAGGCGTCGACATTTTGCTTCGCGTAGAATTGAGAATGAGGGTGATGTAGGAAAAGTGAGAAGTGGTAAGTGCTGAGAAATGGAAATTTGCTTAAATTAAGAACGCAATCGACCATTATATATAAGACTGCTTACTATCATTTTCGCCGGGTTAGAATGGGTACCTAGTGAAATTGGCCCCGAATGCAGATGTGGCCGTTGTAACGGCCAAATTCGCCGAAGTCTACGTGCATAGGTAGCAATGGAAATGAGACCCCGCTGATCGAGCGTATACGATTACAATCATCGAGGAGGTATCGCGGATTGGGAATCCTTGTAAAAGTTGAATTTTCGCTGGCCCTGGCAAGAAAAGGTCACCCATTGCCGCAGGTAGCATAACGCCGTGAAAGATTACAAATATCACTTAATTTAAACCAGAACTGATGAGACTACAGTGCACCTAATGGAAACAAATCAGCAGACAGTATAATACTTACTTAGAAATCAGTAGTCACAGAGTCTTTAGTTCTCCAGTCTTGAAGTCAAAGGCTAGTGAAGCGAATACGTTCTGCAAACGGAGTAGCTATGTACATACCCTGCTGTGGGAAACAATATTAACTTTTGATTGATATGCAGCTTAGAAATCAGTAGTCACAGAGTCTTTAGCTCTCTAGCCTTGAAGTCAAAGGCCAGTGAAGTGAATACGTTCTGCATTTGGATTAGCTTCAAGCGAAACATCAATCAGACTAGCATACCGCCGGAGACTATTCCCGTTTCGGACCGTACTCACCTCACATAAGCTGAGCTGAGCATAATGTCTTCCCTCGTTTTAAATCGCTCCCGAGCGATATTATGGACAAAACAATATCAGTCGTTTGCGAAACTGGCTTCTGCTTCATCTGAACTTTTCAACTTGCTTTTGACAAGGATCTTCATACAGAATTGACCGGCTTTGGTTCAGCGTAATAATGGACCTAGGCAAAGACTTTGGCATACAAGAATAATCATTCGGTTCTACCTTGACTAAGTACCTCTAGAGATAGTATCGCAGTATCCTAACCACTAGAATTGGTAATAATATAGACATATTATTGAATAGTAAGCGATTTTATTTATAGAAAGTTAGAGTAAAGACCAAAATAAAGGTTTTTATATCATTGTTTGTAAATTATTAGTTGTGTAGTAAAATAGTAATTTGTCTCTTTTTTGTTTATTATCAATTTTTATAATATTAATATTATCTATATTAAGTTTTTTGATAAATATTATTAAAGAATAATTCAATTTAAATATAATTTATACAAGAAAAAAAAATATTTGTTATAGAGAACTCAAATATATATTATATAAAAGATCTGAATTACTAGTCTATAGAAATCAAGAGTCTTTTATATACAAGGCTTTCTCTTGGATGTAGGATGTAGGATCTTGAAACGCCATACCACTGGTATTTCGGAACCAAAAGTCATTATGGACGATCTCAGTGCGGCGGCCCGTACCATTGCGGTTGTCTCAATATCAATACAAGCTATTGACTACGAGCTTCGTCAATATGAAGCTGACCTTGAAAAACTCAAAAAAGTCTTTCTTGTGGCTCATTTGTATTACTCCCTGTAAGAGTCTTTTCAATCCAGCTTTGGGGCTACTGGTCATCATATCTAATAACTTCCAGGACACCTTCCCTGAACTTCGAATTGCCTATGCCCCTCATGCTAAACGTGACTGTGCCAAAAATCAACCAGGGAACGACTTCGAAACTAAAACTTCTTGTTTCAGCTTCCAGCTCGATGGCTGAATCGCCATTCAAGATCGCCTCAAAGACCGTAAGCCTCAACAAAAGCTCTCAGTATCTAGTTCCAATCAAATATTCAGTTTCTGAGATATGGGACTTGATCAAAGTGCTAAAAGGCAACCCAGAGACGTATAGAAGAGCCATTGGACAATTAGAGGTTATCACGAGGAAGACGGATCGAATCGAGGCTTTCATGATCAAAGAAAGGGAACTCGACCCGGCTTATCACCGTGCAGATGAAGCATTGTCCTTCTGCAGTAATCAGCTGAGGAGCTTGTCAGTAATGATGATGGCCACCCGAAAACAACTTGCTTTAGACGAAGAAACTACCATTTCCCCACCCTATATCTCGGCAAAACTAGAGGAAGCTATTTCAATACTCTCTACAGCTAATGTTGGTGACGCACAACTCGAACAATCCACCAAACACTATAATATTTTGAGGGGTAGAATTATTATCTCTTGGCGATACCAAAACACTTTGTCCTTACGACCGTCGCTTCCTTTTAATATAAAGTCCGCCCATCCTCACATAACAACCATAATGACCTTGCGGATTCACCTCCCATGACGGGAGTTTGCAAAACCAATTGTCTCTGCACTCCACAAGGATGTTTGACGGTCATCAACTCAGTATTCGCCTCCATCACGTGGTTCCTTACGACGATCATTCTATTAGAGCCTGTCAATCTGGGGATCTTGCAGAACTCCGGCATATTCTTGCATCCGGGGGGTATGGTAATAACATAACTGACCCCGATAGAAGATCTTTGCTTCACGTTGAGTTTCGGTCTTTGCAGGGTAGCGATCGCTTGCTAATTTAAGTTTTAGTACGGAGCCGCAAACTTGCACCACAATATTTGTCAGTTTTTGATCGAATACGGTGTACAAATTGATGCCGTAGATGCATTTCAGCGGCACTAAGTCAGGTAAATGACAAAGGAATCACTTGGGTTTACAGCTAACAGGACTGTGTTACATGTTGTAGCCTTGAGGTCGGCATATATTTCCTCCCATCAGGAGAAGGAGTGGAAGGCGATACTGGCTTCCTTGGTCGAAGCAGCTTCTGGGAAATCGAGCCCCACTGCCCAAGATGAAGCTGGGCAAACTTTCTTTCATCTTTACCGAGGATCTCTAGAGAATTATTTATGGATGCTCGAGAAGTTCTTAAATGAAAACATGGATATTAAGGGCTCCATCGGATATCAGCCCCTTCATTCCCTGCTAACGAATCTGCTGGCACCCATGAGCGACTTGTTCAACAAGGAGAACCAACTGAACGAAAACCAGAAGACAAAAGGGTGCCTTCCAAGTACAAAGACTATTATATATGGCGTGAGATCATTCGATATTTGGTGAAGTTAGGAGTCGACATACATGCAGTTACGGACGGCGGGATTGAAGGAAAAACCCCTCTGGATTTCATTTTGGCAGCTGATGCTCTAGAACCTTGGCTACAAGGCCTCGAGTCTTCGAGTGTATCTGTTCCAGAGTACCTTCAGGAGGAGGAGAGGCTTCATCGACATGGAAGCTCCTTTGAAGAGAAGCGTTTCCGAAGTGTCAAGAAGAATCGCCCAGCTTTCCATCTCAAACACGGGCTCCGGGTGTTACGAGTCAAAATTGATTGGCCTGCACCGCACCGTTCAAAAGCTTGGTTCGAAGTGATTGATAACCCTGATCACGCTTTTCAAAATTGTTATTATGATCTGGACCTCCTTTTCGGAGATCGAAAGCGGGATCGGTGCCTAGCGCTTTTCCAGTTTTCCACCTGGTTATCTTGGCGAAAACCTTCCAACAGAATTGCAGGTCTTCCAGGCTATTCCTTATGGGTAGTGACAGCCGCTTCTTTCCGGTTGGCCGATTTTTACTCAACATGGACCATCAAAACACCACTATCTGTGAGAGTTTTCATTCTGGTGAGCATCTTTTCTTTGGTGGCCCGCGATTGGGTAGAAGCTGTTAAATTTCATGATCTTGAAATTTTCGCTTTTCAGTTGATATTATTGACAGCTAGCGGCATTATCACTGCTCTTTAGGTTCCTTGGACCTTAGCAAAAGGGTTGTTGACAAAACCCGCCAAGAATTTGTCAAGTGTCTAGACAAAGTACTTGGTATCTATAGGAAACTCTTGTTTATGTAGCTCATTTGTCAAGCTGGGGTCTTTTCTCCATAGATGCGCTCGCCCTGATCTTATCCGGAAAGCCCATACTACGCTGCTTTGTGTAACTATAAATAGACCAACTACTCGTTGATTTTTTTTTGACTTTACACTTAGGAGTGCGGATATGAGATGTTTGTAGATACGAGATCGCCACCCACTTCGTTGAACCGGGTCACCAATGCCCTTTTGTCGAATGCCCCAGTATCTACAGTTGGAGATCATGAGATAGGCCAGCCATCTCACCCACCTCCAGTACACCAAAGGCGGCATAGGGTCCAAGAACAATCAGGCGTCATACCGAACCAAATGTCAACACCGGGCGGTACACGAGAGAATTCGTCGACACAGGGATCGAGCGTATTATCTGAGGCGTCTACCTCCACTGCATCAACGATGATGTTCAGAGAAAGAGGTTTTCTGCTAATGTGCGTTAATACTGGGAAATATATGACCGAATTGAGTCATGTTGAAACCACCTACTTGGGGAATGACTATGTGCTTTTCTCAAATATTCGAGCAAACTACGAGGCATTGAGTCGGGCACCATTAAAATTCTACTCTTTGTATCATCCAACCTCGGCCCGCTTAGTGAGAGTAAGTCTGTTATCTCGATGGTCTGAAGACTAATTACTAAGTCTTGTAGTTCGAACTGGTGCCAATCAACCAACCAGGGGGGTCGTTCGTCGGAGGTATAAAAGCCCCATCGCTACCTCCACCTGAACTGGTCATCAAAAGGCAGTATCACTACGCACCTTGTCCTATCGAAACAGAGATTGACTCGTTCTTACCAGAGCTGGGCTTCTGGCACCAGTTCTACAATCCGCATACTTGTGCTCAACTCTGGTGGCTCACACGATTACCCACAAATCTCGAGACACAGTTACAGGCCAACCCCGGAGTTCAATGTCTAGGTTATTCAACCATAGACCTATCAACTAAAGGGACTTCGACTGGATCACCTGACTAGTCCCCCCTTTCCCTCCAACCACAAGAATGGCATCGCTCCAACTCAACACTCTTGGCACATGGAGAGTGGAGGCGGAGATATGCAAAGCTCAGTCGCGACCTACAAAAATATTCTCACCAACGCCAAACTTGCAACAGACCACCTCGTCAACATCAAAGAATACGCGGTTTACAACAAGCAAGTTCCAAGCGGCGGTGCGTGGTGGATTTCGCAGCTTGAACGGGTCAATGCCATCAATCTGCGAGGAAATTGGCTCTCCACAAGGTCGCTTCATGATTTCATGGCCGGTCTGCTAGGCAAACCGAATGCGGGAACAAGATCCTACAGCTCAACCGCTGGTGGGTATTGGCCAGCTGCAGAATTCAACGTCTACAGATACTACAATAAGAACATGACTGGAAACCGTATCGCTACCGACCCCACGCAGGATCTACAAGGCGAGGTGTATGCTGTCGTCGACAGTGACAGAGTGAGACTTCTGGTTAGTACTAGAGTGCCCACTGGGACATAGTACATCAACCTCTCGAGCTTGTCCTCTATCAGTTTACCTACTAGTGGAACGTTGAACATTCACACATATCGCTTTAATGGCTCTTCAAACCACTTTCAGGAGTATGACTACCCAGTAGATTTAAGAGTCTATGAGCATTTGTACTCTAGCAATCAATTGTCGTTCCCCATCTACACTATAGAGACTTACTCAGCTCTTGCATTTAAGTTCTCTCGCACCAGTGGAGCTACCATTTAAGCTTGCCTGTCTCATGATATGGTATCTCTTGTCTATAGTTGCGCTAAGCTAATGTGGATCACGCTTCCTCTAAAGAGCTTCATGGTGCACTAAGCTGGGGAGTAACAGTACCAACATTCCAACGTTATTCAATTGTATACGCATATTTAATGGACCCCATGGCTCTATCTTATTCAAATCTTTGACTTTACTCGTATTGTAGAGGTTCGTACAAAAGGCCACGACTATTGATTTGAGAAAATCTAATTTTATTGGGCGTGAAATATACTCCGAACCTCATCCGTACCCACTTTATACTGTTTTGGAAGTTTAGTGTGTTCCATTTTCAGACGAAGAAAGAGTGAGTACTGTGGAACTGTTACCGAACCAAGTTTTTCACATTGCCGGCCGCGGACCAAGGATTTTCCCCCGCCGGGGCCCAACCTAGCCCACGCCTGCTCCGGAGGGGTAGTCATATGGACAACCGTTGTACGCAGGCTAATCACGGACCTTAGCATCCTTCCCCTGCAGTATAGCATATCTTAGGATAACGCAGGAAATGCGGGGTAACAGCTGACAGCTGCTCCGATGCCATTTATTTTAGAACTATTTCCCTACAGCTCTCACCATTGAAAAAGTGCGATATACAACCGCCAACCTCAAGTTAATCTCATATCCAGACCATCTCCTGTCAAAATGGAATCTGCGGCAGCGAAGCTCGACATCTCTCACGAGGAGGCCCAAGATGCCGACATCCATCCATGCACAGGTATCGACGCACCAGATATGAAGAACAATACTCTTCTTGCCCGACAAGCTGCTCAAGACGAGCACAACTTGACAGTCATGCAGGCTCTTCGCACACACCCTAAAGCGGTCATGTGGTCCCTCCTTGTCTCGACATCGATCATTATGGAAGGCTATGATCTTGTACTCATATATTCTTTCTATGCCCAAAGTAGCTTTTCCCGAAGATATGGGGATTTTGTCACCAGCTCCAATTCCTACCAGATTTCGGCATCTTGGCAAGCTGGTCTGAGCAATGCTGTTGGAGTGGGCACTATAATTGGTGCTTTTGCCAATGGATATTTTACGCAGAGATTTGGATATCGAAAGGTGTTGCTCGTGTCCCTTGCTGCCATTGTAGGCTTCGTTCTAATATCATTTTTTGCACCAAACCTTCCAGTGCTTCTTGTTGGGGAACTACTTTGTGGTATACCGTGGGGGGTTTTTGCAACAATGGCACCAGCATACGCATCAGAGGTCTGCCCCTTGGCTCTTCGCGGGTATCTCACCGTCTACGTCAATCTTTGTTGGGCATTTGGACAGCTAATCTCGGCGGGAGTCCAATCGGGCTTCTCAACCAACAATACCCAATGGGCGTACCGTATACCGTTTGCGATTCAATGGGCTTGGCCACTTCCACTATTTGCCATACTCTACTTTGCCCCTGAATCCCCTTGGCATTTGGTTCGCGCTGGAAAGCTGGACGAAGCCGAGAACAGCGTGACCCGGCTCTCATCTTCGAGTCAAAAGCACAGCGCGAAACAGACTGTGGCCATGATGGTCCACACGAACGAGTTAGAAAAAGACATTGACGCGGGAACATCTTATTGGGATTGCTTCAAGGGAATCGATCGCAGGCGCACAGAAATTGTCTGCATGGCCTTTGCCGCCCAGCCATTATGTGGCTCATCGATGGGAGGCACCCCAACGTATTTTTTCCTCCAGGCAGGCTTGCCCAACTCCATCTCCTTCAAGCTGTCTGTTGGAGGACTGGGCCTCGCGTCAGTTGGCACAATCGTGTCCTGGTTTTTACTCCACTCGTTCGGTCGTCGCACGCTTTACCTGTGGGGTCTTGCTGGCCTGGCAACTATCTTGTGGATCGTTGGCATCATCAGCGCTGCAGCCAAAGATTCCGTTGCTGGTAATTATGTACAAGCGACTATGATGCTTCTATGGCTGCTTTTGTATTATTTGACTGTAGGACCCATCTGCTATGCCATAATCTCCGAGACGTCCTCCACTCGCCTCCGCAACAAGAGTGTGTGTTTATCCCGAATCGTGTACTATATTGCGCAGATCATCGCCAATGTAGTTAATCCGTACATGCTTAACCCTACGGCAGGTAACTGGAAAGGGAAAACAGGGTTTGTCTGGGGGGGGTTTGCGTTTCTTTTCTTCATTTGGACCTTCTTCCGCCTGCCGGAGACTAAAGGGAGGACTTTCGAGGAGCTGGATATCCTGTTTGCTAACTAGGTCGGGGCAAGGGAATTCTCAAAGACGCACGTTGATGCTTATAGCGAAGAAGCTGTGGCGGAAGAAGGAGAGAAGAGCTAAAGGCTGTCATGTTTGGTGACCTTACCAAACAGGGCTGAAAACCCTCATTTACCGTTTTGTATATTTCTCTGAACAATACAGCAAGATACTCCCTTTTTTTCTAAATGGATTGAAAGTTATTATGTGCATTTTGAACAAGTCTGTACAGTTTAACTAAAATTTCACAATACCCGTAGGATAGATAATTAGAAAAGTTCCAGAATTATTGAGTTTTTTTTGGGAATCTATTTATTAATACCTATACCTATGATTGACAATTGTTGCACCAATTAATCATGGTGTTTAAAATCTAGACTTATGGACTCATTGGTATTTGCTAGCCGCGTGCTGCATCGCGTAAGAAATTGCTCCGGTGGGGTTGTCCATTATGCGGGGTCAACCTATCGATTTAGCCAAGGTCCGGCGGGGTTAACGTCACTGGATCGATCATCGGTGCTCTACCCGTATCGATTCTCAGTCGTGCCGGGGTGGCACATCTATAGTGGATCCAAAATGGTACTCTATTGTATACAATATTAAAGTCACCGCCCCACGACGTCTCTGGCAATCCGTCCAGTCCTGTGTGTGAAGCTTGAACATTCGCCCAGAATTCATCATGTTGATCAAGGAACAAGATTGCCTTGTGTTCCAGTACGATGCAGAGCAGTTATGGCTTCAGCCTTGGGGAAATAACGCCTTCCGTGTACGAGCAACAAAGAAGAGCAAGATGCCCGATGAAGCGTGGGCGCTGCATCCGAAACCGCCAGCTTTCCGTGGAGTTCAAATCGTCATAGATGATAGTTCTGGCTCCATCACGAATGGCAAAATAAAAGCTACCATTACAAAACTAGGGAAGCTCACTATTACCAACTATCATGGCAGAACGCTGCTGGAGGAATACACACGAAACCGCCGCGACATTCTGGACCCTAAATGCAGTGCTCTCGAAGTCGAAGGACGTGAATTCAAGCCTATAATAGGTGGCGATTACCATGTAACTCTAAGGCTTGAATCCGTCGAGCCAGATGAGAAAATCTTCGGAATGGGCCAATACCAGCAACCGTATCTCGACCTGAAGGGCCACGATATTGAGCTTGCCCATCGTAATTCGCAGGCAAGTGTGCCCTTTGCCCTATCTTCTCTTGGCTACGGCTTTTTATGGAATAACCCCGCTGTTGGACGCGCTGTGTTGGGGAAGAATGTCATGAGTTTCGAAGCGTTCTCGACCGACCTGCTGGATTACTGGGTTGTGGCAGGGGATTCTCCAGCTGAGATTGAGGAGGCGTATGCGTCTGTAACTGGGACCGTACCTATGATGCCTGAGTATGTTGATTCCATAGCGGAGGATGCTTTCGTTAGATCCCGAATATCCAATAAGTTTCTTCCAATCTGAAATACTCCTGCTAATTATTAAATCGGTAGGTACGGTCTCGGATTCTGGCAATGTAAACTCCGCTACCAGACACAAGATGAACTCCTCCAAGTCGCGCGCGAATACAAGAAGCGCCAACTACCCATTGATCTGATAGTAATTGATTTCTTCCATTGGCCAAAACAAGGAGAATGGAAATTTGACCCTACTTACTGGCCGGATCCAGGCAAGTTAGCGATTTTTGTAGAAGTTGGGTTAAGTTAATTCTTAGTAGACGCAATGGTTCGGGAGCTTACAAACATGGGCATCGAGCTTATGGTTTCCATATGGCCGACAGTTGACAAGAAGTAATTATATTTTCTACGTATCTTCAAAATGGGGAACCGCACCGTATTGACTTCAAGTCTCTCAGGTCAGAAAACTTTCAAGAGATGGTTGAACACGGTTATCTGATTCGGACAGAACGTGGAATACGAACCGCGATGGACTTCGAGGGTGAAACCGTTCATTATGATGCAACGAACCCCGCGGCACAGAAGTACGTCTGGGAGAAAGCAAAGAACAACTATTACTCCAAAGGCAAGTGTCATTCTGACCCGGGAATTCTTCCGTTTTTTATTCCGATTCGTACTTGGTTTACCTATATATATATGTATTGAGCGATGATACTAATCCCCAGGCAAAATAGGCATTAAAACTTTCTGGCTTGACGAAGCAGAGCCTGAGTACACCGTGTACGATTTCGAAAATTACCGTTATCACCGCGGTACTAATCTGCAAATTGGAAACATCTACCCTTTAGAATATGCTCGCACTTTCTACGAGGGTCAAAAAGCAGCCGGCCAGAAGAACATTGTAAACTTGTTGAGGTGCGCATGGGCAGGAAGCCAACGTTTTGGTGCCCTTGTCTGGAGTGGTGATATTGCTTCTTCTTGGGGGAGCTTCCGCAACCAGCTAGCAGCAGGTCTTAATATGGGTATCGCCGGAATTCCGTGGTGGACGACTGATATTGGTGGTTTCCACGGGGGAGATCCAAACGATGAATCATTCAGGGAACTTTTCGTTCGCTGGTTCCAGTATGTTTTGATTATATATTCTGTCCATTTTGACAACAGTAGCTAAGTGAAATTTTCAGATGGGGTACCTTTTGTCCAGTGATGCGACTACACGGCGATCGAGAACCGCGCCAGCCTCAGCAAGGCACCACAGGGGGCGCCACATGCTGCAGCGGCGCCGACAACGAGGTTTGGTCCTATGGTCCCAAGGTATATGAGATCTGTAAGAAATACATGTCTATCCGCGAGCAATTGCGTGACTACACGCGCGGTATCATGGAAGAAGCCCATATTAAGGGAACTCCTGTGATTCGTCCTTGCTTTTATAGTTTCCCTGCGGATAAGAAGAGCTGGGAGGTCTATACTCAGTATATGTACGGCGATAAGTATCTGTGCTGCCCGGTGTTGGCGCCAGGATTGAAAATGCTGGATATTTATCTACCTGCTGGAGCCGAATGGAAGTCATTTGCAGGAGAGACAAAGCTCATGGGTGGCCAGATGGTTCAAGTAGAGTGTCCTCTGGATGTTATGCCAGTTTTTGTTAGGCAGCAGTAGATTCGTCGCGCTTTACAGCTCAAGCATGGTATAAACTCTTAAGTGTATATATAATTGAAACTTGAATAGACGCAGCACATGAGGCTTCAGCCTTCACTTTATTTTTCCACAATAAAAATTAGCTGTAAGGCTCTAGAGATCTGATCTAGTTGGGCTAGCTCGAAACTAATGGCTTCACCATAGTGTTAACATCACGTAACCAATGTACTGAATGAAAATAGAAGAAATAATAGCTCATTGGAACTGCTATCGACCGAAACGTTGGTTTTGGTCCTATAGTATATCAAAACCCAGAAGCTGAAAGAACCACAGTCGAAAAACTACCATAAGATCGTTTCCTCATATGAGTAAACTCTAAAATGCAACTCAAGATTTGAAGAGTTATATGGAGGAGATATCAGACTACAGTTTCAATTGGTGGGATCGAGTATATTGGCCAGAGAATTGGACTGGTGGCAGTGCTTGCCTGTAGAATAATCAGAGGACACTAACAATAGAGATCTCTATAGTCTATTATTAATTATATTTTATACAAAAATTTGAAAATCAAAAATTATAATTATAATATTAATATTGGATTATTTCGAATTTTTATTAAAAATAATAATAATTTTTTTCTAGAAATATTTGATTTTATATATTTTATTGAAATTATTATTATATATTTTTATTATATTCTATTATATTTTATATTACAAAATCATTTTAAAAAATATA
>Ga0182030_10004100_pt1 | contig 31059 bp, 26 predicted proteins | sample 812S3MmetaG_FD_121299 | JGI IMG/M metagenome (GOLD analysis project Ga0182030, IMG submission 121299) | Permafrost microbial communities from Stordalen Mire, Sweden - 812S3M metaG (Illumina Assembly) | ecosystem: Environmental > Terrestrial > Soil > Wetlands > Permafrost | place: Sweden...
GAAAGGCGTGGGCGCGAGAGCCGTTCCACGACGCGAAGATCGCCTCGATCGCTTCACGAAGTTGAGTGCGGGGTTCTTGAGGGAAAGGACGACCACTGTGATGTTCGACCACCGCGCGATATCTCGCGGCCAACGCCTTGTTCATCTCGGCGCTGAGCCCGCCTTCGGTGATCACCCCGGCCTCGTGCATGGCGTGGTGTAAGTGTTCGTCGAAGTGCGTGGCGTCGATGCCGAGCACGATACGTCCGTACATCGCGACGAAGCGGGCGTAGGAGTCGAAGGCGAATCGAGGGTCGTCGGTGCGAGCGACCAGGGCCTCGACGGACCGGTCGTTGAGTCCGAGGTTGAGGACGGTGTCCATCATGCCGGGCATTGAGAACTGCGCGCCAGAACGAACCGACACCAAGAGAGGATCGAGGTCATCGCCGAAGCGCCGCCCCATTCGCCCTTCGAGGCGCGATACCGCATCGTCGATCTCGTGGTCCAAGGTGAGGGGCCAGCCGTGTCGAAGGAAGGCACGACAGGCGGTGGTGGCGATCGTGAAACCGTGGGGCACCGGCAGGTCGAGCACGGAGGTCATCTCGGCGAGGTTGGCACCCTTGCCACCGAGTAGCGCCTTGAGTGACATCGGCGCGACACCGTGGTCGTGATCGAAGTCGTAGACGAAACGGCGTGATGGGTCGCCCGAGACCGAGACGACATGGTTGCTTCGCGACATGTTCTTCTCCAGAGTGAGAGGCGGGTTCTGGGCCACTGTAGCGGTCACAGCGGGCGAAATGGCCCCATTGGTTGGAATCATTCAACCAATATTTCACTATGTGGTTAAAGGAGAAAATACAGGTATTCCCAGCTGTCCTACTCTGAGTTCGACCAATCTGACCAATTACAACCATCTCGCGCACATCGACGGAGGTGGGCGAATGTCGTGATTGGCGCAACGTCAATGACGTCAGAGCAGGTGGTGGAGAATCTGGGCCAATTCCAGTGGGTGCGAACCCTGGATCGAATGGCTGGCCCCGACGACGTCGATGATCTGGTCCTGCGGGCGGCGGCGCACAAACTCTTCGACATCCTCGTCGCCAACGACTGAAGAGGGCCCCGTGGCGCGTACCAGCGTGACCGGGACCGCGATCTCTTGGAGCAATTGCCACAGGTCGATGTCGGTAGTGGGCTGCAGCGAGGCGCGACCGTGCTGCTGGTGTCGCCAGACCCAGGTGCCGTCCGGGCGCTCGACGGCGTTATGCAGTACCCCTCGGCGCAAGGACGTCTGCGAGCGGCCGGGATTGAATGCACTCGTGCAAGCGAGGATCTCATCGAAGTTGGCGAAGGATTCGGGTCCGTCGATGAAGTCGAGGATGTGGCGGGCGTTGCTCGCGTTCACCCCCGGGGTGATGTCGATCAGAACCAACTGGCTGATCAGTTCGGGGTGCTCGTGGGCGATGACGATTCCCACCAGACCTCCGTAGGACATGGCGACCAGTGGCAACGGGGGAATGGTCAGCTCCGATATCGCCGCCGCGACGTCACTGGCGTGTTCGAGCGGCGCGCGCGCACCGTAGAAGGAAGCGTCGGAGTGTCCGTGGTGGGGTAGGTCGATGGCCACCGCAGGTCGTTGCAGTGCGAGGGCCACCGTGTCAAAAGTGTGGGCGTTCTGGGCGCCGCCGTGAATCAGCACCAGTTCGGGTGGACCCTCGCCCCACACGAGGGCACTGACGTGACGCAGACCCTCGACGGCGACGAAGGCGCGACGCACGTGGGGTCGAGGACGCTCCAGGCCCCACTCCGCCAGGTTCTCTTCCAAGTACGCGAACTCGTCGTAGTCGCTCATGAAGGCATCGTAGGAGAAGTGACCGGTCACGACACCTTGTACCATTGCGGCGTGGAGTCATTGTCAAAGCGCCGTCTCGTCATCGTCACGGGGCGCTGTCACCCCACCCTCGCACGCGACATCGCTGGCAAGCTCGGGGTCGACCTCACCGAGGCGAACTTGCGCGAGTTCGCCAACGGCGAGATCCACTGCCGCTTCGATGAATCGATCCGCGGCGCGCACGTTTTCATCATCCAGACGCACTCCTCGCCCGTCAACGACGCCGTGATGGAACAGCTCATCATGATCGACGCCGCCAAGAGGGCCTCGGCCAAGTCCATCACGGCGGTCATACCGAACTACGGGTACGCCCGCCAGGACCGCAAATCCACGGGCCGCGAGCCCATCACCGCCAAGTTGATCGCCGACATGCTTCAGACTGCCGGTGCCAACCGCGTGCTGTCAGTCGACTTCCACTCGGGCCAGATCCAGGGTTTCTTCGACATCCCCGTCGACCACCTCGTGGCCGCGCCGGTGCTCGAGGACTACCTCAAGACCCACGCCGATACCAACACACTGGTCGTTGTCGCCCCCGACGCTGGTCGCGTCAAAGTCGCTGAACGCTACGCCCAGCATCTCGGTTGCGATCTCGCGTTGGTGCACAAGACGCGCCCGCGCGGCACGGCCAACGTGGCCGAGGCCCGCCACATCGTCGGTGACGTCGCGGGCCGGCACTGCGTGTTGATCGACGACATGATCGACACGGCGGGCACCATCGTCGCCGCGTGTGACCTCTTGAAGGCCCAGGGCGCAGGAGAAATCTGGGTGATGGCTACCCACGCCCTGTTCTCGCCGCCCGCGGTGGACCGTTTGTTCAACGCACCGGTCAGTCGTGTGATCGTGACCGACACCCTTCCGTTGGGTCCCGAACGGCGTTTCGAGAAGCTCGAGATCCTCTCGGTCGCCACCATCGTGGCCAACGCGATTTCGGCGATTTTCGAGGACTCCTCGGTCTCGGACATCTTCGGAGGCGAAAACCTGCTCTAGGCCTGAAAGTGTCGGGCTCCGGTGACGGCTAGACTATTCACCCTGTGCGCGACTGATAGTCGTGCGCCGAATTCGCACAAGGAGTTGTCATGTCAGAGACTACGTTGCACGCGTCCACGGACCGGGCCCAGGGAAGCCGTAACTCGCGCCGTCTGCGCACCGCCGGCTCCATCCCGGGCGTCGTCTACGGCGAAGGCATCTCCCCACTGCCGGTGTCGGTCGACGCCAAGAGCTTTCGCACTGCGGTCTCAGGCGACCAGGGACTCAACACCTTGATCGACCTCGACGCCGACGGCCAGAAGTTCATCGTGATGGCTCGAGAGCTCCAGCGCCACCCAGTGCGCGGCACCGTGTCGCACATCGACTTCCAGATCGTCGACCCCAACAAGCCCGTGGCCGCGGTGGTCCCGCTGCACATGGTCGGCGACGCCGTGGAAGTTCGCCACGCCGACTGGGAGATCGACCAGCAGCTGTTCAACCTCGAAGTACTCTCGCGCCCGGACAAGATTCCTACCCACATCGATGTCGACATCTCACACCTCACCCCCGGCATGGCCATCCGCGTCGGCGACGTGGTGTTGCCCGAGGGTGTCACGCCCGCCGGTGACCCGACGATTTCCGTCGTGAACACCCACGCGGGCCGAGCGGCCAAGACGGCCGACGCGAAGTCGTAGTCTGCCGTGGCGCTGCGGCGCTCGGTGCAAGAGGGTCGACGCGGCACGGCCAGCACGCTCGTCATCGTGGGGCTGGCGAATCCCGGCGATGAGTACGCCGGTTCGCGACACAACGTGGGCGGTGACGCCGTGCGACTCGTGGCCGAGCGCAGAGGGGCCCGACTGGTCCTCGAACGCCGCCAGCGCGCGCTCACGGTGACCTTTCCCACGCCGCGCGGCCCGGTCACCTTGGCGGTACCGACCAGTTACATGAACGAGTCCGGGTCCGCGTTGCCACCGCTGCTCACGCGAACCTCGCTACAGGACCTGACGCGCCTGGTCGTTGCGCACGACGACCTCGACCTCGACCCCGGCCGTCTCCAACTCAAGTTCGGCGGCGGTCTCGCTGGCCACAACGGGCTGCGCTCGGTCGCCCAGGTCCTCTCCACTCACGATTTCGCACGACTGCGCATCGGTATCGGTCGACCGCCGCATAAGGAGCAGGTCACTGACTATGTCTTGAAGCGTCCGACCGGCGTGCGCAAGGGCGAACTCGCTGAGGATGTGCAACGCGCCGCCGACGCGCTCGAACTCCTCGTCGACACCGACTTCGATGTCGCTCAGCGCCAGATCAACGCCGGACGTGACTGAGTCCACGGGTCTGCGGCGGGTTCTCGAACTCGTCGCACCTACCCTTCGTGCGGCCAATGCCGCGGGTTCGTTCATTCCCAGTGGTTTTGCGACGCCCCTCGCGGTCGCTTCCTACGTGTTGGTGCATCCTGGACTGGTCGTGGTTACGGCTACCTCCACTGAAGCTGAACAACTCACCATTGCTCTTCGTGCGCTGCTCGGCGAGGGCGCGGAAGTGGCTTACTACGGTGCCTGGGACACCCACCCGCTCGAACGCGTCAGCCCCGACAGTTCGGTAATGGCCGAGCGTGAGTTGTTGCGATGGCGCCTTAGCCAGGGCGAGCGCCCCGACGTCGTGGTCGCGCCGATTCGTGCACTCGCGCAGATCTTGGCGCCCGAGCCACCGGCCGTCCCCCTACACGTCGAACGCGGTAGCGAATACGACCGTGATGAGTTCCTCGCCGCGCTCGTGCGCTTCGGCTACCGGCGCGAGAGCCTGGTGGAGCACCGTGCCGAGTTCGCGGTGCGAGGTGGCATCGTCGACGTGTGGCCAGCGCACGCGCTCGAGCCCGTGCGTCTGGACTTCTTCGGCGACGAGATCGAGCGTCTCACCACTTTCGACATCGCCTCGCAGCGCTCGGTGGTCGACCTCGAGGACGTCGTCGTGGGTCCCGCGCGCGAATGGCTGCTCTCGGTGCAGACCCGAGAGCGCGCAGAGTCCCTCACGCGCAGCGAACCCTGGGGTCGCGAAGTCTTCGACCGACTCGCCCAGGGCCAACTCTTCGACGGCATGGAGGGTTGGATGCCACTGCTCATCGCAGATCGGCGCACGTTGCTCGACGACGTCGCCGGTCTCACGTGTCTCGTGGTGGAACCCGATCGAGTCCGCCGTCGCCTCGAGGACCTACTCGACGAGGAGCGAGAACTCACCTCCGCCGTCGCCACCACGTGGAAGGCCACACGTGAGGTCCCCCTGCTGCACAACACCTACGACGAGGTGCTCGCCGGTCGCGTCGACATCAGCGTCGACCATGGCGTCGCGGGTCCAGGCGCGTCGTTGTCATTGACATCGCCGCCAATCGTCCAGGGCGACCCCGCGCGCATCGCGGCGCACGTGCGCACGTGGAGTACGACGCGACGCGGAGTGGTCCTCACCTCGAACGCGGCCGCGGTCTCGCGGATGGCCGAGCAACTGCGAGCAGAGGGCATCGACGTGTCGTCGGACCCGGCCAAGGTCCTTGACGTGCGCCTCAGCGTCGTACAGAGTTCATTGCCGGCGGGCTTCGCCCTCGAGTCACCCGAGATCGTCGTGTGGTCCGAGGGCGACCTCACGGGCAGGCGTGCGGTGCACCGGGCGGCGCGCACGCGCACGCGCAACGTGGACGGCTTCTTCGACGATTTGGCCTTGGGCAGTTACGTCGTGCACCGCATGCACGGGGTCGCTAGGTTTTCGGGCACGACGACCCGGGCGATCAATGGGACCACTCGCGATTATCTGGTGCTGGAGTTCAAGGACGGACGTAGTTACTGGCCCACCGATCAGATCGACGCCCTGACCCCTTATTCGGGGGGTGACGCCCCCGCGCTCTCGCGGATGGGCGGCGCCGAATGGCAAAAGACCCGCGCCAAGGCCCGTGCGGCGGCGTACCTGGTGGCCCAGGACCTCGTCAACCTCTATCGTCAGCGATCAGTCGCCGTGGGTCACGCCTTCAGCCCCGACACCGCTTGGCAGCGCGAGATGGAGGACCTCTTCCCCTACACGTTGACCCCCGACCAGGCGGAGGCCATCGACGCCGTCAAGGCAGATATGGAACTCAGCCGTCCGATGGACCGACTCGTCGTAGCCGACGTCGGTTTCGGCAAGACCGAGATCGCCACGCGCGCAGTGTTCAAGGCGGTCCAAGACAACAAGCAAGCCGCCATTCTGGTCCCCACGACGTTGCTCGCGAGCCAGCACTTCGCCACCTTGGGCGAACGCTACGGTGGCTTCCCGGTGAAGGTGGCGCTGCTGAGCCGCTTCGTGGACGACGCCGAGACCGCGCGTACCATCGCGGGACTCAAGGATGGATCAGTCGACGTCGTGGTGGGGACGCATCGCATCTTGTCCGAGTCCGTGGTCTTCAAGGACCTCGGACTGCTGGTCGTGGACGAGGAGCAACGCTTCGGGGTGACCCACAAGGAGGCCATCAAATCACGATCGGTGGGTGTCGACGTGCTGACGCTATCGGCGAGTCCGATTCCGCGCACCCTCGAGATGGCTTTCGCCGGCATCCGCGACCTTTCAATGGTCACCACGCCGCCGGCCGACCGTCGGCCGATCCTCACGCACGTCGGTGAGTACGACGAAGCCGCGGTGGTCGAAGCCATCCGCCGTGAACTGCTGCGCGAGGGGCAGGTGTTCTACGTGCACAACCGCGTCTCGGACATCGAGGAGGTGGCGCGGCGCATCGGCCAACTGGTGCCCGACGCGCGCGTCGCCGTCGCGCACGGTCAGATGGACGAAGGGACCCTCGAGCGCGTGATGATCGACTTCTGGGAGCGACGATTTGATGTGCTGGTGTGCACCACGATCGTCGAGTCGGGCATCGATCTGCCGTCGGTCAATACCTTGATCGTCGACCGCGCGGAGCGCCTCGGTCTGGGTCAGATGCATCAACTCCGTGGGCGGGTGGGTCGCAGTGGTCAGCGCGCGTACGCCTATCTGTTCCACGGCGCCAACCAAGTGCTCTCCGAGACCGCTTTCGAGCGACTGCGCACGATCGGTGACAACACCGCTCTCGGCAGCGGCTTCAAGATCGCAATGCGCGACCTTGAGATCCGCGGTGCGGGCAACCTGCTGGGCCACGACCAGTCCGGGCCGGTGGCCGCCGTCGGATACGACCTCTACGTCCAACTCGTCGCCGAGGCGGTGGCCGACGCCAAGGGCATCGTCGTGCCTGACGTCGTGACCATCACCCTCGACGTCCCCGGTGAGGCCCACCTGCCCAAGGACTACGTCGAGGCCGACGACGCCCGACTCGAGGCGTACCGGCGACTCGCGAGCGTGGGGGACGTCGCGGAACTCGAGGACCTGCGGGCGGAATGGATCGACCGCTACGGCGCACTGCCGGGTCCCGCGCAGGGACTCCTCGAGCTCGCCGAACTGCGGCTGCGCTGCTTGGCCCACGGGATCACCACCTTGCAGGTGCTGCCAGCCAAGGTCGGAGTCCGCAGTCAACCAGTGGTCCGCCTCAGCCCGCTGGACCTGAGCTTGTCGACGCAGATGCGTGTGCGACGTCAGTACGGTTCGCGGGCCTACAGCGAGGAAGTCAAGGAGTTCCGCTGCGAGATGCCCGCCGCGACCAGTGCGGCGGCACTCGTGGCGTTAGTGGACGAACTCTTCGCCGAAACGAAGCCCTCGTCGTGACTCGCTAGCATCGGAAGGGTGCGACGCATCATCATCTTTCTGGTCCTCGCAGTACTCGGTGCGGGATGGTACGGCCTTTCTGGTTCCACCATCGCGTTGGCCGTCAATGGCACGTCGGTGAGCGAAACGCAGTTTCACGCCGAACTACGCTCGTTCCAGGCCAATCCTGGCCTCTTTTGCTACATGAGTTCACTCGCCAACACCGCGCTGGCCAAACAGGGCGCGGGTCGTGACACCGTCACCGTCGCCGGAGAGGTCGCCTGGGCCAATCTTCGAGTCGAGGGCATCGCGATTGATCAGTACGTCAGGGTCGCGTTGAAGCATCGGCCCAGCGCCGAGGAACTGGCAACCGCCACGTCGTCGCTCGAAGGCGAGCTTTCACAGGCCGCTACCCAGACCTCGAACAACTGTCCCGGTACGCCCGCCCAGGCCCTCGCTGAGATGCCCGCGGAGTTGCGTGCCGCCCAGATCGAGGACCAGGCCTCGTCGGTGTACCTGGTGAGCAAGCTCAACGCCACGATTCCGCTCACCGCCAGCGCGATCAAGTCGTACTACCTCTCGCACCGGGCGAATTACGACAGTTTCTGCGTGTCAGTGGCTGTCGTGTCACCGACGAACCTGACCGCCTTCGCCGCAGCCCAAAAACAGGGCCTCTCGGTCGCGACGCTCGCCAAGAACTTCTCGGTCGACCCCTCCAAGTCCAAGGGCGGGAGTTACGGTTGCTTCACCCCGACTTCCTCCTCCTACGCCAGCGTGCGCAGTGACATCGGCACGGCCGCCGTGGGCCACTTCCCGACGTCACCCATCTCCATCAGTTACAACGGCGGCACGTACGCCCTCTTCGTGGCAGCGACGAGCAAGACGCCCTCGACGCTCGCCCAGGCCCAGAGTGTCGTCATCAGCGATATCCAGACCAGTAACGCCACGGCCGCCAACAATGTGAAGGCGTCCATTCTCTACGACTCCGCTGTGGCGCTGGACCCGGCCTACGGCCGCTGGGGACTGAGCTCGAGCGGTCCGGCGATCTTCGCGCCGGGCCTGCCCACGCAGTCGGGTCCGGCCACGACGTCGCAATTGACGACGGCGGCGACTACTCCCTACCAGTGAGTCGACCACGGGTTCGCGTCGTCGGACTCGGTCCGGGTGACGCGCGCTACGTGACCGCCGGCGCCGCGGCGGCTCTGCGCAACGCGTCAGTCGCGCGACTTCGCACCAACGTGCATCCGGCCGCCGCCGCCTTCGACCTCCAGAGCTACGACGAATGGTACGAGAGCGCGGACTCCTTCGAACATCTCTACGTTCGAATCGTCGACGACTTGGTGTTGTTGGCGCACACGTCACCCACCCTCGAAGTGGTCTACGCGGTACCGGGATCTCCGGTGGTCGCCGAGCACACCGTCGAACTCCTGCGCGAGCGAAGTGACGTGGACGTGATCTGTGAACCCGCGGTCTCGGTGATCGACGTCGCGTGTGCCGCTCTCGGAGTGGATCCCATGTCCACGGGTCTGCGGGTGCTCGACGCACTCGACTCCATCGAACCCTTTCGCGGGCCTGGTCCGTTGCTGATCCTGCAGACCTACGCTCCCGAAGTACTGGCGACCATCGCTGACCGACTGCCCGGCGACACGCCGGTCGACGTCCTGCACCATTTGGGTCTCGACGACGAGCGCATGGTGCGCCTCGAGGCGAGGGACCTGGCGACCTTCGCCGACGCCGACCACTTGACGTCGCTCTACGTCGAGGGGCTGCGCACGGCGGGTGAGGCGATGGACGACCTGGTGAGCTTCACGCGGCGACTGCGCGCCGAGTGTCCGTGGGACCAGGAGCAGACGCACGCTTCATTGACGAAGTACCTCATCGAAGAGGCCTACGAGGCGCTGGACGCCCTCACGAACTTATCGACGATGATCGACGCGGGTGACGAGGACGACGTGCTCGTCGCACACGCCGAAGAGGAACTGGGCGATCTGCTCTTCCAGGTGCTCTTTCACGCCGAACTAGGTGACGAGGAGGGCCGATTCACGCTGGCCACGATCGCTGACGCCGCACGCGACAAGTTGACCGGGCGACATCCACACGTCTTCGCCGACGTGGTCGTGAAGGACGCCGAGCAAGTCGCGGCGAACTGGGAAGTGCTCAAGCGAGCCGAGAAGGGCCGCACGAGTGCCCTCGAGGGAATCTCATGGTGGTCACCGGCGTTGAGCCTTCACGCCAAAGTCCTGCAGCGCGCGGTGGCCGTCGGCGTGACCAAGGACGTGAGTTCAGAATTGGCTCGTCTACAGTCCCTGGTCGCGTCCATCGAGTTGCCGATGACGGCGGAGTCCGACGACGACAGTGAATGGGGCGAGGCCTTGGCGCAGGCCCTTATCTCACTCAGCAACCTTGCGGCGCTCGAGCGCCTCGACCTCGAATCGTTGTTGCGTGCCCGGGTGCTCGCCTTGCGAGACCAGATACTGGCTATCGAAGCCGACCAATCGAACCCTTCGAAGAGCGCCGAGTAGCCTTAAAGGCGAAGATTCGAAGGAGAAACGCCATGAGCGCGATTGAAGTTGTCCTGGGCCGCCAAATCTTGGATTCGCGTGGCAATCCCACGGTGGAAGCTGAAGTGCACCTCGAGTCGGGCGCCTTCGGCCGCGCCGTCTCCCCGTCGGGGGCCTCGACCGGCAGCCACGAAGCGGTCGAACTGCGCGATGGTGGTACCGAGTGGGGCGGCAAGGGCGTGCGTCACGCCGTGCAGTTCGTGAATACCGAGATCAGCGACGCGCTCGAGGGCTACGACGCCGAAGACCAGCGTGCGGTCGACTACGCGATGATCGACCTGGACGGCACTCCCAACAAGGCTCGTCTCGGCGCCAACGCAATCCTCGCGGTGTCCATCGCCACCGCCAAGGCCGCCGCTATGGAGAGCGAGCTTCCCCTCTACAGCTACATCGGTGGCGTCAATGCCCACGTGTTGCCAGTGCCGATGTTCAACGTCGTCAACGGTGGGGTGCACGCCAAGAACTCCATTGACTTCCAGGAGTTCATGGTGATGCCCATCGGCGCCGCATCATTCTCCCAAGCCTTTCAGTGGGGGGCCGAGACGTATCACGCGTTGAAGGACGTGCTGGCCAAGCGTGGACTCTCCACCGCGGTGGGTGACGAGGGTGGCTTCGCCCCCGACCTGCCCGACAACGAGACCGCCGTCAAGGTGTTGATCGAGGCGATCGAGTCCACGGGACGTACGCCGGGGCGCGACATCGCCATCGCCCTCGACCCGGCCGCGAGTGAGTTCTTCCGTGACGGCTCCTATCACCTCGACGGTGAAGGTCGCGTGCTCTCGAGTGCCGAGATGGTGGACTACTGGGTCGACTTGTGCGACCGTTACCCCATCGTCTCGCTCGAAGACGGCATGGCCGAGGAGGACTGGGATGGTTGGGCGCTCATGACCGAGAAACTCACCAAGCGTATCCAGCTCGTCGGCGACGATGTGTTCGTGACCAACGTCGAATTACTGCAAAAGGGAATCGACCTCGGCGTGGCCAATTCCATCCTGATCAAGCTCAATCAGATCGGTACCCTCACCGAGACCCTCGACACGGTGCGCCTGGCGAATTTACACAGCTACAGCGCCGTGATCTCGCACCGATCGGGTGAGACCGAGGACGTGACCATCGCCGACTTGGCAGTCGCCACCAACGCTGGTCAGATTAAATCTGGCGCGCCGGCACGTACCGACCGGGTCGCGAAGTACAATCAACTGTTGAGGCTGGAAGAACAGCTCGGAGATTCGGCTCGTTTTCTCGGGGCCACGTCGTTGTCGGGGGCGGCAGGTGTCAGCTACACGAAGTAACACAACGCGGTATCCACGGTGGGTCCTCCCGCTGTCGGTACTCGCGGCGATTGCTATCGTGACGGTCGCTTTCCCGTTCAAGACCCTCTGGCGCCAGCAGGTCGCCCTCAACGCCGCCACTAGCCAGATCGCCCAGATCAATCAGCATTCCGCCTCACTGACCCAACAGGCCAAGGCCGTGTCGACCGAGGCCGCCGCCATCGCCTTGGCGCGCGAGCAGTATCAGCTCGTGTTGCCGGGCCAGCGTCTGATCCAGGTCCTGCCCGGTAACGGCACTGGCTACGTGGCGCCTAACTCCAACGACCCCGGGTTCCAACCCCTCGTCAATCCCGGGACCGACATTGTCACGTCGGGCACCTCGGGCACGTCGAGTTCGTCGACGTCGGGAATCCACGGATTCGTGTCGCGCTTCGTGCGGACCCTCGAGTTCTGGCATTGACCTTTCGCGACACAACCGCCGAGGAGTTGGCGACGATCGAACAGATGGTGGGTCGTCCCCTCAACGGACGTTGTGCCGTGGTGGTGCGTCGTCGCGACGGACGCCCCGTGGTGATCGAGAATGAACCTCACCTGCGCGACGGGACACCGATGCCCACGCTCTACTGGTTGATCGATTCAGAACTCAACGAGGCGGTGAGCCGCATCGAGGGAGCGAGTGGGGTGCACCGCTACGAGGAACTCGTCGACGCCGAGGAGCTCGTGCGGACACACGATGACTACCGGCGCCGTCGTGAGGCCGCCACGGTGCACCGCGACGCCATCGCACCGCGAGGGGGCGTGGGGGGCACGAGGGTGGGTGTGAAATGCCTGCACGCGCACCTGGCCAACTACCTGGCCGGCAATGACGACCCGGTCGGCCAACTGGTCGCGGGCGAAGTCGCGGTGCCCGACCTCGTGATCGTCGACGTCCGTGACTGACAACGTCGCGGTCCTCGACTGCGGCTCGAACTCGACGCGTCTCTTGATCGTCTCGGGCGAGGGCCTCACACTGGACCGCGAGATGCATATCACGCGGCTGTCGGCTGGCGTCGACGCTTCTGGGAATCTCACCGAGGAGGCGCTGGCGCGCAGCTACCGCGTGCTGGAGGAGTACCGGCGGCTGATGGACACCCACCACGTCGCGCGCGGCTTGCTCGTGGCGACCTCGGCGGTGCGCGACGCCACGAACGGTCCCGACTTCCTAGCGAAGGCGGCGCACATTACTCGTGTCGAGGCTCGACTGCTCAGCGGCGAGGAGGAGGCCGGGTTCTCCTACGCCGGCGCCACGCGCGGACTCAGCCCCGATCCGCGGCCCACGCTCATCGTCGACATCGGCGGCGGTTCGACCGAGCTCGCGGTGCGACTCGAAGGAGTGGTCCGGGGATACTCGATGCAGTTGGGCTGTGTTCGCGTCACCGAGCGCGCCCTCGGGTCGGGTGTGGTGACACCCGCCGCCGCCGCCGCGGCACGCACCATGATCGAAGGACAGCTCGATCTGGCCATGAGCGCTGAGCCGGCGTTCGCCGCGTTGGTGGGCGACGTGCGCCTGGTCGGACTCGCGGGAACGGTCGCGACACTCGCCCAACTCGACGCCGGATTGACTCAGTACGATCGCGACGCGGTGCACCACCGACGCCTGACGCGCGCCGACGTGCAACACTGGCGAGACCGTCTCGGGGCGCTAACTCCGGTTGAGCGCCTGGCCCTGGCCGGCATGGTCCCGGGACGCGAGGACGTGCTGGTGGCGGGACTCTTTATCCTGGACGCGGTGATGGCCCGCTTTGACGCGCAGGAACTGCTCAGTTCCGAAGACGACATCTTGGACGGCGTGGCCGCGTCGCTCATCTGATGTGCGCGTCCGCCACGAACCTGTAACGATGGAGTAGTGAGGATTCGTTCTTGGTGACCACCCGCAGCAGCGTTCATTCGCCGATCAACCTTCATGGTCGGCGCGTTGTCTTGCGTACCCTCACTGACGCCGACTACGAGGGCTGGTTCGAGGTTCGCCGACGCTGCCACGATTGGCTGGTCAAGTGGGAGCCGCGTTCGGCGCACGCGGCGCACCTGGCCGAGGACGAACGCAGTTTCTCGAGCCGTTGTGCGATCCGCGAGCGCGAACGCCAGATGGGCACGGGATTTGGATTCGGCATCTTCTTCGAGGGTCGCTTCGTGGGCGAGATCACGCTGTCCTCGATCCAGCGCGGCCCCCTGCAGTCGGCCTTCGTGGGGTACTGGATCGACGAGTCGGTCGCCGGGCTCGGTCTGATGCCCGAATCGGTGGTGACGGTCCTGCAGTACGCCTTTGACACGTTGCGCCTGCACCGCGTGGAGATCAACATCATCCCGCGCAATGCCGCGTCACGACGAGTGGTCGAGAAGCTCGGATTGCGTTTTGAAGGTATCGCCGAGCGCTACCTCGAGATCGACGGCGCCTGGGAAGACCACGCCCACTACGCGATCACCTCAGAGGAATGGTCGGACCGCGCCCCACAATTGGTGGCCGACTGGTTATTGCCGCGTAGCGACTGATTACACCGCCTCGAGGGTGCGGCCCTTGAGTTCCTCGAGTGACGTTGATCGTAATGTCCCTCCCAGCGACTGGGCGATACCCAGTGCCGCGACGGCACCGTCGCGAGGCGCGATCACGAGGGCGTTGTCGTGATGGCGCGCGATCACCAGCCCCGCCGCACGAGCTTCAATCGCGGCTCGGCGCACATCCTCAACGGAGGTCTGAGCATCGATTTCGACGACCGGGCACTGATACGTGGTGCGCGGGATGCCGCGCAGGTCACTCAAGAGTCGACGCTTGGCGGTGGCGAAGTGCACGGTCGAACCCTCGATGTCGTCCCAGGTGACCGACACGGGTTCAATAGCGATGTCGAGGTGTCGGGCGAGGTAGAAGAGTTCGACGTCGTAGACGAAGCCGGTGATCATTCCCAGGTGCGCGAGTAGTCGTCCGGTCGCCAATTGGAAGCCCTTGCACCCGCACTGCGTGTCACGCACCGCCAACTGGGTGTAGTGGTGCACCAGCAGGTGAAACGCGGTGCCCGACAAGGAGCGCGTCATCGTCTCGTAGAGGATCTTGCCGTCGCGGGCCCGCGTTCCAGGCGCCATCGGCGCACGATCGAGCGCGTCGAGGATGTTGACGAAGTGTTCGGGCCGGATCGACATATCGGCGTCGGCCACGATCACCTTGGCGAAGCGCGCGTGGGTGAGCCCGGTGCGCACCGCCGCGCCCTTGCCCATGTTGTGGGGGTGCTGGACCAGGCGAAAGTGCTCCAGGTGACCGTAGACCTGGTGTGCGACGCGCATGGTGGTGTCGGTCGAGCCGTCGTCCACCATGAGGATCTCGGTGCGGTCCGTGCCAATGATCTCGAGCGTCGGGCGCAGCCGATCGAAACCCGCGGCGAGTCGGGCCGCCTCATTGAAGGCTGGTATCACCAGCGACTGCGTGGGTGAAGCCATGTAACTAAGGGCGTCTCGCGCCGACGAGACCGGCGGTGAAGATCGGGGCCAGGCTGATGTTGGTGCCGGTGTAGGCCGCCGCGATGATCGTGTTAGTACCCCAGGGCCCCGCACCGACGTACATCACGACGTGGTCGACGGCGCTGTCCCCGTCGAGGTTGTAGTAGTAGAGCAGGTCGCCGGGACGCAACTGGTCCAAGGGCACGACCGGCAGCGACGCGTATTGCTCCTCGGTCGTGCGCGGCATGGCGTAGCCGGCCTGGGCCCACGCCCACTGCACCAAGCCCGAGCAGTCGAAGCCGACGCCCGGCGTCTCGCCGCCCCAGACGTACGGCACGCCCTCTTGCCTCTCGGCGAAGCTGACGGCGAGTTCACCGGCGGCCGAGCCGGCGGGCGAGCCCGAGATCAGGGTCGTCGTGGCGGGGGGCGTGTTGGCGGCGATGGCGGCCAACACCAGGTTCGCCGCGTCCTGGCCACCGACCACCGAGGCGGCCTGGACGGCAGAGGACTCAGCCGAGATGTTGCCGACCCGAGCGGCCGCCGCACCGGCGGCGACCTCGTAAGAGATGATCTCAGTCTTGAGCGCCCCGGCGGCTTCGTTGAGCGTGATACGCGTCTGGTCGGCGGCGGCGATGTTGTCCGAGAGGAGCGTCTGCAGGTTCGATGTCTCGATCGTGGCACGCGAGCGCTCGTTGCTCACCTGAGAGATCGCGGTGTCGAGCTGCGAGCGTTCCTTGTCCAACTTCGAGCGCAGTTCGTTGAGGTTCCCGACCACGAGTGACTCGAAGACCGCTCGGGCGTCGGAGCGAGTGACGTCCTGGTCGAAGACCGCCACGGTCTGAGTGGCCGCCGTGCTGTAGACGTAGGACTGGATGACCGCTTTGACCATCGCTTTGGTCGTCACCGCCACCGCCGCGCGCTCCGCGCGCTCGCGACCCTGGAGGGTGATGATGTTGCCGGTGAGGCTCTGCAACTGCGCTTTGGCCGCGTCGTAGGTATTGGCCGTCACTTCGCTGGACTTTTCCTGACGCGCCAGCTGCGCCGAGAGGCTGGCAATCTCAGCTCTGGTCTGGGCGATGGTTTGGGCGCCGGACACCGTGACGCCTAGCGGAACGAGCGTCGACATCACCGTGATCACGGCACTCGCAACGAGCGTAATGAGGGGAGACGTGCCCCGACGATGCACGGACTTCATTTCTCAATCCTAGTGAGGGCGATTTCGAGGACCGGTGGATTTGTCAGCGATTTGATGGGTTAGCGTTGTGTCGTCGCAGTCGCGCGTGGGGGCGTAGCCCAATTGGCAGAGGCAGGGCGCTTAAACCGCCTCCAGTGAGGGTTCGAGTCCCTCCGCCCCTACGCCGCGCTCGGTGTCACTCGATGACGTCGAGGCGCCACTGACGTGATTCCTAGCGAATTCTTAGATGTGACGAAATGTTTCCTTGCGACAAGGCGGATTTCTCATTGCGCGATCGTCGGTGCCGACCACACGTTCATGTGATGCGACACGACTCCTCACCCACTTCTCGCGCTGCGCCCTTCGAGGAGAGTTTTGGCATCTGAATCACTAGAAATCGACGTGACGGCGCTCTAGAGTCGCCACTACATCCAGTATGAGGGGGCGAAGATGAGTCAGCGAGAGGACGTGCCCCAGGGCGCAGTGAGTTGGTTGGACCTGTGGACCAGCGACGTGGAGGGCAGTCGGCGCTTCTATAACGAGTTGTTTGGTTGGGAAGCGCAGGACCCGAGCGCAGAGTTTGGCGGTTACTGGATGTTCACTCGTGACGGGGTACCCATCGCCGGCGGGATGGGTGACATGGGTGACATGAAGGCCGACAACACGTGGAAGATCTACGTGGCGAGCGATGACATCAACGACACCGTTGCTCGAGGCGAAGGTCTCGGCGCACAGTTCTTCATGCCGCCGATGCCGGTGGCCGACATGGGTATCCAGACGGTGTTCACTGACGCGACCGGCGCGACCTTGGGCGCGTGGCAGCCGCTGAGCTTCCAGGGTTTCTCGACGATGGACGAACACGGATCGCCGTGTTGGTTCGAACTTAACGCCCGCGACTTCGACGCCGCGGTCAACTTCTACGTCACGGTGTTCGGCGTGGGCACCAAGGTGATGGGGGACTCCGACGACTTTCGCTACACCACGTTGGTGGCCGGTGACCACGAGGTCGCCGGCGTGCTCGACGCGTCGCACCGCCTCCCCGAAGGGACCCAGTCGCACTGGGTGATCTACTGGCAGGTCGACGACATCATTGAGGCGACGCAACGAGCCAGCGAACTGGGAGGGGCAGTCATGGACGGGCCTTTCGACTCTCCCTTCGGCCTCATCGCCACGGTGGCGGACCCGTCGGGCGCGGTCTTCAAGTTGCGAAGTTCCCCGCAAGGCTGAACGCCTAGATATCTAAGGTGATCGAGACGGGGCAGTGGTCCGAACCCATGATGTCGGCGTGGATCTCGGCGGCACTCACCCGACTGACGAAGTCGGCCGAGACCAAGAAGTAATCGATGCGCCATCCGACGTTACGATCGCGCGCCGCCGAGAAGTTCGACCACCAGGTGTAGTGCCCATTGCCCTGAGTGAAGAGGCGAAACGAATCGACGAAACCGCCCGCGAGCAGTTCCTCGAAGCGTTGGCGCTCCTCATTGGTGAAGCCGGCCTTGCCGACATTGGCCTTGGGGTTGGCGAGGTCGTCGGGGGTGCGGGCCACGTTGAGATCTCCGCAGACGATGACGGGTTTGAGCTTGTTGAGTTTCTTGAGGTAAGCCAAGAATGCCGGATCCCAGAGTTCGCAGCGTTGGCGCAGACGGCTCAGGTCGCCCTTGGCGTTGGGGGTGTAGACGTTGACGAGATAGAAGTCCTCGAATTCCGCCGTCTGGGTACGGCCTTCGTTATTGGCATTGCCGAAGGCATCGTCCGCGAGGGCGTATTTCTTCTCCAGTGCGGCCGGTAGACCGGTTACGACACTCAACGGCGCGGTGCGCGAGAAGATCGCGGTACCCGAATACCCCTTCTTGGCCGCCGAATGCCAGTACTCCTCGTACCCCTCGATCACGTGTTCGGACTGGTGCTGCTCGGCCTTGATCTCCTGGAGGCAGATCACGTCGGGCGAGAGCGAGTCGATGAAGGGGTGAAAGAGCCCTTTTCGCTGCACGGCGCGGATTCCATTGACGTTCCATGAGACGAGTCGCATGAGATATGGTACCTAGCGCCGCGGACTCCCCGAGTGGTCACTTACGCAGATTTCGGGTCGAAAGCAGTGTCAAAAAGGGCTCGTGATGGGGGGAGAGCGATTATTTAGTAGCGTTGCCTCCGTGGCTAAGAGCACAACAGGTAAATGGGTCAGCAAGGTCGGTGCGTCGGGCGGGAGCAAGGCGTACAAGAAGGCGCGTCCGAGCAACTACTACGGCGTTTTGATCGTCATCGTGGTGTTGGGACTCGCGTCGACCATTCTGGCGCGTTACGACTACCAGCACCCCGCCGCCGCGGCCACCGGCACCCCGCCGGCCGTGGGCACCATCTGGTTCGCCGGACTCTCGGTGCAGGCCTGCGGTGAGACATTGGCCCCTCTGAAGGACGACCCAAACAGCACGGTGTACGGCTTCAAGGTCCTCTCCGGCAACGTCATCGAAGTGGCGCCAATCAGCGCCGCCGACTCGGGCAAGAACGCCACGCTCGCGCAGTTCGGCGTGGAGTTCCCGGGTCTGATCCTCAGTTCGACCGAACTGGGAATCCCCAACGCGGCTGGCGTGGCCAATGCGGCCACCACGTATCGCAATGGCGAGCTCTGCCCGGCGTCGTCGAAGTACCCCAAGAAGGCCGGTGAGGTCGAATACGCCTACTGGAGTTCCTTCAGTCAGAAGACGCCCACCATCACGACCGACCCGTCGTCGATTCACTTCGTCCAGGACATGCGCATCACTATGGCCTTCGACCCCAAGGGCGTCGTGCCCGCGGCGCCGAGTGCGGCCACGGACAACGCGATGGTGTCCTACCAGGCGGCCAGCGCCACTACCACGACCACGGCGGTCACCACCACCACGGTGGCGTCCACCACCACGACATCGAAGGCCACCACCACTACGACCGCGAAGGGCTGAGTTTGAAGTCGATCATCTTGGTCGGTGGCATGGGAACTCGACTGCGTCCGTTGACGTACGAGATGCCCAAACAGATGTTGCCGCTGGTGGGTGTACCGATGATTGAATGCGTCTTCGAGATGCTGGCGCAGCACGGCATCACCGAGGTGATCTTGTCGTTGGGCTACCTGCCCGACCACTTCATCGAGGCCTACCCGGATGGCTCGATCGCCGGCGTGAGGATCTCCTACGCGGTGGAGCCCGAGCCCCTGGACACCGCTGGCGCTATCAAATTCGCGGCTGATTTCGCGGGTGTCGACGAGACATTCCTCGTGGTCAATGGTGACGTCCTGACAGACCTCGACGTGACGGCGTTGGTGGCCTTTCACCACGAACACGGTGCCGAAGCGACCATTGCGCTGCACCCAGTGGAGGACCCCTCACGCTTCGGCGTGGTGGTGACCGACGCACGGGGTCGCGTCAGCGAGTTCATCGAGAAGCCGCCACGCGGCGAGGCGCCGACCAACCTGATCAACGCGGGTACCTACGTGTTCGAACCCTCGGTTCTTCAGCGCATCGACTCGGGTCGCAAGGTCAGCGTCGAGCGTGAGACTTTTCCGGCGCTCGCCGCGGACGGCACGCTCTTCGCTATGGCCGACGACGCCTACTGGCTCGACACCGGAACGCCGTCCACATTCTTGCAGGCCAATATCGACGTCCTCAATGGTCGCGATTCGGACCGCATCGTCAAGGACCTCGTCGGTACCACGTGGTGTCACGAGACCAGCCGCGTGGCCGCGAGCGCACGGATGGTGAATACCGTGGTCGACCGCGACTGTGTCGTCGGAGAGAACGTCCTGCTCGAGGGCGTCGTCTTGATGCCCGGCGCGGTCATCAGCGACGACGTGCAGATCCGCGCGTCGATCATTGGCCCGCGTGCCGTGATCGGTCTGGCGTCGATCCTCGGACCCACCTGCGTGGTGGGTGCGGAGGTGACGGTGGCCGATGGATCAGAACTTTCGGGTGAAGTGCACCTCGGCGGGATCTGAGTCAGCGAAACAGGTCACCCTGGGCCGCACGCACGACGTGCTCGCTCACCGAGCCCTCACCGAAGAAGAGCTCGCGCAGGCCGCGGACCACCGCGAAGGGGGTACCGGCGTCCTTGGCCAGGACCAGATTGGCCGCCGCCGCGATCTCGTCCACGATCGCCACCTCGGTGACTTCGAGCGGGCGACCCATCGCGTCGAGAGTCCCGCGCAAATCGAGAATCGGGCGCAGCCCGGCGCAGCCCAGGGCCACGTCAGCCACCCCATTGCGCCAGGCGCGGCCAAAGGTGTCAGTCACGACCACGCCCACGTCGACGCCGCGACGACGCGCGACGTCGGCGCGGAAACGACGCGCCGAACGATCAGGGTCGCGCGGCAGCAATACGGCGGTGCCGTCGGCGGTGTTGGAGTGGTCGATACCAGCGTTCGCGTTGACGAAACCGTGAGCAGTCTCAGTGATGCGCAGTGGACCGCGACGGCGCAGGATTCGAGTGGACTCCTGGCGGATCAATTCCTCGCGGTGCTCGTCGGTACCATCGAAGGCGACGACGCGCCCCTCCGATTTCGACACGACCTTGCTGGTGACGATGATCACGTCGTGGTGTTCGAGATGATGCCCACCGGTGTCCATGGCACCGAGGAAGGCCTCCGCGAGGTCATCGCCGTGGGCGATCTCGCCCACACCTTCGAGGGCGTAGATCCGCAACTCGCTCATGTTCGCACCGCCTCGGCCAAAGCCCGAGCGTGGACCGGGTCGCTCATCACCGTGGTGGTCACGCGTACGTCGCAGCCGGTGGCCGCGACCGCGTCCGCCTGGTCGGCGTCGAGCACGTCGATGATCATCGTGCCCACCAGTCCCGCGTAGATTCGCGCGACGCCCACCGCGTTGACGTCGTGACCGAGTTCGCGCATCAATCGGTCGGCCGGCCCCTTCAAGGCAGCACCGCCGACCAGAGGCGACACGGCGACGACGTCGTCGCGTCGTCGGGTGAGGATGTCGAGCACGCCGGGTACGCGCAGGATCGGGTCGATCGAGATGAGGGGGTTGGAGGGAGCGATGACGATCCGCTCGCTACGCTCGAGGGCATCTCGTGACTGTTCGCTCAAGCGCGCCGCCGCGGCACCGCGCACCCGTACGGCCGACACGACCACGTCGTGATGATGGCGTACGAAGTATTCCTGGAAGCTGAGGGGTCCGACCTCGGTGTCGAACTCAGTCGCGATGACGTCGTCACTGACTGGCAGCAGCGCCACGTCGAGGCCCAATCTCACAGCTAACTCGCGCGTGACCTCGGTCTTGGTCGCCCCCTGGGCGAGACGCTGGGAGCGATATAGGTGGGTGGCCAGGTCGAGGTCACCCAGCGCGAACCAGTCCTCCCCGCCCAATTCACCCAGACGTTGCTTGACTCGCCAGGTCTCACCGGCCAATCCCCAGCCGAGTTCGTCGTTGTTGGCACGGGCGAGGGTGTACATGATGGTGTCCAGGTCGGGGCAGATGGTGAGGCCGTGCATCACCAGGTCATCGCCGACATTGACCACGGCGCTCAATTCAACGTCGGAGTCGTGGTCGCGCAGCGCGCGAAGCAGTCGTGCGGCGCCGACGCCGCCGCTCAGAACAGTGATCACCCCGGAGACTTTAGGTCGCGCCGGTAGATTGGTGGTCGTGGACCCGTCGTTGCTCGCAGTGGGATGGCCCGGCGAGCCCGCCGTCGTGGTGTCGGCGTGGCGCGAGGGCGACTGGCGCACCCTGGCGTCACACGGCGATCTTGACGCAGTGCGACCGTGGGCGTCGGTCACCAAACTCGTCACCGCACTGGGCGCCGCCATCGACGTCCAGCAGGGTCGCGCTGATTTTGGCGACGAAGTCCTAACGGGTGGCGTGACGTTAGCGCACCTGTTGTCGCACTCGAGCGGGCTGGGCCTAGAACAGGGAGATCCACTGGTGGCTCCGGGCACCAAGCGGGTCTATTCGAACTACGGCATCGATCTAGCGGCCGAGCACCTGTCGGCAGGGTCGCAGATCGCCACCTGGTTTCACGAGCGTGTGCTGGGACCTCTATCGATGTCGTCGACTCGATTGGTCGATCGCGCGTCCGAGGGCCTCGTTGGCTCCGCCCGCGATCTGTCGACTTTCGCACGCGAGTGGGTGACCCCGACGCTCATCCGCGCAGATCGACGTGACGTGAGCGCGACACCCTTCTTGGGCGAACTCGCCGGCATCGTGCCCGGATTCGGACGGTTCATGCCGTGCCCATGGGGTCTCGGCGTGGAGGTGCGCGGTGACAAGCATCACTGGATGGGCGACTGGCCCGCGGCGTCGTTCGGTCACTTCGGTCGCAGTGGCGCGCTAGCGCTCGTCAACGTCGATGAGGGTCTGTGCGTGGTCGCCACGAGCACGGTGGCGTTCGGTTCGTGGGCGCACGAGCTGTGGCCGACGTGGACCTCAAGCGTGCGAGAGTTTGGCGCGGGCCAGTGAGCGCCGACCTCCTGCGAGTCGGACTCGACCTCGACGGCTCCCTAGAGTCGCTGAGTAACTCCATGGTGGACCTGGCCACGGCGCTCAGTGAGCGCGGTGACCTCGAACTGCGGCGGTTTCGAACGCTGTCGTCACCGCAGTCGAGCAACGAGGTCCGACTGCCCTTTCGCGCGCTGTGGGCACCGTGGTGGCGACACAGTCGCGGGCGCAGCATCGACACGATGCTGGCGCCCGTCGACGTCGTGCACGTCGCGGGACTGGCCACACCCCCCACCAAGAACGTGCCGTTGTTGATCTCGGTGGACGACTTGCGACCACTGCGCACGGAGAAGGAGCACCAGCGCGTGGTCCAATTGCAACGCGCGGTGCAGCGAGGAGCGGTGCTCGTCGTGTCGAGTCGGGCGGCGAGCCACGAGGTGATAGCGGCGATGGGCCTGGAACGCCCCGAGATCGTCGTGGTGCGTCCGCCGGTAGGACACGTCGACCTGACGCGCGACGGTCGTGACCTGGTGGTGAGCGTGACGGGAAACACTGAACGATTCGAAGCCCTGGCCAAGGACCTGGAGTCCTTTGTGCAACGACACCAGACGAGCCTCTTCGTCATCGCCAGCACGGCGGTGCTGGCGAGATTGCGCGCCTCGACGGTGAGCGCGACGTTCGTCGAGCGACGCCACGCCGCCTCGACGCTGGCGCACGCGAGATGCGTGGTCTACATCTCCGACGGTGCGCGGTTTCCCTCCTTCGCCGTCGCTTCGTTCGCGGCTGGCGTGCCGACCCTGGCGCGCGCCAACGAGATCAATCGTGAACTGCTCAATGGCGCGGCCGTCCTGATTCACCGAGATGATGAGGCGATGGACGCGCTCGAGGATCTCTGGACCAACGAACCACGTCGCGCGATACTGCGCGCGGCCGGACTGGCGCGCGCCGCCGACTTCTCGCCCTGGACGGTGGCGTCGGCCTACGCCAGTCTCTACGCCGACGTGGCTCACCGGAGTCGCGTATGACCCGGCGCATCATCGTCAGTGTGGACCAGTTGTACCGGCCTCAGCCCGGCGGGATCGGATCGTACGTCCGCGGCCTGGTGGAGGGGCTCTTGAGTGTTGACGAGAAACTTGACGTCATCGGCGTGGGTCCGCATTCGCGACCAGAGGCGGTACGCCAACTGGGTATCCCCGTGCGCAGCACGCCGTTGTCGTTGCGACTCTTGACCCAGGTTTGGGCGCGCTACCCCTTCGGGGTTCCCTCCGACGCCAACGTCGTGCACGCCACATCGGTGGCGGGACCCTTCGGCGGCGGTACCCGCCGAGCGGTGCACACGGTGACGATGCACGACCTGCTCTGGCGTGACGAACCCGAGTCGTCGACGCCCAACGGGATCCGCTTTCACGAGTCGCGCCTTCAGTTCTTGTTGCGCACTGAGCATTTGCGCATCATTACGACCTCGCCACGACTGGGGGTGCGGCTGTTTCAGATCGGCATCGACCCCGACCGGATCCGCTTCGCGCGACTCGGCGTCGACGACGCCGCAGTCGCCGCGGCAGAATCAGAACGGGTACGTCATGAACTGGCCTTACACGGTGTGGCGGGCCCCTTCACCTTCTACGCAGGAACCCGTGAGCCTCGCAAGAATGTCGAGCGACTGGTGCGCGCACATCGTCTCGCGCGCAACATCTCACCCGAACTCGGACCACTGGTGTTGGCCGGCCCCATCGGCTGGGGGCAGGTCGACACTGGCGACGCCGTGGTGTTGGGTCTCGTTGACCGGTCACTCCTGCTCGGTCTCTACCGCGACACCACCGTCAACGCCTACGTGCCGCGCGCAGAGGGCTGGGGCCTGCCCCCGGTAGAGGCCCTGCACGCGGGTTCGCGGGTGGTCGCCTCGAGCAATTGTCCGAGCGTCGACGGCAACCCCGAAGTGACCCTGGTTGATCCGCTACAAGATGATTCGATCGCCGAGGGCCTACTGCGAGCGCTCGAACAAGGCGACGACGCTACGAGTCGCGAACGTCGACGGGCATCAGTCGCCGACATGACGTGGCACAACTGCGCCATCGATCACCTCAAGGCGTGGCTGTGAAACTGGCCCTCGACACGTCGGCGGTCCCCAATCAACCCGCGGGGGCGGGTCGCTACGTAGTGGAACTGGCGCGGCGTCTCCCCGGGCGCGGCATCGACACGACATTGATCACGCGCCGCGGTGACGACGCCCGCTGGCGTCAATACTCGCCCGACGCGCACGTGGCACCACTGGTGCCACGGGCCAGGGTGGCGCGACTCGCCTACGAGGTCACCCGTCTGGGCCGCTCGGAGGTCGCGCGCACTGCCGACGTCTGGCACGGGCCGCACTATACGATGCCGCGTCAAGGATCCACCCCCTGCGTGGTGACGATCCACGACATGACGTTCTTCACCAATCCTGAATGGCACGAACGAGCCAAGGTCATCTTCTTTCGTCGTGCTATTGCCTACGCCGCGCAGCATGCCCAGGCGATCATCTCGGTGAGTGAGTTCACCGCGCGCCTGATTGACCAGTTACTCGAGGGCCACGCGCCCGTGGTCGTCGCCCCCCTCGGCGTGGACCTCGGCCGCTTCTCGCTCGACGCCGTCGGCGACGCAGAGAAGTTGCGCGCCCACGGCCTGCGAACCGACGTCGATTACTTCCTCTTCGTGGGAACCTTCGAGCCCCGCAAAGGCATCGACGTGCTTCTCGATGCCTTCACCGAGGTGGCCCAGGAGAATCCCCTGGTCGAACTGTGGTTGGCGGGGCAGCACGGATGGGGGGTCGACAAGGTTGAGGCGCGACTCTCAACGCACGTGGCGGCCTCGCGAATCCGTCGACTGGGTTTCGTCCCCGACGACGCGCTCGCACCATTGCTGCGCGCCTCGCGCGCCGCGGTGTACCCCTCGCGAGGGGAGGGGTTCGGACTGCCCGTCCTCGAGGCACTGGCCTGCGGCGTACCGGTCGTTACGTCGCGAAACACGGTGATGGAAGAGGTGGCTGGTCCCGCCGCCATCCTGACGGCGGCCGGTTCGGCGCCGGACCTGGCCCGCGCGATGCTGGAATTACTCGAACTCTCACCCGAGCAGCGGGCGCACGCCTCGCGGGTTGGACGTGACCGTGCCGAGACTTTCACGTGGGAACGTTGCGTCGATCAGCACGTGGTCGCCTACCATCGTGCACGAGGAGAATGACGTGCGCGCACTAATTACCGGAGGCCAGGGCTTTGTCGGCGGGCATTTAGCCCGCCATCTTCGCGACGCGGGTGACGTGGTCACGGTGGCCGACCGCGAGGTGGACGTGACGGACCGTGCCGCGCTGTCCACGGCCATGGCGTCGTCGCGTCCCGAGGTCATCTACCACCTGGCGGCCATGACCAGCGTCGCCGAATCATGGAAGCGGCCGGCGGAGTACACGCGGGTGAATGTGCTCGGCACCGCTCACCTGCTCGACGCGGCCCACGAGGTGGTGCCCGAGGCCCGCGTCGTCCTGGTCAGTTCCGCTGAGGTCTACGGCATCGTGCGCGAGGAGGACCTGCCCCTCAGCGAGAGCTTCGCGACCGCACCCGCCAACCCGTATTCGACGAGCAAGCTCGAAGCTGAACTCGTTGCCCGTGAGGCCGTCCGTACCCGTCAACAGGGCGTCGTCATCGCTCGACCCTTCAACCACATCGGTCCCGGCCAATCGCCCACGTTCGTGGTACCCGCCCTCGTGCGGCGCATGCTTGACGCCACGGCGCAGGGGCTTCACTTCATCATGGTGGGTGATCTCAGCACCCGTCGCGACTTCAGTGACGTTCGCGACGTGGTGCGCGCGTATCGGCTGCTCGCCGAGTGGGGCCGCCCCGGCGAGGCCTACAACGTGGCCTCGGGCCACGACGTGGCCCTGTCGGACGTCGCCGAGGAGATCCGCAAGCGCATCAATCCAAATCTGGAGATGCTGGTCGACCCTGAGTTGTTGCGTCCAGTCGAGGTGCCGGTGAGCCGAGGAAGTTTCGCGAAACTTCACGATGCGACCGGCTGGGAGCCAACGATTTCCCTGGCGCAATCGCTCGACGACGTGATCGACGTCGAGCGCTCGCGCTAAGTCGCGTCAGCGCGGGACTCGCGAAGGTCTTGGTGGCTCTGTCGTGTCATGTAGCCCCAGGTGAAGAGAACTAGCCTTGAGCTACAGATGGAATCCCGTGCTCCGGCCGTAGTTGCCGTCGTCGTTACCACTGGTCCGGGCCCCGGCCTCGAAGCCGCATTGGCCTCGATCGTCGCTCAGGACTATGGGGAACTCAGCCTGCTCGTCGTGGCGAACGGGTCCGACGAGCACGTCGCGGCACGGGTCGCGGTGGTGGCGCCGTCGGCGTTCGTGAAGATTCTCGACCAGAATCGCGGCTTCGCGGCGGCGTGCAACGAGGCGTCGCTGATGGTGGAGGGCTCGGCCTTCTTCTTGTTCTGCCACGATGACGTACGCCTCGACCCCGACTGCGTCGGCCTGATGGTCGAAGCGGCCTTTCGCACCAACGCCGGCGTGGTGTCACCCAAGTTCGTCAACTACGAGGACCCCCTGGTTCTACTGCACGTGGGAGAGACCAGCGACCGTTTTGGCGTCGTGCGCGACCGCGTGGAGCCCGGCGAGATCGATCACGGACAACAAGACCTCGAGCGCGACGTGTTCGTGGCCCCGGGCGGCGTCACGTTGGTGCGTTGCGACCTGTTTCGCACTCTGCGAGGATTCGACCCGTTGATCCCGCTCATCGGCGAGGACCTGGACCTGTGCTGGCGCGCGCAGGTGGCCGGCGCACGCATTATCGTCGCCCCTCAAGCACGCGTCGCCCACCGCGAGACGATCGCCACGGGAGAGCGCGCGATGGGCGCCCGCGGCACTCGTCACGCGTCACGTCAACTCCTCCAGCGCCGCCACCAGTTGTTGGTGGTGGCAACGGGATGGCGGTTCTGGCGCACGCTGCTGACGATGGTCGAACTCTTGGTGATGGACGTCATGGAGGCGGGACTCGCGCTGCTCGGTCGTGATTCAGACCGAGTGGGCGCCATCGTGGGATCGTGGACGTGGCTGTTCCATAACCGCCAGCGCATCACGGAGCGTCGCCGCCAACGCCGGGACACGCGCGTCTTGAAGGACTCGGAACTACTGCGCCTCCAAGACGCTGGCGCCAGTCGGCTCCAGCGCTTCTTCCTCGTGCTGGTACGCGAGGGACTCGAGAGCGCGCGCGGCATCTTGCCCGATCAATTGCCCGAGACTGAGGGGCCGAGCGGCGAGACCGCCGACGGCGTGGGTTTCGCTGCGGCGTTCGCCGAGGACGAGGTCTTCGACGAGGGCATCGGACTCAGTGAGAGCCGTGTGCGCCCCTCGAGGTTCCTCACGTCGTTTCGTACCCAGGCGTTGGTCATCGCCGCGCTGGCGCTCCTGTGGGCCATCGGGGCACGCAATCTGGTCGCGATGCATCTTCCCCTGATCGGTCGCCTGGCACCGCTCGACTCGTGGTGGTCGACGTGGCGACACTTCTTCGCATCGTGGTCACCGAATGGCGTGGGCACGGGAGCGCCCGGGATGCCCGGCTACGGAATCCTGGCCTTCGCCGGCACCTTCGTGCTCGGTCGCATGGGCATCTTGCCGCGCCTGGCACTCATCGCCGCGGTCCCGGTGGGCGCCATTGGCGTGGCGCGACTCTTGAAGGGCCGAGTCTCCAATCGGGCGCGCATCGTGGCTGCCGTGGCCTACATGGCCCTGCCCAGCGGCCTCAACATGATCGGTCAGGGCCGCGTCGACGTGCTCGCCGTGGTGGCCGGACTTCCCTTCATCGTTCGTCGCGTCCTCGACCTGCTCGACGTCCCGGGGTTTCGTCAGACGCCCTATGGCGAGGCGGTACCCTTCGGGCACCGTGGATGGCGCACCACCGAGGCCGGCCAGCGGATGAGCGCCATCATGCTGATCGCCTTCGTGAGCGCCATGGCGCCCGCGACGCTAGTGGTGGTCGTGATCCTCATCGTGGGCGTGACGCTCGCTCGGGCACTTGAGCCCGACGAGAGCAGTCGGGCCACGCCGTGGCGACTGCTCGGTTCGATCGTGGTCAACGTGGCCATCTTCTTGTTGCCCCTGACCATCGACACGGCAATCGCCGGTCGCCGCGCGTTGGGGGTGTTCGGCACCATTCGAGGTCCGTGGTCGGTGCCGACCTTCAGCGACTTGCTGCGCGGCGTCGACGGCGGATTCGGCAACAACTGGTGGGGGTGGCTCTGGCCCGCTCTGGCACTCGCGGCGCTGATCATGACCCGCCGACAACGCCGGGCCATCGCTTCCAAGGCCGCGATGGTCGCGACGCTGACGTTGCTGGTGATCACCGTGAGCGACCACCACTGGCTGGGAGCCTTTGCCCCCGACCTCGATGTTCTGCTCGTCCTCTACGGGGTCATGCTCGCGGTACTGGTCGGTCTGGGCGTGTCCGCTCTCGAGAACGACGTGCGTTCCGCTGGTTTCGGTTGGCGCCAGGTCCTCGCGGCGACGACGGTCGTGGCGATGGTATTGGCCCCATTGGCGTGGCTCGTGACGTTGGGGAGCGGTCGATTCGACCTGCCCACGTCTTCCATCGCCGAGTCGTTATCGACCCTGGCGCCACCCACCGCCACGCAGTACCGCGTGCTGTGGCTGGGCGATCCCTCCATCTTGCCGGTGTCCGGTTGGACGGTCGCGCCCGGGCTCGCCGCAGCCACGTCGATGAACGGGCTGCCTGGTGGCGATGGCCTCTTCAGCTCGCCGAGCTCTGGAACGACCGACACGATCATTGAGGCGGTCAACACCGCGCTCCAGGGTCGCACCGTGAACCTCGGTCAGCTCCTCGCGCCAGCCGGTATCTCGGCGATCGTGGTGATGAATGCTTCGGCGCCCCAGCTCGCCGGCGTCGAGTCCTCACCGGTGCGCGAGGTGCCCGCGCGACTCGAACCCTCGCTGAGCGCCCAGACCGACCTGGCGCTCGAACTCTCCACCTCGACGGTGCAGGTCTACGCCAACGCCGAGTTCTCCGGGGTCATCCGCGAACGCTCATCGAAGTCGGCGCCATGGAGTTCGGTGCTCTCGCCGATCACCAATGCCGGTTCGGTCACGGGTGGCGACCAGGTGGAGGCCGGTCTGGCCCCGGCCAGCGCTTTCTCGCTCAACGTGAACGGTCACGCCCTGGCGCGCAGTTCGCTCGATGGCTGGGCTGGTGTCTACACCGTGCCGGCGTCGTCGCCCAGCGTGACCGCCACCCTCAGCCTGCACCGGTTTCCACTTAACGGACTGCTGGCCTTCCTCACGTTGTTGATGTGGTCGATTATCTGGTTGGGATTCGGATGGATCCACCGCTTGGAATGGCTCTTCACTGGTCGTGCACGTCGCGCCCGGCACACGCGCGGACCTCGACGTTCACGCCGGGAGGTCGACAACGATGCGTAGATCGGGCTGGCCCCTTCTCCTCACGGTGGTCATCATCCTCGCCGCTGTGGGCGTGCTCAATGTCAAGGGCGCGGTGACCAATCCGGTGCCCAATCCGGGAGCGGCGGGACCCACGGCAGAATCGAGTGCGCTCTACTGCACCGGCTTGAGCAACGCGCACGGCGATCTACGTGGCATCGTCGTCTTCATCAACACCACCAACGCTCCACGCCAGGTCCTGGTTCACGCGGTCGCCACCAACGCGGCCTCGGCGGTGGCCACGGCGTTCACGTTGGGACCCTACGCACGCCACGTGGTGACGCCCACCAACGTGCTCGTCGGTGACACTTACGCTCTCGCCGCCCAGGTGGACGGCGGGGGAGTCAGCGCGGAGCAAGTGGTGACCCGCTACGGTACGACGGCACCGTGCGTGAACGAGGGAGTGACCAACTGGTACGGATCCGGCTTCGACACGACGGTCGGCTCTCAGGCACTCTTGAGTGTCTACAACCCGACTGCCACGGCCGCGGTGTTCAACGTCACCACCTTCTCACCCAGTGGCTTCTTATCACCGGCGGCTCTGCAGGGGGTGAGCGTGGGACCCCACGCCGAACTCGCATTGAACCTCGGTGACGAAGTGGTGGCCACTCAGAACTTCGGTGCCCAAGTCACGGTGCTCCGCGGATCGCTCGTGGTCGTGGGCGACCAGATATCCAAGGACACCTCGTCGCTGAACTACGGTACGTCGTTGCTGGCCTCGACGGGTGCGTTCCCTCTCGTGACGACGGCCAACCGGGCCGTCGCCGAAGTTCGCATCGCCAATCCCGGTGCTGCGGCGGCCACGGTGACCATCCGGGTCAAATTGCGCAAGTTCAACATCGCGCCCCAGTCGACGGTCATCGCGCCCTATCACAGCGCGATGATCACCATCACGCCCAACACCGCTATTCCTGCCGCGGGTGAAGCGTCCTTGACGATGACGTCGAATCAGGCGGTGGTCGCTACGCTCGCCACCGGTACCTCGAGCGGGCTCACCTTGAGTCCGTTGGGCACCCCCGTCGCGCGCGCCATCCTCTCGGACGTGACGGGCGGCGGCTTTGGCGAAGCGACGCTGACGAATGCGTCAGCTGGCACGAGCGAGGTCGGTTGGATTCTGCTGCATCATGGCGCCATCACGGCCACGGGGACCACATCGGTGGCGGCGGGGGACAC
>Ga0182030_10004101_pt1 | contig 31057 bp, 16 predicted proteins | sample 812S3MmetaG_FD_121299 | JGI IMG/M metagenome (GOLD analysis project Ga0182030, IMG submission 121299) | Permafrost microbial communities from Stordalen Mire, Sweden - 812S3M metaG (Illumina Assembly) | ecosystem: Environmental > Terrestrial > Soil > Wetlands > Permafrost | place: Sweden...
AATGACCTTCGCGATGGTGGCCCGGTCGCTGTTTGGCGCGCGGTTGAAGGATGAAGACATCGACCTGGTGAGCCATACCATCCTGACGGTGCAGGAATTCATCGTCCGGCAGACCCTGATGCCGTACCTGAACCCCTGGTTTGAGGCTACGGGCGAGTTGCGCAGACATGAAGAGATGCGTACCAAGGCAGACAGCGTTCTGCTTCACTACATCCAGCAGCGCCGCAACGGAGCGCCGGGCAACGATCTTCTCCAGACCCTGATGGACGCCCGTTATTCCGACGGCGAAGGGATGAGCGACGAGTTGGTCTTGAGCGAAAGCATGCAACTGCTGGTCGCAGGGCACGAGACCTCGTCCAATGCCCTGTCGTGGCTTCTCTATCTGCTCAGTTCGCGGCCGGATGTTTTGGAGAAGCTGCGCCTGGAGTTCGATGCGGTGCTGGACGGCGCGCCTCTGAGCTACGTGCATGTTCCGCGGTTTGAGTTTGCCAACCAGATCATCTCGGAAGCGCTGCGGTTGTACCCGCCCTTCTGGATGATCGACCGCATGGCGGTGGCGGACGACCACGTGGGCGACGTCGCCATACCGGCGGGATCGACGGTGATTGTGTTTGTGTACGGCGCGCACCATGCGCCTCGCTACTGGGAAGACGCGGAACGTTTCGATCCGGAGCGGTTCACCAAGGCGAACGAAAAGCTGCACCCGCCCTTCACCTATCTGCCTTTCGGCGGCGGCCCGCGAGGCTGCATCGGCGGGAACTACGCGATGCTGCAGATCCTGATGATCTTGAGCACGGTACTGATGAAATATGACTTCGAACTCACTCCCGGCCAGACGATCGAGGCGCGCCCCATGGTCATCCTGCGGCCAAAGCATGGCATCCGCATGAACTTTACTCCGGCAGCCGCGCAGGACCGTCACGCCGTCGCCCAGGATTAGATTTACCCGGCAGATGGCGGAGGGTTGCTGGGTCTGGAACCTCTCGGCAAAACGTGGGCGCAGCGAGGCAGCAGCCGCGGCGCAGCTATGGTATCCGTGGACTGTGAACACTCTCAAGCTGCCATTTCTTTTTGCCCTCAGTTTTACCCTCGCAGCAGGCACGTTGCACGCGCAGACGCCTGCCTGGCAGCCAACGCCGGGGCATTCGCAGGTGCGCATCTGGCCGGGGAAGGCGCCGGACGCCCGGCCATTCACCGGACCAGAAACGGTGAAAACCGATGACAAGGAATTGGTCGCGGGGAAGCCGTGGGACTACGTCAACAACGTCTCGCAGCCTACTTTGACCGTTTATGCGCCCACTGGAAAAAACACAGGAGCTGCGGTGGTGGTGTTTCCCGGCGGAGGCTATCAGATCCTGGCCATCGACCTCGAAGGCACAGAGGTGTGCGACTGGCTCACGTCTGAAGGGATCACTTGCGTCCTGCTCAAGTACCGCGTGCCGGGCGAAGCCAAACTGCCCAAGTCGGGAGCGTATCCCAAATCTCGGGAAGCGCTCGAGGATGCGCAGAGGACGGTGGGGCTGGTGCGCTTCCATGCTGCCGAATGGCATATCGATCCGCACAAAATTGGCGTCCTCGGCTTCTCGGCAGGGGGACACCTCGTAGCCGCGACGAGCGTGCATTTTGCCCGTCGTTTGTACGCCGCAGTCGATGCGGCCGACAAGGAAAGCTGCCGCCCGGACTTTGCTGTTGCGATCTATCCGGGGCATCTGTCGCTGTCGGACGACGGTCCTGGGTTGAATCCGGACATCAAGAGCCACATCTCGCGCGACACGCCACCAACCTTTCTGCTTCAGAACGAGGATGACAACATCGACGGCGTAAATCAGTCGCTGGTGTACTACGCCGCGCTCAAGAAGGCCGGTGTTCCCGTCGAGATGCATTTGTATGCGCAGGGGGGCCATGCCTTCGGGCTTCGACCAACGCGGCTGCCCGTGAGCAAGTGGCCGCAGTTAGTCGAAACATGGCTGGGAACGATCGGAGTGATCTCCGTTGAAGGCAGCAACACTCGAAGCCAGGCGCCCGGCGCTCCAAAGTGATGAGCTTTGTAGCTCAGAACTTCAAGTTAAGGGCCGCTTAGTGTAGGGGTACCTTGTACCTTTCACATGCGAAATCAGCAAGTGCACGTGTACATCGATAGAAACGGTGAAAAGCATGAAGAAACTCCTTGTTGCAATGGCAATTCTCAGTATGACGAGCATCAGTTGGGCCGGAACCACGCGCGAAGCGACCGACGACCGCCTGGATCATGCCGGCAGTGTGCTGCATGAAATCATGGCCGCACCCGATAGCGGAATCCCGGAAGAAGTGCTGGAGCATGCGCGTTGCGTTGCCGTGGTGCCCCATCTGCTGAAAGGCGGATTTATCTTTGGTGCTGAAAATGGACGCGGCGTCGCCACCTGCCGGACCAAGACCGGCTGGAGTGCGCCCGCATTCTTTTCCATCACCGGCGGAAGCTGGGGATTACAGATTGGCGTGGAAGGCGTCGATCTGGTCATGATCATCCAGAGCGACAAAGGAATGGCGCATCTGATCTCGAGCGGATTCCAGCTTGGCGCGGACGCCTCAGCGGCAGCCGGACCGGTTGGCCGGCACGCTTCCGCCGATACCGACTGGAAGCTGAATACGGAAGTGCTCACCTATTCACGCGCCAGGGGAGCTTTCGCCGGACTGACTCTAAGCGGGGCATCCATTCGTAGAGATGACGACTCGACGCGAGTGATTTATGGACCCGGCGTTTCGACGCGTTCCATCCTTCGCGGTCAGGTCGCAACGCCTGCTGTAGCTGAACCTTTTCTAAGTGCCGTCCGTGATGCGAAAGCCCAGGCTATCGCTTCCAACTAAGCGCAGCAGCATTGCCTCAATCCGTTCGAAAAACCCATCAACGTCGCCATTCCCGTTCGGGGGCGGCGTTGATTGGCGCGTGTGGACACATTTCACCGCACACGTTTGCATCCGGTATTTCGATGACAAAGCGTTCTTTTTGAGAACGATAGCCTGTTCAAAGGGCGCAGGCAAACGAGCAATGCGATACAGATCACAATTGCTGAATATTGCAAGGATCAAACTTGCGGCTATGATCGTCCATTCACGACCGACTCGTTCACTTGAAAATTCCTTTCAGTGCGCAGTTCGTGGCGTAACCTCATATGAACTTTTAACGAGAGATGCGGGTATGAATTTGATCGGTAAGAATGCGTTCAATCCTGCCGATTTTCTGGCAAACGCCGGCCTCGGTCGCAGAATCGTTCGCGTCAAGAACAAGGGTGCATTCTTCACGCAGGGTAGTCCAGCAGATTGTGTCTTCTACCTTCAATCGGGTACAGCGAAACTCACTGTGGTCTCGATGGTGGGCAAGGAAGCTACCATCACTTTGATTTCCGCAGGACAGTTTATCGGGGAAGAGTCGATCGCCGGACCGCAGGGACTTCGCCTGTCCTCGGCATTTGCGACCAGTGGCTGCATAGCTTTGAAAATTGAGAGAGAGGAAATGATCCGCGTACTGCATGAGGAGCATGCCTTCTCCGATATATTTCTCACGTTTCTACTGGCGCGAAGCATGCGAACCCAGGCAGACCTTGTCGATCAGCTCTTCAACTCGAGCGAAAAGCGACTGGCCCGCATTTTGCTTCTTATGGCGGAGTTTGGCAAGCCCGGGGAGCCGGAGTGCCTGATTCCAAAGATCACCCAGGAGTCGCTCGCCGACATGATTGGAACGACCCGTTCCCGCGTCAGCTTTTTCATGAATCGCTTTCGCAAGCTCGGCTTTATTGAGTACAAGCGCCGGATTCGAGTGCATAAGTCTCTACTGAATGTTGTGCTCCACGATCAATTCTTCTCGCACAATGCAGCTATGCCGGTCATGGTAAAAACGGCTGCGCGTAAGAGAAGGTCCGTGATGAAAAGTAATTAGAGCTACACGTTTTTTCCTCTGACAGTTATTTACTTAGCAGTCTCTCTCATCAGACATCATCCTTTTTCGATGATTACCCTGTACGGGAGAGATCCGCGAGGAAAGGTGCATGCCGATTGATGGCAATCTTGGACATAGATTTCGAGTAATTTCAAAAGGACGCAGGTTGTGGGAGTCGATGAGCCATGCCCGTCGCCTGCCCGTCCGAGATCCGGATCGATCGTCTGAGTCCGCAGATACACGAGGTTCGCGTCCGCCTGATCGCGATGAACTGCAATCAGGCGGAGTTGGACGATGCGCTTATTGCACGGTGACTGCGACGGTCGCCGATTGTGCGCTGCCGGAGCCGCCGGAGGGAGTGGCTGTCACCGTGATTGTGTAACTACCCTTGGCTGCCGTGCTTACTGGGCTGCTGCCGCCGCAGGCCGATATCGCCAGTCCGGAGATGCTGAGGACGAGCAATGAAATCAGCATGGGCCAGCGCTTTCTCCACTTCCATCCAGCAAAGAGTCCAACAGCCGCGAGGCTGAGGCTCAGAGGAGATCCTGTGCCTGAGGACTTTTGCCAAGGGGAGGCTGGGCCTTCGAGAGCAGCCTTCGATGTAGTCGTGGTGATCACCAGCGTCGCCGTGCTGGAGCCACCGGGAGCGAGCGTCACACTGGCCGGATTGACGGAGCAACTGGCATTGGCTGGGGAACCGGAGCAGGTGAGAGCGACGACTCCGCTGAAGGCTGCGTTGGCGGTGAGGGCGAGGGTTGCAACCCCGGTCTGCCCTTGCGTCAGCGAGAGCGTGGGACTACCAGTGGTCAGCGTGAACGCTGGAGTGAGCGCCGCGACGGTTACCTGGGTTGTGGTGGACGAGGTGTTGGGATTGAAGTTCGCATCGCCGCTGTAAGCCGCCGTGAAGCTGTGGCTGCCAGTGGTCAACGCGGAGGTTGCGTAGGCAGCCGAGCCGCCACTCAGCGCAACGGAAGCAAGCAGGGTTGTGCCATCGTAGAAAGAAACCGTTCCGGATGGCGAGGGACGGCTGACCATCGAAGCGGCGACGGTGGCTGTGAATGTTTCCGCCTGGCCGAAGGTGATGGAAGATGCGGAGTCACTCAGGGTGAAAGACGTTCCACCCTGGCCGAGATAGAGAGCAGTACCGTATGCCGTGGCGACGATGAAGTCGGGCGCGTTGTCGTTGAAGAAGTTGCCGGGAAAGGGGCTTACGGAATCCAGGGATTGAAGGGTGTTGATGGGGCTGGAGAAAGCTCCGCCGCCTTCACCCAGCAGAGTTGAGAGTCCATAGAAAGTGTTGGGCTGGCCGGGGGAGTTGTAGAGGGACAACACCAGGTCTGGCTGGCCGTCGCCGTTGACGTCTGTGAGCGAACCGTTGAGGAAGAAGTTGCCTGTTCCGATCTGCGTTACTTCTCCGAATGTGCCGTCGCCGCGACCGGGTATCAGGAGGACGCCTGCCGTTGCGTCGAAGTCATTGATGGCCAGGTCTTCTCCTTCTTCGAGAAGGATGAGGTCTGGCTTGCCGTCGCCGTTGTAATCTCCAGCGATGACCTGGCTTACGAGGTAGTTGGAGTTGATCGCCGTGCCAGCGGCGAAGGTGCCGTCGCCGTTGCCGGGAAGCAGATCGATGGCGAAGGTTCCGCCGATCTGGAACGGAGCGTCATCGAGGAGCAGGTCAAGCTTGCCGTCGAGGTTCATGTCGGCGAGGGTTACTGAGTAGAGTTCAGTCCCGTAGGCGGTAAAGACGGGAGTCTGGAATGTGCCGTCGCCATTGCCAAGCGCGGTGAAGTAACCGGAGGGTTGGCCTCCCGTTCCTCCGCAGGCGGCGTCGCCCACGTAGGTGAGGACCAGGTCGGACTTTCCATCGCCATTGAGGTCGCCTGTGGCCGCGTAGCCTGGTACGCAATTCAATGCAGGGAGCGTCAATTTCTGAAGTGCGGCAAAGGTTCCGTCGCCATTGGAGAGAGCGGCTGAGAGACTGCCGTCCGTGCCGACGATTAACAGATCCTGCTTGCCGTCGCCGTTGAAATCCACTTGCACCGGTTCGAGGAAATCCAGCATGGGCGCGGCGGAGGAGGTCAGTCCGACGGAATAGGTGAAGTTTCCCTTGCCGTCGCTAACTCCGGTCACCACCTGCGGTAAATTGCCGGAGTAGTCGATATAAAGAGCGCTGGTAAAGCCCTTACCCTGGACATCCGCAACGTCGGCGAGGGACATGATGAATGGATCGGGAGTGGCATCGGTCGTCGAGGCGAGCGCTGGGGCGCCGTTGAATGCGCCTTTGCCGTTGCCCGCAAACAAGGAGAGCTGTTTGTAATCGCCGCCTAACTGGACGATGTCCAGGCTGCCATCACCGTTGAAGTCACCTACGCCGAGGCTTTGGCTGGGGCCACCGTCCTCGATGTATCGGGAGCCGTTGGGAGCGATCTGGAACGTGCCGTCGCCCTTGCCGGTCCAGACCTGAAGGAGGCCTGCGTTCTCGATCATGTCGGGGATGCCGTCGCCGTTCACGTCGGCGTAGACAATCTGCTGCGCGCCGCCCGCGTTGGGTGTTTGCACTAGTGAAGAAAAGCCGCCCGAGCCATCGCCGAGAGCCGTCATCAGAGCAGAACTTGTGCCAGCAACGTCCACCAGGAGATCGGGATTCGAGTCGCCATTTACATCCAGGATCTGAACGCCCGAGGTCACAAGGATGAGGAAGGGGGCATCCGTTGCGGTGTAAGGGACGGACACCGGATTGGTTACGTTCAAAGTACCGAACGTGCCGTCGCCATGGCCGAGTGCCGCGGTGGCGACGATCGCGCCTACGGTGGGCTGGGTGTACTCTTCCATGACCACGGCGATGTCCAGCTTGCCGTCCTTGTTCAGGTCACCGAGGGTCACGGCGAGGTTGCCGTTGAACTGGACCAGCGTGGGGATGGACACGGTTTGCGTCAACGCTGTCGTGGCCATCTGGAAGGTTCCATCTCCGCCGCCCAGGTAGGTTTGCACGGTGACGGTGGAGCTGCTGTAGGAGTTGATGTTGTTGGCGACAGTGACTGCATCCAGCTTGCCGTCTCCGTTGACGTCGCCGAGGGCAAAGGCGGCAATGGAGCCGAAGTCATAAGGCAGATTGATCGGTGTCGGCGTGCCGAAGGTGCCGTTCTTAAGATTGAGGTAGACCAGCAGCGCGTTGTTGTACTGATCCAATGCGACGACGTCGGGATAGCCGTCGTTGTTGACGTCGACCGCGAAGGCTTGCGCGATCTCAGTCTGGAGGAGATTCGGATTGCTGTAGGGTACCGGCGTAGCGAAGCCGGAGCCATTGCCCAGGAGCACGTTGAGCGTGCCGTCGTACTGCAGGACGACGATATCCTGCTTGCCATCCTGATTGACATCGGCCGCCAGCGCTGCCGCTACGCCGCAGTTGTACGGGTCAGCGATGCAGGAGGATTCGAGGCGGGCAGGGTAGTAGACGGGACTGAGAAAGCCTCCCCAATTGGGGATTGCGGCGGAGATGCCGGTGCTCTCGCTATTCCCTACCCTGCTCTTCACCGCTTTAGCCGCCAAGCGCTTCTGCAACGCGGGCAGGAGGTAACGCTCGAGCGGCGTGTGCGGTGTGCGCTTGATGGCCTGGATCGAGGGCGAGCTGTACGGCGTCGACTTCGGAGCCAAGGAGCCCTTGCGCGGTGCAGTCGCCTGAGCCGCTGCCGCGAATATGAGTACAGCACAGAGCAGAATGCCTATCTTCTTGAACATGTGGGCCTCGCTGGGGTGAAAGAGTTATCGTTCGGCAGTGGAGAGGAAAAGGTGTGGCCGTTCCTGGTGAAAGCCGGGACGTGTGGAGCGGCCGGATCGAGCTAGTTCACATTGACGGTAATGGTGGTGGTCTGCACGATCTTTCCTGTCGCGGCATCTGTGCCGCTGACGGTCACGGTGTAGGCGCCAGCCGTTGTTCCCGGCTGGCCGACGGGCGTGGTGGTGTGAGAGCCTCCGCAGCCAATCGCGGTCACGGTGCCGATAAGCGCCAGCACCAGGTAAAGCCCCATGCGGCGGCGACGTTTCGCCGGGATGCCGAGCAGAAGCATGGCGGCCAAAGCCGCTCCCGGCAAACCCAGGCGCGCCGTGTTGCCAAGCGCCGCCGTGGTGGGTGCGGTTGTTTTCACGGAGACGGTCGCGGTCGCCGCTGCGCTTCCACTTACAGTGAGCGTGGTTGGAACTGAGCAGGATGGAGGGTCGTTGGGATTGGTGATGCTGGTGGTTACCGCGCAGGACAGGTTGACGATGCCGGTAAAGCCGTTGGAGGGAGTCGCGGTGACGGTTGCGGTGTTTCCGGTGGTCGCTCCCGCAGCGAAACTGAGCGGGCCGCTGTTGGTGAGCGCAAACGATGCGTTGCTGAGGCCTCCCGTCACGATCACGCCGACCGTGGTGGTTGCGGAGATTTTGCCGGTGGTGGCGTCAGTGCCTTTCACGGTCACCGTGTAGGAGCCGGAAGTCGTGGAGGTGGCGGTGGTTACGGTCAACATGGCCGATGCTGACGCTGTCCCGGTGAGGTTGATGGTGGCTGGAAGAGCGCAGGTCACGGGACTGCTCGCGCTGGGTGGGGCGCTGGTCACGGCGCAAGAGAGATTGACCAGGCCGACAAAGCCGTTGCTGGGGGCGACGGTGATCTGGGAGGTGTTGCCGGTGGTTGCTCCAGCCGCGATGTTGATCGAGCCTGCACTGCTCAAGGCGAAGGAGGCTTCGGCGACAGTGATGTTGGAGTTGCCCACAGCGCCGATGTAGTTGGCGTCTCCGCTGTATGTGGCGGTGATGGTGTTGACGCCTGCTGCAAGAGCGTTGCCAGAGAGCGTGACCGTGCCGAAGACGGCGTCAGCGCCGTTGAAGCTGGATTTTTGAAAGCCGGTCAGCGTGGCTAAGGTTGTGCCGTTGGAGGTGAGCGTGATGGTGCCCGTCGGATAGGCGCCCAGGCTGGAAGTCTGCACGACCACCTGCACCTGGTCCGACTGCAAGGAACTGATGGAAGCAGTGTTGGGATACACGACGACCGAAGTGCCGCCCTTGACAACCGTCATCGACACCGGCGTGCTGGTGCTCTTCTGATAGCTGGGATCGCCGGTGTACGTGGCTACCAGGCTGTGGGTGCCGATGGAGAAGACTGCGGGAGTTGATGCGCTTGGGGATTGGTATACGGCCAGGTCGCTGGAGCTGATATTCAGCCCCGATGCCAGGGATGTGCCGTTGTCGGCCAGGGAAACGGAACCGGTGGCGATGCCCTGAGTCGCTGTCCCTTCGGCTTTGCCGAGAATCTGCGCGTTGGCAAAGATGTAGGAGCCATAGGGGACGCTGGACAGGCTGGGGATGGGCAGGTTCACGCCGGAGGAGTTATATGCGCCGGTGTAAGCATTCACCATAAGGGCTGTTGTGCTTGCCTCGGGCGAAATGGTCACCTGGATGGGAGTCGAGGTGCTGGCAGCATCCAGGGTGTCTCCACCGTAGCGCGCGTAGACAGAGTAGGAGCCACCCGGCAGACCGTTGTACTGGGCTGAACCGGCGCCGCTCTTGAGAGGGATGGCGATTTGTCCGTTGTTTTGCGGACCGGCGGTTGTTTCATCCGCGTTGTCTACGATGGCCGCTACCCCTAAGGCAGTTGATGGCGCAATCCCTACCTGGAAGGTGAGATTGGCGCCATGCACTGCGCTCAGCGGGGCTGCCGAGCCGTTGATGGTGAGGGCTGTCTTCGTAGTCGCCAGGGTGACGCTGTTCCACTGATTCACAAGTTGAGTCGCGTCCACGCTGCCGAGTCCCGATGCCAGGTCGTAGCCGGTTCCTGCGTTGTAGCCGGTGAGGAAGCCGTTGCTGGCGCAATTGGGACTGCCGGTAGTACAGACGACGGAGTTGTTGCCGGTGGTGACGTCGTGGAAGACGGTGGCGTACTGACTGGCGGCCAGTTGATAGAGCACGGTGTTGGCCTGGCCAAGACGCGTGCCGACTTTTTGCTCCACCAGGGCGAGCATTCCGGCGAATGCAGGAGCCGCGGCAGAGGTGCCGCCGTATCCGCTGAAGCTGGAACTGCTGGTTAATTGTCCGTTGACGGTTTCGCAGTTTCCCGGTGCGCAGACAACCCAGACTGCGCCGTAGAGGCCATTGGCGGCCAGGAACGCGACGTCGGGAATGTCACGCGCACCGTCGGAAGGAGTCAGCTGGGTTTGAAAGGCCGGTTTGGCGTAACCGCCCTGGCAGGTGATTGTGTCGCCGCTCTGGGTCGATGTTACGCAACTGCTGACGCCGCCTGAGCCCGCGATAATGTCGGTGCTGCCCTGGCTGCCGACGAAAGGCTGATTGAAGGCGAGATCTCCGTTGGAGGAGGTTGAATCGTTCCAGGGCTCCTCGGGGATGTAGGACAGCGCGGTTCCGTAGTATGGGGCCGAGCCGCTGGTGAGTTTCCCCCCGACCGCATCGGTGACATAGGTGGTGAAATTGCCTTGCAGCGCGTCGAAATCAGTCCCGCCGACTGCGATCGCGTAGGGCGGTGAGGCAAATCCGCTTACCTGCAAGCCATTGGAAGCCGAGGGCAACGCATCCGAGTCGCAGGCTGCCGAGCCGTTATCTCCTGACGAGACGGTGACACTGATACCCTGGGCGGCGGCCTGCTCCATCACTTCCAGCAAGACTTGGTTTTCGGTTGTTCCCAGCGCGGCTTCGCAGGCGCCAAAGCTCATGTTGAGAATGCTCACCGTGTTGTCATCCAACGCGCGGAAGATGGCGTTGAAAAGACCGGATTGCAGATTGCTGTCGGCAGAGGTGTAGAAGTAGAGCTTGGCCTTCGGAGCAATGCCCCCGGCAACCTCGTTATCGAGGAGCGCTTCAGGCTCATCGCCGTTGAGGAGGGGGTCTTCTCCGTCGACTACGACCGTTGGCGCGTTGACGTTGGCTGTGGTTTCGTTCAGAAAGAGGAGACGATAGTTGATGACCGCCTGCATGGTGAAGTTGGAATCGCCGACAATGCCGATGTTGACGCCGGTGCCGTCGTAGGTTGTTCCTTTGTAGTTGGCGTTGAGGGCCGCGTTGGGGGTGTCGTAAATGGTGGCGGCGTCGGCGGGGTCCACGTAGAGGTAGGGAGTGCCGCCATTGCCAAAGAGGGTGAAGTCCGGCTGGATGGTTTTGGTCGCCGGGTTGTAATGGCCGGTAGCGCCTATCTTTGCCTGAGACACAGGACGGAAATCGTTCAGCGCGGCGATGCCGGCGATGACCGATTGAAGGGCGGCGGGGATCTGGGGATCGGTCAGGTTGGCAAAGTGCCTTTCGCTGCCATTGATCTCAATGGTGTGGATGGCGGTATGGAAGGCGCTCTTGAGTTGTCCGAAATCGCCCGAGAATTCGAGGACGTTGCGGGCCTGGGGTACTTTCTCGATCTTAAAGCCGTAGCCTTGCAGCCAATCTTGGAGGGTTTTCAGATCCGCGTCACTCACGCCGAAAGCTGAACCGAACTGGGCCGGGGTCATCCACTTGTAGTGGTTCGGGGAGTGAGGATTTTGCGTGTCGGAGAGATACTGCTCGAGCCCTTGCTGCTGGGTTGCACTGCGCTTCAGAAGGAGCCGCATGCGGCCGGTCGGGGTTGAGGCGGAAGCCTCGCCGCGATCGAAGCCGGTCAAGGCCAGGGGATGAACATTGCCGGTGAGCGTTATCCGCCGGGAATCGTCGATGGATTCCGTGATCCTGCTGCGCACTCCCGTGGAGGAGTCCTGCGCCTCTGCCGGTGCGGGGCCAACCGCTACGGACAAGCCGAACAAACACGTCGCGAGGGCGCCCGGTGCCAGGAGCACCGTCAGCGTTAAAACCGGAATGCGGGGAAACCTCAAAGCCATGAACAGTCCTTGCGTCCGAGATAGGGAGTCGAAGCAATGTTCGCTGCCGTTGGTGAAACACTCACGGTTGGCTGGAACATGCGACTTCTAGTTCTTTTGATGGGTTCAGCCTAATGGTCCTCACGCGCCGGCACAATGCAGCCAGTCTTTTCATTTTCTAAACATTTCCTAACCAGATAAGCGGCTTCCAATGAGCACTTTAGATACTTTCGGCGGAGTGGCTTCCCCTGCAAAGGCCAAGGGAAGACCGTGTTAAACTCACGCAAGGGCACTGCTCTTCTCCAAAAAATCCACTCTTGGCGACGTAGAACACGCCGTTGGGACAATGACCGAATCGCAATTCGCTTTTGGGGAATTTACGTTTGATCCCGATACCGGCAAGCTGACGCGCAGGAATCGCAGCCAACACTTGCCGGAGCAGACCGCGCGCCTGCTGGCCGTTCTCCTTGAAAAAGCCAACAACCTGGTGACCCGCGACGAGCTGCGCCAGGTGCTCTGGCCGAACGAAGAGTTTCTGGACTACGACCAGGGGATCAACGTGGCGGTCAACCGCCTGCGCAACGCGCTGCGGGACGACTCGAAGAGCCCGCAATTTCTGAGAACTATTCCCAAGCGCGGGTACAGTTTTTCGGGGAAGGTCGTTCTCATTCCCCGGAGTGTGCCATTGACCGGGGAGTCTGGTGGGGTTGTAACGATTCCCGAGTCTGGACTTGATTTGGCCGGGGCTGATGCGGCTGCGAGGGCGCCCGGCCCGGATTTGGCTGAAGCGGTCACGGCGGATCCCGGGGCTAAGCCCCCGTCGCAGCTGCCCGATCCTTTGGCAGGCCCGACCGCAGCGGCCGAAGGATCGCTTAGACCCGTTCGTTTTCAGAAGTCGACTCAACGACGCAGACCCCCTTGGGCGCTCGGGGTGATGGCCGCACTGCTTCTTGCCGCGCTGACGTGGTTGTTGTACCGGCATTCTTTCAGGCCTTCGGAGCAGGTTGTTCGGCTGGGGATTGCGCCCTTCCAGGTGCAAGGCGATCCGGCTTTTGACAGCCTCAGCGAAGGTTTCCGCTTGTCGCTTAGCGATGCCATCTCCAAACTTCCGAAGGTGCAAGTCTGTGCCGTGGGCGCCCTGAAGCCGGTTCAGCATGCCGGTTTTGACCTGCCCTTTCTCTCGCAACAGCTCAATGTCGATGACATCTTGCTCAGCAGCCTTCTCAAACAGGGGGATGGATACGATTTGAAGTTTGAACTGGTGCGGGCAGCCGACTCGGTTCACCTTGCCTCGTTTGAATACAGTGGCGCCAAGCAGGACCTGCCCGCTATTCGCGAACGACTGCAGCATGACATCTTCTACTACCTGCAGTCCCGGGCGCTTTCGGTGCAGGCCATCAACGGCAGTACAGATGATCCCGAGGCTTACCAATATTATTTGCAGGGATTGCAGTTGATGCCCCCGCGCAGCAATCCGACCGCCCTGCGCCAGGCCCAGGCTGCCTTCCAACAGGCCATTATGCACGACCCTAATTTCGCTGCTGCGTTTGCCGGGATCGCCACGGCCTACCTGCGTTTGAGCTTTTACAGCACGGCGGGGAGCGACCAACCGCTGCACAAGGCACAGGACTTCGCGCGCCAGGCGATTCGTCTGGACCCTGTCCTGGCACAGGCCCACGCCGTGCTTGGATTTGCCGATTACGCGCAGGATTGGAACTTCGTCGAAGCGGAATCAGAGCTCCGCTCCGCCATCCGGCTTGATCCGTCGCAGGCCGATTACCACGATTGGCTGGCCTTGCTGCTCGCGACGCAAGGGCGTTTTGACGAAGGTATGCAACAGGTTTCGCTGGCCCACGCCAATGACCCTCGCTGGCCCTCGGTTTACTCGATGGAGGGCGTGCTGGCGAACTTTGCCCGACGCGATCAGCAGGCCATCCATGCCGGGAAGACGTATCTCACGCTGCTTCCGAATCTCCCTGTGGCGCATAACACGATGGCCTGGATTGATTTCAAGGCTGGACGCTACGAGGATGCCATCGCCGAGTGGCGCCAGATGGCCGTTCTTCAAAACGATGGCGCGCGCATTGAATTTGAAGATAGAGGTAAAGAGGCTCTGAAAAAGAAGGGGATCCGCGCTTACGCTCAACTTCATCTCGACGCACTTCAAAGCAAGCGGGGAACGAGTCAGTGGAATGACTTCAACCCTTCGGAATGGTATGCCTGCGCCGGCAAACGCGAAGAGTCTATAGCGCAGATGGAGAAGCTGGCGGATGATCACAGCTTTTACGTTCTACAAATCGCCGTCGACCCGTTGTACGATTCCTTTCATCAAGACCAACGCTACCTGACGCTGCTGAACCGGCTGGGACTGCGCGTGCCCACGTCTTTGCTCGGTGTCAATTCGCACCTGTGCGAGAACTGAAGCGCTGGTGCAGAGGTCTGCGCTTCGTATCTCTAATTCCGAGTGGGTGGCGGGTAAGCGGTTTCGGTGTCTATAAGGCAGCGCTCAACAAACTCAGGCCATCCCGGCTTGCCTGATTGGGATGGTCCTGAGATTCAAACCGGCTTCAGGGCACGAAACGCCAGACGTCGCTGAGATAGCCGTTCTGGCTGCCTCCGCCAAAGAGCCAGAGGTCGCCATTTTTGTCGGCCCAGCCAACCGAGCCACTGCGGCCTCCGGGATCGTTGTTGACGGAGCCGACGCCTAGGGTTCCGTACACGGCTGCTGGATTCCCGCTGCGACTGCCGCTCATCCATGTCCAAGTCTTGGTGGTGGAGTTGAACAGCCAGAGATCATCGAGGTATCCCAGGTAGCCATTGACATCGAACCCGTATCCGCCAAAGAGCCAGTGTTTGCCGGTTGAGTCGGTCCAGCTCAGGGAGCCGTAGCGGCCGCCTGGGGTGTTGGCCGCGGCAGCGACGCCCTGGGTTCCGTAGACGCCTTTGGGGCCGGTGTTTGCGGGCGTGATGGTGCTGCTACCGCTGATCCATGTCCAGGTTTTGGTGGAAGGGATGAATTCCCAGAGGTCGTTCAGATCCCCGAAGACGCCGGCGGAATCAAATCCATTCCCGCCAAAGAGCCAGAAGTTACCACTGCTGTCGGTCCAGGTGGAGCTTTGTGTGCGGCCGCCTGGGGTATTGGCTGTGGAGGCCACGCCTTTGGTTCCGTAAATGCCCTTCGCGCCGGAGTTGGTGCTACCGACCGCGTTGGCGCCAGAAATCCAGTTCCATGTGCCTGTAGTGGGACTGAATTCCCAAAGGTCGTTGAGATAGCCGCTGATTGCGGACGCATCGAGGCCCTGCCCGCCAAAAATCCAGAAGTTGCCGGAGGAATCGACCCAGCTAACTGGGTTCTGGCGTCCTCCGGGAGCGTTGGTCTTCGCTGCGGCGCCCTTGGTGCCATAGGTACCTGAAGGGCTGTTGTAGGCCGAACCGCTGACCCACTCCCAGGTCTTGGCGCTGGGCTTGAACTCCCACAGGTCATCCATGGGGCCGAAGCCTGAACCGGCGTCCCAAGCGCCCCCGCCGAAGAGCCAGAAATTGCCGCTCTTGTCGATCCAGTTGGTGGAGTTGTTGCGGCTTCCGGGGGTGTTGCCGGTGGAGGGAGTTCCCTGCTGGCCGTAGGTGCCGTAGAAGACGCCGGTTGCGCCGCCTGTCACCCAGTTCCAGGTCTTGTTGGACGGCACAAACTCCCAGAGATCGTTCATGGTGGTGTAGTAGGTGCCTGCGTCGTAACCAAGTCCACCGAATAGCCAGAAGTTGCCGGCGGTGTCGGTCCAGGTATTGCCGTCAGCCCGTGCGCCGGGGAAGTTGGCCGTGGAGGGAGTGCCCTGTTTGCCTTCGACGCCATGGAGGTTGGGGGTGCTGGAACCGTCGTACCAGGTCCATGGTCCAAAGGTCACGGGGAACTTGGTGGCGGGGGATGGTCCTCCGCCAGGGGCCGGGTTGGTGACGATGACGGCATAGTTTCCGACTGTGGCGAGGTCAGTCGCGCCCAGGGAGATTTTGAGCGCGGTGGGACTGACGTACGTGGCGGGGTGCGCTGTGCCGTTGAAGGTGACTGCTGAAGAGTAGAGGAAGCCGGTGCCTTCGAGGGTGAGGGATTGAGGCGGCGCTTCCACGGGGATCGATGTGGGAGAGAAGCTCTTGATGGCCGGTATGGGATTGTTCACCGTCGACGTAACGGTGAACGAGCCAGCGGCGGAGTGGGTGGTGCCATCCGGACTGTTGACGACGACGCTCCACTTGCCGGGAGTGCTGCCGTCGTTGAACTGGTAACTGATCTCCGTCGCTGAAACGACGGTGAGATCGGCGGCAGAGCTGAGGAAAGAAAGTCCGCCTGGGGGAGTGAAGGTGAGTGTATCTCCAGCGAGATAATTGGTGCCGATGATCTTGAGGGTCTGGACCGCGGCGGAAGCCGGCAGCGTGGCTGGCGAGAAACTTGAGATGGTTGGCGCCGGAGCTTCCACAACCTGAATCTTCACAGGGAGCACCTGCGTTGCGTACCCGGGAGAAGAGGCTTCAAGGGATGAAGTGTAGGCGCCAGGAATTGTCTTCGCACTGGTGGCCAGCGTAAAGGTGGAGGTGGCCGATCCGTTCGCCGCTGGAGTTACAGTCGCGGGATTAAAGCCAGTGCCTGTTGCCAGGTAGCCGGTGGGCAGGTTTGCAGCGCTGAAGGTGACCTTCCCGTCGAAGTTGTTGAGGCTTTGCACCTTCAATGAGAAGCTGATGCTCTTGCCTTGAGCAACGGTCTGGCTTGAGGTATTTGCTGAGAGGGCCAAACTGCCAGGGTTCAGAGTCACAAGACTTTTTACTGTCGCACCGTTGTAGCTGGCGGCGATGGTGAGGGATTGCGGCGACGTGATCTTGCTCGCTGTTACCGTCAAGGTTGCGCTGGTGCTGTTGGCCGGAATGGTGACGCTGGCGGGGATCGGAAATGCAGTGCTGTTGGTGGGAGCCAGTGCGATGGTAGCGCCGCCGGTGGGAGCGGGAAGGTTGAGGGTGACGGTGATTGTTGCGGTTGCAGGGCTGTCAATGGTGGCAGGATTCACCGTCAAGGAAACCGGGATGATCTGATTGAGAACTGCGTCCCAGGCTCCACGGCCGTGGGTGACGACGCGCAGAGTCCGGGTCGGGTGGTACATAAGAATGTCCTGCACAACGACGTTGGGGAGGCCGGTACCGAGCGGCACCCAGTTGGTTCCTCCATTGGTGGTGACATAGACGCCGATGTCGGTGGCTAGATAGATCGTGGTTGGAATGTCGGGGTCAACCAGGATACTGTCGGCTGGCGTGTCGGGGAGATCGCCCGAGATATTCTGCCAACTTGCCCCGCCATTGGTTGAGTGGTACACGTGGTCAGCGCCAAAGCCATAAAGAGTCATATAGACGTCATTGTCGCTGTCTGGTTGAACGACAATTTTGCTGACACTCAACTGGGGTAGACCCGCAAGGGTTTTCCATGTTGCTGCGGCGCCTGCGGTGGCGTTGTTGGTGACGGAGATCTTGCCATCGTCAGAACCGACATAGACCGTGTTGGAATCGGAAGGCGAAACAGCGATAGTGGAAATGACTCCATTGCCATAGGTGAGGTCGGGCGAGATAGCGGTCCAATCGGCGGCGTTGTTGGTGGAGCGGTAGAGACGGTAGGTGCCTGTGTAGACAATGGAGAGATTTTTCTGATCCCCTTCAATATCGGCGACCCAACCGGTGCGGTCGCTGACGTCGATTCCAGTCTGGCCCGCGACCCAGGAATTGGTGCTGGCGTCGCCGGTGGGGTTGACTGCCCAATTTGCGGACCCGCCCTGGCAGTGCGCATAGGCGTACTCGCCTTTGGGATCGATGTACACGCCATTGCCATCGCCGCAGAATCCGGATTGCTCGCCGTTGGGCCAGGCCAGCTCGCCAAGATAAAGATTGAGGCCATGATCCTGCGAACCGCCCAGCATGGATTTCGGCTTACCGGCAAGAATCGAAAAATGAGGGTAAAAGGTAAGTGTGTTGATGGTGGTGTTGAGCGAGACGAAGTTGGCGCTAGCTGCCGCAGGATTGGTATTGACGAAGACGCCGCCGTCGTCGGTGAGATACATGGTCTTGCCATCGGGGGTGAAGGCGAAAGCATGCTCGTCGGCGTATGCCTGACCGCCGACAGCATTCCAGGTGGCGCCGCCGTCGACTGATTCGTAGAGCCCTGCGCCTGTCGCGTAGAGGACTTTGGGATTGTTCGGAACCACGGCAATAGCGTTGCGATACCAATCGAGAGCGCTGGGCGAGGCAAGCTGGGTCCAATTCGCGCCGCCGTCGGTGCTGTGAAATACCGACCCGGGCGAGCCGAAGTCGGAGCGGGCAAAGGCCACGAACAAATTGGCGCCGGTGACGTCCTCCGTGATGGAAGTACGCAGCACCGCGGAGAGAGCGGGGACGATATTGGCACCGGTGCCGTTGAGCGGCTTCCAAGTTACGCCCGCGTCGGTGGATTTCAGGAGCGGGCCAGCGGAAAGCCCGAATCCGCCGGCGCCGGCATACACAGTGCTGTGGTTCTTGACGTCGAAGAGAAGCGCGGAGACTCCGGAATTAATGACTACCGTCCAGGTGGTTCCTCCGTCCGCACTGCGATAAAGGCCGGCCTGGTTACCCGCGAGAACAACCTCGCTGTTCCCTGGCTGAACGGCGATGGCCGCGAAGTCCGGGGCCGTGTCTCCGGTGGTGAATGGGCTTCGAATGAGGGTCCAGGTTTGTCCGGCATTGGTCGACTTGAGCAGACCCTGCCCGTAGTAGCTATCTCCGCTGAAGTCTGGTTCCCCGGTGCCTGCGAAGACGTTGTTCGGATTGTTGGGGTCTACGGCTACTGCGCCAATAGCCAGTGAGGCTTGCGAATCGGAAACAGGCAGCCAGGTTTGTCCGGCATTGGTGGTTTTCCAGACACCTCCTGCGGCGGTGCCCAGGTAGATAGTAGAAGGGTCGCTGGGAACGACGGCAATGGAAGTCGCTCGGCCCGAGTAGGCCACAGAGCCGTAGTAGGCGGCTGTTGGTTGTGGACCGTCCGGAGTCCATTTCACGGAGGAAAGGGAGGCAACGTTTGCCGCCACGTCGGGCCGCAATCCCTGTAACATTGCAGAGTAGCGAGCTATCAGGGCCTGACGCTGAACCTGCGATCGCCAATAGGCGCCGACAGGAATGTGAGGATTGGGAAACGCACGCAGATGTTCAAACCAAAGGTTGCGCTTCAACGGGAAGAGCAAGTCGTCTTCCTCGTGATCAGCGTCGCGTAACTGCTCGGGGCTCTGAATCGCCGCGGGGCGTGGCCGCTCCTGAGAGGAGCCGAGTTTCTCCGGTCCGGCCTTTGGCTCCTGTGCTGCCAATGGGGGGGTTACCAAGAAAGCGGCGGCCAGAATGCCGCCCAAGGGCAAGAGTGATGTCAGGGTTTTCCGAGCCATGACATTTTGAAGATCAGAGCAGCGCATGTTCCTATCTTTCTGTTGCTGACGAAGCGGATTCGGACGATCATCCCGTTTGGCGGATGTCTGTAGTTTTCGGGCACCGATAACTTGAAGTCTCTTCAGTTTTCTTATCGAATTGGAAGTGGAAGCTGCGAGGGAACGTCGATAATATCAGTACGAGAATCTCAATACAAGACACTTTATGCTTCGCTAAGCGAACCGATCTCAGCATCATCGCCGAGGCGAGAAGCGGCGATTCTTCAGCTTTTGGAAGCGTCTGGCGGGTTGGTAAAGTAAGCGGGAGTCGATCTTTGCTTTTTTCGCGGTCTGACTTTATAGAAAAACAAAAACAAGGTCACGCTTCCACTAATACAGTACGGTGATACCAAGTTAGTTCAAGGGTATCGGTAACATTCCGCAGGCAAGTACCTGGGAAAGACAGATTTCAAAAGGAAATTCGAATTCCCGCCTGGGCCGCGAAAGGAATTCCTACGGTTGTCCCGGGACCAAAGAAATCTCCGAGAGCGCCGCCGGGAAAGTCTAACTGCTTCAAGCTGTGGATTGGCTGCGTCGAAGTGCAAGCCGCGTTTTGACAGATATCCGTAACGTTGCCGGACTGGGCCTGGGCGCTTGGGACGGGAAGCACCGCAACATTGGTGACATAATTGGCGCCGGGGTTGTTTCGGTTGAAAAGATTGAAGGTTTCAATGAAGGGATCGGCCGTCCATTTCTCCCCCATTTTGAAAGGTCGGCTGACGCGCAGATCGGTCTGAATATACGGTGTGGCTCGAAACTCATCGAGCGAGGTTTCTACACCGTTTACCGCGATGCGTCCGCTGTTATCCGCCGTAGTGATGGTGAAGGGCCGAGCGCTCTCAGCCTGGGTGAGGCCACTTACCTGAAACCTGCCAGGAGCCTGCCAGATGCCGGCAAGCACAAACCGGCTGCGAACATCTTCGCCGGATGGACCGTAGTCGCCGGAACCGAAAGGGTTCAACGGATTGCACACGCCATTTACGTAGTCGAAAAGCTCGCCGAGGACACAGCCCCAGGTCTGCGCCTTGGAAAAGGTGTAATTCGCGATGAGGCTGAAGCGGTTGCTTACGCTTCCCTGGAGGTGAATGAGAAGACCGTTATAGCTTGAGCGATTGTCTGAGTGGAAGATGTTTACGTTTGGAACGTAGATGGCTTGATTCGGATCATTTTGCGCCAACTCTGGAGTCCATAGATTGACGCCTCCCGAAAAGCCGTATGCCCGGTAACCGTGGTTGCCTTGTTCATGGATGTAATCTACGCTGGCCGACCACCTTTCATTGAAAGCATGTTGAATACCACCCGATATATGGATGGCATAGGGAGTCCGATAGCCGGAATCAATGATACTTGCAGATCCGCCTTCCGCAGCACCGGGAACGCACCCTGCATTTTCGGATCCGGACGGGTTCGCGATGGGATCGACGCACGGTCCTGGAACCGCCTGCACGGCCTGCAGCGCGGTGGCCCAGCCATTTTGGGCCAGGTCGTCAAAGTAAAGACCGATTCCTCCCCGAATGACGGTTTCTCCTCTGGAAGTGGAATAGGCGAAGCCGAACCTCGGCGCTATCTGTTTGTGATCATCATGCGGAGCTCCTGAAAGAAGCGGGACACCGAGGGCGGCGAGAGTGATGTAGCCCGGATTCAACAGCTGGCTTCGGCTAGAACCGAGCAGCAACCCGTAGGTGGTGGAGTAGCGTAGACCGTAATTCACATTGAGGTGATCCGATACGCGCCATGAGTCCTGGACGTAGGCTGCAAACCGCTGGATATCTTGTGAAAACCCGCCGCCCAGGTTGGAAGTGGAGGCGCCTGCGACGTAGTCGGCAGCAAATTGAGATTGGTTGGCCAGGTAATAAATCGGATCCTGGGGAAACTGGTAGAGAGTCTCCGTGTTGCCTGGAAAAGCACCACCTAGTACGGGTTCGTGAATGAAGTTTATGCCACCCTCCAAGAGATGGCGGCCACTTTCGAAACTGGTGTCGTAGCGAATCTGGTACTTTTCCTGATTGCGCTCAGAAGGGAAAAAGGTGATTGGAGTCGCAAATTGATTGTCGCCGTAGGTCTCGAAACCAGAGACCGTGAGGGAGGTAGAGCTGAAAGGAAATGCAAGAGCAAAGCCGAGATCGGTGTTGCGCGTCTGGGTAAGATGCAAACCGCTCGCATTGAGTGTCAACTTACCCAGTAACTTAGGCGTAATCACGAACTGATTACCAATGACTATGCTGAAGTAGTTATTGTGGGTCAGCAATCCGGTAGAGGGCAGGGCGCCTTGTTGTACCAAAGCATTGTGCGTGGTGTATGTGTCGTTCGATGCGCGAAGAAGCCATTGGGACTTCGATGATTGGGCCCAATCGAATCGGAACAGGGCAAAGTAATCACGGAAGGGTATGGGCACGGTCGCTGGCACGGGAATGCTAGAGACACCGGGGATCAAGCCATATGCCGCCAAGGTCGAAAGGGCATTGAATTGAACGGTACTGGCAGGGCTGTAAGCGATGCTTGCATCTTCGTGGACAGCCTCGAGTGTGGAGAAGAACCAGAGTTTCGACTTAACCAGCGGTCCGCCGAGTGTGCCTACATAGTTCTGCCTGGAGAACGGCTGTTTTGGATTTGGGGCAGGATTCTCGATCGGATAGCGCGCATTTAATGCGGCATCGCGCTCGTAGAGGGCTCCCTGGCCATGGAATTGGTTACTGCCGCTCTTGGTGGTGATGACGACGGAACCGGCTGTGGTTCCTCCGGTGTCTGCGTTTTCCTGCGAAGTGCGGATGGCAAATTCCTCGATACTGTCGGGCGAGAAATTTTGAAGAAAGCCGCCGATGAAGTCGTCCGAGTTATCTCCGCCGTCGACCGAAAGTTCGTTGTTCAATCCAGAACTGCCACCTGTGGAGACAGCAGTGATGCGCGCTTTGGTCGGGTCGGATGGCTCGACCGGCTCGGTGCCGGGAGCGAGGTACGCAATGTTTGCAAAACTCCTCGCAGGGAGTGGAAGCTGCTCAAGATCCTGGCTGGTCACGATCGCCTGATGAACATTGCTCGTTAAGTCGATTGGCTGAGACGCAATCGAGGAACTCTGAGCCGTTACTCCAACGGTCTGCTCAACCTTCCTCACCGTCATGTTGACTGCAATATGGCGGACGGTGTCGATAGCAATGAGCACATTAGAATCAGCAGTCGCAAAATCCTTGGCTTGCACGGTCACATGCCAAACTCCCGGCTTCAAATCATCAAGTCGAAAGTCGCCCCGGTCATCGGAAAAAGCGTTGCGGGACTGGTTAGAGCCGGGCAATTCGATGGTGATGGTGGCTTGAGCAATGCGAGCGTTCGCGGAATCCCGCACGATGCCCCGCAAACTGCCGCTCACGTTTTGGGCAAACGTATGGAAAGAGAAGAAGAAGGCGATCGATAGCGCAATGCAAGCAGTTTTCATTTGAGCACCTGGGATAAAGAAGGGCGGCACCCGCCGCCCAATTCACGCCGCACGTTGCATGCTGCAGTTACCCCAACATCGTTACCATGAAATTGCTGCACAATCAATCAAAAAAGGAATTGCTTGCGGCCACTGGATGAGACGGAATTTGGTGCGGAATGGAGATGGTTGTTTCAGCGCATTCTCGTTCTTCGCATCCTGCGCTGATGCTTATGTGGAGTCATGCACCCGCGACCCTAATCCTTTTGGCATTTCGATCCGCTTCTTTGAGGCATGGCCCGCGGTTTTGAAGCAGCCAGCAATGTCCAGTGAAGTTCAGGAGATCATTTCCGAGGTGGTAGACGAGCGAAGAATTGACTTCGGAATGCCGCAGGAATTAGCACAAGGCAAGTCCCCGTGTCATGCAGCGACTTGCGAGGAGAAATCGGACCCGCTACAAAAAGGAACGGTAAGCGCGTGAGAAGAGGAACAACGGACGCAACAAGAACTACACGGACGACTAAGAACGGATTGGCCAATAAGGACTAGCCTTCGACGCTGCGAGACATCGGTCTGCGTGCAGTTATTCAATTAGAAGGCCGATGTCGGCTGCGATCACTTAGAGAGGCGCATCATACTCCGTGGCCAGGATGGTGATGGATTCGGGATGGAGGCTCTGGTGATCAAGAGTTTTATGAAGGGGCTTGGTCTTTTTCAACTACTTTGCCCCAAGGAAGGGTTCCTAAAGCCAGGTGTTGTAACTCCGCGAAGACCTTAAACAATTTATTGCCTGATCTCATAAGTCTATTTCAACCGCATACTAGGTTGGTCCAAAAAATAATGCGGTAATTCGGGTGGAGTCGTGGTATGTTGGTTGGCCTGGGAAGGGTGGCCGTAAACGGGCCACGCAGAACAATTCGTTCCTGAGGCCTTTAACCGATTTCCTGTTCGCTTCAAACCAGTGGCATACAGCGGTTCCCTTCCATTCGAAAGGAGAGCTTGCCGACTCAGGCCAAATCCGTGATCTGTTCAAACAACTCCGAGGAGTAATCAAAATGTTCCGACGGATAATCACATTGGCTGTTCTCGTCTTTGGTTTTTCCTTTGTTGCTTGTGCTAGCTCTGCAACTTACCTCGTTCAAATCAATACCTCCTCGCTAGCGGGCAAAACCGGCGCAATCGATCTAAATTTCAATCCCGGTCCATTAGTCACTCAGCCGGCTACAGCGCTAGTCTCTGGGGTTTCGACGGACGGTAAGATCGTTGGCAATCCCAATTCGACAGGGGAAGTGAGCGGTGGGTTGCTTTCCAGCTTGACGTTTCAAAACACCAGCGTCTTGAACGACTACTTCCAGGCCTTCACTTTCGGTTCGAAGCTCTCGTTCGAGATAACGCTGGACGGGCCCGCGCTTGAGTCGCCTGACGGGACATCAACTTCTGGGAGTACTTTCGCATTCAGTATCTTCTCCAATCAAGCAGGGACCACTCCAGCCTTGACTTCAGACACTGTGAATGGGTTTGGCCTACTCGTGAACGTAAACCTTGATTCCACAACTACGGTCATTAACAACTTAATTTCGGGGACTGTCACCCAGCCTTTGCTCAAAACGACGACCAGCCTGACGGCGTCTCCGGCAGGACCCTACGTAGTGGGTGAGACAGTGACGATAGAAGTCAGTGTCACTGCGGCTTCAGGCTCGAGCCATCCGACCGGCACGGTAACGCTTGTCAGCCCGCAGGAATCTGTGACTGTTGCTCTGAGTTCTTCGGGGGTATTGAAGAAGACGGCTCTCCTGAATATACCTGCGGGCACATACCACCTGTACGCCGTCTACAACGGAGACGCCGATTTCAAGCCGAGTACTTCGGCTACAGTAACCGCCATAGTCAGCAAGAAGTAGCTGACTGATTTTGTGGGACTCAGCTTTCAGGTGTCACGAGAGTATTTCAGGATGGACTTTGCCGGGTGTTCGTTGTTATTTTCGCGTTCACCCGAAGCGATCCTGATGATAATGCACTTGACCTGAATGTCCTGAGGCAAACGTAGTTTAGGTTTCAGAGTGTGTGCGTTGTCGCTTTATCTCTATCGGGAGGAACGCAAATGGCAACCTGGGTAGGTCATCTCTTTTCGCAATCAGCCACTCTGCGGTTTTTCGTAAAGAGCTTTAGTTGCGGTGTGGTTTTGTTTTTTTGTGTGGGCCTCTCTACGCAGATAGCTCATGCTCAAACTCCTTCAAACCCTTGTCCAGCCGTCGGGGCAGATACAGCCTGCGGCGTCATCATAACTGTTATCCCCACAGGGAATAAACCGTGTCCTCCTCAAGGATGCGCTTCTGTGATTTTTACCGGCCAAGGCCCTTACGACACGATTGAGGACACACTGGTCGGCGTTGTCAACAATGGAACTATTCCCCTGACTTCGTTAGTGTTGACTTCCGGTGCCGGGGGGGCAGATATTTTCGGCTTTGATGGCGACGGTATATGTGGTCTATCGCCAATTACAGGCCTACCCTACGTACCTGTTCCCGCAGGCTGTCCTTTTGGCACTAGCGGCTATGAAGGACCCGGTACGAGTTTTAGTAACATCAGCGCGGACGCGACGACCGGAACCGTTACTTTCAACCCACCGATCCCCCCTGCCAGCTCCAACCATGGAGTTCCGGGAACGGCTTACTTTTCTCTCGAAGAAGATATAACTGCGGCAACGGCCTGCTCGACGATTGTGAATGGATCGGTACCCAAACCCACTCCGGGAGGAAGTCCAACCATTCAGACAGCCTTCACTCCGAACTCTGGGTACACAATCGCACAAGCGGCGGCGTTGTGTGGCTTCACCAATTTTGATTGGCAGCAACTCATCACGGCGTGGCCCAAACCAAGTCCGCTGATACCAGTGTCGGGAACTCCGCCAACACTTTTCACTCCGCCTTCTTTCCTCGATCCGCCGTCGGGAGGCGGGTATACGTACGAACTAACAACAGGTTACCCTACCGGAGATTTCGCATACCCGTATTACTTGAATCCGAATTTGAACCCCGGCCAGAGTGGGAATCCGGAATTGCTTGCGAATGAGCCTGGTGGAACGACGCTTCTATTCTCCGATAAGCCGACCGACCCATGTCTGTATGGAGGTAACAGTGCCGGCGTCAAAGGCTGCAACGGAAAAAATGCGCCCAAAATCGCAAAGCCTCTTCAATTTCAAACTCATCTGGTTGGCATAAATTCCACTGGCAAAGCTACGGACCTGGGGATCGGATTTAATTGGTTCTCGAATTTCAATGGCAAATCAGGCGGAACGGGAACGTCCAAGAATTTCTCGCCAATCGACCCGGGTAGCGGTACCGGCGGAATTACTGTGACAAACGTCAGCGAAACAACCAATTATCAATATCCCAAGGGTGTTGGGGTGACAGCGATAAATGGCGCTCAAATCAGTTCGCCACCATCTTCATCCGAGTTACTGACAGGCAATCAGATTTCCGTGACTACCTCGGGATTTGCCTACAGCAGGGTGACCCAAGGTTTTGAAGGCAGTGTGCAGGTCACAAACGAGAGTTCAACCTCGATAGGTGGCCCTTTCCAGATTGTTCTCGATTCGCTTCCCGCAGGCGTATCCGTACAAAACACAACGACAACTTTCGGCGGCTGGCCTTATATCACGGTGTCTTCTGCAGGGGTACTCGCCGTTGGCCAGTCGGCAAGCGCCAACTTCGGCCTTTTGAACCCGACAGCCGAGTCGATCAACTTCTCGCCGGTCACTTATTCAGGAAGCTTCAACTAACGGCCGGTCGTTTCAACCGAACTTTTCATCGAGGTGATATCCCTGCTTTCCCGCGGCTTTTCAAATGGTCGAGAGGTTGAACGATGAAAGGACGTGTGACCGCGGCAGGGGTCGCCTGTCTGGTTGTGCTACTAACGTCTGTTTCCGGTCGAGCACAACAGCTTCACAAAGAATGTGGAGCTGTTGGGGTGGGTTCCGTGAGTGTGTCAGTGAACACAGACACAGGAGACTTGAGTCATCCGCGCAACGTTGATCTGAAGCCTCAGGTTGAACCTCAATCGGCAGAGTCGCCCCATCATACCGACAAGATGATCTCGGTAATTGCGTTTGGACCTGTCTTGGGGTCCATGGATTCGAGTGAAGTAGTAGCGACAGTGAACTGCAGTAACGAAGGAGCCAGAGTTACCGCCATCATCACACGATCTGCAAACTATCAGGGGGCTGCGGCCAAGAACGTTCTCTGGCGGCCAAGGATCAAACTCCTGCTAGCTCTTCGGAAGCCGGAAGTTGTCCTGCAGTTAAAGTGGAGAATGCGTCTGTCGAATGGCGTCGAAGTGCATAAGGCCGGGACTTCACAACAGGATTTTCAGGTGTATCCAATCGTTGTAACTCAAGTGCTGCGCGCCGGTTTGCTTGAGTGATGATCGGAAAAGTCTCAAAACCATTTGTGAGTGTAGAATCCGAATCTTGTTGTGGTAGGCGAGGCAGGGCTTGAACCTGCAACCCCCGGCTTAGAAGGCCGGTGCTCTATCCAGTTGAGCTACTCGCCCGCATCCGCTATTGTATCGCCTTCCGGATTGAAGGCGATGGGATTACTGTTGCGGAGCCTCCGGTAGTGACTGTCGTCGCAAAGACCCTGAGCGCATTGCCCAATGATTCGTGGGCATGATCAAGTGTGGTGCCGCAGCCGCAAAGGTAGGCCGTGATACCGCAACCCTCAGTATGAAGTCCAATGGCCTGGCGAATGATTAGATCCACTCGGCTGGAGGGGCACGGGACATTGCGGATCAGGGGCACGAGGCGACGAACCCAGAGCTCTGCGCTAGACAAGCTGAAGAACGTCTCGACGGGGCGAGGTAGCAGATCAATATAGCAGGCTATGCCGACAGCACAGTCGATGGCTTCCATTTCGTCCGGGTCGAGGTCATTGGTGGGCCAGAGATCGCATTTCAAAGTGCGGATGGGCATCCCTGGATTGGCGTCGACTTGGCCATTGAGAAGGATGAGAGCGTCGGAAAGAGGCTGCAAGCTCGAAGTCTCGGCGATTTCGCGAACACGGTGGGGCTCACGCGCGAGGTCGATGTATCCAGGCCATGTGGCGTCGATGATTGGGGCGTCAGGGCCCATTTCGACTTCCCAGTCAGCTTCCATTGTGCTCCGCGTGGTGCAAGACGTAGCGGACGAGGGTCGACTCCGCCCAATGTCGTTCGGGACGCCCTGATCCGTTGCTCTTAGTGAGGAAGGCACAGTGTCCGCCCTGCCGGGTTTCAATGAAATCGATAGACGGATTGAAGGCGAGAGCCGCGCGCGTGGAGTTGGACATGCGGATGAAGGGGTCGTCGATGGCATGAAGCACGAGCGTCGGGACGGCGATGGAGGGAACAGCTCGAGAGCTGGAAGCGCGGTTGTAATAGTCGTCTGCGTCAGCGAAGCCGCTGTAACGAGCCGTGATCTGGTTGTCGAATTCGCGGATGGTGCGGATGGGGCCGATGTGCCGCATGGAGTAGATTTCTGGGAATAGGGAGCATTTTCGACGGAAGCGGCGCATGAGGTTGCGCAGAAAGTGCCATTCATACATGCGATTGGCTGGTTCGTGAAGGGCGTCGGCGCTGGGGCCGAGATCGGTGGCAGCGCTAACTCCGACTGCGGCGACGAGCCAAGTCGGAATGCGGTGACCGAGTTCGCCGGCAAGTTTCATGACCAGGTTGCCGCCCATGGAGTAACCGGCCATGGCTATCTTCTCCAGTGCATACGTATCGGCGAGGTGATGGAGAACGACTTCTACATCGGCTGAAAGGCCGGAATGATAGAGGGTGGGTGTCCAGGTATCGGTGCCCCCACAATTGCGCATGTTCATGCGAACGACATTGCAGCCGGCGGCCCAGGCCAGACGGGTAATGCCCCGGATGTAGCCGGAGTCTGAAGAACCTTCGAGGCCGTGGACCAGGAGCAGGGTGAGGCGTTGAGAACGAACCGAGTCCGGCTGCCAGTGGCAATGACAGAGGACACGGCTGCCGTCGGCTGGATCGACAGTGATAGATTCCGATTCAGAAGATAGTGCGAATGGAGGGCGGCGCCAGTAGTTGCCGAGTAGCGTCTGTTGATGGCCGCCTGCCAGGAGGGGCCGATAAAACGTGAGCCATGAACGCTCAGGAAGAGATACAGGGCTGGGACTTGCCGACAACTGGGTCATCCAAATCCCCATCGAGGAACCGAAGCCGTCACCGAACTATGGAATGACTTGAACTCGGCGTGCATGGGCCACATCTCGGGTGTCAGGCGCATTTGAGAACTGGGCGACTGGATTTCGGGTCAGTTTTTAGAATGGAGAGAGTATTGGGGCGGCCTGCGGGGATCGAACCCGCGACATCCTGTGCCACAGACAGGCGTTCTGCCACTGAACTAAGGCCGCCACATGAAGGGTTGCTCGATATTGCCCTGTGGATGGGTCAAAATAGGCATAAACCCTTTTTCCAAATTACGGTGACTAGTGGGAACCGAACCCCCGATATCCTTGAGCCACACTCAGGCGTTCGACCGCCGTACGGTAGCCGCCATCCGCATGTTTGATTGTAGCATCGAAGATGAGATGCGGTCGCGGAGAGGCGGAAGCTCGATATGTCAGGGATCAAGCAGCGCGAGGGGATCGTGGGAGAGATTTTGCCGCCGTCCGCGAGGTGGAATAGCGGCGGCCGGCTTTTAGGGGACGAACGACTGCATTGGTTGGAAATCCTGCTGGATGAGGCCTTTGTCATCCCCGGCACGAATATTCGATTTGGGATCGACGGGATCATTGGGCTGGTTCCCGGACTGGGAGACATCCTGGCCGGCGTGCTTTCGATGCTGATTCCACTGGCGGCGTGGATACGAGGAGTTCCCTACGTCACGTTGATTCGAATGCTGGCCAACGTGGCGATCGGGCTGCTGGTGGGGACGGTTCCTATCTTTGGCGATGCGTTTGACATTTTCTGGAAAGCCAACCGGCGCAATTATCATTTGCTGACTCGTTCGATTGCCGAGCCGAGGCGGCACACCTGGCGAGATTGGGCGTTTCTGCTTGGGTTGGGTCTGGCTATCACAGCGGTGTTTGCCATTCCGCTGCTGCTGATCGTCTGGGTGATCGCGCAGTTGGCCGCGTGGCGGCCGATGCACTGATGATTTGCAACTTCGTCGGCATGTTCAAGCACATCGATGCGCCCGTAACGGGGCCAGAGTCGGGGTACAATCGTAGTAGTAATCGACGTTCAGCACCCGCTGATCGGACCGTCGGGGCGTAGCGCAGTCTGGTAGCGCATCTGCTTTGGGAGCAGAGGGTCGGGGGTTCGAATCCCTCCGCCCCGACCATTTATTTTCAATAACTTACAGGATTTTTCGGGGATGCCAAGATTCCCGATGTAGATGATTTTGTAGCGGCGAAAACCTCCGGAATCAACAAGTGAGTTGTCATTATGAGATTTAAGGCAGAGCGCACATACATTGTCAATCTTTGATTAGATCAACAGTCTCTACATGACGACGACAGAAGCGACAGTCACGGCGTAGCGCAGTCAAAGACAATAAAGTCTCGATTCCGAGCGTTCCAACATGGACGCAATCAGCGATGCAGAACGATCGCAGCTCATGAGCCGCATTAGCAGCAAGGATACCCAATGGACGACGATTGGGTCTTCGCAAGTCCAGCAAAGATGGGGAAGCAGCCTTACTAACCGGACAATCTCATGACGCGGTAGGTCAAGCCGGTTCTCCAGAAGGCCGGCATCAACAAGAACATCGGCTGGCACACTTTCCGCAACTCCTTCGGCACGTTGCTGAAGGCAAACGGGGAAGATGTGAAGACGGTACAGGGGTTCCTACGACACGCCAACAGCAGGATAACGCTGGACGTATACACGAAGTCCGTGAACTCGCATAAGCGAGCGCACCGAGCAAGGTTGTCAGGATGACGGTTCCGAATCTGGTTGAAACAAGGGGTGAGTCACACCAACGTTCTGCGTGAGTGCGTTCCTATTGCACCGATATCGAACCCAGATTTGATTGTCACGGTAGATCCCATACGAAGCTAAGTTATTTGCTTGGATGGCGGGGACGACGGGGCTCGAACCCGCGATCTCTGCCGTGAGTGACAGTGAGTGTGAAACTCGTAACCCTAAGTAATCAGACGGCTCGGATGGCCCCTTTTGACGCTCTGAGACTCATGCCGGCAGGGAATCATCTTTAAAACCCGCAGGTCGAGATCGACGATGCCACTCCCGGAGATCGCATTCCGGCCATATCCCATTGGGCGGTCCGCGAACGGACAGATATGCTCACGATTGTGATATTTGATCTTGTTTCTGTGGCTGTTGGATTAGAGCTTGACGCGGCGCAAGCGGAGTGCGTTGCCAATCACCGAGACGGAACTGAAGCTCATCGCCGCCGCAGCGATCATCGGAC
>Ga0182030_10004104_pt1 | contig 31050 bp, 20 predicted proteins | sample 812S3MmetaG_FD_121299 | JGI IMG/M metagenome (GOLD analysis project Ga0182030, IMG submission 121299) | Permafrost microbial communities from Stordalen Mire, Sweden - 812S3M metaG (Illumina Assembly) | ecosystem: Environmental > Terrestrial > Soil > Wetlands > Permafrost | place: Sweden...
GATGGGCCTGGCGCGGATCCCTACGCCAACATCGGAGTGAAAACGGACGGCGAGTTGCCGCCCTGGGAGCGTGAGTCGAGCAGAGCCCTGGCGCGCCTCGCAACCGACGAATCCATCGTGCTCTTGAAGAACGAAGGCGGGCTGCTGCCGCTGGACCGGACCAAAGTGAAGACCATCGCTGTCATCGGCGACTGGACCGACGAGGTGCTCCAGGATTGGTACAGCGGGACCTATCCGTACGGAGTGAGCATCCTCGAAGGCGTCTCCGAGGCCGCAGGCAAGGGGGTGAAGATCCTCTTCACGGATGGTTCGAACGTGGCCGAAACGGCCGAACTTGCAAAGAAGGCCGATGTGGCGATTGTCGTGGTCGGGAACCATCCGACATGCAATGCCGGCTGGGATCAGTGCCCGGTGAAGTCCAACGGCAAAGAGGATGTAGACCGCAAGACCATCGTTCTCGAGCAGGAAGAACTGGTGAAGCGCGTATTTGCCGCCAATCCAAAGACGGTCGAGGTTCTGCGCTCGAGCTTTCCCTACGCCATTGTCTGGAGCCAGGAACACGTGCCCGCCATCGTCCACATGACTCACAACAGCCAGGAGGAGGGCCACGGACTGGCCGACGTGCTCTTCGGCGCCTACTCGCCTGCCGGCCGCCTGACGCAAACCTGGCCCACGGGAGACGACCAGTTGCTGCCCATCCTGGACTACAACCTGCTGCACGGACGGACCTATCTTTACTCCAAAGACAAGCCGCTGTACCCATTCGGATTTGGCCTGAGCTACACGACGTTCAAGTATGAGGGGCTGGCCCTGAGTGCGCCGAGTGTGAAGGCGGAGGGTACAGTGCAGGCCACGGTTCGCGTGCGCAACGCAGGAAAGCGGGCGAGCGACGAAGTGGTGCAGCTCTACGTGCAGCATCTTGGGTCGGCGGTTCAGCGGCCCATTGAAGAGCTGAAAGGCTTCAAGCGCGTGCACATCGCTGCCGGAGCGGAACAGGCCGTAACCTTCGACCTGAAGCCGCACGACCTTGCCTATTGGGACGCCGCCGCTCACGACTGGAAGATCGAAAAAGAGCAGGTGCGCGTGCTGGCTGGCGGCTCGAGCGACAATCTGCCTGTGCAGGCCGTCGTGCAGGTAGAGAGCGCGGGCGAATACAAGCCATAAGCGCCGCGCTTGGCCAATGAACGATCTGGCCACAAACTGAAAAAGCCATCCGCAGCGGCGGATGGCTTTTCAATTCATTTCGTATCTTTATGGTGCGCCCGGAGAGATTCGAACTCCCGGCCTTCTGGTTCGTAGCCAGACGCTCTATCCAGCTGAGCTACGGGCGCACAAGGATTTCCCTCGAAACCTCAACCAGATTAACAGGGTTTCAACGCGGTTGCAATCCGCGCAACGCCAAGGAGCCGACCGAATCCCCGGCTCATTCTTCAGACGCCGACCCATGGGCAGCGTCTGTCCACGAATAAAGCCACACGAATAAAGCCAAATGCTCCAATGCTCAGGCTGCCGGCGCTGCTTCAGGCTCGGGCTGCGGAGGAATCAGCGACAGCTCGTCCTCCACGTCCAGGCCCGACTCGCGAACCAGCTTGGCGACCGCGGCCGGCGTAAGCCGCGTTGCGTCGTATTCGATGAGAAGAGTGCGTGCCTCGCGGTCAAAGCTCAACCGACGGATGCCGTAAACGTCCTTGGTGCTGGCCAGCGCAAAGACCGCAGCCTCTGAGGGAGGTGTGGCGTACTTGAACAGAATATCCACCGTGGTCATAGCTTGATGATACCAATATTCCAGCGGGTTCTGCCCGCCGGAGTCGTCACCATGACACTTGCCGGGCTTTCAAGTCCAGGCCTCTCTAGTGAAGATGCGTTCTACCTGCGCCGTTCGATTGAGCTGGCCGCGGAGGCCCGTGGGGCTGGCCGGCATCCATTTGGCGCGCTTATCGTCAACGCTGCCGGCGAAGTGATTGTCGAAGCCCGCAACAACGCCGTCCGGCCCGCGGGTGAGCCTACGCAACACGCCGAGATGCTGGCCTGCTCTGCTGCGGGGAAGCTGGTTTCAGAGCAGGAGCTTGCCGGAGCCACGCTCTACACCAGCACCGAGCCATGTGCCATGTGCGCAGGAGCCATTTACTGGAGTGGGATTGGGCGGGTGGTTTATGCCCTACCCGAGCAAGGGCTGCTGCGCTACACAGGCAGTCACGAAGAGAACCCCACGCTGGACCTGCCATGCCGCGAAGTTTTCGCGAGGGGCCAGCGGACTGTGGTTGTCGAGGGTCCATTCATGGAGGAAGAAGCCGGAAAGGTCCACGAGGGGTTCTGGATCCGCGTCTGATTTCGCTCGTTCGGTATCCTGCGGGCGAGCATCCACAATGAGGGTTCATCGCTCCCCGATGCCAATTCATTTGCTGACAGATTCGAGAGGTGCTACTTGCTCGAAGCCTCCATATGGTGCAGAAGTTCGACCGAGCGTTTCGGGTTGAGGTTGTGGCGGCGTCCGTCAGCGCTGGGGGTTGCGCCTTCGACCATGAGGTGAATGGTCTGTTCCGGGGTGAGCTTCGGATCGAGGGCGATGAGCTTGGCTGCGAGGTTGACAGCGTTCGGAGAGGCCATCGAGGTGCCAGACATGCGGATTTTCGCTCCGCCCGGCACCACCGACTCCACCTGGTAGCCGTTCGCGTCCACCACCACGGTGGGCCCGTAGCTGGTAAAGCTGGCTTCGTCACCGGCCTGATCCACCGCGCCGACAACCAGCAGGTTGGGCAGGTTGAACGACGACGGAATCATCTCGTTGAATGAGCTGTCGCTGTCCGCGTTTCCAGCCGCACAGACGAACAGGATCTCCGGCGCGTTCTTCATCGCGTTGTACAAGCCTTCGCGCTCAATCGCAAACAACTTCGCCGCAATTGCCTTGCGATCTGCCGCGTCCTTGCCCATGCCGTTCTTTTCGAGTGCGGACTCATAGTCCTGCGGTCCGCCGCCCCAGCTCATGTTCACCACGCGAATGTGGTTCTTCTTGAACCAGTCGACATACTTCTGGTCGTCCTCGGCAGCGCGCCGCGAGAGCTCCTCGCTCGGTGGCAGCGGCACGTTGTGATAGTCAAAGGTGATTCTGCCCACCGCCAGCCGGATCGCCGAATTCCCCCGCGAAGCGATTCCCGCCACGTGCGTTCCGTGTGAGTAAATCGCAAACATCTCCAACTGCTCAATAAATGCAGGTACCTCAGCCGGAGCCATGTGTCCCAGCTTCCGCTTCAGCGCGGTTGCTTCCGGGCTGTCGATGGAAAGCTGCAGGTCCGAGAGTCCTTTCAACTCTTCGCGCATGCCTGGATACTGCTTCTGCTGGTCGTCAGTGAGCTTGAGCAGGTATCCGCGATCTGGAAAACCCTTCAGGTCGAAGGCGATGTCGTGCGGATCGGTGAGCGTTGTTGGGTGCGGATCGGTCAGGACACGGTCGCCAAACAGGGCCAGGTCCGAACCCGAGTCCCAGATGGCCACATTCACTGGAGTCAGCTTGTCGGCCGGCGTCAGGGTTACATCGCGCTCCGCCCAGATGTCGGGCTTCTGCACGTTATGTTCGGCCACCTCTGCCGTGAGCACCGCCACCGTTGCCTTTTGGAGCGGAAGTATGCGCTTAAGCTCGACCCGCGCACCGATCAATCCCCACGCCAGATCGTTGCTCAACTGGTGCGACTTTGCCACCGCCGGTTCCACGCTGGCCTGAATGCTGCCCAGAACAAGCGACGGAGTCACGATCTCCGCGCTGCTCTTCGATTCCTTGATCCGGTTGCCGACCACGTCCCATGGAAGTGGCTTCAACTCTGCCGAATAGTCCTTCTCATAAGCTGTGGCAAACTCCGGTCCTGAGCTCTCGCCGGTCTCCTTCGCGGCCTCGATCATCGCCGTCAACTGCATGCCGGTCGTCAGCTTTGCATCTGGCTTGTCCTGCAGTGCGCGGAGTTGCTCGATTGTCTTCAGTGCGGCTTCGTCGTCGCCGGCCAGCAACTCCAATTGCAGCTTGACTCCCACCAGGTCCCGCAGGGCAGCGTGATCCTGAACGTCATAGTCGTTCAGCACCGAATCGACGTCGGCACGAACCTTTGCGGCAAAGGCGTTGAAGGTCGCGTCGTCGGACTTCAGCAGCTCGGTGGCCGTGGTCGTCAGCGGATAGTTGAACCGCGGCAGATCGGCTTCGGTCTTGACCACCTTTTTTGCAGGAGCCTGAGCGAAGGCGCCCGAAAAGGATAGGACAGCAACCAGGGCAAACAGCGCTGGGATCGCCAGCGACCGGCCTGCAGTGTGAAAGAAACGAGTGGGCATTTGCAGAGTTCTCCTGTCCGATTCGGTTGATTCGTTGGATTCAGCTTTGCGGGGGACTACTCCCTTGAGAGCGCAGCCGATTCGTGTGCGTGGAATGAATGCGCCTTCATCGAAACCGTACTGCATCCAATCCGGCCCGGCTGCGGATCGCAAGTGCAACAAGCTTTTCACAGGGATAGAAGGGCGCGCAAGGGTGACTTCAAGACAAAAGCCAGAGGCCTGACGGAAATTAAAGCGTCTTCAGATATTCGCGAATCTCTGGATTCGACCAATCCGGGTCGCCCACAATCTTGCGACGGATGATCCCCTGGCGATCGATGATGTAGGTCTCCGGCCATCCCTCGGTGTGGTAGAGCTTTGCCGCCGACTGGTCGGGATCGCGCACAGTGGTCAGGTCCACGTGACGCCGCTCAATGTATCTGGTGTATGCGTCCTCGTCTTCGTCGATACTGACTGCGAGGATGGCGAGATCTGGCCGGTCGTGGTGCAACTGGATCAGGCCCGGCATCTCCTGGACGCATGGCGGGCACCACGTCGCCCAGAAGTTGAGCAGTACCACCTGGCCACGATAGCTGGCGAGGTGAATCGTGGTCTTGCCGTCGGAGACGGTGAAATCGGGCGCGCGCCTTCCAGCATTTTCAGGGTGAGCGCCGCGGTCGCAACCAGGAACGGCAGCAAGCACAAGTACTGCGAGGAGGGAGATGAGTGGAGGAAACCGCACATACTTATAATACAAAGCCGAGGCCGGATAATACGAAGCGGCCGCGGCATGTGCAGAGCCGGACGAGCAGGGAAGGCGAAAGGATCCTGGGCAAGATGACCAACAACGATCTTCCAGCGGTAAGCGCAGAGCAATATACCAGCCCGTGGTGAAAGTCGCATTTTGAAAGGGCACGACTTCAGTCGTGCCGCAAGAAGCTGAAAAGAAAGACGGGCATTAGCCCCTGAGGGATGTTTTTATCGAACCCGGACTTTCACCACAGGCTTATAAGCCGGTGCTGGGCCTCTCAGAAGGCCCTCCCGCTCCGCGTCCGGTTGCCTGGGGAACCGTTTACGACCAGCCGGAGCCGGAGCAGCTCATCGAACTCACGGTCATCGTTCCCGCACGCAATGAAGAGGACTGCCTTGGCGCGTGCCTGGAATCGCTGACGGCCCAAAGTGAGGATATTTTCGAGCTTGGCAAGGATTGGGAACTGATCGTGGTCGACGACCATTCCACCGACCGGACTGCGGAGATAGCGCGCAGCTTTGCCGGCGTGACCCTGCTCAAGGGCGCCAAACTCGAGTCCGGCTGGACCGGCAAAAACAACGCCATCTGGACGGCTGCAAAGCGGGCCCGCGGCCGCTGGCTTCTGTTTACTGACGCGGACACGGTTCACGAACACGGGGACCTGCGCCGCGCCATCCACGAGGCCGGGCGCCACAAGGCCGGTGTGCTCAGCTACTCACCCCGCCAGATCGTTACTGGCTTTGCCCAGCGCAGCCTCATGCCGCTGGTCTTCTGTGAACTCGCCCTCGCCTACCCGCCCGCAAAGGTCAGCGATCCCGCTCAGCGCATCGCCGCCGCAAACGGCCAGTTTCTTCTGATCGAGCGCGAAGCCTACCGGCGCCTTGGCGGCCATGCGGCGGTTTCTGAAAAAGTGCTCGAAGACGTCGAGATCGCGTTTCTTGCCAAGCGCCGCAAGCTCGGCCTGCGCTTCCGCTACGCAGACGACGCGCTCTCGACCCGCATGTATCGCTCGACAGGAGCAATGATCGAGGGTTGGACAAAGAATCTTGCTTTGCTTTTTGACAACACCCTCGTGCTCTCCATCTGGCGCGCGATCGATGTTTTTCTGCTCTTCGGGCTGCCAGTTCTGACCGTCTGGCTCTGGAACGCCAAATTTGCCGCGCACTCCCTGCAGTGGCTGGGCGCGGGATGGGTTCTGCTCATCCTCTGGGCACGAACGATGGTCCGCTTCTATATGCGCGTCGCCAAGTCCAACTTCGGCTTCCTCAACTGCCTCATCTCGCCCCTCGGCCTGCCGCTCTTCTGCGTGCTGCTCTACCGGAGCTGGTTTCAGCATCGAATCCTCAAGCGGGTAAGCTGGAAGGGCCGGGACTACCCCGGCTGACTGGTCCTATTTGATCGCGCAAAAAAAGTTTTGGCCGGGTGAAGCTTTCACGAGCCTTCCCGCATCTCTCGTATGAGGGCAAAAATGGTTTTTCTTACGCGGCGAGCCACGTTTTCGGCTTCGCACTACTACTGGAACGAGAGCTGGAGCGAGGAACAGAACCACCAGGTCTTTGGCCGCTGCGCCAACCGCAACGGTCACGGCCACAACTACACCCTCGAAGTGACCGTGGCCGGCGAGCCTGACCCCGTGACCGGTTTTGTCGTGGATCTAAAAGGTCTCAAGGACATCATGGAGCGCGAAGTGCTCTCCGGATTCGATCATCGCCATCTCAACCTTGAAGTTCCCGAGTTCGCAGCAGGCGGCATGATTCCAACCACGGAGAACATCGCTCGCGCTGCATGGAACCGCCTTGAGCGCGCCGTCAATACTGTTGGAGGCGCAAGGCTGAGCGCTATTCGCGTCTACGAAACGCCGGAGATCTTTGCCGAGTATCGAGGTGGGTTGTGAGTCCCGCGCACAGCCCAGAAACGGCCGGCCTCAATGCAGCGAAGGCTTACTTCGGCCGGCGCTACATGCTCAGCGCGAGCCATCGGCTTCACGCCGACTCGTTGTCGGATGAAGAGAATCGCATTGCCTATGGCAAGTGCAACAATCCGCACGGCCACGGCCACAACTACACCATCGAGGTGCTCACACGCGGCCCCATTGACCCTGCCACCGGCATGGTGGTCAACCTGGTCGATCTCGATCGGGAAGTGAAGGCCCGCGTGATTCACCGCTTTGACCATACCAACTTGAACAGCGACCCGTTGTTTGCGAATCGTGTGCCCACAACGGAGAATCTGTGTAGAACGGTGTATGACTTGTTAGCCGACGCGCTGCCGGCAATTGAGCTGGAGTACGTGCGCGTCGAGGAAACCGAAAACAACTTCTTCCAATACTCCGGTAATTGATCGCAGCAAGTAGTTAACAGCGTGTGTAGTTAACAGCGTGTGATGGAAGTCTGGTTTTGAAAGGGCACGACTTGAGTCGTGCCGCAGATGATCGATAGCAAACGATGGGCTTTAGCCCCTGAGGGATGTTTTCAGCAATCTGGACTCTTACCACGGGGTGTCAAGCAACAGCGAGGTCGAAATGGCGCAGCCGATTTCAGTAAGCAAGAGTGTCCGCAGAGCAGTTGATTCCGACGAGGGACTCAGCGAGTTCAGCACGCAGGAGATGTACCGCGAAATCCTCTCCCGCCTTGGCGAGGACCCCAACCGCGACGGCCTGCTGGCCACGCCCAGCCGGGTCGAAAAGTCCATGGCCTTCCTCACCAAGGGCTACGACGAGGACCCCACAAAGATTCTGCGCGGCGCCATGTTCGATGTCGATTACGACGAGATGGTCATCGTGAAGGACATCGAGATGTTCTCGCTCTGCGAGCACCACATGCTGCCGTTCATCGGCAAGGTCCACGTTGCCTACATTCCCAACGGCAAGGTTCTCGGCCTGAGCAAGATTCCGCGCCTCGTCGAGGTCTTCGCGCGCCGCCTTCAGGTGCAGGAGCGGCTCACCCGGCAGATCGCCGATGCCATCCAGGACGCGATCAAGCCGCAGGGCGTGGGTGTAGTGATCGAGGCGCGTCACCTGTGCATGATGATGCGCGGCATCGAGAAGCAGAACTCGTCAACCGTGACCAGCGCCATGGTCGGCTGTTTCCGCCAGAAAGAAACCCGCCACGAGTTTCTGTCGCTCGTTCGGGCACCGGGCACTGGCACGTTGTAGATCGTTTCATAGAGCCACCCGGCCCGTTCCGATAAAGTAAAGAAGTGAACGGGCTTCTGGTAATCGACAAACCAACGGGCATTACCAGCCACGACGTGGTTGCTCTATTGCGCCGCATCACGGGCGAAAAATCCATCGGACATCTGGGCACGCTCGATCCCATGGCCACAGGCGTTTTGCCGGTTGTTCTGGGCAAGTACACGCGCCTGGCGCAGTATTTTGCGCAGGCCGAGAAGAGCTATTCGGGCGCCATGCGCCTTGGCTTCGCCACCGACACCTACGACGCGGAAGGCACGCCCGACGGCCCTGATCGCTGGCCGCAGTACAGCTCCGGAGTTACTCTTGGCCGCATCCGCGCCATGGCCATGCGGTTTCGCGGCAAGGTGGAGCAGATGCCCCCCGCGTTCAGCGCAAAGAAGATTGCAGGCAAGCCGGCCTATGAGCTGGCGAGGGAAGGGAAGCCTGTTGAGCTCAAGGTTGAGATCGTCCATGTATCGAGCTTCGTCATCACCGGCATGGAAGGCGATATGGTGACGTTCAATTTGACTATCAGCGCCGGTGGGTACGTTCGCTCCATCGTCCACGACCTCGGCCAGGACCTTGAGTGTGGCGCTCACCTCACCAGTCTGCGCCGAACCAAAGCAGGCGTCTTCAACCTCGATGAGGCCCACACCCTCGACGAACTGAAGGCACTCGCCGGGAACGCTCCGGGTCTTGAGGCTCTTTGCGTGCATCCCCGCACGCTGCTGCCGGAGATGCCGCCCGTCTGCGCCGACGTTGAATCTCTCGGCCGTCTGCGCAACGGAGCGCAGGTCAATCTGCCCGAGTTCTCGGATGCGTCGCTGGTAAAGGTCTTCGAAGGCCAATCAAATCTTGTCGCGATTGCCAGGCGAGTGGCGGGGACGCTGTTCCAGCCTGTGGTGGTGATGATCCAGGGGACTTGAGCTCGGGGCATCTGTTGCCCTTCCGATCCGCTACTTCTTCAGCATCGGCTTGAGGGCGGCGATGAGAGTGTCGGCGACGATGTTGGAGCCCTTGGCGGTGGGGTGGATGCCGTCGGGCTGGATGACTCCCTGCCGATGGATGAGGCCAACGTAGATCATGGGCACGAACGCCACGCGATGCTGGGCGGCGAGTTCGTGAAAGACCATTTCGAACGCGCGAATGTAATCGGGCCCGTAATTGGGCGGCAGCGTGATGCCGGCCAGCAGCACCTTGATGTGCGCGGCTTCAAGGGTGGTGAGCACCTCGTCGAGATTGCGGCGGGTCTCTGTGAGCGGCAGGCCGCGAAGGCCGTCGTTTCCGCCAAACTCCACCACCACGACCGCCGGATGCATCTGCACAATCCCGTGCAGGTCGGCTACGGCGTCTTTGGTGGTGGCGCCGCTGGTGCCATGGTTGATGACTTTGTAGTGGTATCCGGCGGCGTCGAGCTTGCGCTGGAGAAAATCGGGGTAGGCGTCGCCGGCGGGAAGGCCATAGCCTGCCGTGATGCTGTCTCCAAAGCAGACCAGCGATTGCGGCTCAGAGACTGGAGGTGCGCCGGATAATGGCTGAGCAGCACGCGCTTTTTCACATCCAAAACAAGCGCACAGCAATCCAATCAGCAAGAATGAGACGAGATGACGGCGGCGAACGTCCACAGGATTAGTGTAGGGGATTGGGTCTGGGGTCTGGGGTCTCGGGTCCCACCCATTCCGCAAAGAACGCGAAATGGATGGGGCACGGAAGCCGTTGTTTGATCGGGGTGGCTTTTTGGGGTTCATGGACTCCCACCCTAAACGCAAAGAGCGCGTTTAGGATGGGGCACCCGCTGGCTCAGTGATATCCCACCCTAAACGCAAAGAGCGCGTTTAGGATGGGGCACCCGCTGGCTCAGTGATATCCCACCCTAAACGCAAAGAACGCGTTTAGGATGGGGCACCCGCTGGCTCAGTGATATCCCACCCTAAACGCAAAGAGCGCGTTTAGGATGGGGCACGGAAGCCGTTGTTTGATCGGGGCGGCTGTTTGGGGTTCATGGACTCCCACCCTAAACGCAAAGAGCGCGTTTAGGATGGGGCACCCTCATTATCCGGCAGGGCTCAAGTGTCTGGGAGGCAAGGTTGATCGAAGTCAAGGACGCACGCAAGTGGATTCAGAACGGCGCTCGCCGCGTTGAGATCCTGAAGGGCATCTCACTCACCATCCCCGCTGGCCAGTTTGTGGCCGTAGTGGGCGCCAGCGGCAGCGGCAAGAGCACCCTGCTTGGCCTGCTGGCCGGGCTGGACACGCCCAGCGAAGGCGAAATCTGGCTGGACGGCGTGCCCATCCACAACCTTGCCGAGACGCAGCTTGCCGAAGTTCGCGGGAAAAAGATCGGCTTCGTCTTCCAGTCGTACCAGCTCATCCCCACGCTCACGGCGCTGGAAAATGTTCTGCTGCCCTACGAGCTGAACCTTGAGGGCAACGGCCTGGCGCAGGCGCGGCGCCTGCTGGATGAGGTCGGCCTCGGCGAGCGCGTGGAGCACTATCCGATTCAGCTTTCAGGCGGCGAGCAGCAGCGCGTTGCCCTGGCGCGCGCATTTGTGGTGGACCCGCCCATCGTGATGGCCGATGAGCCGACGGGGAATCTGGACTCCACCAATGGCAAGCTCGTGCTCGACCTGCTGCTCGACCGCAACCGCAAGGCCGGAACCACGCTGGTGCTTGTGACACACGATCCTGAGGTGGCCAGCCGCGCCGATCGCCGCATTGTTCTCCGCGACGGCATGGTTGTGGAGGACACGCTCCCATATACCGGGCCCGTCGAAGCGCACGGGATTCCCGCAGCCGGGCAGGCAAGCCATGGCTAAGCGCGCTCTCAGTTGGAAACGCGCCGCCGCCATTGGCTGGCGCGATCTGAAGTCGGCGCCCGGCAAGTTCGGCTTTGTTGTGCTCTCGGTTGCCGTTGGCGTTGCGGCCTTGGTAGGCGTGCGCGGGTTCAGCGAGAGCTTTCGCCAGACGCTTGGCGTTGAGGCCCGCTCGCTGATGGCCGGCGACCTGAGCGCACGCCTCTATCGCTCGGCAACCGACGACGAAAAAGCCAAAATTGCCGATGTCGAAAAGAAGATTCCGGGGCCGGTGCGTTCGACCTGGGTCACGGAGACGGTGTCGATGGCCAGCGTTCCACCGGACCCGGTGCCCCTGCTGGTTTCGCTCAAGGCAGTCGACCCGGCCGAGTATCCGTACTACGGCGCAGCAGAACTTGAACCCGCCATTTCTTTGCCGGATGCCCTCGATGGCGATTCCGCGGTGGTTGCGGAGGAGTTTCTGGTTCGACTGAACGCCAAGGTCGGCGACACCATGCGCCTCGGCGGCCGCAACTTCAAGATCGCTGCTGTACTCACGCAGGAGCCTGACCGCATGACCTCAGGGGCAGGCATGGGCCCGCGCGTGATGATCTCGCAAGCGGCACTCGCGCGCACCGGGCTGCTCGCCCCCGGCAGCCGCGCCAGCCAGCGCCTGCTGGTCAAACTGCCAGAGAATGTTCCAGCCGGCATCGGTGGCGCCGCGCCCGTCATCGATCCAAAGGTGATTCGCAAACAGCTTGAGGAAGCTCTGCCCGACGCACAGGTGATCGACTACCGCGAGGGCAATCCCGCACTGACGCAGGGCCTGGACAACGCAACCTCCATCCTCAGCCTTATCTGCCTGGTCGCCATGGTTCTCGGCGCCATCGGCGTTGCCATGGCCATGCACGCGCATCTTGAGCAGCGGATGGACATGCTGGCGATCCTGAAGGCCGTCGGCGCGAGCTCTTCCGATCTGCTCCGCATCTTTCTCTTGCAGACCATGGGCCTGGGCCTTGCTGGAGCTCTGCTTGGCGTGGCCGCCGGTGTGGGTGTGATGGAAGCTCTGCCCGCGGTCTTCGGCAACCTGCTTCCCGTGCACGCAGTGCTTTCGTTCCCGTGGAGGTCCGCGCTTGCCGGCCTCGGCACGGGCTTGCTGACGACGATTCTCTTCTGCCTGCCGCCATTGCTCGATGTCCGCGCCGTTCGGCCTGTGCTGGTGCTGCGGAGGCTTGTAGAAGAGGGCCCGCAAGGGATCGGCGCACGGTTGGCGCTGTGGTGGAGTCGCCGCCTGCAACTTGGCATTGCCGCGCTGGTTATTGTTGCCCTCGGCGCCATCGGCTGGGCGCTGTCCGACTCCCGCGACGTGGGCATGTGGTTCGCCATCTCCTTCACCGCCGCACTTGCCGTTCTGCTCGCCCTGGCCGCTCTCGCACTGTGGACGCTGAGAATCCTCCTCAACAGCGTCCGCCTGCGCCTGCCTGGCTTTCTGCGCCACGGCCTGGCCAACCTCTACCGGCCCGGCAACCAATCCGCCGCAGTGCTGGCCTCGTTAGGTACGGGCGTGATGCTCATTCTCGCGGTCTACCTGATGCAGGCATCGCTGCTGCGCGACCTGCGTGAGACTGCGGCGCCCAATCTGCCCAATGTGTTCCTCGTCGACATCACCACCGACGAGATTCCAGGCGTGAAGAACTTCTTCGCGCACCAAAGCGGCATCAACCAGTCGCTCGATCTGCTGCCCGTTGTTACCGGCCACTTCGTTTCAGTCAACGGCCAGACCATCGATCAACTCAAGGGCCAGCATTTCCCGCGGCGCATGCTGCAGATGGCCCCGCTGAGTTGGGCCGACGCGCCGCCGGCGGGCGACAAGATCAAGCAGGGCAAATGGTGGACCGACCCCAACGCCAACGAGATCGCCATTGGCCAAGGCACCGCCGAGCGCATTCACGTGGGAATAGGGTCTCAGGTTGAACTCGAAGCGGGCGGAGTTGTGCACAAACTCCGCGTCGCGGCGCTCTTTCAGCCCGACGGCCAGCACATCGGCATGGAGGTCTCGTTTGTCTTGCCTTCGGCCATGCTCAAGAATCAGCCCGCCACCTGGTACGGCGGCGTCCACATCGACCCCAAGCAGGTTGGCTCGATGGAACGCGCGCTGTTTCTGGCCTATCCCACGATTACGGTCATTAACCTCGTCGACATTCTCGAGCGCATCGATTCGGTGGTGGATCAGATCACATTCGTTGTTCGCTTTCTGGCAGGATTTTCCATCTTTGCCGGACTCATGATCCTTGCCTCGAGCGTCGCCAGCACACGGTTCCGCCGCATGCGCGAGGCTGTGGTGCTGAAGACGCTGGGAGCGACGCGCATGCGCATTGTGCGCACCTTCAGCGTGGAGTTTTCGGTGCTGGGACTGCTGGCCGGATCGGTGGGCGTGGTGTTCGCCAACCTGCTCACGCGCGTGCTCATCCACCTGGCCGATCTACAGTTCCACGTGGATTGGCCGGCCACGCTCACCGCGCTGTTCGGCACGGCCATCCTGGCCACGGCTACCGGCTGGATTGCCAGCTACCGGATTCTCGGACTCAGGCCGCTTGAAGTGCTGCGCGAGGAGTAGGGAAACAGGGCCCAGGGTCCAGGGTCCAGGGCGTAGGGAAGAGGGATCTGGTGTTGGGTAGCATGGGGCGTTGCAGGATTGACCCTCGGCCCGATTCCTCGTATCATCAAAGGGTTGGCCAGGCTTGTTCGGCGCCCTGCCGGACCCAGGCCCGCAAAGGCAGCAAGCAGTTTTTTGCCCGTGTTGCCCCCTCGTTCAATGGTAGGACAGCTGCCTCTGGAGCAGCCTATCGGGGTTCGAATCCCTGGGGGGCAGCCACTAACCCTCTTACATCCTCGACGCATCTCGACGTCACTCGATGTGTCTCTACCGTGCTTGCCGTTTTTTGTTCATTAGAATCAATAGTTTACATAGCTTATCGATCTCCATCCCTGCTCAAGTCCCTTAAGCCCCATCCGCTGATCCTGCGGGCGTTGGAGCCGATGGGGGTGCAAAGGCCGCATGACGGGTCATGGGCGCCGGTCAATCGCTTCCCCCTGTCTTCACGAGAAGCGATTTGACCACGAGCACATCGAATTGCAACTCGCCCACTCAAAGCAGGACCAGGTGTCTGGCGCATACAAAACGATGCCAGGTGCTTGGCGCTATGGACGAAGAGGATGCAGGCCGTTCCTGGTCGAGGATGAATTGGAGCGACTGCGCACCGTTTACGCGAAGGGCCGGGCTGGAGCGCGTACGTCGAGGCGGATGGCATTCTCATCAGAGGGCTATATTTCAAGGCGCTGAGAGGTCGTGTACATCGCAGTCAATATGAGTGGTCATCAACCCAATTGGAAAAGTGCTTCCGGCCCTGGTTCTTCAGTTTCCGAATAGACCTTAATTGCTCAGACTCATGTCCACGCGGGGGCTAGAGTCAGGGCAGTAAGGATAGATAGACCAGCGCCCCCCAAAGGTAGTGAGGGATATCCGCAAACAAGTTGAAAAGTCCTTATGGTGACTGAAGCTGCCGCGCCGTTCCTGACGGCAACAAGGCATCCACGGAAAGCAAGGAACCACAGACACCTTTAAGGGGGTCAAATATGCGCAGCATCAAGATTCTTTTCGGTAGTGCGGCATTGCTCGCGGGTCTGGCCCTGGCGCCAGCAGCCCAGACACAAGTGACGATCAGCGTTGGCGTTCAACCTGTTTGTCAGTGGGGATACTACGACTACGCGCCTTACGCCTGCGCACCCAGCGGCTTCTACGGGCCGGGGTATTTCTACGACGGGATTTTTCTTGGGATGGGCCCATGGGCGGGCTGGGGTTACGGGCACGGCTGGGGCAGCCATCGCTTCGTAGATGGCGGAGGAGGCAGCTATCGCGGGAATGGCGGCGCGGCGGCGGCTCGCGGTCATTATGGAGGCGGGCAGGTAGCTCGTGCGGGCGGCAGCTCTGCCGTGCGCAGCGGCGGGGCAAGCTACGGACGCGGCACGTCTCCGGCTTCCCATGCAGCGGCGCCACGCCAGGTGGCAGCGCACTCAACGGCACGCCCGACAGCAGCCCATGCGGCTGTATCGCACTCCGCACCACATGCCTCAGGCTCGCATAGCGGCGGCGGCGGACATGCGGGCGGTGGCGGCGAAAAGAAGTAATCGGCAGCGGCGACGCGCAAATGCGTATCGTTCCAGAGCGGCGGGGCTTCAAGGCTCCGCCGCTTTGTGAGTTTGAGGAAGAGTCCCATCAAAACTCTGCCCAGGCTTCCAATGGGTCTTGCCTTCAGGTTTTGAGGCAAACGATCCGCGGCAGCTTGCCGCGCCGGACGGGCACCCTATAATAACTAGGATTAAAGTGTCTATTTCAGCTCGTCCAGGTTGAGCAATTCAGAACAGACCATCGTGCGGGAGCGGAGCGATCCTCCAAAAGGGAATTTGTCCATATCCTATTGAGCCCGGAGATCTTGATGCCTGAAGTGGGAGTCAACTCAGAGATCCCGCATATTGGCCGGGACCATCAGCTGTCCCCTCCACGTCCGTGGTATCGGGGGCGTTGGATTCTTTGGGCAGGTCTAGTTCTTCTGCTGCTTTTGTGCGGAATCGTCTTTTGGATGATCCATCAAAACGACGCCAAGGCTGCTGCGGCAAAGAAAAAGCTGGCTTCCGTCAAACCCTCCGTGAGCGCCACGGTGGCTCCTGCCACAAAGGGGTCCATCGGCATCTACCTCGATGCCATCGGCACCGTGACACCGGTGTACCAGGACTCCATCGTCGCGCAGGCCAGCGGAGTGCTCACCGCGGTGCATTACGGTGAAGGTCAATTCGTTCAAACGGGAGATGCGCTGATCGACATCGATCCGCGACCCTACCAGGCACAACTGATGCAGGCCGAGGGCGCACTGGAGCACGACACCAATGTGCTTGCCCAGGCGCAGATGGACCTGGACCGGTATCGCACAGCGTGGGCGCGCAACGGAATCCAGAAGCAGTTGCTCGACGACCAGGAAAAGATCGTGCTGCAGGATCAGGGCACGGTGAAGAACGACCAGGGCACCGTGAACTACGACCAGGTACAGCTCGGCTACTGTCACATTACGGCGCCAATTGCTGGCCGGGTTGGGCTTCGGCTGGTTGACCCCGGAAACGTAGTCCAGGCCTCGGGCAACACCGTGCTCGTGGTTATCACGCAGGTGCAGCCCACTACTGTGATTTTCACCATGGCCGAAGACAGCCTGGCACAGGTGCGGGCGCGGATGCGGCTCATGCACACACTTCCGGTTGAGGCATGGGACCGATCGCAAAGCACTAAAATCGCAACTGGCAAATTGCAGAGCATTGACAATCTGATTGACACCACCACGGGCACAGTGAAACTGCGCGCCATCTTTGACAATAAAGACGGCGCTTTGTATCCGAACCAGTTCGTGAACACCAGGCTGCTGGTGAATACGGTCAATGGGGTCACGCTGGTTCCGACCGCTGCCGTCCAACACAACGGAGAGGTGTCCTTCCTCTACGTGATTGGGAACAAGGTGGCAAGCGAGCGCAACATCACGACGGGCGTTGCGAACGGCGGAATGACGGCGGTGGAAGGCATCAATCCCGGCGAGGTCGTGGCCACCAGCAGCTTCGACAAGTTGCAGGCAGGCAGCCCCGTCGCCGCCGCTCAGCAGGCCCCTCCTGTAAACAGCAGTCAGGGCAATGCCCCGTGAATCCGTCCGGGCCTTTCATTCAGCGACCCGTTGCGACTGCACTCTTGATGGCTGCAATCCTGCTGGTAGGTACGGTCTCCTATACCCTGCTGCCCGTATCCGCACTGCCTGAGGTCGACTATCCCACCATTCAGGTACTCACCTTCTACCCGGGCGCCAGCCCGGATGTGATGGCAACAACGGTGACCGCTCCTCTTGAGCGCCAGTTCGGTCAACTGCAAGGGTTGAGCCAGATGACCTCCACCAGTTCCGGCGGATCGTCGGTCATCGTGCTTCAGTTTGACCTCACATTGAACATCGACATCGCGGAAGAAGAGGTTCAGTCCTCAATCAACGCAGCGCAGAGTCTTCTTCCCTCGAGCCTTCCCGCGCCGCCGGTTTACAGCAAGACGAATCCCGCGGACGCTCCCGTCCTGACCCTGGCCATCACCTCCAACTCCATTCCTCTGTCACAAGTGGAAGACCTTGTAGATACGCGTCTTGCGCCCAAGCTCTCGCAATTGAGCGGGGTGGGGTTGGTGAGCATCAGCGGAGGCCAAAAGCCCGCTGTGCGCATTCAGGCCAACCCGACGGCGCTGTCGTCTTACGGGCTCAATCTCGAGGATCTGCGCACGGCGCTCACAGTGACAAGCGTCAATCAAGCCAAGGGCAACTTCGATGGGCCCCACCAGGATTACCAGATCAATGCCAACGATCAACTGGTCACCAGCGACGACTACCGCAAGGTCGTGGTCGCCTACCGCAACGGTGCGCCCATCATGCTCACGGATGTTGCGAACGTGGTGGATGGCATCGAGAACAACAAGCAGGCAGCCTGGATGAACGAGACGCCGGCAGTGATTGTGAATATCCAGAGGCAGCCCGGCGCCAACACCATTAGCGTTGTCAAGTCAATCAAGGCAGTTCTGCCGCAACTCGAGGCAAACCTGCCTCCCTCGATTCAAGTGACGCCGCTGACCGATCTCACCACCGCCATCAACGCATCGGTCGCCGACGTTGAATTCGAGTTGATGCTTACGGTCGCTCTGGTGGTGATGGTCATCTTTCTGTTCCTGCGCAACCTTTACGCCACCATCATTCCCAGCATTGCAGTGCCCGTCTCTTTGGTGGGAACCTTCGGCGCCATGTATGCTCTCGGCTACAGCCTGGACAACCTCTCTCTGATGGCGCTCACCATCTCCACGGGATTTGTGGTCGATGACGCGATCGTGATGATCGAGAACATCACGCGCTATATCGAGGCGGGAGACACCCCGATGCAGGCGGCCATCAAGGGAGCCGAGCAAATCGGGTTCACCATCATCTCTCTCACCGTTTCACTGCTCGCTGTGTTGATTCCGCTCTTCTTCATGGGGGGAGTCATCGGTCGCCTCTTCCGCGAGTTCGCCGTTACCCTGGCGGTCACCATCATCCTGTCAGCCGTGGTGTCTCTCACGCTGACGCCGATGATGTGCTCGCGCATTCTGCGTCGCACACCCAAAGAACAGCAGGGCCGCTTTTACAGGGCTTCTGAGCGCGTCTTCGATCGCATCATAGCTTTCTATGGCCGAACCCTCAAGTTTGTTCTGCGCTACCAGACGATAACGCTGCTTGTTGCGGCCGCAACCCTGGTGCTCACCGTTGTTCTGTACATCGTCATCCCCAAGGGTTTTTTCCCCACGCAGGATACGGGCGAGATTCAGGGAATCTCGCAGGCTCCGGAGACCATCTCCTTTGCGGCCATGTCGCGGAAGCAGCAGCAGTTGGCTTCCATCATTCTTAGGGATCCGGCCGTCGAGAGCCTGTCCTCCTTCATCGGCGCCGACGGAACAAATACCACGCTGAATAGCGGGCGGTTTTCCATCAATCTCAAGCCCATCGAAGTGCGGAAATTGAGCTCATCTGACGTGATCCGCCGGCTTCAGCAGAGCCTGGGGCAGGTGGACGGCATCGAGCTTTTTATGGACCCCGTCCAGAACATCACCGTCGACGACCGCGTCAGCCGCACCCAGTACCAATACACGCTGGAGGACCCGGATGCCAACGAGCTGAACCTCTGGACCGGGCGCCTTGTCGACAAAATGAAAGGCTTGCCTCAACTTGCCGACGTGGCCACCGACCAGCAAACCGGCGGCCGGGCGGTATCGCTTGTCATCGATCGTGTCACCGCCTCTCGCCTTGGCATTGCTCCTTCCACCGTCGACACCACTCTCTACGACGCTTATGGCCAGCGCCAGATCAGCACCATGTATACGCAGTTGAATCAGTACCACGTCATCCTCGAAACCGATCCGGCCTTCCAGAAAAATCCCTCCAGGCTACAGGATTTATACATACAGACCAACGCTTCGGCCGGAGGCTCCGGCCCAGGGGCATCCTCTTCGTTTGCAGCCTCCGGCTCTTCTTCCGCCGGTTCCAATGCGGCCACCACGAGCGTCGCCTATACGCCCTCCGCGTCGGTGCTCAGCGCCCCTTCGAATGCCATCAAGTCGGGAGTCGGCTCGGGTGCCACGTCTTCTTCAAGCGCGAATGCAGCCACCACCACCGCGGCTTCTTCCGCCGTTCCCTTAAGCGCATTCACGCATGTTGAGAGGGTGGCGGAGCCGCTCTCCATCAATCATCAGGGCCAGTTTCCCGCTGTGACAGTTTCGTTCAACCTCGCCCCTAACGCCGCCCTGGGCGCGGCAATCACGGCAATCGTGAAGGCGCAAAAGGACCTGAACATGCCGGCCAGCGTGCAGTACGGCTTTCAAGGCACCGCTGCCGCATTCCAGGGTTCGCTTTCCAATGAGGGCTTGCTGATTCTTGCCGCGCTGGCTGCGGTTTATATTGTGCTCGGCGTTCTCTACGAGAGCTTCATCCATCCCATCACCATCCTCTCCACGCTGCCTTCCGCTGGCGTAGGCGCGCTGCTGGCCCTCATCCTCTTCAAGCAGGACCTCAACGTCGTCGCGATCATCGGCATCATTTTGCTGATCGGCATCGTAAAGAAAAACGGAATCATGATGGTCGACTTCGCCATGGAGGGCGAGCGGGAACACGGCAAGAACTCGACGGATGCGATCTACGACGCCTGCCTGCTGCGCTTCCGTCCCATCATGATGACCACCATGGCGGCCCTGCTGGCCGGGCTTCCACTCGCCCTCGGCCAGGGCATGGGTTCGGAACTGAGGCGTCCGCTGGGAATCGCAATGGTTGGAGGACTGCTGCTCAGCCAGGTCCTCACGCTGTATACAACGCCCGTCATCTACATCTTCTTTGATCGCATCGGCCAGCGCTTCAGCCATTCCGGCAAGGCAGCCGCCACGAGCAACGAACCTCAGCCGGCGGAGGGCGCATGAACATCTCCGCTCCGTTCATCGCCCGGCCCGTCGCCACCACGCTCTTGACGGCGGGCATCTTGCTTGTTGGCGCCATCGCCTTCAACATTCTCCCCGTCTCACCATTGCCCCAGGTGGATTTCCCTACAATCTCAGTTTCGGCCAGTCTGCCCGGCGGCAGCCCCGAGATTACCGCATCCTCCATCGCCACACCTCTTGAGCGTCAGTTCAGCCACATCGCCGGAGTAACGGAGATGACCTCGACAAGCTCGCTGGGAAGCACCTCGATCACGATGCAGTTCGATCTGAGCCGCGATATTGACGGTGCGGCGCGGGATGTTGAAGCGGCCATCAACGCCGCGCGCACTTACCTGCCGGCCAATCTGCCCGCCAATCCGACTTACCGCAAGGTCAATCCTGCCGACGCACCGATCATGATTCTGGGACTGACTTCAGATAAGTACGACAGGCCAACGCTCTACGACGAAGCCTCTTCGGTTATGGCGCAGAAGCTCTCCCAGATTGCTGGAGTGGGGCAAGTAACGGTCGGAGGCGGCGCCGGTCCTGCCGTCCGCGTGGAAGTGAACCCCACGCTGCTCAACAGCCACGGCCTTACAATCCAGAACCTGCAGTCTGTCTTGACCCAGCAGAATGTACATGAGCCGGCAGGCCAGCTCTCCGACGGATTCACCACGGCGGACATTGTCACCAACGACCAGCTCTCGCACGCCAACCAATACGCACCGCTGATTGTGGGCTATAACAAAGGCGTAGCGGTAAGACTCTCCGATGTGGCGGACGTTTCGGACGCCGCGCAGAACATCCGCGCCGCCGGATATCTGAACGGCGTAGCTGCCATTCCGGTCATCATCTTTCGTCAACCGGGCGCGAACATCATCGCCACCGTCGATCGGATTCGCGCTGAATTGCCTTCGATTCAAGCCTCCATCCCGCAAGGAATCAAGACGACCATCGTTCTTGACCGCACCACCACCATCCGCGCCTCAGTCAGCGATGTCGAGGGCACTCTTATTCTCTCTGTCATCCTGGTGATTCTCGTTGTCTTCATTTTTCTGCGCAACTGGCGAGCCACTTTGATTCCCACCGTCGCCGTTCCTGTCTCGCTCATTGGAACCTTCGCCGTCATGTACCTGTTCGGCTTCAGCATCGACAACCTCTCGCTGATGGCGCTGACAATCTCTACCGGCTTCGTCGTTGATGACGCGATCGTGGTAATGGAAAACATCTCCCGTCTTCGCGAGGAGGGCTTGTCGCCGATGAAGGCCGCGCTTCAAGGTTCCAGGGAGATCGGCTTTACCATTCTCACCATCAGCATTTCTCTCATCGCTGTATTCATCCCCATCCTTCTGATGGGGGGCATCGTAGGCCGCCTGTTTCGCGAGTTTGCCATTACGCTTTCAACCGCCATCGTCGTATCGATGGTCATCTCCCTGACCACCACGCCCATGATGTGCGCCTATATCCTCAAGGACGAGAGAACGGCTAAGCATGGCCGCGTGTATCGATTCTCAGAGAAGGGATTCACCTGGCTGCTTTCCGCTTATAGCCGTTCCCTGGCGTGGGTACTCAAGCACCCCGGCCCGATGCTGGCTCTGCTGCTGCTGACGATTGGGTTGAATTTCTACCTCATTGTGATCATTCCGAAGGGCCTCTTCCCGCAGCAGGATACCGGAGCCCTTCAAGGCAGCGTGCGAGGTCCGGAGGACGCTTCGTTCCCGATGATGAACAACTCGATCTTGCAGATCGTGAAAGTCATCGAGGCAGACCCCGCCGTCGCCAACGTAATCGCTTTCACGGGCGGCGGCGGCTCTACAAACGGTGGTTCCCTGTTTATCGCGTTGAAGCCGCTGAATGAGCGCAAGGTTACCGCGCCGGAGATCATCGATCGATTGCGGCCCAAGTTGAACAAGCTTCCGGTTGCTTCGGCATTCCTCCAGGCGCCACAGGACTTAAAAATCGGAGGGCGAGGGGGCAATGCAATGTATCAATACACGATTCAGTCGGACAGCGTCGCGGATCTCGGTCACTGGGGACCGATTCTGCTTGCGGGCATGCAGAAGCTCCAGGGCTTCCAGGATGTGAGCAGCGATGCGCAAAATGCCGGCCTGCAGGAGTTGCTGACCTATGACCGCCCCACCGCGGCCAGGCTCGGCCTCACGCCGCAATCTTTGGACCAGTCCCTCTCCGGCGCATTCGGACAGTCGCAAATATCCATCATCTACACACAACTCAACCAGTATTACGTTGTGTTGGAGGCAGCGCCGCCTTACTGGCAAAGCCCCGACGGCTTAAAGGACATCTATCTCAACTCCGCGGGCCACGGCGTCGTTCCCCTTTCCACCGTCACCTCAGCGCAGACAAGCACAACGCCCCTGCAAATCAATCACACCAGCTCGTTTCCGTCCGTGACCATGTCGTTCAATCTTGCCGAGAACCTGTCGCTGAGCGATGCCGTACGCATGGTCTCCCAGTTGCAAAAGCGGCTGAATATGCCCAGCACGATCCTCGGCTTCTTTGCCGGCACCGCGCAGGCGTATCAAACTTCGCTGGCCAGCGAACCTCTGCTCGTCGGCACGGCGCTCCTCGCCGTCTACATTGTTCTCGGCATCCTCTATGAAAGCCTGGTCCATCCTATTACCATCATCCTCACCCTGCCGTCAGCCAGCCTGGGAGCCATGCTTGCCCTCATGCTCTTCAAAATCGACCTCAACGTGATTTCGATCATCGGCATCATCCTCCTGATTGGCATCGTCAAAAAGAACGCGATCATGATGATCGATTTTGCCCTTGTTGCCGAGCGCGAGGGAGGGAAGACCCCAGCTGCGAGCATCTTCGAAGCCTGCCAGTTGCGCTTCCGTCCCATCCTTATGACCACCACGGCGGCAATCTTCGGTGCGTTGCCATTGGCTTTCGGAACAGGCACCGGTTCCGAATTGAGGCGCCCGCTGGGCATCACCATCGTCGGTGGCCTCATCGTCAGCCAAATGCTCACCCTCTACACCACCCCCGTTGTCTACCTGCTCTTCGACCGCATGCGCCTGCGCTTCAGGGGCAAACAGCCGGTGAACCTCTACCGTGGAACCGCAGAGGCTTCCTGATCAGCGTGATCGTTGGAGTGTTCGTCATGAACAAGCGGAAAGTGCAATCCCGGATGAAGCTGTCGGCGAGCTCGGCAATCTGTTTCGCCGCGCTGTGTACTGCGCTCACAGCATGTGACGTAGGCCCCAGGTACGTCCCGCCCACAGCCACCGCGCCTCCGGCATACAAGGAATCCGCTGCGCAGCTCAACGAGGGGAATGGATGGACTGTGGCGCAGCCAAAGGATGCGGCGGACCGTGGCAAATGGTGGAAGATCTTCAACGACCCGGAGCTTGACGCGCTCGAAGATCAACTCAACATCGATAACCAGAACATCAAGCAGGCCTTTGAGAACTTCATGGAGGCCCGTGCGATGGTGCGTGAGGCGCGGTCGCAGTACTTTCCCACTGTGGCTGTAGGCGGCTCGTATACGCGCTCTCAGACATCGTCCAACGTTGGATCTGCATCGACCACCGGCACAACCAGCGGAAAGCAGTCGCAGTTGTTTGCCATTCCCGCCGATGTTTCGTGGGAACCCGACCTTTGGGGACGCATTCGCAACACCGTTCGCGCCAGCCAGTATTCCGCCCAGGTGAGTGCCGCGGATGTTGAGAACGAGAAGCTGACAGAACAAGCCAGCCTGGCTGAATACTTCTTTGAGATTCGCGGGCAGGACGAGTTGCAGAAGATCCTGGATGAAACAGTGGCGGCGGACAAGAAGGCTGTAGAAAGTGAACGCGCCCGCTATGAAACGGGCGTGGACGATCGGATCTCCCTGGTTGAAGCGCAGACAAATCTGGAGAGCGCCCAGTCCGCGGCCATCAATCTGGGGATTGGGCGAGCACAGTACGAGCATGCCATTGCCACACTCATCGGCAAACCGGCCTCGGCGTTTTCTATCCCGGTGGAACCCACTGCGAGCACGCCGCCGCAAATCCCCACGGGCTTGCCATCCCAACTACTTGAACGCAGGCCGGACATTGCCGCGGCGGAAAGGACCATGGCTGCCGCGAATGCGCAGATCAGAGTCGCGGATGCGGCGTTCTACCCTGCGCTCACGCTCTCAGCCACCGGCGGCCTGCAGAGCTCCGCCATCAAAAACCTGTTCACCTGGCCAAGTCGCTTCTGGTCCATCGGCCCATCCATCTCCGAGACTGTATATGACGGAGGCTTGCGACGTGCCACCGTGAATCAGTACATTGCCGCTTACAATTCAGATCTTGCCGCGTACCGCCAGACCGTGTTGACTGCGTTTCAACAGGTCGAAGACTCGCTCGCCGCGGTTCGCATCCTGTCGCAACAGATTGTGCGCGAGACAGAAGCTGTCGACTCCTCGCGAACTTTTCTTGCGCTTGAGATGGGACGTTACGAATCGGGAATCGATCCTTACATCGATGTCGTAAGTGCGCAGACCACGTTGCTCTCACATCAGCAGTCATTGGCCATCTTGCAGGTAGAGTACATGACCTCGTCGGTTCAGCTTACTGAGGCCTTGGGCGGAGGATGGGACAAATCGCAGTTGCCTACCCCGGTACAGGTCACCGAAAAGTCAGCAAAGTCAGAAACCGCGATCCAACATTGATAGATCTTCCCGCACAGTGTGACCGGCAAGATAGATGCGCCACCTCAAGGATTAACCTGGGCGTGCGTGCAGCCTTACAAGGGCACAAGACGAGTCAACTAAGCGTTGAATGGAACGCCAAAGGTGAGCAAAGCTGTGCGCGGTGGGCGAGTGCGCGCGCCGATGATCTTCGGCATCTTCCCCATCTGTTTCCAGATTTGAAGGGCCGGAGCGTTCATGTAGAGCAGCCGTATCTGCTCGCTGCTTTCTCCGCGAAGACTATAGATGCTGAGTGTCTTCAAGAGGCTTGTCTGGCCTGACTCGACCAGGTACGGTCCCATGCTGACGGCGGGTGTGTTGCCAACACTCTGCACGTCTTCAGCGCTCTGTGCAACGATCTGGTAATTCAATGATGTCGAGGCGTGCTCCGCAAGTTGGCTTCGGAGCAGATCGTTTGAGATGAGGAGTTCATCATAGGGTCGAGTGCTCAAATCTCATATCTCAGGGCAAACCAGTAATAGCGCCGCCAACAAAACATGCAACGAATCGGATGCAGAAAGAACATGGCGTAGAGACCGTCTAGCGGTCGGAGCTCACCCTGCTTGAATTGACGGGAGTTGCAACAGGGGCAAGCGCGGCGGAGCAATAGGACTCGCGGCAGCCAATTCGGCCAAATGATGGAGGCAGCAGTCATTCGGCAGTTCCTTGGGGAGCTTTGGAGAGAACCGGCGGGCTCTTTTCATTCAGGGCGGGAACGAGCAGCGGGATGTGAACTGAACCGGCTTCTTTCGAATCTGCGCTGGCGGGCGCCTCGCGTGGGAGACCTGCCGCATCTGGCCGGCTTGGTGGCGGCGCCAGGTGTATTTGAGTCCGATGCCGGGCGGAAAGATGATTCTTGACGTCGGTTTTCTCGATGAGACTCATGGCAGCTCCAGTCGTACCGTTGCGTGCTTGCAAGACGCTCGTCTGGAGCTAAACCTGGAATGCCGAAGGCGAGAAGGGGAAAAGGACTCCTACTCTGAGCATACGCTGTCCTGGGTGCGCGTGCTGGGACGGCGGAGAAGCCGTCGTTCCTGGCGCAAGGGTCGTCCTGCGTCCTTCTGGATTCGGCCCGCATGTCCGCATTGGACCGATCGTGCATCATCTCTGTGCAATTTTGGACAGTCTCAGGCGCGGCAGCTTGTTACGGTGAATGGGTTACAGCGGCGGGACGCCGATAGTCGAAAACGGCCGGATGAAAACGGGATCAACTGAGGCATCTGTCTCAAATTCATTGCATGAAGGAGAGCAACTTGAAGACTCAAGACAAGACTGTTGAAGCCACGAACGACACATCACACGATAAGGTGTCTCGCGCCGACCTGATCAAGTTTTTGAATGAAGATCTGTCGCGCGAATACCAGGCGATCATTGCATACACGGTGTATTCCCAGGTCTTGAAGGGCGCAGAGTACATGAACATCGCAGCCGAACTTGAATTGCACGCTGCGCAAGAACTGACTCATGCCATAGCTATCGCACAGCAGATTGACTATCTCGGCGGCATGCCCACGGTCACGCCAAAGCCGGTCCGGACTTCGGAGTCGGCGAAAGAGATGCTGCAGTTCGATCTCGACAATGAGACGGAGACGATTCGCAATTATCGCGAGCGCGTTCAGCAGTGCGAGGATCTGGCTGAATACGCCATAGGCGAAAAAATCCGGGACATCCTGATCGACGAACAGGACCACCAGATTGCCCTCGCTACCGCCCTGGGCAAGAATGTGCCGAGAGGTCCTGGTGGCGCGTAATAGAGCTACCAGGCCGGCAGCTCCGCATCTTCCCCGATGCTTTTGAGCGAGCCCTCTCTATGCTGTTGCTCGTGCGCGTTTGATCCCGGCGTCCTCGTTGGCCATGAGGTACTTGTCGATGGCCGCGGCGGCCTTTCGTCCCTCGGAGATGGCCCAGACGACCAGCGACTGACCGCGACGCATGTCGCCCGCTGCAAAGATGCCCTCGACCGACGTCATGTAATTTGCGTCTGCCTGCACATTGCCGCGAGGGTCCAGAGCCACGCCTAGCTGCTCGATCATGCCGTTCTTCACCGGGCCGAGGAAGCCCATGGCGAGGAGGACGAGATCGACTTCGAGCACGAACTCCGAATCTGCGATCGGCTCAAACTTCGGCGGCGGCCCGACACGTACAAGATGAAGCTGCTTGACGTTTCCGCTTTCGTCGCCCGTGAACTTGATGCTGTTCACGCTCCAGTCGCGGATGCCGCCTTCTTCGTGGGCGCTCTCGGTTCTTAGCTGCAAAGGCCAGAGAGGCCAGGGCGTTGATGCTGCGCGGGTTTCGGGGGGCTTGGGCATGATCTCAAACTGGTGAATGCTCAATGCGCCCTGGCGATGGCTGGTGCCCAGGCAGTCCGCTCCGGTGTCGCCGCCGCCGATGATCACCACGCGCTTGCCGGTGGCCGTGATGGCGATGGTCTCATCCACGGTGTCGCCCTCGCAGCGCTTGTTCTGCTGGGGCAGAAACTCCATGGCAAAGTGGACGCCCTTGAACTCGCGACCGGGGATATTCAGGTTGCGCGGGCTTTCAGAACCGCCTGAAAGCAGAATCGCGTCGTACTGATCGGTGAGCGAATCAACCGAGACATTGACTCCGACGTGCGCATTTGGGATGAATGTCACGCCCTCCGCCTTCATCTGGTTGATGCGCCGGTCAACGACCGTCTTTTCAAGCTTGAAGTTGGGGATGCCGTAGCGCAGGAGCCCGCCGATGCGGTCGTTCTTTTCATAGACGGTAACGGAGTGTCCCGCACGCCGCAGTTGCTGTGCCGCGGCCAGTCCGGCCGGTCCGCTGCCGACAACAGCTACGCGCTTGCCGGTGTTTACTTCCGGCGGCTCGGGCTGAATCCAGCCTTCGTCCCACGCGCGTTCGACGATGCTGCGCTCGACGAGCTTGATCGACACCGGCGGCTGGTCGATGCCGAGCACGCACGCAGCTTCGCATGGCGCGGGGCAGATGCGCCCGGTAAATTCAGGGAAGTTGTTCGTTGCGTGCAGGCGCTGAATGGCGCTGCGCCAGCGGTCGTTGTAGACCAGGTCGTTCCAGTCCGGGATCAGGTTGTTGACCGGGCAGCCCGTGTGGCAGAAGGGAACGCCGCAGTCCATGCAGCGCGCACCCTGCTCGCGCTGTTTCTCCTCGGGGAACGGCTCATAGATTTCGAACCAATCCTTGACGCGCTCTTCAACCTTGCGGCGCGTTGGCTGCTCGCGGTCGATCTCAAGAAACCCAGTGACCTTACCCATGCTGCACCTCAGTCGGAACCGTCACCAGCGGCGACGTGGTTTTCGGAGAACAGTAGACGGCCTCAACCCGAGCCGTGCCCAGCACGCGCTTGTATTCGTGCGGGAAGATCTTGATGAAGCTCGGCTGCGCGTCGGCCCAGTGTTCCAGGATCCATGCTGCGCGCGGGCTTCCAGTCAGGTCGCGATGACGCTCGAGAAGACCGCGTACCAGGTCAACGTCGTCCTTGAGCGCAAGCGGCTCCAGGTCCACGCTCGCGCGGTTGCAGCGCCGCGTGGAGAAGTCGCCCTGGTCGTCGTAAACGTAAGCGATGCCGCCGCTCATGCCCGCGGCAAAGTTTCGCCCCGTGGCCCCGAGAACTATCACCGTGCCGTTGGTCATGTACTCGCAGCCGTGGTCGCCCACGCCTTCAACCACGGCAGTTGCGCCCGAGTTGCGGACGGCGAAGCGCTCACCGGCGATGCCGTTGAGGTAGACATCGCCCGAGGTAGCGCCGTAGAGGACTACGTTGCCGACCAGAATGCTTTCTTCCGGAAGGAACGAGGAGGTCTTCGGCGGGTAAGCAATGATGCGCCCTCCCGAGAGGCCCTTGCCCAGGTAGTCGTTGCTGTCGCCTTCAAGTTCGAGCGTGACGCCCCTGGGCACAAACGCGCCGAGGCTCTGGCCGGCAGATCCATAGAACTTGAAGTGGATGGTGCCGTCTGGCAATCCTTCGCTACCATAGCGCCGTGCAATTTCGCCGCCGAGCATCGCGCCAACCGTGCGGTGCACGTTGCGGATGGCAAAGGTGCCGGTGACTGGAGTTTTTGAATCGAGAGCGGGTGCGGCCCTGGCGATGAGTTGATGATCGAGCGCCGCGCCGAGCCCGTGGTCCTGCGCCTGCGTCTTGCGCCGAGAAACGCGTGAGGGCAGTACCGGTGAGTAGAGGATCGACGACAGGTCGATGCCCTTGGCCTTCCAGTGATCGTGCGCAACCGCGGCATCGATCTTGTCTACGCGGCCCACCATCTCGTCGACCGTGCGGAAGCCGAGCTTGGCCATGTGCTGGCGCATTTGTTCAGCGATGAAGAAGAAGAAGTTGATCACGTGCTCGGGCTGGCCCCTGAAGCGCGAGCGCAGAACGGGATCCTGCGTGGCAATGCCGACTGAGCACGTATTCAGATGGCACTTGCGCATCATGATGCAGCCCATGGCGACGAGGGGTGTGGTGGCAAAGCCAAACTCCTCAGCGCCGAGCAGCGCGGCGATGGTGACGTCGCGGCCGGTTTGCAGCTTGCCGTCGGTCTGGACGCGAATGCGCGATCGGAGATCGTTGAGCAGCAGCACTTGCTGCGTTTCGGCAAGGCCCAGCTCCCACGGCAATCCCGCGTGCTTGATGGAGCTGAGCGGGGAAGCGCCAGTGCCGCCGTTGTCGCCGGAGATGAGCACGACGTCGGCATGCGCCTTGGCGACGCCCGCAGCCACAGTGCCTACACCGACTTCAGACACCAGCTTGACCGCGATGCGCGCCTGGGGGTTGACGTTCTTCAGGTCGTAGATCAACTGTGCCAGATCTTCGATCGAATAGATGTCATGGTGAGGCGGAGGAGAGATCAGTCCGACGCCGGGGATGGAGTGCCGCGTCTTCGCGATCACCGCGTCCACTTTGTCGCCGGGCAACTGCCCGCCTTCGCCGGGCTTTGCGCCCTGCGCCATCTTGATCTGTAGCTCGTCAGCGTTGACCAGGTAGTTGGTGGTTACGCCGAAACGTCCGCTGGCCACCTGCTTCACCGCCGAGCGGCGCAAGTCGCCGTTGGCGTCGCGGGTGAAGCGATCTTCGTCTTCGCCGCCTTCGCCGGTGTTGGACATGCCGCCGAGGCGGTTCATCGCGATCGCAAGGGTTTCGTGCGCTTCCTTGCTGATGGACCCGAAACTCATTGCGCCGGTGGTGAAGCGCTTGACGATCTCCTTGGCTGGCTCAACTTCGTCGAGCGGAATCGGCTGATCGGCGTACTTGAGCTTGAGCAGACCGCGCAGCGTGCAGAGGTCGCGATTCTGGTCGTCGATGAGCGCCGAGTACTCTTCAAAGGTGGCTGCGTTATTGGCGCGCACTGAATGTTGCAGCTTGGAGATGGTCTGCGGGTTGAGCAAGTGATACTCGCCGTCCACACGGAACTGATAGGTGCCCCCGACAGCAAGATCGGTCTCAGACTCTGTGAAGGGCTGGAACGCGTAGGCATGCTTCATCTGCGCTTCGCGGGCCAGCACGTCGAGGCCGACGCCCTCAATGCGCGAGGCGGTTCGGGCAAAGTAAGAGTCGATGAGCGACTTGTTGAGACCCACTGCCTCAAATACCTGCGCGCCGCGATAGCTCTGCAGGGTGCTGATGCCCATCTTCGAGAAGGTCTTGAGCAGTCCCTTGTTGATCGCCTTGATGAAGTTCTTCTCGGCATACTCGCCGGTAATGTGCGCGGGAAGGAGTCCCCGACGGGCCAGGTCGTGCAGGCTCTCGATGGCCAGGTAAGGGTTGATGGCGCTCGCGCCGTAGCCGATGAGCAGGGCAAAGTGCATGACCTCGCGCGGCTCGCCACTCTCGATGATCAGTGCCACCTGCGTGCGGGTCTTCTCCTTGACCAGGCGGTTGTGGACGGCGGCCATGGCCAAAAGGCTGGGGATTGGCGCATAGGTCGCGTCGACGCCACGGTCAGAGAGAATCAACAGCGTGTAACCGGAGTTGACTGCGTGAGAAGCGCGCGAACTGAGGTCGTCGAGCGAATGCTTCAGGCCGGCTTCGCCATCCCCGGCGCGAAAAAGAGCGGGAAGGGTTGTGGCGAGCAGGTCGCCGGAGGAGACGCGGCGCAGCTTTTCGAGGTCGCGGTTGGTGAGGATGGGATGCGGGAGCTTGAGGGTGTGGCAGTTTTCCGGCGCTTCATCCAGAATGTTGCGCTCAGTGCCGATATAGCTGATGAGCGACATCACCAGTTCTTCGCGAATCGGATCGATGGGCGGATTGGTGACCTGCGCGAACAACTGCTTGAAGTAGTTGAACAGCGGCTGCGGACGATCGGACAA
>Ga0182030_10004105_pt1 | contig 31044 bp, 28 predicted proteins | sample 812S3MmetaG_FD_121299 | JGI IMG/M metagenome (GOLD analysis project Ga0182030, IMG submission 121299) | Permafrost microbial communities from Stordalen Mire, Sweden - 812S3M metaG (Illumina Assembly) | ecosystem: Environmental > Terrestrial > Soil > Wetlands > Permafrost | place: Sweden...
CACGGAAGCTTTGATTAGAGAGTGGAATGATTGACTGATATGGAGTAGGTAGAGTCGCTGTTCGTCTAAGGTAGCTCGAGGCTCCCCCAGCTTATCTAGCCGACTGCGGCAAGCGTTGGATTTGATTTCGATTTCATCGATCAAGCTAGGTAACTCGGCAGCGATCTGTCTGAGAAGGACTTTGCTCAGCCTGTTCCGTAGCTGGTTGACGCCCAAGAGAGAGCGAGGCAGATCCTCCCATATCCCCTGGGAAAAGAATTGCTCCTCCTTAACGTCACGATCCGCCAACGACCACTCTCCCGTTTCAGAGTCCATGTTTTTCAAGACATGCCAGCCTAGCCGGAACTCAACATCCTGGTTTTTCGCGAGAGAGACGTACATGGCTTCACTCTCAGAACTCGCAATCAAAGTATCCGGCTTGGTGATGACTCCCAGTGTCCGATTACCCTTCTTATCAGCAGCGCGGGCGAGCTTTAACACGATCTGGTTCGCATAATCGTTCTTCGCCGAGACTACCGCGAGGATGATGCTTCTTGGCTCCTTCATATAGGCTCGAACGACGTCTTGTACCAGCTCGACATCAGAAGCCGATTGCTGCTTCGTTTCGGAGTGAATGAGGCCAGGCAGGTCCACAATGGTCAAGTGAGGCCGGTCAGGGCCCGAGACCTCAACACGGAGGAGATCTTTGGAAAAAGCTCTGCCATTTGCGGAGATTTCTAATGTTGCTTTCGCTTTCTCAATCAGAATTGGAAGCCCAGCGAAGTCATCTAGCTTCTCGTGAAAATCGCCAAGGGAGAGCTGCTCAGACTCGCTGCGCGAGTCATGTGGGACGATCGACACGCTTACGCCGATGTGCGACGTCTTGCGGAGGACTAGTTCTATTGGAAATCGGGTACACATGTTGCTTTTAGTAGGAAACGGTACGCCAGATATTGCTTCTAGCACAGAGCTCTTTCCGGATGACTGGTCCCCGCACACAATGATCTGTGGCAATGAGACATAGTGACTGATGCCTTGCGAACGGAGACAGTCGATCGAGTCTAGTAGGTCTAACTGATCCTTGGAGCACAACCCATCTAAGGCTTCTGTGTGGAACGGTTTCAACACCATTTTGAAAGTTGACGTCGAAGTTGGAATTGAGGAATTGAAGATGAGGAGAAGAAAGAGATTAAAAATAATGGTAGATGATGAGAATTGTGGATAATAAAGATAAAAGAAAAGAAATAAAAGCAAGACCATGTGAGGAATCAAAGGTGGCCAGCGAATTGTTTGCAGCCTCGTTTTCATGTTGGGGGCCTGTTTTTTTGCTGCCCAGCTAATGCCGTGTAACCCATATAGCTCTGCTGTCCGCTGGTGCTGTAGCTTGGCAAGGCCACTATTTGCCCATTCTGTATTATAAGCGTCCAGATGCTGCCATGTATAAGTATGGTAACAGGCTCCTGCTGGTCCGGAAGATGAACACACTTCCGGTGGACAGCATTTGAATTTATCCTCATCCGCATACCGCATTTTATCTCTCTACATGATAGAGGCGTTGAATGAGACGTTTGCGAAGAATGCTGCGACCCTGCCTGATATATACCACGTTTCTCTTTAGACATCATAATACTCTCGCAGGAGGTGGAGGTTGATTTCTGGGGTCGAAGACGATGGGCTCGGTTCCGATGTTAAATGTGGAAAGCATGTTCGTTTTCTGCGATGTGCAACAAAAACTCGCAATATTGAGCAACATTACTGGAGAAACGAACGATCATTATACTACAAGTTTGATAATTCTTCTTACTAAACCGAAATATCAAATAGTAATTAAAATTCAATATACAGGAGCACCGTAGGCCCTTCGGCTGTAGAATCGCCAAGGCACCCGTTTAGGCTGAGCGTAAGCACGTGATTTTATATCACGTGCCAATCGCCTACACTAGGCCTAGAAGGGATATAGGGATATAAAAGGCCCTCATTCTCCATAGACTCAGAATTCAGACTTATTACACACTATACATTTGAGTCCTTCGTGACAATGGTCATGTGATGCCAGCACGGTTACCAATAAGACATAGCGGGAGTTGGTTGCCTGCAGTACCTAAACCTTGACTTCCTAGAATCCATTTCTCAATCAGGACAATCGATCGAAGCCTTCTCTCAGTCTCCTTACATTATCTAATGTCTTTATAGAAGTAATGCTAGTCGAAATTTCGACACCAAAGACAAGGAGATCGTGCTCCCTCTTCACGGAAGCTGACCGCGCAGCAAGCAACCCCTTTCAGCCTCCCTAGGCACCCAAGACGTCTCCCAGATGAAGGGCTCCTCTTAAACCAAGTCTTCCTCCCAAACTAAATTCGAGGGTGCTACAAAGCATGCCGCGGTCTCAGGCACAGATACAGGCTCAGATGCGGGCACCTCAGACGATGACCCCGGACCCAACGCGGGAAACAGCCCTAAGCAGCCAGTGAAGAAATGGCTGTTCAAAAAACTCGATTTATCGAAATCCCGGCACCAGAACTAGAACCAAGTCAAGAAATTCCCGACTGAACCCCTCTAGGTACAAAGCGGGTATCACCACCTGTTGAGAGTAGGATTGATTGAGAATGTAGAGTTCGGGGATATGGTTGGTCTTGGCTGTGGAATTCCATGATTTGGGGTGAAAAGCGAGCTTAATAATAATAATCATACAAAAATATTCATCCTTTACATTGCACTCTATAACAATGAAGCCGCCACTTAGCTCTCTACGATTTGCAACAAACCTTTTCCCGTCTTTTTTTCATTTTCCTCAATCTCCCATATCGCATCCATATCCTCCAACTCTAAGCCCTTCGTCTCCGGAAAGAAAACCAAAATAACCGGCACCCACGCTGCATTTAGCACTGCAAACACTATATATATTCTATACCCAATATTTGCTATTGCAGGCGGCGTGACCTGCACGATCAAAAAATTAAATATCCAATTACAAGCCGTGCTCACCGCCGCTCCCCTGGCTCTTAATCTTAACGGCAGTATTTCGGATGGGTACACCCAGACAGTGGCTTGGAAGCCGAGCGTGAAGAACCCTTCGAATAGGAAGAGCATGATTGCGGCGCCGATCCCACAGCTTTTCGCGATAGAACTGTGGGTTTGAACGTTGTAGATGAGGCCAGTTTGTACAACCATTATAGCGGACATAGCCGTTACGCAACCCAACAATAGCGGGCGTCGCCCCACGCGGTCGATTAGGAGCCAGGGGAGGAAGGAGGCGACGAAGAGCCAGGTTTGGAGAAATCCGGACATGAGCGCGGAGAGGTGGGTGCTGAAGCCAATTTGCGAGAATAGGGTGGGCGAATAGTAAATGAGAGCGTTTATGCCGCCCAGTTGTTGGAAGGATTGGATGGCGCATGCGATGAGGAATCGGCGGCGGGAGTGGAGGGCATCGGAACGGAAGAGGGAGCGCCAGGTTAGGGGGGAGCTAGATAGGAGTTAGTGAGTGGTTTGTTCTGTTTTAGGTTTGCTTTAAGGATGGCGAAAGGGGAGGCGTAGGACGGCCGGTATGTTGAAGGGTAAGGGCGACTATTCTTAAGTAATTAAAAGGGAAATTACTTACAGTGAGGCTTCATGGGCGGCGTTGTTGAGAATTATAGTGTGGAGGGCGATGACTTCTGGGAGTGAGTTGTGGTAGGAATGGAGACGGGTGAGGATCTGGAGTGAGGCGTCGGGAGGGGCATGGGTTGCAAGCCACTGGGGTGTATTAGTACGTTGATGGGGGTATGGGAAGTGGGGGAGAGCTTACGCGTGGTGATTCGGGGACCAGAAATAGGAGAATGAGCATAGGGAGGAGGAAGATGCATTGTAGGATTACGGGGACGCGCCAGGCGAAGGAGGAAGTGTAGGTCTGTGTGAAGCCGTAGTCTATCCAGTAGGCAAGGAATATTCCTAGGTTGAGGGTTGAGAGTTGCATGCAGACATCTGAGAATTATTACATCAGTGTCATTTTCCTGTATATGGTGGGACTTGGACGTACAGAGTCCTCTTGTTGCCTTTGGACTGAACTCCGCCTGGAAGACTGGCACAGTACTGTTTATCCATCCCATTCCTACCCCAGATACGATTCTCCCCACAATTAGATGAGCCCTTGCATATGCAGTGGCTTGCAGAAGAGCACCGATTATCATAATAACAACTCCAATGCCGATAGACTTCTTCCGGCCGAGTGTCTCCCCAAAGATTGAGGTGGCGACGCTCCCGAAGAAGCAGCCAACTTCGTAGATTGCAACTATGAGGCCCGTGATAGTTGGGGAAGGGGAATGGAAGGTAGTAGTGAAGGCCGTGGAGTTGACAAGACTAGATAGCTGTCAATGAGGAGAGCAAACCAGGGGTTGGGATGGATGCGGGAAAATAGCGGCATACCCTCCCATGAGCCCATTGTCATATCCTATCAATAGAAACCCCAGACATGTCAGAGATGTCACCGCCATAAACAACCACCTTCCTTCGAGCATAACCATGTTGATTGATGGATTGGCAACCATGGCGGCCCATGTACCTGGAGGATCTTCAGACGCAATATCGCCCCAAAAGTGGAGAAAGGGAACGGTTTTTTTTTAGGTCCCAAAGAAGTGAGTGAGCCTCGATAACAATGGGATAGCGGTGCTGACTCTCCTGTTGATGGAGAATATAATTTTTCTCGAGCAACCCCCAGTTTCAGGGTTGCCCACGCTTGCGGGGTACATGGTTCTACCACCCCGAGCGCGAGATGAGGTTGAAGAACATGAAATTAAACAGAGTTCAAGGCTAGCCCGAGTCGTGAAGGCTCATCTTCTATACCCTGTGAGGCACAGTAAGGCATAACAAGGCACAGTCGTCAGTATTAGTGATATATAGTCCCTCTTAATGCCCTATATATAGTTAATCAGCTTCACCATTGAAGCTTGGAAAATTTAGAGTTCGGCAGTCGGTAGCCCCTAGTCCACTATGGTCACACCGCTAGCCATGCCCATGTCGCCATATGCAGGGTTTAATTTCTTCCTTCGACTGCAATTACCACCCAACATATCTATCCCCATCAAAAACCGATCTTTACCCTCGCATTGCCATACAGAAATAATCATTCAGCATTAGTCGCCGGCGACCTGCATATCGTCGCATCGGCCTTTGCTCATCCTCACTGTCACCATTGTTATCCCCTCATCACCGCAGCTTCAAACGCCAAGAGAAGAACGCCGTCAATTACCGTCATCGCATTGGATCTTGCGACGTGCGACGATGGCCGGTCCGCATAATGCCCTGCCTCATGCTGGCATCGGGAACATCACCAGTGCCCCGAGCATGGGAATTAATGTCATGAATCCGATTCGGGCACAGTCTCATACGGGGCCCCAGAGTATGCCGCAGCAGACTCCTGCAAGGCCGTTACCCCCGCCGTTGGATACGATGAGAGCTTATAGAGCGTGTCTGAATTGTCGGAGTCGGAAGAGTAAATGTGATTTAGATATTAATGGGGGCAGACCGGTATGTGCATTCGCGTGCTCTGATATTGGGTTCAGATGTGGTCGATGAGAGCGGATATGAATTTTCAAGGAAAATTTCGTCGCGGGGGATCTTCACCAGGCTCATCCGGCAGTTGCACACGTGAGAGGCATCAAGACCAATATGGGTTTCTGAGGATAGTTCTTTGGAATATACGATCATTGGCTTCAGTCGCAGTGCGGGGGTAGCCCGAAGATTGATGTTCATCAAGCATGATATAGCCTCCCGTTTCCTCGTCCCTGCTTCCCGTATCAGGCTCCGATCACATGCTGACGTTCCTCAGCCTTGCCGAAGGTGCCAAAGGGAAAACCGCGATTGCGTTCTAGGAGAAAGTCATCGAGGTGGACGTCGAGTGAGAAAGAAACCCAAGCTTGACGAAGGCTCTTCAAGTAGCCCTGGGCCATCTCAAGCGCCATCATTTCAATCTCCTGCAGGTTCAATTATCACCCCCAACTATAGTCCTATACCAGGTCAGCAAACCTCGCAGCCATTTCACAATCGATATGACAATCGGCAGGAGGGATACAACTGGCAACAGCCCACGCCGACGAATACAGCCAGCTCCGACACATCAAGGCAAACTGAGCAATCAAATGTATGTTGAACATCCAGTCCTATAATGCATCAAATTGCTAAACGAACAAGATTACAAGCCCGCATAATATCCATCCATTCCGAGATCGTGCGGAATCAACAGTCAGTCTCCTCGCTGGCATAAAGCCTGGCGAACGACGAGCTGTTCATGAAGGGATTGCTTCGGCAGATCTTCAGAACCCATCAGATGCGCTTGAAATTCTCGCCCAGGTTGCCGATCGCGCGGAAGACGATTCTCCTCCTAGTGATCAACAAGGAAATCAATCAAAAGAACTTCGTCCAGCTTCTCGAAGGCAAGATCCCAGTCCACCCAAAATGGATGATTATCTTCACTACCGACCTGTTCAAGAAGGACACATGAACCCTGAAATGGTGTATCATTTGTTTTCAAGCTATGAAGAATTCTTCCACCCATATTTTCCGATCATTCCCAGGGAGACCTTCGATCGAACGAGACTTCCGTGGTTATCGCGGCACGAACCACATCTCTTTTCCGCCATCCTCACCATTGCTTCCAAGGACAATGAGCGTATCCATCAGGTATGCTATGATCATATGCAACAACTGATATCGATGATCCTTGCTGGGTCAGACGCAAATGTCGAAGCTGTTGAAGCAATGTTGCTGCTGTCTCAATGGGTGTCCCACCGACCTCAGGCCTCCATTGCTGTTGGTCGAGGAGAAGAAGACAGGGTTGCCTGGATGTATATTGGCACGGCCCTACGATTAGGATATTTCCTGGGTATCGACCGGACATCCTTCAAGAGCGATTCACACGAAGATCCCGCCACATTCAACCGGAAACGACTAGTCTGGTCAGCATGCTATATTTGCGATCGCCAAGTCTCTGTTCGTGTTGGAAAGGGATTCTGGGCACGTGGTCCAGGCCCATTATCTGGATTGAAATCAACTGACTTCCCTACTTTGCAACCATTATCTCAGGGCGAGGACAATTGGGCGTTGATTTTCCAAGCGAATCTCGAATTGACTCAAATTTTCTCCAACGTTCACGATATCCTTTATTCATCAAAGGGTCATGGTTGGAAGGAGATGCTTGAAGGTCGTTATGCCAAATACCTTGACGACTTCCGCACCAGCATACGAAGCTGGAATGATGTTTGGGGAACTCTCATCTGCTCTGCCCCTCTGAAAGCATCTCTCCTTCTGACATTCGACTACCTCCGCCTCTACGTCAATGCTTTCGCCTACCAAGCTACCATCTCCCGCGCCTTAATCTTCCAACGTGACAGCCAACACACACCAAATCGGCCCATCCCACTAATCAACTCCTCTGCTCCCGACGCCCGCTTCATCTACGAAGCACTCGACGCCGCTAAGTCCCTTCTTTCAACATTCAACAACTTCGTCGACCCCGAAACTCTCCGTTACATGCCATCGTCCTACTACCTCTTCATAATCTACTCCGCCGTCTTCCTCTACAAAGCACGCTCCACAACCACCATGACGGACGAAGAGCGAAACGGCGTTCGACGCATGATAATTCAGACCATCGAACGCTTACAAAAAGCCGGCGTGGGAAACAACCACATGGGATCGCGCTATGCTCGTCTGTTGCAACTCCTTTGGCGCAAAGCCCCAAAGAGAACAGATACCCGTGATCCTACCTCTCACACCCAATCTATCGATGTCCATCTCCAACCACCTCACAATACCTCATCTTCAAACCCACAATACGACCCCAACAACCAATTCTCGGTCATCAACCAAGGCGGTGGGGTCGGCATGGGAGGCATGAACCCACCAGGCACTTTCTCCTGGTTAGATCTAGGCGCGACATGGAACTTCGCGACGCAGAATAACAGTGTTGGTGGGAGTGTGGGGGAGCTCAGTGATGAGGGGCTGGTGAATGAGCAGGGGTTGAGCCCGTTTGATGGCTTAGATTTGGGGTTGTTGACTGATTATAGTTTGTTGGAGGGGGATAATCCGAATTTGATTTTTTGAGTCGGATGGGGATATTTCTCGGGGTGGAGGAGTTTGGGATGGATATGCGACATTAGGGACAATGATTGGAAAGGTGGAAAAAGTTTGTTGTGAATGGCTAAGGGCTTTATTGTAAGGAAGGCGGAAAACGGCTACTCGGTGCATATATGATTATCAAGATTACTTTTTAAATCACGAGTATTATTATGGTATCAAAGATGACTTCTTCCTCCCAAATTCTTTCCGTTCGTGTCGACTGCTCGAGGTCCCGCTCCCATCATTACTATCATTCTGTCAATCTATCTTGCTCTCAATCGTCCGCCCTTCCCTCCTCTCGTATTAACTGAGGTGGTCTCTCAAGGGACTCTACTCCATCCTCTAACTCTGGCGCTCGGAACAGCAATAGATCTCATTTCCTGAATGGCCATCGTGGTCTTTTCGATGGTGCTAAGGTGTTCCTTCGTCTAACCCCTTCTCAGTGTGTAAGGTCTCAGAAGTTTCAGAATTGGGAGGTAGATTTTGGGGGTTTGAATGGGTGGTGTTGTTGATATTTGGAGACGAGGATAGGGAGGGATTAGAGGTGAGGGATATGACGGGACTAGTTTAGGTGGGGGGTTTGCGGAAAAGATATAAGATAGGTAAGTCCTGGTGAAAGGAGAGAAGTATTGAAGGGGTGTAAGAAGGGTGAGAAAGTTCTTGCTGTTCGTGCATAAGTAGTGTTGTTGGTTCTGTAGATGGTGTAGCTGATGTTGGTCCTAATTATTGATCAACACCCATCGTTCTCTAGATACTGAGCAAGACCATAGCTAAGAACTGATCTCGCTACATTTCAATCTAAAAATCACAAAAGCCGAAAGAACTCGTCTCGTTCACAACTGACAGCGGGTCTGGCATTTCCTGCTATTTTCACAGCAGCAATGCCTCTCGATAAAAGAAAGTCAGAGAGGTCGAACTTCCGCTCCATAGAAGTACCCAAGAAGCTACAAGCTCGCAGGCCAATCTCGGCGCTTCTCAGGTCACTTCCACCTCCCAAATTGCATCCCTATCTCAGTTCCTCTCTCACAAAATCCACCAAAGCCTCAGATGTAGACACAAATTCAAATATATACTCCTCTGTGGATGATTCAAAGGTGAAAACCTCAACAAATAAGGTCGGCAGACCGAAGAAAAACATGACTTTGAAAGAAGTTAGACTTGTCGAAATTCCCTTCGCCGGGAACTAGAGCTGGGTGAGGAAGTGTCCAGTCCTCCGCCTACGCCTCTTTTGGGCGTGAAAGGGGTGAAGCCGTCTGGGAGTCGAAGAGTTTGTGGTGTCGAGAGAAGATGAGGTGTGATGGGAGATTGCTAGTGTAGAAGGGGATAGAGGCTGAGAAGTGAGAATTTGCTCATAACGCGAAGGTTCAGGGAATGAAATTTTGTGAATATTGCCTTCTGGTTTTAATGCTACTGACATGAGCAGAAGTTACTCCACCGGTCTGCTATGCAAAGTGTTCTTCAATCATCCAAAATTGATTGGATGTTTCAATAAACTCTAGGATGGATTATTGTCACTATCATTCCAGAGGTCTACTGAAATTACAACGCTCGATTCAGGCAATATCCTCGCGCGTCAATGGGAAAAAGCTTTACCGTGGAGCTTTCGGGTATAAATTTTCTCTTCCATTATACTCCTACGATGTTCCTTTGGATACAAATATTGAGAAATCTTCCTTCCAACTTCGACAATTCTCAAGTCTTAAATAGATTGGGAGGGACAGGGTGAAAGGGACGCATGCTAGCGCTATCATTGTCCGGGGTATTGTGCACGAAATCTGCTGGGCCCTTATGCTCGTTTGCACCTCCATACTTTCTTTGTTAGTCAAACTTCCTGTATTCCCCAGCAAGGTTACATCTTACATATAGATCATATGTATTCAAAAATTCTTCCATATCCGTATTGCTATATTCATACAGCTTCTTATCGCGTCCAAGAACTATAACAGCAACGTCAACGGAACAAAGTATTGAAAGCTCGTTTGCCTTCTCGAACAATTCTTCTTTGCGCTTAATAAAAGACCTGTTAAATTATCGTACGTTAGCTTAAATGACCTACTATCTAGTTGCATATTGAAGAGCCTAGAATAAGGCATACTCAAAACGTTCTCTAATGTCCTCGATAAGTTGTATTTCAAACCTCTTTCGGCCTGACGTAGTCTCCGTATAGGGTTCCATAAAAAGTGGGGTATTGGAGATATCTCTAGAGCTTGACATATCTTGGGGTACATTGCTTCGTCGCTGCTGTTGCTGATTGTGGATGGGCGACCGGTAGTTCTGCAAAGGGGTACTTGAGCCGAAGACGGCATCAATATCAGCATGAATTTCAGCTCGTCCGGCCAGAAGTCTTCGGAGTTCTCTATCTACGCTAGCCGCTGGCCCTCAACAGCTCGGGGTGGGGGCAGAGGTGTGAGCGGTGAAAGTGGTGGTTTTGCCCGATTCGATGCTTCGCCAAGTTCTATGGAGTACTCTGCAATGGTAGGAGGTGTAGCATGAGTGTCAAATGGGGGTTTGGGGGAAGGGATTCCGGGTAGATTCGTTGTTTGAGATGCTCTCGTCACCCGGGGCTGTTCCATTTGTCTGAATATGTGTAAGTAGTGCTATGAAATAATATATTAGAATTGACGTACAATTTAGGCCGTCCAGCAGTGAGCACAATGATTTGGATTTGTCGGAGCTGATCCTCGTTTCGGAGATGTACCCTTGCGTGCTGGAAATCGTTTATTAGTGTATCAGCCTCAGTAAACCAGGAATGTGCTAACAGATCGAAGGTTGTTTGCAGTTTTGACAGCCTTTTTACACCATCCACATCGCACCTCGCAGGATTGTATTGCAAATCTTGCTGTGCCACCTGTTGGCCACTCATGTTGATGATGTTCGACGTCGCAAGGCATCTCAGCTTGACTGCGCACTTCGAGGGAAATAGAGATTTGATATTTTTGAAAATTATGAACCAGCCAGCATTCAAAATTGACGGGAAAATGCTAGAATATTAATACTCAGTGCGAGCCTTGTTATTCCGCATGTATCATTGCATGCATGATGCTGCATGGAAGCGATAGGTCCAAATTGCTTGAAAATTGATAGAAAATTGATAATGTATTGTTACTGGAGGGGCATGCCCATGGGCAACCCCTTGGTCAAACCCTTGGTTGCTTGCACAACTTTGAGATACTTACCGCCTCAGCCCATGAATATTGATAGGATATCACCACAATATTAAATATCAATACGTCGTGATTGTAGCCGAAGGAAACAACCCAATTCCGAGATACCTTAACCTCCATCAATAGACTATCAATTCTTGTGGCGCAGAAAAGTCACGTAGAGTACGAAGTCTCTTCATCAGAATGGTTAAAACCCCCGGAGATCCCAGGCTCCAGATGGAAAAGCCGTTACTTTTCAATCGACTTAACACGTGAGGTACCATCCCATTCTATCATGCAGAATCTCACCACCATTATGACCCAACCAACCCTCTTCCCAATACCAAACCTTCCAAATACCCGTTGGAACCCCCAGGCAATTTACGGCATTGTATTTGGTATCCTCACAATCGTTCTGGGAAGCTTTGGTGTCTTGATAGCATTGCGCACCCATGAAACTGGCAGAGCTCATGCGGTCGACTTGCGCAAGTCTAACCCAAATGAACGAGAGAGAAACGAACTAAAGTATCAAAGATGTAGAGCTGAATCATTTGGAAGAAGGAAGCGAGGCCGATAGGCTGCTTCGTCGCAGAATAGGAGACCGTACCGATGCCATTAGTTCAGGTGAGTTATTAATTTTTAGAGTTGAAAGGTTACTTAGTAAATGCTGACAGGACACAGAAGAAGGCTCAGTGCAGATGGAGTCGATGGTGCCAGCAAATTTACCAACGAGCCAACCTAGTAGCCAAATTGCAAATTTATGAAAATCTAGCCCTGTAGACAAGAGGAAAAGTGAGGGAGCTGCTGGAGATACTTCCTTGGGGACGGTAGGGCTACAAATTGAAATGAGCTTGGGAGGGAACGGCACTTGGGCTAGCGACAAGTTTTAACTGTTGATTGGATGATGAGATGTGGAATTGTGTGCGGCAATGCAAATACTTGAAAGTATTCGAACGTGCTTGCTCTGTAGTTTGATAATGAGAATCATTAAATGATATCAATAGGGTTGGAGTAGAAATTCCAAATGAGTTTAACTGGTGTCAAAACCGGCTTTTCAAAATTCAGTAAATTCACTTGGTATCGCAACAAGGATGGGAATGAAGCAATTGTGAGCAAGTAGTATTTTTGAAATTTGCTAAGCTGAGCTTATTCCAACGCGCAATCCCAAAGAAGCAGAGTAAAGGAGCAACCATCTCGATAGTATTGGGTCCAAGAAAAAGGAAAGAGGCAACATTAATTCCTAATAATCCTAGACGATAATTTTTCCTACTAAGGTCCGCTTCCGTCTTTGGACGCGCTAATGAGTCAGCGGGATCTTGCTCAGGGGGATCCACTTCCGGCTTCCTTGAGAATCAGTTATAGTTTCCATGTTGTCTAAATATACATTGTGCTAATACCTGTTGTCTAGAGCACAGCCACTCATTTTGACCTATCAAGGTGGCCGGTGGAGGTGTCCGTTCTAGCTCCTTGGTCAAACCTACAAGAATGAAGAATCCCTACCGGAGCCGGTTTTGGATCCCTAATATATGGGAACGTATGTACAAGTAATTTTTTAGGTGGGGCTGCCTGTACCCAGAAGCTATAGGAGGAGCTCTACTTATCCGCTGTTAACCAAGCGCTTATGTGAGCCACCTCTAGTAAGCAGTGGAAGGCACAGACGGTTCGCCAATACTCCCTCTATATAAAACATCAAACAAGTCTCTACTGAATTCTTATCATTACCGTCCTTGTGGCTTTTCATCTTATTCTCAACCTCGTTCTTGATTTTAACACGACTTCCTCCCCCCCGTCGACCCCTGTTCAGTCCACGCCAACACTAAGTTAACCGGCAACCCGGCCCTCGTCTTCAAGATGGCTTCACAGGCCCAGCACCCGCACCTCCCCCTACCTGACTACTTCTCCAAGTTCGCCAGCAATTACGTTCGCCAGACGGGTAACTCGACGCTCAACATTCTTGCCGACGTCATCACCGAAAATGTCCAGACGTCCGCCCACCCTGTTCGCCCGGACTCGGTCGTCCACGACACGGCCGCGGGGCCTGGTATAGGCGCTGCCGCGCTCGTCGCCTGCCTTCCTAAGGATCAGCTACCAAAGGAAATGCTGGTCTCAGACAATGTCGCGATGATGGTATCGGCCGCGCGCGAATCCCTCGTCGCCTCCCCGCTACCCCATGTCGATTGCAAGGAGCTCGACTCGCAGGATCTATCGTCGGTGCCTAACAATTACTTCACCCACTCGATTAACAACTTTAGTATCTTTACCTTTGTCCGCCCCGCTGACGCCGTCCGCGAGACATACCGCACCCTCCGCCTGGGCGGCCTCGCCGTCGTTACCTGCTGGCGCCGCTTCGCACCCATGTTCATCGTACACGCCGCCCAGAAGAAGATCCGCCCGGACCTGCCACTCATGCCTACACCAAGTCCGGAGTTCTACGAAGAGGGCGTGCTACAGAAAGTGGTCGAGGAGAGCGGCTTCGCCAAGGACAACATAACAATGATCGATAAGGTATTGCTCGTCGCCGACGACGAAAATATAGCTGGGCTTACTATGCTTATTTCGGGTCCTATGATTATCAAGGCGCGCGAGGGGTACACGGAGGAAGAGGAGGCTAGGTGGGTTGAGTCTGTTAGGCAGTCGGTGAAGGAAGAGGTAGAGCAGTTTGGGGGTATTAGGTTCGAGGCCTATGTCCTCTTGGCTACTAAGTAGAGCGACTTGAGGGTATCTGCACGGGAAGAGGGAGACGCGATAGAATTATATATTTTGGGCAGAGGTGGGGACCCTACTGGGAGCTGACTTGGTCCTCTTGAATATAGTCATATAGAGTTAACAAACTTTGGCACAGTAGGCGCGAATATTAAGCATATTATGATTGGCTACTAGGAGGAAGAGCAAGAACGTGACTGAGCAACATAAGTAAAGGGTGAGGCGAGGCTGAGTAGCGCCTGAGCAGAGCGGCGACGCTGACTAACCGCGATGAAAGCGAATGTGAAGAAATGTCGTCTGAGACTTCCTTAGAAGTGTCGCGTCGAGAACCGATCACTCAAGTGGTAGGTAGGAAGTTGCAGTGAGAAAAGCAAGACACCCTGGACTAAAGCCGTTTCCATGATTCTGACAGTGATCAACTGGGACATGTGTCAATATCAAGCCAACATAAGACAAAAAAGGATGGTTTTAAAAAATTAGAGAGAGCTAAGGTAGTAATCAAAGAAGTTCGATATCGAGAGGCTCCAAGGTAGCGAATGGGTTCCCAATCAGAGCGTGGCTGACATTTGCTTTTGTCTGCAGGACGCGCAGTTATCTTCTAGTCGTTCTTTCACCCTTTTCTTGATCCAATCATCCCATATAATTCCCTCGAGAAGGCTGTGGAGAACAGCTTTAGTGAATAGTCCTCCATGTGGGAGTGATTTTAGCACATCTTTTACGGAAAAATTGTAAAAAATTGGATTACAATTATAGTGCTGACGCTCTAGATGATCGAATAGCCGATCACAGGTGAAAGAGGATTTCGACCCCTCGCATAGGCCAATAGCACATTCGTAAGGGCCATGAACCGAAATTTGATGGAGCGAATACTCATTGTTGGAGCGGAAGCGTTTTTGGCGCGAAGAGTTGATGTGATATTCACAATGATCGAATTGGCAGTGAAGAATCCTTGGCGCATGGGACCTCATGTGAGTAGTCAACTTGTCCTTCCGCGAGAAGCCTCGATTATGTCGTGGGCAGCTTGTGTTGGCACATCGAAAGCGTCCGGCCCTCTCGTGAACAGTAGCCTTGTGACGTTCAAGATCTCCTAGCTTTGCGAAGGGTTTGGTGTGCTTGCATCCTGGCTCTTGGCAGATTAAGGGATTGATGTGAAGGTTGAAGACATGAGTCTCCATAAGCTTGCATGTCTTCAAGAAAGCCTCGGAATCGCAGCCTGGCCAAGTGCAGCGGCCAGGCCATTGTTCCAGGATTTGCTCTATTGTGATGTTTTCGGGATGACCCATCAGTTGCGGCACCTGATGATCGAATTGGGTTTTAGATAGGACAGTGCTTGACGCGAAACTGCGAGAGCGAAGGGCAAATTAGCTTGCAGGTTTAAAAAAAAACCCTCACTTAGATTGGTCGAGATCAAATGGTGCGTCGACATGTGGCGCTGCGGCGACAGGCAACCCTTGCGCCTGGAAAGCGTCAACTTGCGTACCAAGCCAATTTGGCTGGGCGAGGGCGTTCAAGTCGGTGACGGTTTGGTCGAGAGCATGGTAATCAACTGAATAATTCGAAGCCGAGGCTGCGATGTCGTTGGCAGAGTCAATCAATGCGAATGCATTGGTGACAGCGGCGTGAGGCAGGGTATCCTCGTTGAACGAGTAGAAGCTGCTGAAATCGCCGGAGGCTGCCATGCCGATGGCCGGCTCATCAAAATTGAACGTTTCGGAAAGGCCAGTGTACGGCAGAGTGTCTTCGTTGAACGAGTAATATCCGTTGGAATCCATGTTGTTGCAGAAGAGGGCGTTCGGGGCGAATTAGCGAAACGGATGTGTTGAAAGTAGGGCGAACTAGCGAGCTTTGATGCGGTGAAGGAGGCTCTGAGGTTGCAAAAAGTGCACAGAAAGAGGGAAATTGAGCTGGGGGAAACAGGATAGCTATATAAAATTCAGAGTCTTGAGAATAGCCGAGGAGGATGATGCGAATGCTTGTCAAGCCTTGAGTGAGCGCGCCCCGATTTCCTCTCCCCCCTCCCTTCCGAAAACGTTGCAAACAGAAGCTTATGCATAGTGGAATCTATTGGAAACTGCCAGTACGAAAATGGTGGAGGTGACGTCTTCTTGGAAGTTGGTGTTGCCCCAATACATCTGTCTCGTCACTTGAATGATCGCTCTCGATCGGGTTCTGGTACTTGCCGGACCTCATCGCTGTGTAACTGTTACGCAACATCACAAACTATCCCCTCTGGTCACGTAAATACCTCCCTTCCCAAACTTCCCGTACCTTTACAAGCCACAACCAGCATTTCCTCAAAAATCCTCAAGTGTCCAGGCCTCACCTCACCACTATCTCAACTATCCACCAACTCCCTATAACTAATTAACTTCGTCTCTACCAACCCCTCTGCTTCACTTTCCCCCAACCTCACAACATCCAGACTATCATACTCCCATAACAAACTTCTCTTGTTCAAGGAAGCGTCTCCACGAAGGCTGTATGCACAAAATGACCTCGCGTCATGATGGAGTGTGTTCCTTGAATTATGTGCGCGATGTGGGTGGTTCGACGGACGGATTCGGCGAGGAGCTAGGCTTTTTATCGGCTTAGCGATGGTGGGAGGTAGCTAGGTATGGAGTTATAGAGTTTCACGTTCCAGGACTGTAGTAATGGCAGACAACTTTCTGCTTGATGTCGGAGATGTTTGGAGGAGGATAAGAGACTGTAAAAATTCGAGGATGGTGGGGAAAGTGGTTTGATGGCATGAAGTTTCGGAGTTTATGGGTAGTGATGAATATGCACTGTTAGAACAGATGTTGATTTGTTTGGTTGAGATTGCTGTGTAGAGCACAAAATGTATAGGTCTCTTTCAATAAGTGGGCAAGCCGTCCAAGTATAGCTGTGGATGGATAAATGGTGTTCCTCTGGAGCGGTGGAACATCTTAGGAAAACTTCTGAGATGCTCCGCCATGTATGCCACTGTTGGCACATCTAATGTGAGAACACCGTCCGCCGGGCTGAGCCGAACGCTACCTAAAGTGACCTGAAGGCGGCCTCCTGCAACAGTCGCAAGTACCAACTCCAAGCTAGAGGGAGAGCGTTGCTCAAATGTGTTTACGGCGGTTGATGTCTTGGCATAGGCCCTGACATTTCTCGATGCAATCGCAGATCCCCTCTAGCCGGTGATAAGGCACGATCATCGTTTGGTAGCGATTTTTTAATAGCTACTACTTCCTTTTGCTCTTGACAGCAAGTTTTCGTCAGACTCACGCTTGGCAAAGGCAACATTTCTAGAACATGCGGACATTCCAGGTTATCGGAGAAGCTCTTTACGCATTATTGAGAGTACGGACGTAAAGGAATTACATTCCCTGTTTTGAGGATGACGGGAATGTGCTAAGACAGCGGAAACTAGCCCAAACCCAGCTGAGGCTTCATGCTCCCCCCCCCTTCATCCCCATGAGTCCACAACAAGGAAGCAGATTCGAAACTAGAGCGGTCCTGACATTATTGTGAGAACAGATCCAGAAAATTGATAAGTGTCGATTCTTAAGTCCGAAAGCCTCTGCTCAGCTTGTTGTATTCTGATTTAGATCGAGGCAGCTTCAAGTATAAATGAAGTATCATTTCCTTTGTTATTTTCTTACAACAATCTCAAGATGTCTCCCACCACCAAGGACGTGATCCTTATCGGAGGCTCAGGTAATATCGGACGACCTATCATATATGCACTCCTGGCAACCAGCTCCAATGTCTCTGTCGTAACACAAAAATCCTCGACCGCGACCTTCCCTCCTGGAGTAATAGTCCACTGGAGCGACTTCTGAAAGCTCTCTCCTCCCAGCATTCAAAAGCCAAGATGTGATGGTCTCAAAGATCGCCACCTTGCCCGTTCAAGAACATATATCTGTCATTCATATCGCAATCAAGGTGGGCGTAAAGAGGTTTATTCCATCTGAATATTGGATCGACACCTCACTCCTGCATATTTCGCAATTCGTGCCACCAGCGGTTCATAAACAAGTTGCCAAATATCTGAAGACTAAAGAATCCTCTGGTCTTTCATGGACAGCAATATGTGTTGGCGGGTTCTTTGATTGGGCATTTCAATACCCCGGACTCATGGGCTGGAACGTGCCAGAACGCAAAGTGGCCATTTTTGATATTGGAGATATAGAATATGAGGCGACGAATGTCGACCAGATTGGGAGAGCGGTTACAAACTCTTTGTTGTCACAGCATATTGAGGAGATGACAAATGTGTATGTATACATCAATTCATTCACAGTCTCCTAGAACAAAGTTCTTGGGGAGTTGGAGAGACTCACGGGCAATAAGTTTGAGGTGACGAACATAAACCTCGAAGATATTTGCAGGACCGGGATGGAAAAATTGAAGTTGAAGGATGCATTTGAAAGTCAAGGTGGTGTCCAATATACTACTGGCTCAATCGAGGTGATTACAGTATTGATTTATGGTTATAGTAGCTTCAACAACTTTTCAAAGACACAAGGCTTGTGGAATAAGAGATTGTGTCTATTAGTCGAAGATCTCAAGAAGACTTTGGGCAGAGTTGCTCAAGCTTCAGCTAGCCACAGTGAATAACATGGATGTGGGATACAAGCATGCAGATAGAATTTCATTAGAGTCCTAAATTATGAGTCTACTTGAACAAGCGCCGACCTGATGAAAATGCTTCTTTGGTCATTGATGAATATGGCACTTGCCCGAATTGAATTCAGTCCTGGGCTATCATATATGTCACCTCAGAATGCCTGGCAGTGTAGGCTATAAAAGCATTTCTTCTTCTACACTAGTATCAGATAACAATATTTCCGAATTGGGTCCAAACTTGCCGCTCCCCACAATTTCATCTCCAAATAGCATTTCGTCCGTCTCCGCGTGTATATTATTCCTTTTAATGTTTCCCAGGCATTCCAGCACTCCATTTTCGTCGCTGAGGCCATCTCTTCCCAATAAAAGATCCTCGAAGAGCGATTCTTCATCGTCGCCCATAAACTCCTGTTCAATAAAGTCTTCGAAAGCCGTCTTTATATTAGTTGTTTCCTGGCCACCGCCGTCTAGTAAATCCACGTCCTCAACGATAGCCCCAGAATCTTCACCAACATTTGCTTTCAGACTAGTCCTTTTCAGTTTCCCCGCCGCATCCCCATCAAACAACGCCCTTTGCATCATACCCCATACTCGTCCCTGGACCACAGCACTCAACCTCTCTACTGTCCCTTCTTCCCTAGTACTAGTTTCTTCCTCCTCATGTAACTCCGAGATCCTAACTTTCGATAGCTCCATTAATTTACCCCTCAAGCCCGCCCCCTGCACATTCCGGACCCATGATGAGGAGATGGCATTCGATATTGTGGACAGAAACTTTGAATTGTGTGCTATTAACTTTTGGAAGCCAGGACAGAACATTGATGGTACGAGGGCGGAAATGGAAGGTGATGATGGAGCCTCGACGAATTTGGCACCAGAGGCTGCCAATTGAGAGTCTGGTATGTAGCCACTTATCAGAATGTGTAGAGCAACTGAAGCTAACGTGCACGTTGTGGAAGTTTTGAGTGCGGCTTCTTGCGTGATACTCGCAAGGGTGTTCGCAGACAGCTGAGGACGTTTACTTGGGACGATAGAAAATGATGAAGATTCCGCGGAAGTAGTCGAAATTAATGGCACATCAGTCTCGGCTTGGGAAAATAACATGTAGTCGTCGCTCAAATTACGTTCATCTTGTCCAGAAAGCAACAGATTGTCATCATATGCATCCGATAATAACATGTGCTGGTCAAGAATCAAGGGGCTTCCGTCCGGTTGTTCCAGTAACAGTAACATATCATTATCACTCTCCTCATTGTTCTGGAGCACGGTCGACATGGCTTGGCTGCGTATTGGGGCACTTTCGTCTTGATTTAGAAGTAGCATATCATCCTTATCATCTTTATCGTCGGGGTGTACTTTTGGGGGACGCGCCCGGCGTTGGCGATATCTGCAGAACCACTTATTGATCTGGCCTGTGTGAAGGTCAGCTTATTCAAGATATAAGGGGCAAAGAATGTAGGAAAGCTTGCTCAATTTTAAACCAGTGAGTTCCATCAGACCCTTTTTCTCGTCTCGTGTGGGGTACAGATGTTCGGGATGACTGTCTAGCCATTCTTGCATTTTAGCTATTGCATCCTTGGGTAAAAGGCGGCCATATTGCTTTTGTTTCTGTGTATGGTCGCGTTCCTTCCTAAGCTGAGAAGTATTGAAAACAGCTGCAACAGATTTAACCAGTTCTCGAGAGATCCTACCTACGGCTTCTTCAAACTCGCTCATTGTCCTACCATGTTCCAATCCATCAACCGACATCAAATCCACCGACTGAGAGGAATGCTTCAGCCTCTTGGCGGATGGTGGATATTCATGCTGGGTCGTCTGGAAGTTCAATTCAAGCTGCAGTGTCTCGAAGTCGGCGCAGAGTACATTATCGGGCGGTTTGACGTCGATGTGGTCCATGAGCCAGCCCTTTAGGTTTGTAGTTGTGCTAGCAGAAGGGGTGCCATGATTGACATATAATAAAATGTCGGCATTGTGGGTTTCAAGATCTGGTTGCGGTAATTCGAGTGTTGCGGAAAGACTGAGTTGAGACCATAGCTTTTTCGGTTCAGCAGAAGCCTGCAAGAGGAGGGACGAAACCTACATGTATATCACGAAGATGATATCCCAGGCTTTCCAAGAGCCTCCTACGAGACCTCTGATCCAGTTGCTTACCATTGAAGGAAATGCGGAACTCGAGACGACATGCCCTGCCTCGAGACGCCCAAATATTCCCAGATGTCAAGGCTTTGATAATGTCCACCCCCCTTAACAAAGAGACTTTGCCAGATGGCAATCGAAGACCTACGGTTGAAGAGACTGAAAGGTTCAAATCATCTGAGGCATGCTTGAGGCGTAAGGGTCCCAAGTCCAAGGCCATCAGAGACATCGCAGGCCCAAATCATCCCTGATGGCAGCACGTGTGCATTGTCATTCGAGATTCTGGATGCTAGAGGCAAGAAATAGCACAGAAAGGAAGAATAATTTTAATCATCAGATTTGTTAGTATTGTATAGTAAAGTGTTGAGTCCTAAAATATATGGGTGGATTGATGAGGTGTGTTGATGAAGGATGAGAACAATGAAATTCAATGTTCCACCAATTGGCAGGATTATCTCGCTTGGGCCTACCGCCTTCCCAAATGCGCTTTCCATTGGATAAACCTCGGATTATCTGCAAGTTCTTTGACTGGATCATCTTATCAACCTCCAAGTACCCCATAGTTGGAGGTCCCGCCCATGACGTTTGCCGTTGGAGCCGGTCAGGTCAAAGAAACGCCCACCCATCCGCAAAACCCGCCCTTCCTTTCACTTTACCACGGCCCCCAATGGCGTTGAGCAATGTGGGAACCATCATCCTAAATATCCTCATCTTCATCACTACCCTCGTTAACTTCTCCTACGCCCTCACTACCCTCGAACCCTTGCTCCTCCTGGTATTGTATGCCATCTCTAAGATCTTTGTCACTGCGCCAGAGGAGGGTATCTTCACGAAATGTCAGCACCGACATCTGTACCAGGATGGATGAGGCAACTCCCCGAAAATGGTTACGAATCCCCGACCACACCACACGATAGCGATATATTATTTGGCAAAGGCATACACAATGGCAAGGAAAGACGAAGGAATATCTATGCTACTGGGGGTGAAGGAAGAATGGAGGTTGCTAGACCAGAATCGCAGGCATATACCAGTGGCGGTAGAGCTGATCAACAATCGGGTGACGAAGAAAGGATGCCGAAGGTGGTTGGATTGCGGGACCGCATTGGGTGCTACACATGGACGTGGTTTACAATGACAATGGCTACAGGGGGAATTGCCAATGTTCTACACTCAAGTAATGATACCCAAACGATACCGAAGTTCTGCTCTGATACGTTGTAGTTCCATACCGGTCCGACTGGTTGAGAATAATAGGAGTTGTGGTGATGATTTTCAATCTCGTGCTGTTTGTGATGAATTGCTTTTTTATATCTTTGCGGTTCAAGTGGAATCCAGGGTCTTTCAGAGCCTCATTCATAAACCAATCGGAATCTTTGTTCATTCCTGCATGTGTAAGTGTGACATTACTTTTGTACAATTCATGCCCTTCCCCAACTACGTCTATGGTTCATCCATTTCTCATTGTTGCTAGCCACTTGCTTGATGTTGTAGAAAATCCATCTTGGGTTTACATACTACGCCTGAATTTCCTTCCACCATCTATACGTATATATAAACCCCATCGCTGATTCAATGGCTGTAGGTCGTCTCGTAAGTGGACCAAATCCCGTAAATCCACCTACCACTCATTCTCTATAGGACCGGCACCATTCTCATTAATATGTGCCAATACGGGATACCAGAGACTGGAGAGTGGTTCCAAACAACCATGCAAATTTGTTTCTGGGCCTATTTAGGCGTGGCTGTCCTTGCAAGCTCAGGGGTTTATCTCATTATATGGTCTACACAGTGAGTCTATAGACATAACCCCATACATGGCTGACCTAGGCCAGGACATTTCCAATACATACCATGACACCTATTTGGATCTTTCCTGCATATCCTTTGCTACTTGTCGCTCCATTTGCATCTAGTCTTATCGACGCCCTTCCTGATGCCGCTGCTGCAGCACGAATCAATTCTATTGCCATTGCACTTGGTGCTGTCTGCATTCAAGGTACTGGTTTCCTCGTCAGCTTGATGATCTATAGCGCTTTCATCTACCGCCTTATGACACAAAAGCTACCTCGTGAAACAACTCGTCCTGGAATGGTATCTGACTTCTTCTTTCCCCTCACTTTCCCTTTCTGCGCTTACAATATCTAATCAAGATTGATAGTTCGTCTCCGTCGGTCCTTCGGGCTTCACAGTCGCCGGCATCGTACATCTCGGAAACGACGTCCTTCCAAAAATAATGCCCAACGGCTACATGGGCGACCCCCGCGCTGGCTTCGTCCTCCGCCTCCTCTCTAATATGACCGGTCTCTGGCTCTGGGGACTCTGTCTCTGGTTCTTCATCGTAAGCGTCGGTGCTCACTGGCAGGTGATGCGCCCCAACGACCCCGATCACCATATCCGATTCGATATGACGTGGTACTCATTCGTCTTCCCGAATACAGCGCTCGTGACTGCGACGCAGCAGATCGGGAAGGCGTTTGGTTCGGATGCGATTAAGATTTTTGGGACTGTGTTTGCGGTGATGTTGGTCCTGGTGTGGGTATTCGTGTTTGTGATGATGGTGAGATCGTTTGCGATGAGGAGGTTACTATGGCCCGGGGGCATGGATGGGAGTGAGGTTATGGGGCAGAAGTGGAGGGATAAATTCCAGAATGGGCAGGGGAACGGTATAACGCATGCAGATCCTTGAGAGTTCGACTCGAAATGGAAGCTCATCTCGAGAAGATGTTGCGCCCATGTCTTCCATCTACGGATGATGAGTTTGCGTTGATTCCGAAGCGTTAGAATATACCTATATACCCTTATTCAAATACTTATTTAGATCTTGTTGGTGAGAGATTACTATATGTTATCTGATCAAATGGAATATTCGAGAATAAAATAGTTGAGCGATCTGAGGAGTTAGATACTTTACATTTCTATTGGTTAATACTATTGTGAGGTTTATAAGGGCAGATTTTTTAGTACCAGGACTTTTATTAACAGAACTTTTCATCTCATCTAGTTGAGCCCAATTCCAAGGTAAGCAAGCTGATTCTCTCACAATCTACCCTTTTCCTAATAGATTTATTATTTTCGTATAGATTCGCAACTGCTATCCTCAGGATTGGAAGTAGATACTGTCCTGGCTTTTAGCCTTGTTGTCAACGCTCTGTCTACATTATGAACTTTCCGCTTGTGTGTCACTCCGTAATCACGAAGTTCATACTCCGTCTATTACACGTCGTCAAATCACAAGAACTACTTGAAGGAGTAATGGTTAGCACGGTTGCCAATTAAAGGGTTAGCTTTGGAAAGGCATGGTTTTGAAGCTGGTGTAGGCGGGACAATATTCACGCCTCTTGATGAAGAAGGTAGGGCTTTCAGCAAAGGCTAAGCACAGCGCTATGGTTTGAGGCATTGAATTCGGTGGAATGACGAAACAGTGCTATTCTTAAACAAGCCGCCCCTTATACTTCCGACGCATGGCTTGCATTCCCGTTTACCTGAGTCTTTGCTGGAAAGAAATCAACGGGTAATTTGAATGTTGGATCGAACTCTGTCATATGCTTAACCACTCGCTGCACAACATCGGGGACATAGGCTAGCTGGATCATCTCGTTGATAGTGCCTGGGGGTACAGGATGGTCAGCCGAAGTATCTAGCCACAGCGCTTCAGTCAGCCTTCGAAGAATACTCACTAGGTACCGGCTGGCCTTCCAGAAAATCAACCAGCTCCTCCGGTACCGCCTCGTCAAATCCGAAGTTACTCATGATCTGAATGCAGGCAGTACGATTACGCCTGATTTTTTCGTAGATTGCGAGACGTTCTTCAATCTGTGAAGCGTTTGTCACTCCATGAAGAACGAGTCCGATAGCCAACCCATCCTCAATGCCCTGTGCTCCTCCCTGCGCATGATCTAGTTGTCTGGATCAGTAAAATGATCAAGAGTCGAAACTCGTATGAGTAGAATAGTCTCACGTGGCAGCATGGGATGAGCGGCATCTCCAGCAAGTACTAGCCTTCCTTTGTGCCATGTAGGGATGGGGGGACGGTAGAGAAGCGGCCAGCGCTTGATGTCTTTGGCTTTACTATTCAATTTCAAGGCTATGGGTTAGCGTCGGTCTAAACCAGCCTGGAAAATATTTCAAACGGCATCTCGGCAGGATGATCAGGAATTACTTTTAGAGACTCACTTTACGACGGCGAGAATATTCGGATGATAGCCCGCAAACTGCTCTAAGACTTCGGTCTTGTCGACAGAGGCATGCCAATCTTTCGTGTAGTTCAAATCAGCTTGATAAGTACATGGAATGGTAAAAGTACTTGTACTCCCTTACGCTTCACTTGAGTGGGGATTAGGGTATCCCCAAATCTCTGCGGGGAGGTAGTGGGGCAACAAGGAATCGCACGGCATTACTCCACACCGGGTAAGTGGGACACACGTATTAGAAAGAAAGTTACCATCTATTAAGGGGGGGTTGGAAAAAAGTTTGTTTATACATACTAACCTTCTTTCTTGGCCAAAATATCGTCATTATTGCAGATGCCGACGAAGTTATGAATCTCGTAGCTGGCTATGAGTATCAGACACGGCGTGTCATAGGTACATCTGCAATGAAGGAAGGGTAAGAACTTACTTTCGACAGGGGTAAGTAATCAGTCTCCTGCGCCTCGCAGGATCAGCAAAGAGCCTAGCACCGAGTTGTTGGGGGCCATGGTTAAAGAATCTGGTTTCCGGATCCGCCTCCAATTCGGCTCTGGGAATGAGAAAACGGTAGCAGCAGTTTAAGTTCCTTGCTGGTTGCGGGGATTCGGCCTTGCCCAAGATAGCCTCGACGGCGCTGGAGTGAACACCATCAGCAACGATAACAAGGTCGGCCGTGACGACCGTGCCATTCAACAGAGTTATAGAAGGAGCATCAGGGTTCTTTCTCCTCGAAACCAACTGTTAGAAAGAGCAAAAGAGAGATGGGAAGAGTGGGGAAGGGTACTTACGTAGCTGCGCACACCAGACTTCCGATGCACAGTGGCGGGAATTCCAGGGCCATTGGGGCCAGTGGCCATGTCCTTCAGACTCTCATGGAGATCAACACGGTGGGCGTAGTACAGCGGTGCGCCGTATAACTCCTCACAGTTGGAAAGGTCATGATAGTTCAGTTCGTCAAGCGTCGTCGATGACATGAAGTACATGCCCGTTGCCGACACATAACGAGAATGGACCGGGTCCATGCCCCAGGGACGTAGGAAACTATGGGATTTCGAAGTCAGTGATGGATAATTTAGGAAATTGAAATGTCTCAGCTCTACCTACCGACCAACATTTGGCGGGACATTGATTGCGGCACCAGTCTCATTATTGAGAGACGACCGCTCGTAAATGGTAACCTTATGCCCACTGCGTCGTAGCGAGATGGCGGCCGCGAGACCAGTGATACCAGCACCAACAATAAGCACGTCCATTTTCGCTGGATACTAGTCCTGTCTATGATTTATCGGTGCAGAAAAATCCAAGAAAAAAGCGAGTCAACTCTATTTGGCGAAAGCGTCTCCCCTGTACCGGTGGCATCGTTCTTCTTTTTCTCTTTTCCTTTGGTTAGTAATCCTATGCATATGATACCTGACGATTTAGAAGCACCCATGATAGGAATTGTCGTACATACGCATATGCACAAGGCCGAAAACGGGGTCCACTAGAGGATGTAAGCAATATATCAATGAAACTTAAGCTGCATATGTTGTGCATGTCAAGAATCCCCGCACAGATGGCGAATAAGGAAGGTCAAGCACATAATGAAAGCGCGGTGTTGCAGTTGCTACTCATTGTTGAAACAAGTCAAGAGACGAGGTCCTCCAATTGTAGCTGAAGTGTTTGGGATGTTGGCGCACCCCAGTAGGAAAACCTTGCACCTGGATCCCTGGCCCATATGGGGCACAGGAGAGTGTTATAATGCAGGACTTCCCCGGTTTCCATGCAGCACGGCATGCCGTTTCTACACTATTGTCCTGAGGCTTCTTCTGTCTATCCACCCCAAATGGAGCATTTAGTCTTATCTTGCACTTTACTTCGTCCAGAATTTCCCCGAATTATCCAAATGTTCGGCTGAGGCCTTCACTGTCGTCGTCCCCTCTTCACTGGCCTCCTCGGATGCGATCAGACGATCGTGGTTAATGGATAGCTTTTCATCTTGTTTCCCAGGTTCAGACATGATGGCAATGTGATTTCAAACGAGCTGGTTGGATTGAGAAACCGAGATAATGTTTCAATGGATGGGAAATAGATTTAAATTAGCTAAAGTTTTCCTTTACGCAAGAGGAAAAGAATAATATACCAACTTTTTTCTTGGTGAGATCGCTGAACCAAACATGCCAAGATAGAATAAGCACTTTTCTGAGAAAGAAAATTGGCAGCAAACCATGTAGATACCTTATAAAGTAATGGAGGGGATCTCGCTATCACATTGGCCGACATAACAAAGGTCTCAAAACTGACTCAGAGTTGACGAAATCCATGCTCAATTACTTCCAAGAAAAGTCAACGGTTAACATCTGCAATTTTCCTACACAAGCTCCATAATTTGAACTATCACGCCACTCAAAAAGAGAAATTTATACGATAACCTCAGCAATACTAAGCCCCTTGGATGATCTTGGTCTTGTAAAATTATTCTATGGCTTGAAGTATTATCCGCATCCCACTATGCTATAAAATCGGATGGCTCAAGCAGAATACCATTTAACATCTTTCCCATGTGAGTTTTGTCAATCCCCTCGCAATTCCTTCGAATCTTCATCATGAGAGCCTTCAAAAAGTTTATAGGACTGTCCTTGAACCTAGAAACAGACCCGGATATCCCTTTGCGAATCTCATCCGTCAAGATGAAGCCGTCGGCAGCAACGATACAGCCATTCTCAGCCTTCTTCCAAGCGAGGTTTAGGAACCCACACACTTCGACATATTCCTCGAACGAGCCAAAGTAAAGCTGTCCCGCAAAGAGATTCAACTGGAGCACCAAGTTCCGAGGCAAAATACGAGTTACCGTCCGCTCTGGGACAGTGTATAGATCTAGCGCATCTAATGAACCATGCCCCAAGTTTATTCGTGGTGAATAGAGATGCAATGTTACGCTGTCGGACTTTCTGACTTCTGGCATGATACAGTGAGCCTCGAAAGGGCTGATTATCATCATATACTCGACAGTGTTGCTGGTAGAGGCGACTTCACCAATACTCGTAAGAATCCATTGCACTGGTCGCTGAAATGCATCGGAAATGAATAATGCGCTGCAGGTGTCGACCGTGCATGCGAAATCGGCAGTGATGAGCAGGTCATTGTGGAACTGAGACAAATCAAAGTTCGTAGCGGCACTGGTGTTGCGCAGCCCTTCGAAAGCTGGCATATATGCTTTTGAGCCTTTGACTGGAACACCGGTAGACACAAATTTCATCACGTCATCGTCGAGATGATGCTTGGCGGCTTGAGTGGGTGCTGGCTTCTGCACTTGTCGCTCGTCCTCAATTTCGGGCGAGAGTTCGCGCTCTTGTTCCTCTTGGAGCGTGGCAGAGTTGAATTCAAGATGACCAAACTCTTGACAGTGTTGCATGATCAGGTTATTGTTCTTGTGTTGGGGAAATGGTACGAATGAACTAGATTTGGCGGTAGGATAGGGCCGATACCTATCCTCCAGACTTTGCGACTCGCTCTCAAGGAACTTGGAGGCTTGGACCTGAGATATAACTAGGCCATTTTTAGTGCGAGCTCCAGCCCAGATCTCACTCTGTCGTTCAAATCGTTGACCTTGGGTGGCCCAGAGTGGCATGCTCCGTAGGATGTCAACCCAGGTATCTGAAATAGCCCAGCAAAGCACATCCGACACGTCAATGTCACGTTTGGACGTTCTAGCTAGAATTTTGATTTTAATTTCCTCCGGAATGCAGAATACGACCGATTGGCCCATGCCCAATTTTCTCATCCTCATACATGCTACGGTGGAAGTCAGTAGTAGATCGAGGATCACCGTAGTGCTTTTGTGAGCTTACCTTGCACTAATCTGTCTTTTGTCAAATTTGGTCCAATAGTAACAGCTGCACGATAGTCCGGCGGTAATTTCAAGTCGATTCCCCTGGTATGGGCCTCGTCTAAGAATATGAGACAGACACCAAGTTGCTTTGCAAATGAGGATGTCTGTAGGAGTTGGGTATTTCCCTTCTGATCGAGAACAGACAGTTCATCATTATCATTGATGAACACAACGGCTTCCATTCCGAGGGTCCCTTGATGGCTCGCTGCCATCCTCAACCACATCCTGGCAACGTCCAAATTGCCGAGTTCAATAATTTGGGCCCCGACATCAAGTATCACCTTGATTGGGGGCTCCATTCTTGTTATTGCAACCAGAAGGGACTCTGCATCCGAGCTAGAAGCTAAGTTTCGTGGTGGAATGAGCTGGACAGAATTCTCGGGTTGAAGCAGGTAATTTAGAATCAAGGCGTTGGTATGTCTTTGCTTCTCATGATCTAAGTGTTTCATGCTAAGTGGAAGGACCTTGCGCGAATCACTTGTACCGCTGAAACCTGTAGTTGGACGATCTTTGATCTGAGCAATATCCCATCCCGACGCAGACAGTTTACTTGGGAATTCTTTCATCTCCTTCGGGAAGACAAGGTGTGCCAAGAAATAGTCGACGACACTCTTAGCGTAGCGGAAATGGGGAAAGAGCTGTTCTATACACTGAATTCGATCCTTGACATTAATACCGACCAATTGTTGGAAAGCAAATGGCAGTGTTGGGGCGTCTTTCACCCATGTCTGGTACTCACTATCGGGTTGATCAAATTTCAGCAGATGGTCAAAAGCGAGAAACAAGTCATGGTCGTTTAATCCTCCGTAGTAATAACTTAAAGAAGTCAATAAAATTATGACATCAGGATGACTGAATTCTGATCGTGGTGTGGGGTTATCCTTGGCCTTGTATGGCACTGCGAGCTTCGTCCCAGGTTGCCTGCTCGAATCTAGTCCATAGTTGACTCTCCAGCGTTTCTGGCCAAATCCAAAAGCTAGCACCCCTCCGGCTACAAGACCACGCAAGAGAAGTAGCGTATATTTTGTCGTGGCTGCCCAAAAACCTGCTGGGCCTTGGGTTTCAACTTGCGCAATCTCATCCGCCGCGAGCCTAGGCTCGGTGATGTATTTGTAGACGACCCGTCGAATTGGCTCTGGCTGTCTAGCAATAGGAAGGCCATTCATTCCGGTCTCGCACATATGCTCTACAACAAGATTGAGTATACGTTCCTCTGCATCACGCTGGAGAATTCGGGTTCTAGGGAAACCCCCCGGATAACGCTCATCAACATCGATAGAGCGAGGAAGTTCCTCCTTGACTTTGGGCGCAAATAATTTGATTAGATCCAGCACTTTCTGAATACAAAACCACCGATCAGGACTGAGTTCGATGGGTTGCTGCATACCCATGGTGTAGATGAGTTCGAATTTAACGCTGAAGTTCTCGTCGCTCTCATCCACAATATCACGAGATGATGTTTCGAAGAATTGTTGGGTGCTCAGCAAATGCACGCCAACTGTATCGTTTCCCGAGATTATACTTTCAAGGCCCATCAGCTTGAATGAGAGAATGTGCTCTGGTTGAACAAGGAGTATACCGCCGGTTGACATGCACTCTCTGTATAAGCTACCAAGTGCATTTGCTTCCTCTGGCTTAAGTCTTAGAGCTCGAGAGAATGGCATTTTATAAATCCTTCTATCTAATAAGTTTCCCAAAGTTGAAACAAGTGTTTGAAACATTTGTTTAGACTGGGGTTTAGCAACGATGATACGCACAAGTTGGGAGCCATCTGAAAGAGCTGCCGCCACAATTGGCACAATCACTGACGACTTTCCCTCGCCCATGTTCAATTGCATGACAGTATTTTGCCCGCTGGGAGGTTTTCGCATCTGTTCAGCTATTTGCTCCTGGACTTCTCGAATCATAATACCGCTCTCAACTTCCAATAGCAATGACTCCGGATATTCCAAAGGATTCCAATTGGTATGACCAGGATTCTGCAATTCCTTAATGAGATCTGCCTCGTTGCCGTGTAAACTCAGCAGCCTTCTTGCTCGTTGTAGATCGGTGAGAGCGAGTCCATATTGGACGATACAATGCTTCCAGCTCTGTGGAATCTTTTGCCACCGCACACGCGCCAGCTGTTGGAGTAGACAAATTGGAGACACTCTAGGCCATTGCAACACACTGACCGCTATCGCTGAAGAGCCATTTGTTTGCAAGGGGGCCGAACCATTCTTTTTCGAAGGATTAGACAAAGTGGAAAGAATGGTTTTGTATATGAGACCTACCCGGTCGTTGCAGTACTTTTGATAACCAATCAGGAAATCTTCGAGGTCGGCTCCTTGAATTC
>Ga0182030_10004106_pt1 | contig 31044 bp, 19 predicted proteins | sample 812S3MmetaG_FD_121299 | JGI IMG/M metagenome (GOLD analysis project Ga0182030, IMG submission 121299) | Permafrost microbial communities from Stordalen Mire, Sweden - 812S3M metaG (Illumina Assembly) | ecosystem: Environmental > Terrestrial > Soil > Wetlands > Permafrost | place: Sweden...
GGGATTCGAAGCGCTGGTGTTCAAGGCTTCGCGCGGCATCGAGGACATCTACGAGCTGACCTATATCCGCAAGGACGGCAGCCGGTTTCCCGCCATCGTGTCGGTCACGGCCCTGCGGGACGAACAAGAGAACATCATCGGCTATCTGTTGATCGGCACGGACAACACCGCGCGCAAGGAAGTGGAAGCCGCGAAGGCGACGCTCGACCAAAGGCTGCGCGACCAGCAGTTTTACACTCGATCCCTGATCGAGTCGAACATCGCCGCGCTCATGACCACCGACCCGCAAGGCGTCATCTCGGACGTGAACCAACAGATGATTGCATTGACGGGGCGTACCCGCGACGAGTTGATCGGCGCACCTTGCAGGGATTTTTTCACGGATCCGGTGGCGGCGGACGCGGCCATCAAGCGGGTCGTCACCGAGAACAAGGTCAGCAACTACGAATTGACCGTACGTGCGAAGAACGGCCAGGAAACGGTCGTGTCGTACAACGCCGCGACCATTCACAACCGGGATCGCAAGCTCCAGGGCGTATTCGCGGCGGCCCGCGACGTGACCGAGCGCAAGCGCTTCGAACGCGCGCTGGAAGAGAAGAATATCGAGCTGGAACATGCGAGCCGCATGAAATCGGAGTTTCTGGCCACGATGTCGCATGAGTTGCGCACCCCGCTCAACGCCATCATCGGATTCTCGGAGGCTCTCAGGAACGGGCTCATGGGGCAGATGAGCGAAACCCAGCACGACTACATCGGCGACATTTTCACCAGCGGGCAGCACCTGCTGTCGCTGATCAATGACATTCTGGATCTATCGAAGGTCGAAGCCGGCATGATGACGCTCGACCTGGAGGCCGTCGACTTGAAGAGTCTGCTATTGAGCAGCTTGTCGATCGTCAAGGAAAAGGCGGCGGCGCAGAGGATTCGGCTCCAAACCGAAACGGACGAAGGATTGGGACTCCTGCAATTGGACATGCGCAAGACCAAGCAGATCGTCTATAACCTGTTGTCCAATGCCGTCAAATTCAGTGCCAACGGCGGCCACGTGACCTTGCGCGCGCGGCGCGTTCCGCGCGCGAGCGTCGGCACTCTCCCCGGCGGCCGGCCGGTCCATACATTCCCCGTACAGGACAACGAGTTCAAGGAGTTTCTGGAAATAAGCGTCAGCGACGACGGGATAGGAATCTCCAGCGGGAACATGGCCAAGCTATTCCAGGCGTTCAGCCAGATCGACAGCAGTCTGGCGCGCAAGTTCGAGGGAACGGGCCTCGGTCTGGCCATGGTCAAGCAATTGGTCGAACTGCAGGGCGGCACGGTGGCGGTGGCGAGCGCTGAAGGCCAGGGTGCCTGCTTCGCCGCATGGCTGCCGCTGCGCGAGTGGCTGCGAGAGGATGACCGCTTGACGAACGAACAAGACACACCGGCCGTTGCCCCGACCGAACCCGAACAGCGCGTCGCCCTGGTCATCGAGGACGACGATAGGACGGCACAACTGGTCCGGCTGCTGCTGGAGGCCGAAGGTTTCAGTGTGCTGCGGGCCGCGACGGCGGAGGCAGCCCTGTTGCTGGCGCCGCAGCAGGAGCTCAGCTTGATTACGCTGGATATTCAGCTTCCCGGAATCGATGGCTGGGAGTTCCTGCGGCGAATAGGGGAGAGCGGCAAGCAGGCGCACGTGCCTGTCTTGATCATATCCGGAGCCGCGGAATGCAATTTAGCGCTGGCAAGAGGCGCTGCCGCGGTACTCCAAAAGCCGATTACCCGCCTTCAATTGAAAGCGTCCTTGGCCAATCTTGGGCTGCATCCAGTGAAGGGCCGTACCCACACGGTATTGGTCGTGGACGACGATCCGAAGGCGGTTGAGATGATCGCCAAGTTCCTGCCAACGCCGGAGTATGCCGTGGTGCGCGCCTATAGCGGCAGCGAGGCGATCATCCTCGCACAACGCTTGAGGCCGGACCTGATCATACTGGATCTCATGATGCCGGAAGTGAACGGCTTCGATGTCGTCAAAGCCCTGCAGCGCAACAGCGACACGGCCGGAATCCAGGTGCTCGTGGTTACAGCCAAGGCGGTTACGGCCCATGACCGCGCGGCTCTCGGCAGCGCGCCGGGCAAAGTCATTCGGATAGTGGAGAAGGCCGGAATCAGCAACGAGCATTTCATCGCCGAGGTCAGGCGCGCATTGCAGCCGCAGTAGAAAGTGCCCTTTGGCGAAAATACTCATCATCGAAGACAATTCGGCGAACATGAAGCTGGCTTCGCTTCTCGTGTCGAACGCCGGCCACTCGGTGCTGTGCGCCGTCGATGCCGAAACCGGCCTAACGCTGGCGCGTACCGAGCAGCCCGACCTGATTCTCATGGACATTCAGCTGCCCGGCATGGACGGATTGGCGGCAACGGCGTTGCTGAAAAGAGATCCGGTCACGTCCGCGATCCCGGTCATTGCGCTTACTGCGATGGCGATGAAAGAAGACCGGGAAAAGACCAAGAGAGCAGGGTGCAACGCCTACATCGCCAAACCCCTGTACTATCGAGAATTGTACGCGGCGATCGATGCGCTCTTGGTCCAGGGGCCCGGCACGGCGCTGTCCAAGGGATCCGACACGGCATTGATCAAAACTCCGGAGTTTCAATGACGGTGCCGCATTCAAGATTTCCCATCACCGCCCAAGTGGAGGGCGCAACGAGTGGTCCGGTTTCGACCGTCCTCATCGTCGATGATGAGGAGAACAACCGTAAGCTGCTGCAGCTGCTGCTGCGCGCCGAAGGATATCTCACCGTCATGGCGTCGAGCGCCGAAGAGGCGTTGTCGGCCATCAGCCGATCGGAGCCGGATCTCATTTTGCTGGACATCATGATGCCCGGCATGAATGGCTATGAACTGGCGACGTTGCTGAAGGCGGATTCCGCCACTTTGAATATTCCCATCATCATGCTGACCGCCCAAATGGACAGGTCCGTGCGCGTATCGGGACTCAAAGCAGGCGCCGAAGAGTTCCTGACCAAACCCTTCGAATCGGCCGAATTGTGCTTGAGGGTGCGGAATCTTCTGCGCTTGAAAGCGTTCAGCGATTTTCAAAAGAACCACAGCGCCATCCTGGAGCAAGAGGTGCAGTCCCGCTCCGCTGACCTGCACCGTTTTCGGGTGGCCATGGACGCAACCACCGATGCGATTACGCTCATGAACCGCAGGACCATGCGCTTCGTCGAGGTGAACGCAACGGCCTGCCGGATGCTTGGCTATACGCGCGAGGAGATGTTGAAAATTGGTCCGGCACAACTGGGTGCCGGTACATCGCAACAGTTGGAGCATGCCTACGACGTTTTGATTGCCGGCGACGTGGCACACGTAACGAAGGAAACCCGTCTGAGGCGCAGGGATGGATCGCGCCTGTTGGTGGAGGCGGATTTACACGCGGAACGCTGCGGCGCGGACTGGATCATCGTCGGCGTCATACGCGATATCACGGAGCGCAAGGAAGCAGAGAGCCGCCTGATTCAGATGGCCCACTACGACGCTTTGACGGGGCTGCCCAATCGCACTTTGTTCTACAAAAACCTGACCAGAATGCTGAGCCGCGCGGCGGAGCGCGGCTGGAGCATTTCGCTGCTTTGCATCGATCTTGACCACTTCAAGAACGTCAATGATACGCGCGGTCATGCGCTCGGCGATGAACTCATACGCCAGGTGAGCAATCGTCTCGTTCAATGCGTGCGAATCCGCGACACAGTTGCCCGGCTCGGGGGCGACGAGTTCGGTGTCATCCTCGCGGACCGGCAAAGCCAGCAGCGCGCGCATCACGTCGCCGGGCGAGTGCGTGAAATACTGCAGTTGCCCTTCCGGCTGAATGACAACGACGTGACGGTAACGGCCAGCACGGGGATTGCCTGTTTTCCAGGCGATGCCGCGGACGCCGAAACCCTGATCAAATATGCAGACACGGCGATGTACCAAGCCAAGCAAGCCGGCCGCGACACTTTCCGGATCTTCACCAATCGGATGAATATCGACGCTTTGGCCAGGCTGGATCTGGAAACGGCCCTGCGCAAGGCGGTAGACAATGAGGAATTCGTTCTCCACTACCAGCCCAAGATGGACATCAAGACCGGTCGTATCTGCGGCGTGGAGGCATTGCTGCGCTGGCAGCGGCCCTGTCATGGGCTGGTACCTCCGGGAAATTTCATCCCGGTCCTGGAAGACACCGGACTGATCGTGCCCGTCGGCCGCTGGGTGATTTCGAGCGCCTGCAAGCAAATCGAGACTTGGCTCGCCGGCTCGATCGGCGCCATGAACGTATCGGTCAACGTCGCCGGCCAGCAATTCGTGGATGGCGACCTGGAGCGCGACGTGAGTACGACGCTCTGCAATCGCAACATCGCCGCCAATCTGCTCGAATTGGAATTGACCGAGAGTTCGCTGATGGCGAATACGGAGAGCACGGTCAAGACGCTGCAAAACCTTCGCGACGTCGGCGTCGGAATATCGATCGACGATTTCGGGACCGGCTATTCCAGTTTGGCCTATCTGCGCCGCTTCCCGGTCGACAAGTTGAAAATCGACATTGCCTTCATCCGCGGCATCACGACGAGCGCTGACGACGCCGCCATCGTGCTGGCCATCATTCGCATGGCCCATACGTTGAAGCTCGAGGTCATCGCGGAAGGCGTCGAGACCACGGAACAGCTGGCGTACCTGCGCAAACATCATTGCGATCAAATTCAAGGTTACTATCTCTCCAAGCCGCTTCCGGTGCCGGAACTCGAGAAGCTCTTGACCGAGAGGAATCGGCGGCCGTCGGCGAAGCGCAGGGCTGGGAGATCTCTGCGGGTCGAGCAATCGCTCGAGCGTGACGCCAGTGTGGCGCGCGGGGCGCTCACTGCACCGAAGAGACCGCCGGTCGGCGCTTCGATTCCCGAAGGCTCCGAGGCTCCGGCCAAGAGAAAGCAGGCTTCGGTGCGCGACTAGGCGCCGATTGCGAAATCGACGCCGTACATTCGGGCTTCCCGTTCCCGCCAGGAGGAAACGACATTGAGCCGGTGCTCATTCGCCGGGATCGCCCGCGGAGAGGGACAAAAAAGCGTCGAACGCAGCGATCTCCAGCTGCGCGCCGGAAAAATCCGCGGCGATGCGCTCGTATAATTTGCCGGCTCCGGCGTAGATTTCCGCGGCCGCGGGATCCGCCGCGGCAAACTGACGAATTTGTTCCATTTCCTCCACCCATCGATACGCTTTCGGCAGCATGTCCGGGATACGGCGAGCCAACGACGCGAGCAGCAGGGGTTCACTCGCGGCCAGTTCACGCTGGAGTTGCCCGGCAACGCCGTCGCGGGTTGCCGCCAGTATCATGGAGCTTGCAACCGCGGTGAGTCCCTTGGATATGCCGGCATAAGCCATCTTCAGAGCCGACGCCGATCCGATTGGAGTTTCCAGCAGGCAAATCTGCAGGCCATAGTCATTCAATGAGATGAGGCGCGCCGCGTCTTTTCCGGCGGCGTAGAGGCGAGGCCCTGGATAGTCGCCTTGCGGAGGCAAACCGATGATGCCGACGTCCACGAAGGCGGCTTCCGTCTCTCGAAGGACGCCGGCAATGGACTTGAGAGTCTGCGGACTCACCGCATTGCAATCGACGAACAGCGGCTTTCGGACGGCGTTCCGGAGAATGGGGACGAGGCTCCGTGCGAATGGCAGCGCATGGGCGGGCGGTAGAATCGAGAGTATGAAATCGGCTTGCGCGAGGCCTTCGAGCGGCACCGCCTGCATACCCGCGGCAGCGGCGCGCGCCCGGCTCGCGTCGCTCCGGCCGCTCAAAGCGGTAAGAACCTGCACGCCATGGGCGGTCAGCAGCCGGGCGAGGCCGGACCCCATGGCTCCTTGTGCGACAATTGCGACAATAGGTTTCACAAGTCATCCTTATAAGTACCGCGCGCCCGTGGCGGACCATTCTACTGAGTTTGAATTGGGGATTCGCCGTTGAAAAGAAAGTCTGAGGCCATAGCCAAGAAAGCGCCGGATAGTGCCGTCGGAACCCTGGAGCGCGGACTAGCGATTCTGCAGTTCTTCAAGCGGGCGCCTGAGGCCAGCATTGCCGATGTCGCCGCGGAGCTGGAACTGAGCCGCAGTACGACTTATCGAATCGCCGAGCGGCTGCGGGAACTGGGATTTCTCGAGATCAATTCGGTCACCACCCGCTGGCGATTGGGCCGTGAGACGGTTCAGTTGGGGGTCGCCGCACTGCAATCGACGGATGTCATGCGCGTGGCGCCCGCGATTCTCCTCGGCTTGCTGGAAGGAACACGCGAAGCCGTCAATCTCGGGGTATTCGACGCGGACAGCATGGTTCTCATCTATCGCGAGCAGGGACCGCAGTCGGTAACCATCAGTTCGCGTCTCGGGTCCAGGCGGCCCATGCACGCGAGCGGTTTGGGAAAAGCTTATATGGCCGCGCTTCGCGGCAGCGAGCGCCACGCATTGATCGAACGCCTCGATTTGAAGCGTTATACGCCCGAGACCATCGTCGATAAGGCGGCATTGGAACGCGGACTGGTCGAGATCCAAAAACGCGGATTCGCCGACGATGTGCGGGAATTCGAGCAAACCCTGGCCTGCTGCGCGGCCGCCGTGTTCGATCACCGCGCCGTTCCGGTGGCGGCAATCAGTGTGTCGGGTCCAGCGGACCGAATTTTGGCGAAATTCGACCGCATCGGCGCCGAAGTTTCGGCCGCCGCACGCGACATTTCCGAGCGGCTTGGATTCATATACCAAAACAAGACCGCTTGACGTCTCCGACCTAAACGTTATAAGTTCATTCCGCGGGACATGTATCCCATTCAATGAGACTTAATCCCCATGATGGCACCGGAAGTGCTCAAGCAACGGATTGCGGAAGGCATTATGGCCTTTCCCGCGACGCCCTTCGAACCCGACGGTTCGCTGGATTCATCGCACCTGACCTCGCACGTGGCGTTTCTTGCGCAATACGATCCCACCGCGCTGGTGGCGGCCGGAGGCGCTGGGGAAATTTTCTCGCTCACCCTGGCCGAACACGAACAGGTGCTGCGCGCGACTATGGAGGGCGCGGGGCGGGTGCCGGTGATCGGCGGGGCGGGGTACGGCACGTCGATGGCCTGCGCCATGGCGCGGGCAGTGGAGCGGGCCGGGGGCGACGGTGTACTGCTGCTGCCGCCGTACTTGATTCGCTGCGAGCAGGAAGGACTATTTCGCCACGTGAGCGCCGTCTGTTCGGCGGTGTCCATCGCGGTCATTCCCTACAGCCGCGACAATGCGCTGATCGGTCCGGAAACATTGCTGCGGCTCGCCGAGCGGCACCCGAATTTGATCGCGCTGAAGGACGGAACCGGAGATTTGGCGAGTGTCCGCGGCCTTCAGGCGCAGCTGGGCGATCGGATGACCATCCTGAATGGCGCGCCCACGGCTGAGATATTTGCTGCGCAATTCCAAACCATCGGCATCAATTCGTATAGCTCGGCGGTCTTTACGTTCCTACCCCTGCTGGCACGCCGATTCTATGCAGCGCTGCGCGCAGGAGATCAGCCGTTGGTGGCCGAGATGCTCAGGGAGTTCTACTCGCCTCTGGTCGAATTGCGAGACCGCAAGCTCGGCTATTCCGTGAGCATCGTCAAGGCGGGATTGCGCGTGGCGGGAATGTCCGCAGGCCCGGTTCGAGCGCCGCTCGTCGATCTGGACGCCGGGGAAGAAGCCTACCTGGCCGAACTGGTCGAGAAGTGCTCGTCGTGGAATCGCTGAAGGACGCCATGCGCGTCGCGCTGCTCGATGTAGCGATTTCGCAGGCGCCGCGGCTGAGCCGCTTAGTGGGCTTTCCGCTCGACGTGGTGAAGCCGGCGGACGGGCGGCAGACGGTGGATGCCGTCATTGCACTTCGATTTGGCCGAACCGAAGCAGACCGCTACCTGACCCGTCTGGTGCACTTGCCCGGAGCCGGGGCGGACGCCATAGACACGGCCGTCCTGGCTCCGAACTGCACCGTCTGCAATGTATTCGAGCACGAAGTCCCGGTCGCCGAGTACGTTCTCACCGCGATCCTCGATCACGCGCTCTCATACGGCAAGATGACGCGCGATTTCAGTTCCGACCGATGGAGCGAGACCTATTCGACGCGCCGACCTCACGGGGAAATCCGCGGGAAGATTCTGGGTCTCTTGGGCTACGGGCACATCGGCAAAGCGGTCGCTCAGCGGGCGCGCGCCTTCGGCATGGCGGTGCATGCCATTTCTCGCAGCGGCCGCGCGGCGGAGGCCGATTGGTCGGGAGACGCGTCGCGGCTTCATGAGATGCTCGCGGTCGTGGACTTCCTGGTGATCGCCTGTCCGCTCACAGCGGACACGCGCGGATTGATCGGTGCCCGGGAGCTGGATCTATTGAAGCCTTCGGCGGTGCTGATCAACATCGGGCGTGCGCAGATCGTCGAAGAAGAGCCGTTGTTCCGATCGTTGGAGGCAGGCCGCCTCGCCGGCGCCACATTGGATGTCTGGTACCAATATCCGGCGGCCGGGGATGTGCACGCGCGCCCGTCGCGCTTTGCCTTCGATCGGCTGCCGAATGTCAGTTGCACTGCGCATTCGTCGGCGTGGACCGAAGAGTTGTTCGAACGCCGCTACGCGGTGATCGCCGATAACCTGACGCGGCTGCGCGAGGATCGGCCGCTGCGCAATGTCATCCACGCCGCATCTGAAATCAGAATCGCCTAATCGCCGTTGACTGCAGTCCCGCAGAGACGTAGTCTTATACAATGAACATGAGTCCTAACCAATGGGACTATTGAACGGGGAGCGATACATGCGGGCCGGGGGACAGTGAGCCAAGCCTCGACATTGACCGCGGAGGCCGCCCGCAACATGGCGTGGGTGGGGCATTCCGATCTGGGCGGCCGATCGGACGGTGTGCAGGTCATGGTCAACAAAGGCTACGCCTACGTCGGCCATCCGTTCAGCGGCGGCGGAGCGACCGTCATCGATGTGCGCGACCCCCGCAATCCGCAGCCGGTGAATTTTCTCGGCGTTCACCCTCGTTCCTGGTCACTTCACTTTCAGACGTTCGGCGATCTCATGCTCGTGGCGGAAGAATTCAACTTCATTGCCCACGCGCCAAAATCCAAATGGCGCGACGAGGACTGCGGCGCTGGCCTGCGCGTGTACGACATCCGGGACCCGGCAAAGCCGCGTCCCATCGGATTCATGCCGGTCGAGGGACTGGGTCTGCATCGGCTGTGGTGGGTGGGCGAACGCTACGCTTACGCCTCGGCGCTACTGGACGGCTTCACCGATCACATTCTCATGTGCATCGACCTTGCCGAACCCACGCAGCCGCGGGAAGTCGGGCGCTGGTGGGTCCCCGGTATGTGGCACGCGGGCGGGGAGAGTAACGATTGGCGGGGACGGGTGGCCCTGCATCATCCGGTCGTTGCGGACGGCATCGCCTATTGCGGGTGGCGGGATGCGGGAGTGATATTGCTCGACGTCCGCGACCCCGCTTCGCCTGAATACCTTGGACAGCGCAATCTCCATCCGCCCTTCGGCGGCGCCACTCACACCGCGCTGCCGCTGCCGAATCGCGATTTGCTGGTCGTCGCCGATGAGGCGATGTCGGACATCTCCGCCGAGGCGCAGAAATACATTTGGATGCTGGACGTTCGCGAGCCTTCGAATCCGGTCACGATCTCGACGATGCCGCTGCCGGGCGACCAGGACTACGTCGCAAAAGGCGGGACTTTCGGGCCGCATAATCTCTGGGAAAACAGGCCCGATGCTTTCACGAGCGACAAACTCATTTTCGCGACGTTCCAGAGCGCCGGGGTGCGCGCGTACGACATCACGAATCCATTTCAGCCCGAAGAGCTTGGTTTCTTCGTGCCGCCGCCGCCGAGGAGACTCCTCGATCCGCGGCCAGGCATCAAACGCATAACGCACTGCGCGGACGTATACGCGGCCCGCGACGGACTGCTGTACGTGACCGACTACAACGGCGGATTTTACGTCTTGGAATACGAGTAGACAGGATCGAGCGATCAAAAAAAGCGGGGAGAGTATCAATGCAATCTTTACGTCTGGCTGGCGCGTGTATGACGCTATTATTGTCGGTGGGGGCGGTGCAGCGGGCCCATGCCGCGGCTGAATCCACGGCGGCGGCTGAGAATTCCGTCGAGTTGGCGGAAGTGGTGGTCACGGCCGAAAAGCGCTCCGAGAATCTGCAGAAGGCGCCGGCCACCATTTCGGTGGTTACGGGCGATCAGCTGATCACGCGCGGCGTCGAGGACATCAGCGAGGCGACCGTGCTGTTCCCGTCCGTGAAGTTCGGCCAGATCAGCGGCACGACGCACATGTACATCCGCGGCATCGGAGCGGAACAGGATCGCGCCTCCATCGATCCGCTATCCGCCATGACGGAGAACGGCATCGTCCTGCCGCGCGAAGTCACGGGAAACAAACTGTTCGACGTCAGCGCCATCGAAGTGCTGCCCGGCCCGCAGAGCACCCTGTACGGAACCAGCGCCGCGGGCGGCATAGTCAGCGTCGTGGACAACCGGCCGACAAAGAATCTGGAGAGCTCGGCCGTCCTCGAAGCGGGCAACTATGATTTCAAGCATGTCATGGCCGTGCAGAACATGCCGCTTAGCGATACGCTGTTCCTGCGGGCGGCGTTCGACTACGCGTTCCATGACGGCTACATGACCAGCGGCGCCGATGCGGAAGATCAGGGCGCCGCGCGAATCTCAATGTTGTACCAGCCGAACGACGATTTCACCGGCTACATATGGGGCAGCTTCAACCACACGGGCGGGGAGCCGGCAAATACGGTGACCTTGACCGCCAATCATGTGTTCGCAGACCCGAAGCATCCGTGGAACGACTACAGCTGCGCGCCTTCCGGGGCGGGTGCGCCTCTTGGCGCGAATCCGACCTGCGATCCGTTCTACATCGGGCAGCAATTCCAGGACTTTCGTACCAACATGTTCGGCGGGCAATTCGATTGGCACCTCGCCGGCATGACGGTGTCGATGATTCCGGGCGCCCTGGTCGACCACGGCACCACCCTGCAATATTTCAGTCCGTTTCCGAACTACCAGGTCATCGCGAATCATCAGTACAGCGACGAATTGCGCGTGACCAGCGATTCCCAGTCTCCCTTCAAGTGGGTGGGCGGCTTGTACTGGTATCAGGATCGGCAGTATCAATACTTCAGCGTCAACAACACCTATTTGGAAAACATCACGCAGACCGACGGCAACCCGCAGCTCTGGAATGACGAGCGCACGCTCGCGGCATTCGGACAAATGACCTATTCGGTGACGGATCACTTCCGGGTGACGGGCGGCCTGCGCTACTCGTCGAACCACAAGGAAGCCGACGGCTGCAATTGCTCCGCCGGAGGCGGCGAGGGCGTTTACTTCACGTTCAACCACACGTGGTCGAACGTCGATTGGAAGGCCGGTCTCGAGGCGGATATCGGCGACAACGGGCTGTGGTATGCCACGGTTCAGACCGGCTATGACAACGGCGCGTACCAGTACTTCAACACCAGCGGACTGCTGGGTCCGGCCAATGCCGGACCGGCCCCGCTGGTGCAGCCGTCGAAGCTCAAGTCCTATTCCACGGGCACGAAGTTCCGTTTCCTCAACAACCGCCTCGAAGTCAACAACGAGGTGTATTTCTACGACTACAAAGATTTGCTGATCGCGCCCTTCGACGACAACCCGGCGCACTTCGGCACAGCCTTCTACAGCGCCAACAGGACAGAAATCTACGGCGATGAACTCGACGTGAAATTCTTGCTTACCGGTGACGATCAAGTGCAGCTGAACGTAAACTACAATCATGCCCGCGCCATCGATTTCGTCGTCGGCGATCCGCCGGTGAATTACGGAGGATTGCAGCTAATCGAGTCCCCCGATGTCATCACCAACCTGGGCTACAAGCACACGTGGCCCGTCGCCGGCGGCGCGAACGTGGAGTTCAATGCGGATACTCACTACGAAAACGGCTTCTGGGGCACGTTCAATCATGCGCCGACCACGCATCAGCCCGCGTTCACGATGACGGATTCGAATCTCACCTACCGGTCGGCGAGCGGCAAGTGGAGTCTCGGCTTGTGGGGCAAGAATCTGGAGAACCGGGCAGTGATCGGGCCGGGCGCCTATGTCGGAGCGGGCAGCATCGGCGGCGTCTATTGGCTCTTGCCTCCGCGGACTTATGGAGTCAAGTTAGGCCTCAGCTGGTGAACATTGCTGCCGGAGACTCCGCCATGAATCGGGACTTGCGCTATTGGTGCGCGTACGCGGTCATGATTGCGCCGAACGCGGCGGTGGGCCTGACGCTTGCGGCCATGCCGCCGATTCTGCCTGAGCTGGCCGCCCACTTGGGCGGTCAGCGGAGCGCCCAGCTCATCACGTCGGTGGCAGGTTTCGGCATGATCGTCGGCGGCATGTTCAGCGGCCGTCTGCTGGAACGCGTGGGCATCCGCGCGTTCACCCTGGTTTCGCTGATGATGTACGGCGGGTTCGGGTTGCTCGGGCTCGTACTGACGACTCCCCTGACCATGGGTGCCAGCCGTTTCGCGTTGGGCGTGGGCGGCGTCTTCTTCAGCACTGCCGCCGTGGCGCTGACCGCGGCGACCTTTACCGGCGAAGCGCGTTCCCGGGTCATCGGCCTGCAACAGGCGACCTCGCAGATTGTGAACGTCTGCGCCGTGTTCATAGTCGGCGCCTTGGTGCAGCTGACCGGCTGGCGCGGTGCATTTCTGGTCTATGGGGTATTCGGACTCGCGTTGTTCGCGGCGGCCCTGCTGGGAGTGCGCACGAACGCCAGCGGCCCCTCGTCGTCCGGCGCGCCGACGACGGCGCCGGCCGGCTTCCTGTTGAGCTTCACTCCGGTCTGCGCGCTCACGACCTTGATGGGGATATTGACCGTCATACCGATGGCGCAGCTGCCCTTCGTGCTGGCCGACAATGGGCACGGCTCGGCACGGCTCGTGTCCATAGTCCTCGGCGCGAATTTCGTATTCGCGGCCATCAGCGCCATGAGCTACGCGCGCTTGAAGACCCGGTTCGGCAAGCGGGCGACCTTCATCACAGGCCTTGCCATCGGAATGTGCGGCATCGCATCGATGGGCTTTGCGCAAGGGCTGGCAGCGTCCTGCGCGGCCGCGGCGCTCGCGGGCTTTGGCACCGGTATTTACAATACTTACGTCTTCGATCACGGCGTCGAGATCGCGCCGCCCGGCTACCACGGCAGGGCCGCGGGACTTCTGTTCGCTTTCATGTTCTTTGGCGCCGCCATCAATCCGCTTGTGGCCGGCGCATTCGAGCAGGCGGTCGGCCTGCACCGCTCTTTGGTGGTCATGGCGGCGGTCGCATTGGTTTGCGGCCTGCCGGTCATTTTTTACCGTCGCGGACCTACCTTGCCTTCGGCGGATGTCCTCACGAGGAATTCTTGATCGAGGCCGTCCGGATCGTCACCGCGCCGAGCAGCGCGACGGCGCCGAGCGATTGCCGCGGACAAGTGCTGGTTTCAGGTTCGTACGGAGGCGAGTACAACGCCTACCATGCCGGAAAGTGGGGAATTCGCGGCGTCGTCCTGAACGACGCCGGCGTGGGCAAACGCTGTGCCGGCATTCGCGGCCTCGATTATCTCGATCGGGTCGATCTTGCCGCAGCTGCGGCGGACGCCAACACCTGCCACATCGGCGACGGCGACCACATGCTGGAATTCGGTCGCGTGAGCTTTGTCAATCGAGCGGCGGCTCGCTGGGGCTGCAGGGCGGGCGACAGCGTGAGAGGCTGCGCGGAGCGCATGTGCCATGCTCCGGTCGCGACGGCGGCGATGCCCCTCATCAGCGGCGGCAAGCGCTACTCGATCGCACATCAGCCCGGCGAGCCGGCCATCGTGTGCCTCGATGCGGCGCCGATGCTCGAACCCGCGGACAAGGGACGCATCGTGATCACAGGTTCGCATGCCGCCCTGTTTCGCGGCAAACCCGACGATGTGATCCGACCGCAGGTCCGCGCAATATTTTTCAGCGACGCGGGAGTCGGTATGGATGCCGCGGGCATCGCGCGGCTGCCCGTGCTCGATGCCCGAGGAATCGCCGCCGGGACCGCGTCCGCCGACAGTGCCGAGATCGGCGACTCGCGTTCCATCTATGAGGACGGCGTGCTGTCGCACTTCAATGCGGCGGCGAGCACGCTCGGCGCCAGGCGCGGAGTTCGCATACGTGAGTTTGTCGCCGCGCTGGTCGAGCACTGGAGGGTGAGTTCATGAAATTGCTGCGGTTCGGTCCCCTCGGACGCGAGAAGCCGGGGTTGATGGATGAGCGCGGAATCATTCGAGATCTTTCCGGCCTCATCGACGATTGGAGTCCGGAAAATCTCGGGCCGGCTGTCTTGTCGCGCATTGCCGGCCTCGACCCAAGCGGGTTGCCGGCGGCGGCCGGCGATCCGCGATTGGGCGTACCGATTGCGGGCGTCCGCAAGTTCATTGCCGTCGGCATGAACTATGCGGATCACGCGGCCGAGGCGAATCGGCCGATACCCAAAGAACCGGTGATATTCACCAAGGCGATCGGCTGCCTATCCGGCCCCAACGACGATGTCATGCTGCCTAGAGGTTCGGTCCAGACCGACTGGGAAGTGGAGTTGGGCGTGGTCATTGGCGCCACTGCGCGCTATGTGGAATTGCCGCAGGCGCTCGAGCATGTCGCCGGGTATTGCATCGTCAACGACGTCAGCGAGCGCGAGTATCAAAACGATCGGGGAGGGACCTGGGACAAGGGGAAGGGCTGCGATACCTTCGGGCCGGTCGGCCCGTGGTTGGTCACCCACGATGAAATCGGCGATCCGCAAAACTTGGACCTATGGCTCGACGTGAACTCGCAGCGGCGCCAAACCGGCAACACACGCACGATGATCTTCAGCGTTGCGCACCTCGTCGCGTATATCAGTTGTTTCATGACGCTCGAACCGGGCGATATCGTCGCGACCGGGACGCCGCCGGGTATCGGTGCGGGAATGAAGCCCGACCCCGTGTTCCTCAAAGCCGGAGACGTGATGCGGCTCGGCTGCCCGCAGTTGGGCGTGCAGGAACAGAGGGTGAAGCCCTGGAAAAGGACCTAAGCTGCCGCGTACGGATGCAGCGCGCGCGTTTCACGAAAGGCAGGCCTCGAACACACGCAGGAAATTGCCGCCCATGATGCCCGCCACTTCCCTCTCCTGCACGCCGCGAGCGAGCAAGGCTGCGGGGATCAGGCTCCAGTCGCGGTAGCTGCGCAGAACGGGCCGGTAATTCGCATCCATGTCGGTGCCGACCGCCACGTGTTCAACCCCGACCGCATCGACCAGACGCAGTATCGAATCGATGTAGTCCGCAAACGTGGTCTGGCCGATGCCTGACGGCCACGACCCGATGATGCCGCCGGCGGCTGCGACCAGCTTGGCGTGCTCGCTGCTGATGAGCCGCGGATGGTTCACGCTGGGTGTCGACAGGTTGGTGTGAGAGATCATGATCGGCTTGCTCGATACCGCGAGTACATCTTTGGCCACCGCGAAGGTCGCGTGGGCGAGGTCGACGATGATCCCCGTGCGATTCATTTCGGCGATGATGGACTTGCCGAACGGGGTCAGGCCGTTGTGAACGGGAGCTTCGGTCTGGATATCGCCGATCTGGTTGACGTGATAATGAACCACCGTGATGGCACGCACACCGTCGCGAAAAGCTTCATGTACGCGATCCAGCCTATCCTCGATGAAATCGCCGCCCTCGACTGCGAATACGGCGGCTGTCTTGTGCCGCTTCTTGGCGGAGTAAATATCGGAGGCGTTCAGACCCCTGGCGAGTTCGTGGCTCGCGACCAGAGCCTTGAGTTCAGCGAGTTGGCGGCGGTAATCCGCATACGCTTCCCCCGGTTCAAACTCCTTGCCGGCATGCATTCCCTGGGGCGTCATGTCGAGCAGCCGCATGTCGGCGACCGCGGCGAACAGCGCGGCGCTGACGCGCCCGGCATTGAGATCGGCGATCGCGCGCTGCTCGAACGGCGGCCCGAATGCGCGGGTGGTCGCCGTCTCGTAGGGCAGGTGTGCTTGAAAGAACCGGCCCGGGTGGCAATGCGTGTCGACGGAAGCATGGCGGTCGAGGAGCGCGGCGCCCGCCGCGCGCTGCTCGGGATTCAATTCCATGCCCAGATTCTCGAGCGGGCTCGAGTCTCCGAGGGGAGCGGTCCCGCCCTGGGGCCGAGCGCCCTGCGCACCGGACTCCGCCACGCCCGCGGCCGGCACACCCGCAGCCGGCACACCCGCAGCCGCTACGCGCACCGTGGCGACCCCCGCTGCAGCCACGCCGGCCGCCGCTACGAGACGCCCGAGAGCCGTGCGGCGCGATACCCGGGATGCCGTTGTGCCATCATGACGATATCTGCCTTGTCCCGACATTTCAATGCTCCTTGATGCCGCCGACGGCGCGTCTTAGCATAGCGCGTCGGAATGCGGTGCTGCACACTCTCGACCCAACATAGCCATTCTTCCCGCCATGCCCGTCAACCAAGTCAATGTCCGCGGTACCGTGGTTTTGGCCGCCGACAGCCGCGAACACTACCGGCAGAAAATTGCGCGGATCACCCTCGACTCGATGGTCCAGTTCGTGGGTCTTCTCGACATTCACGGCACGGTGCTCGAAATCAATCAGGTTGCGCTCGACGGCGGCGGGCTCGAGCTCGGGGACGTAGAAGGAAAGCCGTTTTGGCTGACTTTTTGGTGGCAGGTCTCGGAGGAGATCAACAAGGTCCTCCGGGAGTCGATTCGACGCGCGGCGCAGGGCGAATTCGTCCGCTGGGACACGGAAATCTACGGCCGCGCCGGCGGAAAAGAAACGATCGTCATCGACGCCTCGCTCTGCCCGGTCAAGGACGTCGAGGGCAACGTCGTGTTCATCACGGCCGAGGGGCGCGACATCACGGAGAAGAAGGCGCACGAGCGCGAGATTGCGCGCCAGCGCGAAGAATTGGCGATGCTCGACGAGCTGAAGACGCGATTCTTCGCCAATATCAGCCATGAGTTCCGAACGCCGCTGACGCTCATGCTCGGGCCCCTCGAGGATGCGGCGGCCGATCGGGAGGAGCGTCTCGGCGCGCGCCAGAGCGAGCGCCTCGACATGGTCCGGCGCAATGGACTGCGCCTGCAGAAGCTGGTCAATACACTGCTCGATTTCTCGCGTGTCGAAGCGGGCAGAGTGGAAGCCGTCTATCGGCCGACCGATCTTGCCGCGCTGACCCAGGATCTGGCGGGGAGCTTCCGCGCTGCCTGCGAGAAGGCGGGCCTTCTGCTCACGATCGATGCGCGGCGGCTGCCTGAGCCGGTGTATGTCGATCATGAGATGTGGGAGAAGATCGTCCTCAATCTCGTCTCGAATGCATTCAAATTCACGCTCGAGGGAGAGATCAAGATCGAGGTCATGGGGCAGGGGGCCCACGCCGTGCTGCGGATCAGCGATACCGGGAGCGGAATCCCCGAACCGGAGCTGCCTTTGATCTTCGACCGTTTCCATCGAGTCGAGGGAACCCGCGGCCGCACGTACGAAGGAACGGGCATCGGTTTATCGCTGGTGAAAGAGCTGATCGCCCTGCACGGCGGCGAGGTCCAGGTCGCAAGCAAGGTCGGTGAGGGAACTACATTCTCCGTGCGCGTCCCCTTCGGCACCGCGCATCTCCCGCCGCACCGGCTCGAGGCCGCGCGCACCCAGGCATCGACGGCGACGCGCGCCGACGCCTTCGTGAGTGAGGCGCTGCGCTGGCTTCCCGAGGGAAATATCGTCGAAGAACCGGTCTGGAGCGATGCGGCACGTCCGGCGCCGGAAAACCCGGCCGAAGAGCGCGCGCATATTCTGCTTGCCGACGATAATGCCGACATGCGGGATTACCTCTGCCGGCTGCTGGCTGCGCGCTATGAGGTAACGGCCGTTGCCGACGGCGCGGCGGCGCTCGCGGCCGCCCGGCAAATCCGCCCGGACTTGATCCTCAGCGACGTCATGATGCCTCTGCTCGACGGCTATGGGCTGCTGCAACAGCTGCGCGACGATCCGGACCTGCGCGAGGTTCCGGTGATCGTATTGTCGGCGCGCGCCGGCGAAGAGGCCACGGTGGAAGGCCTGCGCAGGGGGGCGGACGATTATCTGGTCAAGCCGTTCAGCGCGCGGGAACTGATGGCGCGCGTTTCCGCGCATGTCGAGTTATCGATGTCGAGGTCGAGAAACGCGCGGCTGTTCGAAGCCGCCGAGCGGGAGATTGCGGAGCGGCGCCGCGCGGAAGCGGCCCTGCAGACTCTCAACGCGACGCTCGAGCAGCGGGTGGCCGATGAGGTCCAAGAGCGCTCCAAAGCGGAGGACCAACTTCGCCAGATCCACAAAATGGAGGCTGTTGGCCAGCTCACCGGCGGCATCGCGCACGATTTCAACAACATGCTCGCGGTCATCATCGGCGGCTTGAACCTGCTGCAGAGAAAACTGGCCAAAGGCGAGACCGACGTCGAGCGCCTGGTCGAGGGCGCAATCGACGGCGCGAAACGTGCCGCGGCGCTTACTCAGCGCCTTCTGGCGTTTTCCCGCCAGCAGCCGCTCGCTCCCGAACCCTTGAGTTTGAACAAGCTGGTGTCCGGGATGACGGACCTGTTGGGCCGGACACTGGGCGAAACCACCCGATTGGAGACGGTTCTCGGCGCCGGCCTCTGGCAGATAAGAGCCGACCCGCTGCAGCTCGAAAACGCGATCCTGAATCTTTCCGTCAACGCGCGCGATGCGATGCCGAACGGCGGCAGGCTCACCATCGAGACATCGAACACCTATGTCGACGATGCCTTCGCCCGGGAGCACGCAATCTCGCCCGGCCAATATGTCCAGGTCGCGGTCACGGACAGCGGCATGGGGATGGACGCGGAGGTCATCGCCAAGGCATTCGATCCATTCTTTACGACCAAGGGGGTGGGCAAGGGCACCGGTCTCGGCCTCAGCCAGGTGTACGGCTTCGTCCGGCAATCGGGCGGACATGTGAAGATTTACTCGGAGCCCGGAGTGGGCACGACCGTCAAGATTTATCTGCCGCGCCATCACGGAGAACTCGTCGAAGCGCAGAAAGCCGATCCGTCGGCGGTGCATCGCGGGCTGCCCGGCGAAATCGTGATGGTGGTCGAGGATGATCCGAGGGTCAGAGCGGTATCGGTCGAGGCGCTCAAATCGCTCGGCTACGGCGTCGTCGAATCCGCGGGGCCGATGGACGCGCTTGGATTGCTGGAGCGAGGCCAGGCGGTTTCGCTGCTCTTCACCGACGTCGTCATGCCGGAGATATCGGGGCGGGAACTCGCCGATCGCGCCCGTCAAAGGATACCGGGCCTCAAGGTTCTCTACACCACGGGGTACACGCGCAACGCCATCGTCCACAATGGAATTCTCGATCCCGGCACGAATCTGTTGACCAAGCCGTTCAGCGTCGACGATCTGGCGGCCAAGGTTCGGCAGATCCTGGACGCCTAGCCGGTCATCGCGGCGGGTATGGCTTGCCGTCCTTGTGCGCGTAGCCGCCGCGTCCCTTGAGGAAACGCAGGTCGATGTCCGGATATTCGCCCTCATCCTCGGCCGGCCTGCGCGATCCGATTTCGAGCATGACGGCGTCATGCGCCGATCGATTCTGCAGATGGTGGCCATCCTTGATCCCCGCCTTGAAGCCGGCGCTGTCGCCGGCGCGCAGGATCTCTTCGCCCGAGTCGGTCACCAATAAGACCTCGCCCTCGAGGACGAAGACGAATTCGTCCTCCGCCGCGTGCCAGTGCCGCTGGCTCGACCAAGCCCCCGGGGGCAGCCGCAGCAGATTCACGCCGAAGTCCGTGAGTCCCGCGGCGTCGCCCAAACGCTGACGCGCGCGGGCGGCGCATGGCAAATCGAAGGGCACAGGATACCGCGAGCCGGTGTGTACCGGCAGTGCATTGAGATCGAGTCGCTTTTGCATTCGGACGCTCCTTGGGTTCCGGCCCGAGACAGAAATTCACAAAAACAAATTATCGCCGAACCGGCGCCGCGTTTGGCAATCGAAATCATCTATAATTTTCACCCCACCGCTCATCGGCTCATATCATGAAACGCACCTTACTGGGCAGCAGCAGTCTCGACGTCTCGGCCATCGGTCTCGGGTGCATGGGAATGAGCGAGAATTACGGACCGAGCGACGACGGCGAAAGCCTCGCCCTGCTTGCGCGCGCCGTCGATCTTGGCATCGACTTCTTCGACACCGCGGACTCCTACGGGCCTTTCCGCAATGAGGAGCTGATCGGCCGCTATCTGGCGGACCATCGCGATCGAGTCGTCCTCGCCACCAAATTCGGCTTTGTCAGGAGCGAGGACCCGAACGCCCCGGTCATCGACAACAGTCCGGCCTACATCCGAAGTTCCTGCGAAAACTCGCTGCGCCGGCTCAAGACCGACGTCATCGATCTGTACTACGTACATCGAATCGATCCGTCGTGGCCCATCGAGGAAACCGTAGGAACCCTCGCCGAGCTCGCGCGCGAGGGGAAGATTCGCGCGATCGGACTCTCGGAGGTATCGGCGAAATCGTTGCGGCGGGCGGCCGCCGTGCATCCCATCGCCGCAGTTCAGAGCGAGTATTCATTGTGGACGCGCGATGTGGAGCGGGAGGTGTTGCCGGCTTGCCGGGAACTGGGCGTGGCATTGGTCGCATTTTCACCGCTGGGCCGCGGGTTTCTGGCGGGCGCCATCCGCAACTCGGCCTCGCTCACGAAGGACGACTATCGGCGGCAGCTGCCGCGATTTCAAGGTCAGGCGGCCCTGCACAATGCGCTGCTCGTGACGCGGCTCGAGGAGATCGCCCGGCCGCTAGACTGCACCGTTGCTCAACTTGCCCTTGCCTGGCTTCTGGCTCAAGGACCCGGCGTCATTCCCATTCCCGGCACACGAAACGCCCGGCGGTTGAGCGAGAACGCTGCCGCGGCCGAGATTACGCTGTCCGCGGCGACTCTGGACGCCATCGATGCCGTATTTCCGATCGGCGCCGCCGAAGGCGAGCGCTACGATGCCGATGCGATGGGCTTGGTAAACCGTTGACAGCGTTGTCCTACATGAGGTTACGCGTTGCGAGGACACGTTGGCTTTGCAGCGCCCCCTAAACTGGACCGCCAGCATGAGGTGAGCCCGATGCAGTATGAGCCAGCCCCGCTGTGCTGACCGAGCAAGATATCTATTTATTCCGCGAGGGTACGCACTCGCAGCTGTCATCCAAGCTCGGATGCCAGTTGCTGGCTGCACCCGCGGGCGCGCGTTTCGCGGTCTGGGCGCCCAACGCCGAGGCCGTATCCGTCATCGGCGATTGGAATCACTGGAACGGCACGGAGAATCCGCTGACCCCGCGGTCCGACGGATCGGGCATCTGGGAAGGGGTTGCGCCGGCGGCGCGCCACGGCCAAGCCTACAAGTACCGCATCACCTCGAAGGTCGGCGGCTATACGGTCGATAAGGCCGATCCTCATGCACTGTTGTGCGAGCTGCCTCCGGCGACCGCGTCGCGCATCTGGACCTTGGACTACGAGTGGAGCGACGCCGAGTGGATGAGAACCCGGGCGCGCCGCAATGCCCTGGATGCGCCGATGTCGATCTACGAATTGCATCCCGGGTCGTGGCGACGCAAGGACGGGTACTTTCTCAATTACCGCGAACTGGCCCACGCACTGGCGGAGTACGTGCTCGAGCTGGGTTTCACGCATATCGAGCTGATGCCGATCACCGAGCATCCCTTCTACGGCTCGTGGGGATACCAGACGGTGGGCTATTTTGCGCCGACGTCGCGCTACGGAACTCCCCAGGACCTGATGTACTTCGTCGATCACCTGCATGCCAAAGGAATCGGCGTAATCCTCGACTGGGTGCCGTCGCATTTTCCCGCCGATGAGCATGGGTTGGGCTATTTCGACGGTACGCATCTGTACGAGCATGCAGATCCGCGGCAGGGTTTCCACCCGGAATGGAATTCGGACATTTTCAATCTGGGGCGCAATGAGGTGCGCAGCTTCCTGCTGTCATCCGCCCTGTTCTGGTTCGAGAAATATCACATCGACGGACTGCGCGTCGATGCGGTGGCATCCATGTTGTATCTCGATTATGGGCGCCGGGCGGGTGAATGGATTCCCAACCGTTACGGCGGCCGGGAAAACCTCGAAGCCATTGGATTCCTGCGCATGCTGAACGAGACGGTATACCGCGATTTTCCCGACGCGACCATGATCGCCGAAGAATCGACGGCGTGGCCGATGGTGTCGCGGCCCACCGACGTGGGGGGGCTCGGCTTCGGTCTGAAGTGGAACATGGGCTGGATGCACGACACGCTCGAGTACATGAAGCAGGATCCGATCCATCGAAAATACCATCATGGGCAGCTGACCTTTTCGCTGATCTACGCGTTCAATGAGAATTTCGTTCTGCCGCTCTCGCATGACGAGGTGGTATACGGCAAGGGATCGTTGATCGGAAAAATGCCGGGCGACGACTGGCAGCAGTTCGCCAACCTGCGCGCGCTGTACGGCTATATGTGGACCCACCCGGGAAAGAAGCTCCTATTCATGGGCGGCGAATTCGCGCAGCGGCGCGAATGGACGCACGAAGGCGAGCTGGAGTGGTGGGTCTCCGGCATGCCCGAACACGCCGGCGTGAAGCGACTGGTGAGCGACTTGAACCGCGTGTACCGCGCCGAACCGGCCCTGTATAAGATCGATTTCTCTTCCGACGGCTTCGAATGGCTGGACATGGGAAACTCCGACATGAGCGTGATCGCATTTCTGCGCAAGGCGCCCGGCGACGGTGCTCCCTTGCTGGTGGTGTGCAATTTCACGCCCTTGCCGCGGGAGAACTTCATGGTGGGCGTACCCTCGCGCGGGACCTGGCGTGAAATTCTCAATACCGACGCCCGGGAGTACGGCGGCTCCGGGTGGGGCAACCTCGGGTCCGTCGAATCGGTGCCGGTGACGACGCACGGCCGTCTGGAGTCCGTCAATCTCAGCCTGCCGCCTCTGGCCGCCATCGTTCTGCGGCTCGAACCCCATGGCTAAGGCAAAGCGCAAGCCCGCGGCCGGCAAGCCGGTCGAAGGGCCGGCCGCGGCCCGCGCTGCCCCGGCCATACGCGCTGCGGCTGCGGAAGCGACGATCGGAGTCGAGGAGGGCAGGGCACGCGCGGTGATCGACGCCATCGAGCCGGCGGTCGACTGCGGCCGCTTTCCCGTCAAATGCATCGCTGGAGAGGCGGTCAGAATCGAGGCCCATTGCTTCACCGATGGACACGACAAGCTGCGCGTGGTCCTCGGTTGGCAGCCGGTCGGCGCGACCGAGGAATACGAAGTCGACATGCAATCGCAGCCGAACGATGTGTGGGTGGCCGAATTCACGCCTGCGCGTGCCGGCCGTTATCGATATACCGTAAAGGCCTGGGTCGACAATTTCGAATCATGGCGGCGTGAACTGGAGCGGCGCGAGGATCGAGGCGATATCCGCACCGCGCTGCAAGTCGGCGCCGCGCTGATCGAAGAAGCCGCAGGTCGGGCCGAGGGCGGCGATGCGGCCATCCTTGCCGAGTGGTCGGCGGAATTGCGCACCTCGGCCGCCGACGGCGGCGCCGAACCCCAGACGCAAAAGTCGCTCGCGATGGACCCCGCGCGGGCAGCCATCGTTGCCCGCCACGCAGACCGCAGCTTCGCCACCCGCATGTCTCTCGAACTCGTCGCGGACCGCAAGCGTGCGGGCTTCAGCAGCTGGTACGAAATGTTTCCCCGCTCGGCGGGATCCGAACCCGGAAGGCACGGAACCTTCGGCGATGTGGAGTCGCGCCTGCCGTACCTCGCCGAAATGGGATTCGACGTGCTGTACTTTCCGCCCATCCACCCGGTCGGACGGATCAATCGCAAGGGCACCAACAATTCCTTGGCGGCCAAACCCGGCGATGTGGGCAGTCCCTGGGCGATCGGCTCCGCCGAAGGCGGGCATAAGGACATCCTGCCGCAGCTCGGGACCTTGAAGGACTTTCGCCGCCTGCTTGCCAAGGCACGCGAACTCGGCCTCGAGATTGCGCTCGACATTGCGTTCCAGTGCGCGCCCGATCATCCCTATGTGAAAGCCCATCCGCAATGGTTCAAGCACCGGCCCGACGGCAGCGTGCAATACGCGGAGAATCCGCCGAAGAAATACCAGGACATCTATCCGTTCGATTTCGAGAGTGCGGATTGGCGCGCCTTGTGGAAGGAGCTCAAGAGCATCGTCGATTACTGGATCGAGCAGGGCGTCGCCATATTTCGCGTCGATAATCCGCACACCAAGCCGTTCGCCTTCTGGGAATGGCTGATCGCCGGGGTCAAACGCGATCACCCGGACGTGATTTTTCTGGCCGAAGCCTTTACCCGGCCCAAGCTCATGCACCGGCTGGCCAAGGCGGGCTTTTCCCAGTCGTATACCTACTTCACATGGCGCAACACCAAGCAGGAGCTCACCGACTATTTCACGGATCTCTCGAACGGACCGGGCCGCCAATATTACCGGCCCAATGTCTGGCCGAATACGCCGGACATCCTGCACGAGATGCTGCAGTCGGGCCTCCGGCCGGTGTTCGCCAGCCGGCTGGTGCTGGCGGCGACGCTCGCCGCCAACTACGGCATCTATGGACCGACTTATGAGCTTTTGGAAAGCGAACCCAGGGAACCCGGCAGCGAGGAATACCGCGATTCGGAAAAATATCAGCTGCGGCACTGGTCGGTCGATCGCGCCGACAGCCTGTGGTCATTGGTCGCGCGCATGAACCGCATCCGGCGCGAAAACAGCGCCTTGCAGACCGACAGCGGCCTGCACTTCTGCACTATCGACAACGATCAATTGATCGCCTATCTGAAAATGGACGCCGTCTCCGGCAACGTCATTCTTACCGTGGTGAATCTCGATCCCCATCACGCGCAGTCCGGGTGGGTGGACCTCGACATCGATGCGTTGAAGCTCGAGGCAGGGCAACCCTACCAGGTGCACGATCTCCTGAGCGACCAGCGATATATATGGCGGGGCCGCTACAACTACGTCATGCTCGATCCGCAGCGCGCGCCCGCCCATGTGTTCAGGCTGCGGCGGCGCGTGCGCAGCGAGCGCGATTTCGATTACTACCTCTGACGAGCCGCCGGATGAACGACGCTAGATGAATGACGTCACCGCCTCCGTCCCGGATGCCGCGGCGCAGACGGGCCTCGAGCCCCAAGATGCGCTTTGGTATAAAGATGCCGTCATCTACCAGCTCAACGTCAAGTCGTTCTTCGATTCGAACGACGACGGAATCGGCGATTTCAAGGGTCTGACCTCGAAGCTCGAGTACATCAGGGATCTGGGCGTCAACACCCTGTGGCTGATGCCTTTTTATCCCTCGCCGCTGCGCGACGACGGCTACGACATTGCGGATTACCTGAATGTGCATCCGCAGTTCGGCACGCTGGACGATTTTCGAGCGATGCTCCAGGAGGCGCATCGGTTGGGCCTCAAAGTCGTCACCGAACTCATCATCAACCATACGTCGGATCAGCACCCGTGGTTCCAGGCCGCGCGCGCCGCGCCGGCCGGGTCGCCCGAGCGAGATTTTTATGTGTGGAGCGACACCGATCAGAAGTATCTCGACACCCGCATCATTTTCACCGATACCGAGACGTCGAACTGGACCTGGGACAGCCAGGCAAAGGCTTATTACTGGCACCGTTTCTTCAGCCATCAGCCGGATTTGAATTTCGACAATCCGCGGGTGCTCGAGGCCGTTCTGCAAACCATGCGGTTCTGGCTCGATATGGGCGTCGACGGATTCAGGCTCGATGCCATCCCCTACCTGGTCGAGCGCGAAGGCACCAACAACGAGAATCTGCGCGAAACCCATGCGGTGATCAAACAATTGCGCGCCGCAATCGATGCCGACTACAAGAATCGATTTTTGCTGGCAGAGGCCAATCAGTGGCCCGAGGACGTGCGCGAGTATTTCGGCGACGGCGACGAATGCCACATGGCCTATCACTTTCCGCTGATGCCGCGCATCTACATGGCCATCGCGCAGGCCGACCGCTATCCCATCGTCGAGATCATGCAGCAGACGCCGGATATTCCCGACTCCTGCCAGTGGGCCATCTTTCTGCGCAATCACGACGAACTGACCCTGGAAATGGTGACCAGCAAAGAGCGCGACTACATGTACACGACCTACGCGTCGGATCTGCAGGCGCGCATCAATCTCGGCATCCGCAGGCGCCTGGCGCCGCTGATGGAGAATGACATCGACCGCATCAAGCTCATGAACAGCCTGCTGCTGTCGATGCCCGGTTCGCCGATTCTCTATTACGGCGATGAAATCGGGATGGGGGACAATTTTTTCATCGGCGACCGCAACGGCGTGCGCACGCCCATGCAGTGGAGCCCGGACCGCAATGCGGGGTTCTCACGCGCCGATCCGCAGCGGCTGTATCTGCCGCCGATCATGGACGCGGTGTACGGCTATCCGTCCACCAATGTGGAGGCTCAGTCGCGCGATCCCAGCTCGCTGCTCAGCTGGACCAAGCGCATGCTGGCCGTACGCAAGACCAGCCGTGCATTCGGGCGCGGCGCGCGGCGGTTCCTCAGGCCCGGCAACCGCAAGATACTGGCGTACCTGCGGGAATTCGGCGACGACACCATCCTGTGCGTGGCGAACCTGTCTCGCTCCGCGCAGCCGGTCGAACTCAATCTGTCGCCGTTCAAGGGCCGGGTCCCGGTGGAAATGCTCGGCCGCACGGCGTTTCCGCCCATCGGCGAACTGCCGTACCTGCTGACCGTATCCGGCTACGGCTTCTACTGGTTCCGGCTCGCCACCGATGCCGAAGTCCCTTCCTGGCACGAACAAGTGGTTTCCCTCGACGAGCGGCCGGTCCTGGTTCTATTCGACGGCTGGACCAGCTTGTTCCGCGACCGGGTGGTTCCATGGCGGATCGGCATTGCCGAGAAGACCCGGCTGCAGTTCGAGACCGACACTTTGCCGCGCTACATCGAGACGCAGCGCTGGTACGCGGCCAAGGGGACGGCCATCGACCGCGCGCGCATCGCCGACCACGCGCTGTGGCAGCCGGGGAAGCTCACCTGGCTGGTGGCGCTTCTCGATCTCGAGGCGGGCACCGAGAGCACCAGTTATTTCCTGCCGCTCGCGCTGGCGTGGGAAGAGCGCGAGGAGGATCGGTTCCGGAACTTGACGGCCGCGGCGGTTGCCAAGGTACGGCAGCAGGCGAATGTCGGCGTGATGGGCGATGCATTCGCGGACGAATCGTTCTGCCGCGCCGTGGTGTCGGCGATGGCGGCGCGAACCGAAGCCGCCATGTCGGCCGGAAAGCTGCGGTTCCGTCCGACCAGCGCATTCGAGCGGCTCGCCGGAAGCGATTTCGGCGCTCTGCCGGTGGACCGGCCGCGCGGATCGAGCTCGAATACCGTGGTATTCCTGGGGGAACGCCTGATCCTCAAGGGTTATCGCCGTCTGCGGATCGGCGACAATCCCGAACTCGAGATGGGGCTGTATCTGACCGAGGCCGTGCACTTTCCGAACTGCGCACCGCTGGCGGGCGTACTCGAATATATCGGCGCCGACGGCCAGAGCCGGCTCTTGGCAATGCTGCAGGGCTACGTGCCGAATCAGGGCGACGGCTGGACGAACGCCCTCGAATACCTGCAGCGCCATCTCGAGCAGTATCGAACCACTCCCAGCAGCGATGCGCCGCCGGTCAACGCACACGAGGCGTATCTGACCTTGATCCGGGTCCTGGCCGTGCGTACCGCCGAACTTCACCGGGCGCTGGCGCAACCGACGAAGGATGCCGCCTTCTCGCCGCAACCGCTGACGAGCGCCGATATGGAGGCTTACCGCGAACGCGCCCTCGGCGAAGTGCAGAACGCGCTCGACCTTCTGGCCGCGGGCTTGGAGCAACTCCCCGCCGGCGACCGCGAGAGGGCGAATGCCATCCTCGCCCGGCGCGACCGCATATTGGAACGAATCAACGCCTATTCAGCGGGGGCGCCGCAGGGCTCGAAGATACGCATCCACGGCGACTACCACCTGGGCCAGGTGCTGGTGACGCGCAATGATTTCGTCATCATCGATTTCGAGGGGGAGCCGGGGCACAGCATCGAGCAACGCCGGGCCAAGCAGTCGCCGCTTCGCGATGTCGCGGGGATGCTGCGCTCCTTCAGCTATGTGCAGCACAGCGCCCTGCGCAATGTCGCGCACAATGAGGCGGAAGCGGCCAGGCTCGCCCCGCTGGCGCGCGCCTGGGGCGCCGAAGTCCGAGCGGCATTCCTCGCCGCCTACGATGCGGCGGCGCGGAAGACGAATCTTTACGGCAGCGCGGCGCTCAAGACGGGCGAAGGACTGCTAGGCTTGTTCGAACTCGAGAAAGCACTCTATGAGTTGCGCTACGAGATCGGCAATCGGCCGACCTGGGCCGGCATCCCGCTTCAAGGGATCCAAGACTTGGGCGCCGTTTGAATTATGGAGGCGGGTATGCAGAGCATCGACATATTGCTGGAAACCGCGCGCGAGTTCCTGCACCAGATCACCGCCTTCCTTCCGCGGCTGTTGCTGGCCCTGGTAGTGGTCGCCATCGGCTGGCTGCTCGCCAAGGCGGCACGCTTCGCCGTCGAAAGGGGATTGCGGGCGGTGAATTTCACGGTGCTGACCGAACGCGCCGGCACCGACAACTTCCTGCAGCAGGCGGGCATGCGCGGCGACACCACCACTTTGTTCGGACTGGTCGCCTACTGGCTGGTGATCCTCGCGACGCTCATCATCGCCTTCAACGGCCTCGGGCTCACTTACATCACCGATCTGCTGGGGCGGGTGGTGCTGTTTGCGCCGAAATTGCTGGTGGCGATGCTGATCGTGATCTTCGGGTCGTACTGCGCGCGTTTCGTGGGGGGCGCGGTGCATTCCCACTGCGTGGACGCGCAGATTCCGGATGCGGACATGCTCGGCCGGATTGCTCGCTATCTGATCATGACCTTCGTCGTCATGATTGCCCTCAGCCAGGTGGAGATCGGCGGCGACATCGTACAGAGGACATTTCTCATCCTGCTGGCGGGCCTCGTGCTGGCGTTCGCGCTGGCGTTCGGATTAGGCGGCAAGGAATGGGCGGCTGCCATGCTCGAGCGTTGGTGGCCACGGCATAGAAAGGACGGCGATCTCTGACGCGAAGTTTCGCCTACGAGATGCGGCTCGGCGCCGCCGTGCGGGCGGGCGGCACTCTTTTCCGGCTCTGGGCTCCCGATTGCGCGGACGTGGCGCTCGAACTGTCCGTGTCACGCTTGAAGATGCGGGCCGCCCAGGACGGATGGCACGAACTCGAGGTGCACGGCGCAGGCCCGGGTACACGATACAAATTCGTGGTGCAGACCCGCGAGGGGCAAACGCTCGCCGTGCCGGATCCGGCATCGCGGTCCAACCCCGACGGCGTGCACGGAGCGAGCGCCGTCATCGATCCGCGCGGATTCGAGTGGACCTGCAGCGGCTGGCGAGGCCGTCCCTGGACGGATGCGGTGGTCTATGAATTGCACATCGGCACTTTCACGCCGCAAGGGACGTTCGCCGCGGCGCAGGAGCGCCTGCCTGAATTGGCGCGGCTCGGAATCACGGTGCTGCAGATCATGCCCCTGGCGGCTTTTCCCGGGCGCCGCGGCTGGGGCTATGACGGCGTACTGCAGTTTGCTCCCGCGGCGTGCTACGGCGGCCCGGATGACCTGAAGGCGCTGGTGGACGGTGCGCATTCCCTGGGCCTCATGGTCATGCTCGATGTGGTCTACAACCACTTCGGTCCGGAAGGCAATTATCTGCATGCCTATTGCCCGCAGTTCTTCAATCCCGCACACCGCACCCCTTGGGGATCCGCCATCAATTTCGACGGCGAAATGTGCGCGGCCGTGCGGGAGTTCTTCGTCAGCAATGCGCTGTACTGGATCGAGGAATACCGCTTCGACGGACTGCGCTTGGATGCGGTCCACGCCCTGCGCGATACGTCTTCGCCGGACATCGTGTGTGAAATCGCGCGTGCGCTGCGCGACGGGCCGGGACTGGAGCGCCACGTTCATCTGGCGCTCGAAAACAATGCCAATCAAGCGCGCTATCTCGAGCGCGACCGGAACGGCGAGCCGATTTTCGCGACGGCGCAATGGGACGACGATGTGCATCATGCGCTGCACGTGCTGACGACGGGGGAAACCGACGGCTATTACGCCGACTATGCGTCGTCGCCGCTTAAGAACCTCGGGCGGGCGCTGGCGGAGGGGTTCGCCTATCAAGGCGAATATTCGGCGTTTCGCGGCAAATCGCGCGGCGAACCCAGCGGTCTCCTGCCTCCGGGGGCCTTCGTCGGCTTCCTGCAGAATCACGACATGATCGGCAATCGCGCCTTCGGCGATCGAATCGATGCCATTGCGGACCCGCGGCTGTTGGCCGCCGCCTATGTTTGCTTGCTCCTGACCCCTCAGGTGCCGATGCTGTTCATGGGCGAGGAGTTCGCCGCATCAACCCCATTTCTATACTTCTGCGATTTCGGCCCCGAGTTGGCGCAGTCCGTATCGAGCGGCCGGCGGCGGGAATTCAAGCGCTTCGCGGCCTTCGCCGACGATGACAGCCGTGCGCGTATCCCGGATCCGAATGCGCAATCCACATTCGACGCCTCCAAACTGCTCTGGGAGGAACGCTGCAGGCCGCCTCATGGCGGGCGGTTGGCATTGATCGCAGAATTGCTGGCGCTGCGCCGGCGTCATTTGGTGCCGCATTTGGCGTCTTTCACGCGGGGCGGAGAGTTTGCCGTGGAGCAATCCGTGCTCCGCGCCGCGTGGCGCGCGGCCGACGGCATGTGCTGGCACTTGCTCGCGCACTTCGGCGTGAATGAAATGCATGCGCGGTTGCCGCCGGGCGAACGGGTCTACTCGACCGGAGTCAGCTCCAACCCCAAC